>Ga0247805_1000030_pt1 | contig 164425 bp, 131 predicted proteins | sample UWRJL044104R1_FD_180930 | JGI IMG/M metagenome (GOLD analysis project Ga0247805, IMG submission 180930) | Plant litter microbial communities from Arlington Agricultural Research Station in Wisconsin, United States - UWRJ-L044-104R-1 | ecosystem: Environmental > Terrestrial > Plant litter >... | reverse complement strand
GTCAAAGTAAACCTCTTTCGTCGCTTCATTATATTGCGGAAAACCGGTGAGATAAACCGTTCCGTTCAAACTTCCCGTTAAATCCAACGCTATAACCATCTTGTCGTTCTTATGCCAAAGCGCCACATTCATTACCTTTACTTTCTTGCTTCCCGAACCAAATTCCTGGCCTTGAAAATTCTTGGTAATCACTTTCGAAGCGTCCTGATAAGTAGAAACGGCTACAATATTCGCCGTGATATTATCCGGCATCTTGGCAACAGGCTTCAATACAATCTTGTTCCTGTCAAATTTATTCGCTGGCTTTTGTCCAACCAAGGTTTCAATCGTACATTTCAAACCCATCTGCATATTGATGGTTTGCCCTTTCAAAACTGCTTCCGTAGTATACAACTCAACCGGAACAATCCTCAACCAGCTTTCATATTCCGCATTCATTTCTGTCGGCGTGCAAATTTTCTCCAATGCATCCAGCACATTGGGTTTGAAATCCAATGATTTCTGAATCGCTTCATCAATACTTTTCTCAATTTTGGATTTAAAAAGCTTGATCGCCGGATTGATGGCATACGTGATCGGTACATTTTTCCCTAAAATATTCATCGACGGACTTTCTTTCCAATCCACCGACTTGAATTCGGTAGTGGTCTTCAATTTCCAATTCGTCAAGCCTACTTCGCTCATTAGCGTCACTACACCATTAAAATTGAATTCCTTCGTTTCATAAAGAGCAATTCCAAGCCTATCGGTTCCAATCCTGTATTTCACATATGCCTTCAAAGGCAAAACCGTTTTGATTTTCCCACCCACATTTTCAATCGAAATCGGAGCCTGCTTCCAGATTTTCAATTCATAATCGTCATCCTCAATCTTGTTGTCTTCATAGATCAGACCGTTCATCAATTTGTTGGTATGATTTTCCACATCCTTGATTTTTATTGTAATGGGCAAGCTTATAAAAGATGGCGTATTATCGTAAATCAGCGGTGTCGCGTCATCCGGTTCGGGTTTGAGTGCTTCGATTTTCTGTGTTGAGGAACAGGCCGAGAAAAATAAGACAGCAATTATCGAAATTAGGGAGTATCTGATTGCAAGCATTTTGATTGATGTTTTAAAACGGTAAAATTAGAGAATTGCAAAGTATAATCCATAAAAATTTGGAGCGAATCGCTCGGGTATATTTTCTCGTATTTTTCCTAAAGTCGAGGCTATTAAACTCTACCTTATAACTTCGGAAATATTCCAAAAAAATATAATTGATATGCGATGTAACATTTTCAACTTTTTTACGTCTTAATAGATGGCACGTAATTCAATTATTAACAGATTTTTATTACAAACCGATTTTTCAAATAGTTAATATTGCCCTCAAAATTACCTAAAAATGATTGAAATCAAAGACCTTCACAAATCCTACCAAACTGGAAAATCAGAACTGCACGTTTTAAAAGGAATTAATTTCAGCGTTAAACAGGGAGAATTGGTAGCCATTATGGGCTCTTCAGGTTCGGGAAAATCAACCTTGTTGAATATCCTTGGAATCCTGGACGAAGCCGATTCTGGTTCTTACACATTGGATGGTGTTCCTATTAAAAACCTTAACGAGACACTTGCTTCCCAATACAGGAACAAATTTCTAGGATTTGTTTTTCAATCCTTCAACCTTATCAATTATAAATCAGCTTTGGATAATGTTGCCCTGCCTTTGTATTACCAAGGTATCAAAAGCAAGGAGAGGAGTGAAATAGCAATGCAATACTTAGAGAAAGTTGGTCTTGGCTCACATTCACACCATTTGCCAAACGAATTATCCGGAGGGCAAAAACAACGTGTGGCAATTGCCAGGGCAATGGCATCACACCCAAAAGTGTTGTTGGCCGATGAACCGACAGGAGCCCTGGACACCAAGACTTCTTATGAAGTGATGGAACTTATCCAAGGAATAAACGATGAAGGAAAAACAATTCTCATAGTAACCCATGAACCAGACATTGCAGCAATGTGCAAAAGAAACGTGATCCTGAGAGACGGTTTGATTGTAGAAGACAAATATATTACACAGCAAAGAGTTACAGCAAATGTTTAATATAGAACGATGGCAGGAAATATTTGAAGCAATCAGCAAGAACAAGTTACGCACTTTTCTTACCGGTGTTTCTGTGGCGTCTGGAATTTTCATCCTTGTAATTCTATTGGGAGCTGGAAGAGGAATCCAAAACGGAATCCAGAATCAATTTGCCCAAGATGCCACGAATCGAATTTCAATATGGCCAGGAAACACTTCAAAGGAATATAAAGGTTTAGGAATCGGACGAGAAACCAAACTAAAAAACCGCGATTACGAGATTGTGACCCAAAAATTCGAGGATTATATCGACAACAAATCGGCCATCTATTCGGTTTGGAGCGGAAATGTTGTATTTGGCAAAGAAACTGGAACATATAGGGTAGAAGGTGTAAATCCGAACTATCAATTTATAGAAAATGCTTCAATTGCTGAAGGCCGTTTTATCAATCAAAGCGATATCGAGCATTATGAAAAGGCCGCCGTTATCGGTAAGAAAGTAGCAACCGATTTATTTAAAAAAGGTATAAAGCCATTAGGACAAAACATCAACATTTCGGGTATGATGTATAAAGTTGTGGGTGTTTTTACCGATCCAGGTGGTGAAAGAGAAGAAACACGTGTCTTCATACCTCTATCAACTGCCCAGAAAGCCTATAGTGCCGGAGATAATATTAGAAGTATGGCCTTTACCATGCCAAAGACTGCCAATTTCAACAAAGCTGTAGCCGAATCAAAAAAATTTACCGAAGAACTTGGAAAAGTATTGAAGGAACGGCACATGATTGCTCCAGACGACGAAGGGGCTTTGTTCATCAACAACTCATTGGAAGAAGCTAAAAAAATATATCAGATGACCGATATTATACAGGCTTTCTTTTGGTTTGTGGGAATCTTGACCATCATTGCAGGAGTTGTTGGAGTTGGAAACATCATGCTTATTGTAGTAAAGGAAAGAACAAAGGAAATTGGAATCCGAAAAGCATTGGGAGCTTCGCCAGCCTCCATTATCGCGATGATTTTACAGGAATCTATTTTTATAACATTGATTTCTGGTTTTATGGGGTTGATTTTAGGGCTATTGGTCTGGGCTGGAATTGGTCCGTCGGTTGAGAGCGATTTCTTCTCGCACCCGGAAGTTGATTTCAATATTGCCTTAACAACAGTAATATTGCTAACCGTTGCTGGAGCTTTTGCGGGATTCATCCCTGCTTACAAAGCCGCAAAAATTAAACCGATTGTAGCACTTAGAGACGAATAATATGTTCAATAGAGACAGATGGAATGAAATACTTGAAGCCCTTTCGGCAAAACCATTGCGTACTTTTATTACGGCATTTGGTGTGTTTTGGGGTATTACAATCTTGGTTATTCTTTTGGCGGCAAGTAAAGGATTAGAAAATGGAGTAAAAAAAGGATTTGGAGGAATGTCAACAAACTCAATGTTTGTTTGGGCAAATTCCACTTCTAAGCCATACAAAGGTTTACCTCAAGGAAGAAATTTTAATTATAAAAATGGCGATATTGATGCCATCAAAAGAGAATTTAAAGACTTGTTATATGTTTCTCCACGAAATCAATTGGGCGGTTTTCGAGGCAGCAATAATGTCATAAGAGGTACAAAAACTGGCGCTTACAACGTTTACGGTGATTATCCAGAATTCATCATGCAACAACCGATGAAAATTCTCAAAGGTCGTTTTTTGAATTATGAGGATATAAGTCAGAAACGAAAAATTGCGGTTATTGGCGAGGGAATCATTCGAGAAATGTATAAATCCGGCGAAGAAGTTCTTGGGAGCTATGTAAAAATAAATGGTGTTAATTTTATGGTGGTAGGCGTTTACAAAAGCATATCAAACATGGGTGGGGATGCCGAAGAAAGCCAGAAGCAAATTTTCACACCTTTTACAAGTTTCCAGCAAGCCTTTAATTATGGAGATGTTGTGGGATGGATGGCCATCACAGCAAAAGATGGTATAGCAATTACTGATTTGAAACCAAAAATTTTCGATTTATTAAAAGCACGTCATACCATTGACCCAACTGACGATCGGGCTATTGGAAATTTTGATTTGTATGCAGAATATTCCAAAATAAATGGTTTGTTTGTAATCCTGACCGTTGTTTCCTTTGTTGTTGGAGGTCTCGTGTTATTTTCTGGAGTTATCGGAATCATCAACATTATGCTGATCGTTGTAAAGGAAAGAACCAAGGAAATAGGAATTCGCAGAGCTTTAGGTGCGACTCCTTGGGACATCAGAATACAGATCCTGACAGAATCTGTAGTATTGTCCTTGATTGCAGGAATGGCAGGAATTATATTTTCAACAGGAATTATTGCCATAGCGAACTCCATTTTAGATGGGATACCAGATACTTCTCAAGTTATGTTTGCCAATCCAAGTATAAGTCTTGGAATTGTAGTGGCCGCTTTGACAATACTCGTTGTTGCCGGATTGATTGCTGGTTTTATTCCGGCTCAAACCGCCATCAGGACAAAACCAATTGACGCATTAAGAACCGAATAAAAATCATCAAAACAAAAATTAGATACTTTTTAGATATGAAATGAGCACAATCTCGAACTTGGTTGTTAGTACCAAATTTACCGTGCGAATTCATAAGGCCTTACAAAAACAATAAATATCAACTTATGAAAAAAAGAACAACAATCATTATTTTAATACTCTTGGCAGCGACTTTTGGAGGAGCATTGTATTATTTGTTTCAAAAAAACCAACAATCGCCAACTGTTTATAAAACCGAAAAAGCAGAAATAAAAACCATTACAAAAAATACGGTTGCCACAGGAAAAATTGTTCCAAAGGAAGAAGTATTGATCAAACCGAATATTTCTGGAATTATCGAGGAAGTTTATGTCGAAGCGGGTGATAATGTAAAAGCAGGAGACTTGATTGCAAAAATCAAAGTGGTTCCAAATATCGCAAATTTGAACAGTGCCCAGAACCAAGTACAATCAGCCAAGATTGATTTAGACAATCAGCAAAAATTATATGCCCGTCAAAAAACGTTGTTTGACAAGGGTGTTATTTCAGCCAACGATTTTGATGTGGCTGAAACAACTTACAAGCAGTCGCAACAAAATTACCGTTCGGCTTTGCAAAACGTTGAAATCATAAAAACGGGTACTTCAAAAAGTATGGCAAGCGTGGCACAAACTATGATTCGTTCAACCGTAAACGGAATGGTTCTGGACGTCCCAGTAAAAGCAGGAAACCAAGTAATTGAAAGCAATAACTTCAACGAAGGTACTACAATTGCAAGTTTAGCCGATGTTGGAAGTATGATATTCGAAGGAAAATTGGATGAATCTGAAGTAGGAAAAATAAAATTGAATTTGCCTTTGGAAATTACGGTTGGAGCCATCGAAAACAAAAAATTCAGTGCCGTTTTGGATTATATCGCTCCAAAAGGAACCGAAGAGAATGGAGCGGTCCAATTCCCAATCAAAGGAACTTTGGATAATAAAGAAAATACCTTTATCCGTGCTGGATTGAGTGCAAATGCATCTATTATTTTGGAGAAAGCCGATAAGGTTCTAGCCATTAAGGAATCATTGGTGCAATTTGATGAGAAAACAAAAAAATCATTTGTGGAGGTTGAAGTGGGAATACAAAAATTTGAAAGAAGGAATGTTACACTTGGAGTAAGCGATGGAATTTATGTTCAAATCAAAAGCGGTGTAACCAAAGACGACAAGATCAAAGTTTGGAACCAGGCGGTAGAATAATTCTAAAAATAAATACTTTTATTTCTTCTTCAAGTATGAAAAAAATAAATTACATAGCATTGCTTATCCTCTTTTTTTCGGGATTGCATTCACAGGCACAAGAAAAAAAATGGACCTTGCGCGAATGTGTGGAATATGCGCACAAAAACAACATTACCATACAGCAAACCGAACTGGATGCACAACTTGCTGCGATAGACAAGAAAGATGCCTTTGGAAATTTCCTTCCTTCGTTGAATGCAAATGCTTCCCACAATTGGAATATTGGTTTGAACTTCAACCCGATCACCAACTTGGCCGAAACACAAACTTTTCAAAATACAGGTGTCGGATTGAATATGGGTGTGGACATCTACAAAGGTCTGCAAAATCAAAACCGCTTGAGCCGTTCAAGACTGGCTATCATTGCTTCACAATATCAATTGACAAAAATAAAGGACGATGTTTCCTTGAATGTTGCCAATGCTTTCTTGCAGATCCTTTTCAACAAGGAAAATCTAAAAGTGCAGAAAGAACAGTTGCTGAACAACGAAAAGCAGAAGCAAAGAACACAAGAATTGGTTAATGCCGGTTCGGTTCCAAGAGGTGATTTGTTCGATATGAATGCCACGGTTGCCACAAGCCAGCAAGCAGTGGTAACTGCCGAAAACACCTTGCTGATTTCTAAATTGAGCTTGGCGCAGCTTCTTCAATTGGAAGATTTCCAGAATTTTGACGTGGCCGATGATAGTTACGAAGTTACAGAAAGTCAGACAATGCTTCAAACTCCTAATTCTATTTTTGAAAAAGCAAAAGAACAGCGAGTTGAATTGAAAATTGCAAGAACCAATCTTGAAATTGCAGAGAAAGACATCAAGATTGCAAGAGGGGCATTCCAGCCGACACTGCAAGGCTATTACAGTTTTAGTGCTAGAGCAACCGATGGGGATCGAGTGGTGACAGACGGCTTAGGAAATCTGACACTTCGCGGACCTGCTCCAATCTTCGACCAGTTCAGCGAAAGCAAAGGACATTCATTTGGATTTCAATTGAGCATTCCCATATTGAATGGTTTTTCTGTTCGAAATAATGTAGAGCGTTCAAAAGTGGCACTGGAGCGTTCAAAAATCAATTTCAAGCAGCAGGAGTTAGATTTGGAGCGTAATGTTTTCACTGCTTTTACAGATGCAAAAGGAGCCTTAAATGCTTACGAATCGGCAGTTGTGGCACTGGAAGCAAGAACAGAAGCTTACAATTATGCAAAAGAACGATTTGCCGTAGGCTTGATGAATGCGTTTGATTTGAACCAATCCCAGACGCTATTCGCTACCGCACAATCAGATGTTCTAAGAACTAAATACGATTATATCTTTAGAGTAAAAGTGGTGGAATTCTATTTTGGAATTCCGATAATGGAGCAATAAATTATGGCATCAGAAAAGATTTATATTTTAAATATTGAAACGGCAACAAAAAATTGCTCCGTATCCATTGCTGAAAATGGAGTAACCTTGGCTTCCAAGGAAGTTGCAGAACAAGGTTATTCGCATGCAGAAAAATTACACGTTTTTATTGAAGAGATTTTAAAAGAATGCAACCTTGCCGCTAAAGATTTAACTGCAATTGCAATCAGTCAAGGTCCTGGTTCCTACACGGGTTTACGCATTGGAGTTTCAACAGCGAAAGGCTTGTGCTTTGCCTTGGACATTCCGTTGATTGCTGTTGATACTTTAGCATCACTAGCTAGACAGGTCAAAGAAACAGATGGCTTTATCGTACCGATGATTGATGCTCGAAGAATGGAAGTCTACAGTGCGATTTTCAATTCAACCCACGAGAAAACCAGAGAAGTTAAAGCGGAAATCATTACCGAGGAAAGTTTTAGCGAAATAGACGGGAAAGTGTATTTTGTAGGCGATTGTAACGAGAAATGCAAAACGGTTCTAACCAAAGAGAATTTCATCTTTTTAGATACTATCATTTATCCGTCGGCAAAGCAAATGAGCGAGATCAGTTTTGAGAAGTACAAAAAAAACGACACTGTTGATGTCGCTTACTTTGAACCTTTTTATTTGAAGGATTTTTTTATGACGAAGTAGTTTATCCGTGGTAAACTCTTGAAAAAACAATCTTATTGTCTTTCACTTCCAGGACTTCTGCAACCAGCATTTCTTCCTCGTTTTCTACCGTCCTGATGTATTCCATAAAAACCCTGTTTTCATTAGCTGTCAGCGAAGTAACTTTATAATGCAGGCTTGGCAGTCTTTCGAAAGCATCCTGCCACCAGCTTCTCAAGGCTTCTTTGCCTATTACCAGACCATTTGTTTCCGGCAATCTAATCTTTAGTTTCGGACTGTAATGTTGTGCTTCGTCGTCGTATAACGATAGAAGTTGTTCCAGATTGTGCTTGTTGAACGCATCAAACCATTTGAAGGCGATGGATTGTAAAACTTGTGGTGTCATTTATAGAATTTAAAAACTCCTCTTTCAAAAGTTTCAAAAGAGGAGTTCGTTTTATTTACTTCCAAAGATTTTATACATTCTTCAAATTGATGATTTCCTGTTCGGTTAGAAGTCTCCAATTTCCTCTCGGTAGATTTTTCTTGGTCAATCCTGCGAAAGCGACACGGTCGATTCTCAAGACATCGTATCCGAAATGTTCAAAAATAGAACGAACCACTTTGATGTTGGAACTTCTTAATTTAAGTCCGACTTCGCTTTTTGGTTCTTTTTCGATGTAACTGATTTCTTCAACAAAAATTCTGTGGTTGTCAATCGTCAAACCTTTACTGATTTTTTCTAGGTCTTCAAATTTCAAATTCTTATCCAAAGAAACTTGGTAGATTTTAGAAGATTTCTGACTCGGAAGACTGAATTTTCTAATCATATCCGTATCGTTGGTCAACAACAACAATCCTGTTGTATTTTTGTCCATTCTTCCTACTGAAGCAATTTTTGCAGTCGTAGAACCTTTTACCAATTCTAAAACGTTGCGGTATTCTGCTCCTTCATCGAAGGCAGTTGTAAAGTTTTTTGGTTTGTTCAAAAGGATATATTCCTTTTTTTCTGGTGTCAGATTCACTCCGTCGAAATTTACGACATCGGTTAATTTTACCAGATAACCCATTTCGGTAACTGGGATTCCATTTACTTTTACGTTTCCAGACTGGATGTAGATATCAGCATCACGACGGGAACAAACTCCTGAATTGGAAATATATTTGTTCAAACGGATTTCGTCTGAAGCTTTTGCTCTTTTTGGTGCCTGATTTGGCTTTTTAGCCACTTTCTCTTCTTCTACTTTCGGCTTCTCGGCTACTTTCTTCTTTGGTTTTTGAGAGCGCTTGTCCATTGCCGGTTTTGGCTTGTTCGAACTTGGCCTGCTTGAACCTGTTCGCTTACTATTGCCTCCATTGTTATTCATAAATCAACATAATTTGTGCAAAGATAGGTTATTTTAGATTGCAGATTTTAGATTGTAGATTTTAGATTGCAGATTTGAAGCTTAAATAGCTGATTTTGAATTTTAATTTTATGATTTCTAAAGATTTTTTTTGGGAATTTGACATTGAAATTGATTTTTTGAAGTTGTTATTGATTTAGCACGGATTGTAACGGAAATCCCGGAATTGTGAAAGCTAGTCTTTCCTGACGCAAAAGAGCGACCAACGGTCCCGAAGCTTCGGTACCTTTTGTGGCTTGGAAAAACAGCTTTCACAATGAGGAGTTGAAGTGGAAAGCCGGATTGGCTTCTTATCTAAATCTTTAAAAGCAGGTTTCTTCCGTGCCACAAAACGGCCGGATCGATGAGTACGATGCAGAAAACGCCAGCAACGATCAGGAACTTCAAAACGTTATGGAGTTTCAAGAATTGTTCCTTGGTTTTGGATTTCCAAAGGTACAAGGTGAAAAATATCAGAATGATGAGACAGACGTAAAAATAGATGTCCATGTAACCGACATCATCCAATTCTATGAGAATGTAAACGGGAATGATGGTGAGGACACACAAAACGGTGATGATGTATTTCGATACCTTTTCACCGTAAACAACAGGAATGGTTTGGTAATCGTTTGAGAAATCGCCAATTATGTTCTCCAAATCCTTTATCATTTCGCGGATGAGAAGCAAAAGGAATAAAAATGTGGCGTGTGAAAAAATAACTACATAAGAACTTTTGTCCTCTATATCTTTATAATACATCAGGAAGATGGCAAAAAACGGCAAGATGGCCATTAGTGTTGACATCAGGTTTCCAATGATGGTGAAGCGTTTTACTTTGTGTGAATAGAACCAGATCAGGAAAATATAGACCGAGAAAAACAATGATGCTCTCCAGGAAACCAGCAAGGCTAAAAGTGCCACGAGAAAATTAAGCGAAAAATAGACGGTCAGTTTTGTCTTTTGGCTGACCAGACGGTCAAGCATTGATTTCTGCGGCCGATTGATTAAATCCTTCTGGCTGTCGTAGAAATTATTGATGATGTAACCAGAAGCTATCGTCAGCGAAGAAGCCAGAACGATGATAAAAAGGTTGAAATCTAATAGGGTTTCAAGTGCCGATTTGTTTTTAGCCAATATAAAAATCGCCGAAAGGTATTGTGCCAGAATGATGATTGGAATGTTGTAACCTCTGACTACAGAGAACAAACTGATAATTTTCATTACGAGAAGTTTGTTCTTTCTGCTTAGCATTTTATTGGGTTTGGATATTAAAATTCAGATGTAATCCAAAAGTACTTTTTAAAATTGATAAACCACTTCCAGTTTGTAATCTTTTAAGGTTTGTTTTGCTTTTTCCAAATCCTGAGTGAAACCTAAGATATAACCTCCTCCACCTGAACCGCAAAGTTTTAAGTAATAATCGTTGGTATCGATTCCTTGTTGCCAGATTCCGTGAAATTGTTCCGGAATCATTGGTTTGAAGTTGTTCAACACTACTTTTGAAAGCTTTTTTGTGTTAGAAAATAAAGATTTAATGTCGCCTCCAAGGAAATTCTCCACACAAGCATCCGTATATTTCACGAATTGGTTTTTCAACATCGCACGGAAACCTTTGTCTTTCAGGTTTTCCATAAAAATATTGACCATTGGAGCGGTTTCTCCCACAATTCCAGAATCCAATAAAAAGACAGCGCCTTTTCCGTCAAAACTTTGTGTCGGGATTCCTGTTGCTTCAATATTGTCTTTAGAATTGATTAAAATCGGAATACTCAAATAGCTATTCAATGGATCCAAACCAGAACTTTTTCCGTGGAAAAAAGATTCCATTTGAGAGAATATAGTCTTTAAAATCAATAGTTTTTCTCTTGTAAGATTTTCTAAAACCGTGATTTTATTGTTGGCGTATTTATCGTAGATAGCGGCAACCAATGCACCACTGCTTCCTACTCCATATCCTTGCGGGATGCTTGAATCGAAGTACATTCCGTTATCGACATCCTTTTTTAAAGTAGCCAGATCGAAAGTAACCAATTCCGGTTGTTCTTCTTGTAAGTTTTCAAGATAGGAAACAAATCTTTTAAGGCTTTGATTGGATTTTGCTGAAGCTTCATCTAGAACATCAGCTCCTTTCAAAGCACCGTTGTAAAAATTATAAGGAATGGATAAACCTTTAGAATCTCTGATAATTCCGTATTCTCCGAAGAGTAAAATTTTTGAGTAAAATAATGGTCCTTTCATTTAGCTATCTTTATTTTTTAATCTTTTTAGGATTTTGCCTTGTATCGAAAACTGAAACGATGTGAATTTTGTTTTGACTGGCAATCTTATAGAAAATTGTTGTTTGTTTTGTAACTACACATTTTCTTAAATCTTCGTGTTCCGCTTTTTGAAAATTTTCAGGATTTGATGCAATGTAATCTAAATTCAATTGCAACTTTTCTAAAAACTCCACTTTTACTCTATATGACCATTTGTCTTCAATGTATTCAGAAATTTCTCTAATTTCGTTAATACTCTTTTTAGAAAAAGACAGTTCTCTCATAAAAGACCAAACTCTTTTTTCATTTCTTCATAAGAAACAACTCTTCCATTTCTAAAATCGTCCAATCCTTCCTCAATCGCCTGCTTCTGCTCATCGCTCAGTTCTTCCCAAAAATCTTTCTTTTCCTTCTGAAAAATCTTTTTGACAGCCTTGATTACAGATGGATTTTCGGTTTCCGCCAATAATTTTATAAGCTCTAACTTTTCTAATTGAATGTCCATTCTTGCAAAATTTAATATAAATATACGGATTATTTCAATTGCTCCACGCCATTTCCAATTACATCGCAAATATACTGCCGATTTTGACAATAGCCAACCAATTCATCTTTAATAAATTGCAAAACCGTCCCGCTAACGTTTTCGGGATATAAAATATGGACATTTGCCCCAGCATCCAACGTAAAACATACTGGAATTTGAGTTTCACTTCTAAATTTCCAGATCTTATTTATGATTTCCAGTGTATTGGGTTTCATCAGAATAAAATAAGGCATAGAGGTCATCATCATTGCATGTAAAGTCAAGGCTTCACTTTCAACAATTTTGATGAACTCATCAAGATTTCCGTTTTCTAGAATTGCTTTTATTTTTGAAAGATTTTCGTGAGCCTGTTCAAATCGTCTTTCGGCAAAAGGATGGTCGTGCATCAGATCGTGGCCAACGGTACTTGAAACCTGCTTTTCGCCTTTATCAACCAATAAAATAGTATCCTGGTAATTCTGAAAATTACTATGGATTTTGGTTGGAAAGATAACGCCAAACAAATCCGAGCTTCCTGAAATTTCAGTGTGACTTCCCCATTCTACAATATTTCCTCTTATACTTCTGCAAGCACTTCCCGAACCCAATCGTGCTAGAAATGAAGCCTTCTGATAAAAATAATGTTCCGTTATTTCTGGATGCAACGCTTTTTCCAATGACATTAAATTCATTGCCAAAGCCGACATTCCTGAAGCCGAAGAGGCTATTCCAGAACTGTGCGGAAATGTATTTTGGGTATCAATCGTAAAATGATAATCCTTCAAAAAGGGCAGATAAACCAATACTCTTTCAAAGAATTTTTGAATTTTTGGCTTGAAATCTTCCTTTGGTTTTCCTTCAAAAAGCAAATCAAACGAAAAATCGTCCGACGGACTTGATTTCTTCTCAAAAGACAATTCCGTGATGGTTTTACAATTGTTCAAAGTAAAACTGATGGATGGATTGGCCGGAACCTGATTTTCTTTCTTTCCCCAATATTTCACCAAAGCAATATTGCTTGGAGCACTCCATTTAAAGGTTCCCTTTTCGATGGTGGTTGGATATTTTGACGGGATAAAATCGTTTGCAGCAATCATTGATTATTTATTTTTTGCAAAGATACTTTTTTTGACCAAAACCTGATATTTCCAAATCGCATATTAGAAATCCTCTCTTAAATCTGATAGAAATTTGTTATTTTTGAGAAAAAAAAGCGATGAACAGATATATGAAAATAGTGATAATGGTAGCAATCTGCCTAGTTGTTGGCTACGTTTCTGGCGTTGTAACGCGTGATGCCATCACTACTTGGTACGTCACAATCGAAAAACCAAGCTTCAATCCTCCGAATTGGATTTTTGCACCCGTTTGGACAACACTTTACATCCTGATGGGAGTTGGTGCCGGACTTGTTTGGCAACAAATTGAAACCAAGCGGGAAGAAGTCAAATCTGCCTTGATTTTCTTCTTCATTCAATTGGCCTTAAATGCAATCTGGTCGCTTTTATTTTTCGGCTTGAAAAATCCTTTGCTAGCGTTGATAGAAATCATAATTCTCTTGTTGATGATTTATGAAACCTTCATCAAATTCAACAAACTGAATAAATTTGCTGGCTACACATTCATTCCCTATCTTCTTTGGGTGAGTTTTGCCACGATTTTGAACGGTGCAATCTGGTGGTTGAACAAATAATTCACCAGCATCAATTATTGCGTAAAAATCAATATTTAACCCCCAAAAATTAATTTCTTTAAATTAATTGCATAAATTCATCTTATTTATAATCAATAAAAATTAGCCATTTACATCGTTGTAGTTAAAACGAAAGTGCATTTTATGGTTGTGATTTAAATACATGAAACCTATCTTTGTAAGCAATATTTTTTTTGCTAAAATTATCATTATGCAATCAGACCAATTCGATTATTTTCCAATTTTAATGCAGCTAGTCCTAGCTGTAGGATTTGTAGTGGCAACCATTATTGGCTCTAGCTTTCTAGGTCCAAAAAGGTCTTCAAAAAACAAGGATAAAAACTTTGAGTGCGGTATCGAATCTGTCGGAAACGCTCGTATGCCGTTTTCAGTAAAATATTTCCTGGTCGCAATTCTTTTCGTTTTGTTCGATGTCGAAGTAATCTTTATGTATCCTTGGGCAGTAAATTTCAGAGAAATGGGATTTGAAGGCTTGATGAAAATGGGCATCTTTATGTTTCTTCTTGTGGTAGGCTTTTTCTACGTGATGAAGAAAAAAGGATTGGAGTGGGAATAAATAAATTATTTTAAATTTTGAATTTATAAATTTTGAATGAAGATGTGGGGAATTTATAATTCATCATTTAAAATTTAAAATAACAATACAAATGAGTGATTCAAAAGTAAATATAGTAGATGCTCCGGAAGGAATTGCCGGAGAAGGCTTTTTCGCAACGAAACTGAGTGATGTTGTAGGAATGGCCCGTGCCAATTCACTTTGGCCTCTTCCCTTTGCAACTTCTTGTTGCGGAATTGAATTTATGGCAACAATGGCTTCTCATTATGATGTGGCACGTTTTGGTTCTGAACGTATGAGTTTTTCTCCTCGTCAGGCGGATATGTTACTCGTTATGGGGACAATTGCTAAAAAGATGGCACCTATTTTACGTCAGGTCTACGAACAGATGGCAGAACCAAGATGGGTAATCTCAGTTGGTGCTTGTGCTTGTTCAGGTGGGATTTTCGATACTTATTCAGTTCTTCAAGGAATTGACAAGGTGATTCCAGTTGACGTTTATGTTCCAGGATGTCCTCCAAGACCAGAACAAATCCTGGACGGAATTATGAGATTGCAAGATTTAGTACGATCAGAATCCGTTAGAAGAAGAAGTTCCCCAGAATATACAGAATTATTGGCTTCTTATAACATCAAGTAATTAAAATGGCATTAGAAACCTCCGTTATACAAACAAAATTAGTTGACAGATTCGATACAATCGTAACCGATTTTGCTCAACTACACGACATATTCACTTTCGAAGTAGCTTCAAATTCTATCGTCGAAGTAATGCAGTTTTTAAGAGACGATGCAACATTGCGTTTCAACTTCCTAACCGACCTTTGCGGTGTTCATTATCCGGATGCGAGTCCAAACAAACAATTTGCAGTTGTTTATCACATGCACAATTGGAGGGATAATGTAAGAATCAGGATCAAATGCTTCCTTGGCGGAGAAAATCCAGAAATCGATACTGTTACAAGTTTGTTCTTGAGTGCCAATTGGCAGGAAAGAGAAACGTACGATTTCTACGGAATCATATTCAAAGGTCATCCACAATTGAAGAGAATCTTGAATATGGATGAAATGACTTCTTTCCCAATGCGTAAGGAATTTCCTCTCGAAGATGGCGGAAGAACAGACAAAGACGACCGATTTTTCGGAAGAACAACTGATAATTGCTAATGCACCTGAAATAATATTGATATAAATGTCAGACTTATTATTACCACCAGAATTACGATATGCCGATATCATCAAACAGAGGCAAAATGAAGACGGAAGCGAGCTTTCGATTCTGAATTTAGGTCCTACTCACCCGGCTACTCACGGAATTTTCCAAAATATCCTATTAATGGATGGGGAAAGAATCGTGGATGGCGAGGCGACGGTTGGTTATATTCATCGTGCATTCGAAAAAATTGCAGAAAACAGACCTTTTTACCAAATCACACCGTTGACGGACAGGATGAATTATTGTTCGGCACCTATCAACAATATGGGCTGGTGGATGACTTTGGAAAAAGCATTGAATATAGAAGTTCCAAAACGTGTTCAATATATGAGGGTTATCATAATGGAATTGGCACGTATTGCCGACCACATTATCTGTAACTCGGTTTTAGGAGTTGATACAGGAGCTTTGACAGGATTTTTATATGTATTCCAATACAGGGAAAAAATCTACGAAATCTACGAAGAAATTTGTGGTGCCCGTTTGACAACAAATATGGGAAGAATCGGTGGTTTCGAAAGAGATTGGAGTCCACTGGTTTTCAAAAAAATAGATGATTTCTTGGAAGAATTTCCTGCCATCTGGTCAGAATTTGAAAATCTGCTTACCCGAAACAGGATTTTTATGGACAGGACTATCGATGTTGGAGCAATTTCTGCTGAAAAGGCAATGAGTTATGGTTTTACAGGACCAAATCTAAGAGCTGCAGGAATTGATTACGACGTTCGCGTGATGCAACCGTATAGTTCGTATGAAGATTTCGAATTTGATATTCCTGTTGGAAAATCAGGCGATACTTACGATCGTTTTTGCGTTCGTAATGGTGAAGTTTGGGAAAGTTTGAAAATTATCAAGCAGGCATTGGCAAAAATGCCCGAAGGATCTTTCCACGCTGATGTTCCGGATTATTACCTTCCGCCAAAAGAAGATGTTTACAATACAATGGAAGGATTGATTTACCACTTTAAAATTGTAATGGGAGAAATTCCGGTTCCAGTAACAGAAGTGTATCATCCAGTTGAAGGTGGAAATGGAGAATTAGGTTTTTATTTGATTACAGACGGAAGCCGAACTCCTTTCAGATTACATTTCAGAAGACCTTGTTTTATATACTACCAAGCTTTTAATGATATGGTAAGAGGCGGGATGCTTTCGGATGCCATCGCAACATTATCAAGTTTGAATGTAATTGCAGGAGAATTAGACGCTTAAGAATTTTGAATTGCAGAATGTAGATTTTAGAATGCAGATTGAAAAATCTAAAACCTTAAAATCTAAAATCTAAAATTAACAATGGAAAGAACAGATTATAAACAAGAAATAAACATCACAGAAGCTTTGATGGTACGCATCAACGAACTGATCAGTCATTATCCTGAGGATAAAAGAAAATCAGCTTTGCTTCCTGTGCTTCACGAAGTGCAAGATGCTCACGATAACTGGTTGAGCATTGAATTGCAAGACAAAGTAGCTGAGATATTGCATATAAAACCAGTGGAAGTCTATGAGGTAGTAAGTTTTTACACTATGTTCAACAGAAGGCCAATTGGTAAATATATGTTTGAATTTTGTCAAACTTCTCCTTGCTGTCTTAGAGGTGTTGAAAATCTGATGGATTATACCTGCGAAAAATTAGGTGTAAAAGTAGGAGAACCAACGCCAGACGGAATGTTTGAAGTTCGTGGTGTGGAATGCCTTGGAGCTTGTGGTTATGCTCCAATGATGCAATTAGGTGATTTTTATCAGGAACATTTAACTCCGGAAAAAATCGACCAGCTGATAGTAAATTGCAGAGATAACAAGATTACTTTACACGATAAATAATATGTCACAAAAAATATTATTAGATAAAATCAATGTCCCGGGAATCAAGACCTACGAAGTATACCGTCGCGAAGGTGGTTATGCATCTGTAGAAAAAGCCTTGAAAACCCTTACTCCTGATGAAGTGGTGGAAGAAGTGAAAACTTCCGGACTTCGTGGTCGTGGTGGTGCAGGATTTCCTGCCGGAATGAAGTGGAGTTTTATTGACAAGAAATCAGGAAAGCCAAGACACTTGGTTTGCAATGCCGATGAATCTGAGCCGGGAACTTTCAAGGACAGGTTCTTGATGGAATACATCCCACACCTTTTGATTGAGGGAATGATTACATCAAGTTATGCATTGGGAGCCAATTTATCCTACATCTATATCCGTGGTGAATACATGTGGGTGTATAAGATTTTAGAACGCGCCATAGCCGAAGCAAAAAATGCTGGTTGGCTAGGTAAAAACATATTAGGTTCTGGTTACGATTTGGAATTATACGTTCAAATTGGTGGTGGAGCTTATATCTGTGGAGAAGAAACTGCACTTATTGAATCGTTGGAAGGCAAAAGAGGAAACCCTCGTATCAAGCCACCATTTCCTGCCGTTTCTGGTCTTTGGGCCAATCCAACAGTGGTAAATAATGTTGAAACTATTGCAACGGTGCCTTGGATTGTAAACAATTCTGGAGCTGATTATGCAAAAATCGGAATAGGACGTTCAACTGGAACCAAATTGATTTCTGCTTCAGGACATATCAAAAATCCTGGTGTTTACGAAATCGAATTGGGATTAAGTGTTCACGAATTTATGAATTCTGACGAATATTTGGGAGGAATGATAGACGACAGACCTTTGAAGGCATTTGTTCCTGGAGGTTCTTCAGTTCCTGTTTTGCCAGCAAATTTAATCTATAAAACTGCCAATAACGAAGACCGTTTGATGAGTTACGAATCTTTATCAGATGGTGGTTTTGCAACAGGTTCTATGTTAGGTTCTGGAGGATTTATTGTCTATAACGATACGGCTTGTATTGTTAGAAACACTTGGAATTTCTCAAGATTCTACCACCATGAAAGCTGTGGACAATGTTCGCCTTGTCGTGAAGGAACAGGTTGGTTGGAAAAAGTATTGCACAGAATTGAAAACGGTCACGGCCGTGAAGAAGATATAGAATTACTTTGGAGCATTCAAAGCAGAATTGAAGGAAACACTATTTGTCCATTAGGCGATGCGGCGGCTTGGCCAGTTGCAGCGGCTATCCGTCATTTCAAAGATGAATTCGAATACCACATCCGTTTCCCAGAGAAGATTAAAAATAGAGACCACTTTGTGGCGGAGCCTTTCGAAAAGGTAAAGCACTTGGTAACTAAATTAGAGGTTTAATTATTAGTAGAAAGTTGAGAAGTTTAATACTTTAAGACATTCAAAGAATATACAAAATGAAAGTAACAATAGACGGTCAAAGTATAGAAGTAGAACCAGGGACCACCATCCTTCAGGCTGCTCGAATGATTGGAGGAGAATCTGTTCCGCCAGCGATGTGCTATTACTCTAAATTAAAAGGCAGTGGCGGAAAATGCCGTTGCTGTTTGGTTGAAGTTGCAAAAGGTAGCGATGCCGACCCAAGGCCAATGCCAAAATTGATGGCATCATGCGTAACAGGTTGTATGGATGGAATGGAAGTGAACAGTACGGCTTCTGAGAGAGTTCAGGATGCTAGAAAATCGGTAACGGAATTCCTTCTGATCAACCACCCGTTGGATTGCCCTGTTTGTGACCAGGCTGGAGAATGTGATTTGCAAAACCTAAGTTTCAAGCACGGGAAATCGCAAACCCGTTATATAGAAGAAAAAAGAACGTTCGAACCAGAAAATATCGGTCCGAATATTCAATTGCACATGAACCGTTGCATCCTTTGCTACCGTTGTGTAATGGTTGCCGATCAATTGACGGATAATCGTGTTCACGGTGTAATGGACAGAGGAGATCATTCCAACATCTCGACTTGTATTTCTAAAGCAATTGACAATGAGTTTTCAGGAAATATGATTGATGTTTGTCCTGTTGGAGCCTTGACTGATAAAACGTTCCGTTTCAAATCGAGGGTTTGGTTCAACAAGCCTTTCAACGCCCATAGAGAGTGTACGACTCCAGGATGTTGCGGAAAAACTACGGTTTGGATGTTTGGTGGAGAAATCCAAAGGGTTACAGGTAGAAAAGACGAGTACCATGAAGTGGAGAATTTCATCTGCAATACTTGCCGTTTTGACAAAAAAGAAGTTACCGATTGGACAATCGAAGGACCTCGTAAATTCGAGAAAGATTCGGTTATCAACCAAAATAATTATACTCAAAAATTAGACACTGTTGTGATCGAAACTGAAGAAGGAATCCTGAAAGGTCGTCAAGAAGACCGTAAAAAAATCAGTATGCCCGCAGTTCCATTAGACAGTGAAGAAAATGCAGTTTTTAAAAACGGAAACGTATAACCAATGGATAGTGCAATTATTTTAGAAAAAGGAATTTTCATTGTAGTTATTTTTGCTATTACAATGCTATTTGCAATGTATGAAACTCTTGCCGAAAGAAAAATTGCGGCTTGGCTTCAGGATAGAATCGGACCGAACAGAGCTGGCAAGGGTGGTATCTTGCAACCTTTGGCTGATGGTTTGAAATTATTTTCGAAAGAAGAGTTTTTACCGGATACACCAAATAAATTTCTATTTGTTGTTGGTCCTGCCATTTCGATGAGTGTTGCCTTGATGACAAGTGCTGTTATTCCTTGGGGAGATAAATTGCATTTATTTGGCAGAGATATTATTCTACAGGCAACGGATATTGATGTTGCCCTTTTATATGTTTTTGGAGTACTGTCGGTTGGAGTTTATGGAATCATGATTGGTGGATGGGCTTCAAACAACAAGTTCTCTTTAATGAGTGCCATGAGAGCTGCATCTCAGATGATTTCATATGAAGTTGCAATGGGACTTGCTATCATTGCCTTGATCATGATGACAGGAACATTGAGTTTAAGAGAAATATCAGCCCAGCAAAGTGGAATGAACTGGAACATTTTCTACCAACCGGTTGGATTTGTCATCTTCCTTATTTGTTCGTTTGCTGAAACCAACAGGACACCATTTGACTTGGCGGAATGTGAGGCGGAACTAATTGGAGGTTACCATACAGAATATTCTTCGATGCGAATGGGATTCTATCTGTTTGCTGAATATGCAAGTATGTTCATCTCTTCTACAATATTGGCTGTTCTATATCTTGGTGCTTACAACTATCCTGGAATGTCTTGGGCAGTTGAAAACTGGGGCGTGAATATTGCCAACGTGATTGGAATTTTCGTATTGTTCGGAAAAATATGTTTCTTCATCTTCTTCTTTATGTGGGTTAGATGGACGATTCCAAGATTCCGTTATGACCAATTGATGCGTTTGGGATGGAAAATGTTGATTCCTCTGGCAATAGCAAATATTGTGGTTACTGGAATTGTTATTTTGCTGTTTGATAATTAAATTATTTATGTGGTCGCAAATTGTGACCACCTCCAAACCAATTAAAATCTATGAGTAAAGAAATTATTATCTCTGAAGATTTTATAATGAGTAAAATTCTACTCATTAGAAATCAAAAAGTAATGGTTGATGGCGATTTAGCCATTCTTTACAAAGTAGAAACGAAACAACTGAAGAGACAGGTTCGTAGAAATATGGAAAGGTTTCCTGAAGATTTTATGTTTGAATTGACAAAGGAAGAGTTAGAAATTTTGAGGAGCCAATTTGGCACCTCAAGTTGGGGAGGTTCAAGATATGCTCCAATGGTGTTTACAGAACAAGGTGTTGCAATGCTCTCAAGCGTCTTGAATAGTCCTGAGGCAATTAAAGTAAACATTCAAATTATTAGAGTTTTTACTAAAATAAGAGAAACATTAACTAATACTTTAAGCCTGAAATTGGATATCGAAGACATAAAAAAGAAGTTATCTAATCACGACAAAAACATCGAGTTGGTTTTTAATTATCTTGATGAATTGATGGACAAACAGGACAGCAAAGTAGAACGAAATAAAATTGGGTATAAAAAATAAAAAGTTAAAAAAGGAAAAACAGTTTCCTTTTAGCCCCGATTGAAGAGTAAATCCTTTTCTTTTTTAAAGAAAAAAGAAAAGATTGCAACGGAAAGCGGGAATATGGATTACAAATACAAAAGGACGATCTGCTCCTTATAAAAAAGAAATTAATTACGATATGTCAATAGAAACTATATCATTATCGGGAAGAAAAAAAGAGGTTTCGAACAAGAAGATGACTTTTTGGGAGAGCTTGTATCTTGTGGCCATTGCCAAAGGTTTGTTCATTACGATCAAGCACTTGTTTACAAGAAAAGTAACGATTAAATATCCTGAGGAAGTAAGAACGCGAAGCGAGGTTTACCGTGGCCAGCATATGCTGATGCGTGACGATGAAGGTCGTGAGCGTTGTACGGCTTGTGGCTTGTGTGCACTTTCTTGTCCGGCTGAAGCGATTACAATGAAGGCTGAAGAAAGAAAACCTGAGGAAAAACATTTGTACAGGGAAGAAAAATATGCTTCGATTTATGAAATCAATATGTTGCGTTGCATTTTCTGTGGATTGTGTGAAGAGGCTTGTCCGAAAGAGGCGATTTATTTGACAAAATCTAAAGTTTTGGTTCCTTCAAACTACGACAGGGAGGAATTTATTTTTGGGAAAGATAAATTGGTGATGCCGCTTGAAGCTGCAATTGCAAATGGTAAATTAAAAAACGCTAACTAAATGTCGACAGTACTTATTATATTCTGTATTCTTGCCGCTGTAACTTTGGCTTCGGCATTTATGACTATTTTCACGAAGAATCCTATTCATAGTGCCATCTATCTGGTAATTTGTTTCTTCTCGATTGCAGGTCATTACTTGTTATTCAATGCTCAATTTTTGGCTTTGGTGCACATCATCGTCTATTCGGGAGCGATTATGATCTTGATGTTGTTTACCCTGATGTTGATGAACCTCAACAAGGAAGACGAAGTACACAAGCCTAGGATTACCAGGCTTGGAGCTGTTGTTTCTTTCCTTTTGATCATCTCTGTCTTGATTGCAATATTCATTCAGACAAAACCAATTGTTGGACCGTATGATACAACTGGAGAAGATTATCAATCGATAAAAGTATTGGGAAAAGTATTGCTTGACCACGAAAACGGATTTATGGTTGCGTTTGAATTTGCTTCCGTACTACTACTTGTCGCTATGATTGGTGCGGTATTATTGTCTAAAAAAGAAAAATCATCTAAATAATTATGGATAGTGTTTTAAACCAAATTGGTATCGAAAATTATATCTTCCTCTCAGTAGCACTTTTTTGTATTGGTGTTTTTGGGGTGCTGTATAGAAGAAATGCCATCATCGTTTTTATGTCGATTGAAATAATGCTGAATGCCGTAAACCTTTTGTTTGTTGCTTTTTCAACGTACCATCAGGATGCACAAGGACAAGTTTTTGTATTCTTTTCGATGGCTGTTGCTGCTGCAGAAGTTGCCGTAGGTTTGGCGATCCTGGTTGCGATATTCAGAAATCTAGGTTCGATTGACGTAGCTAATTTAAAAAACTTAAAAGGATAATTTTCAATGGATACCAATTTAGCTTTAGTACTATTATTAGCTCCTTTTTTAGGATTTTTATTAAACATATTCTTTGGAAAGAGTTTAGGCAAGAATGTTTCCGGTGCTATCGGAACAATTGCTGTAGCCATTTCTTTTGCTGTAACGCTTTCCTTCTTTTTACAGATTAATCAGACTGGGCAACCAATAAGCATTCATTTGTTTGATTGGATTGCCATCAGTAATTTCAATATTGAATTCGGGTTTTTATTGGACCAATTGTCATTGCTTTGGTTGATGTTCGTAACAGGAATCGGTTCGTTGATTCACTTGTATTCCATCAGCTATATGCACGAAGATGAGAACATGCACAAGTTCTTTTCCTATTTGAATTTGTTCATCTTCTTTATGATTACACTTGTAATCGGAAGCAACTTGTTGATCATGTTCATCGGTTGGGAAGGTGTCGGACTTTGTTCTTACCTGCTCATCGGTTTCTGGTACAAGAATCAAAACTATAATGATGCTGCAAAAAAAGCTTTCATTATGAACAGGATTGGAGATTTAGGTTTCCTAGTTGGTATTTTCATTATCGGAGCTTTGTTCAACACTTTGGATTTTGCTACTTTGAAAGCTACAATCTTGGCCGGAAATAATCTGGATAATTTTTGGATTGCAGCTGCTGCTTTGGCTTTGTTTATTGGAGCTTCTGGAAAATCTGCACAGATTCCATTATACACTTGGTTGCCGGATGCGATGGCGGGACCTACTCCGGTTTCAGCATTGATTCACGCCGCAACAATGGTAACGGCTGGTATTTTTATGATTACAAGATTGAACTTCTTGTTTGATCTGGCTCCAGCAATTCAGGATGTAATTGCCGTAATTGGTGCTGTAACCGCTTTGGTTGCCGCAACAATCGGTTTGGTTCAGAATGACATTAAAAAGGTTTTGGCCTACTCTACCGTTTCGCAATTAGGTTTGATGTTCCTGGCTTTAGGTCTTGGAGCTTACGAAATTGCCGTTTTCCACGTAATCACGCACGCTTTCTTCAAGGCTTGTTTGTTCTTGGGTTCAGGCTCTGTAATCCACGCTTTACACCATGAGCAAGATATGCGAAAAATGGGTGGTTTGCGAAAAGCAATGCCTATCACGTTCATCACTATGTTGGTTTCAAGTTTGGCTATTGCCGGTATTTTCCCATTATCTGGATTCTGGTCGAAGGACGAAATCTTGATGGTGGCGTTCCACGAAAGTCCAGTTCTTTGGGTAATCGGTTCTATTGCTTCGATCCTGACGGCTTTTTATATGTTCCGATTGATGTACTTGACGTTCTTTAAAGAATTCCGCGGAAGCGAAGAACAAAAACACCACTTGCACGAAAGTCCTGCTCTGCTTACATTTCCATTAATTGTTTTAGCTATCCTAGCAGCAATTGGAGGTTTGTTGAGCCTTCCTGGACACAGCTGGTTGAATCATTATTTGGAGCCTTTGTTCGCAAAAGCACACGAAGCACACCACTTAGGAACAACTGAATATATGCTTATGGGAATTGCAATTGTTGGTGCCTTGGTTGGAATTGGAATTGCATATGCGAAATACATCAAGCAGGCCCAGGTTCCTGAAGAAGATGAAAAAATCACAGGTTTCTCTAAAGTGTTATACAACAAATACTATGTTGACGAAGTGTACGATGCCATAATCGTAAAACCAATCAACCTGCTTTCTCGTTTCTTTAGGGATTATATTGAAACTGCTTTGGCGGCGATTGTTTTTGGTTTCGGAAAAGCGGCCAACGAACTAAGCTACCAAGGGAAGAAAATTCAAAACGGAAGTATCGGTTTTTACCTTTTTGCTTTCGTAATCGGCTTCTGTGCCATTGTTTCGTATTTAATTTTAGCTCAAAAAAAATTCTAACATAATGGATGTATCTTTTATACTAATTATACTTTTAATCGGCGCTTTTGCAACTTATTTTTCAGGAGACAAGCTGGCTCCAAAAGTGGCCTTGTTTTTCGGATTGGTATCCTTAGCATTTTCCGTTTACTTGTTGAGCCTCTTTAATGCCGGACAGAACATCGATTTTATCTCGGCTTGGATCACCAAACCTAGCATTTCCTTTTCGCTTAAAGCGGATGGATTATCGTTGGCAATGTTGCTTTTGAACACCGCCTTGACACCTTTGATCATCTTTTCAGCTTTTGGAAATGAATTCAGGAATGCAAAAAACTTCTATGCTTTAATCTTGTTCATGTCTTTCGCAATGGCGGGAACTTTCCTTGCTTCTGACGGACTTTTATATTACATCTTCTGGGAATTGGCCTTGATTCCAATTTACTTCATTGCTTTAATTTGGGGTAACGGAGATGCCGAAGAACGCAAAAAAGCAGTAGTGAAATTCTTCATCTATACATTGGCGGGATCACTGTTCATGTTGACGGCTTTCATCTATCTGTATGGAAAAGCAGGAAGCTTCTTGTTGGAAGATTTATACAAATTAGAGCTTTCTTCTCAGGAACAACTTTGGGTTTTCCTTGGATTCTTCTTGGCGTATGCCATCAAGATTCCAATTATTCCTTTCCACACTTGGCAGGCAAAAGTGTATCAAAAAGCTCCAACTGTTGGTACAATGTTACTTTCAGGAATTATGCTGAAAATGGGATTGTACAGCGTCATCCGTTGGCAATTGCCTCTTGCTCCAGCTGCTGCAAAAGAATACATGACCATCTTTATTGCTTTGGGTGTTGCGGGAGTAATCTATGGTTCGATTGTAGCCTTGAGACAAAAAGACCTTAAGAAATTATTGGCTTATTCTTCCCTAGCCCACGTTGGATTGATTGCAGCCGGAACTTATACCCTAAACCTTGACGGACTTCGTGGTGCTGTCTTGCAAATGATCGCTCACGGTTTTGTGGTGGTTGGTTTGTTCTTCGTCGCTGAAATCATCTACAGAAGATATCAAACCAGAGAAATCTCAGAAATGGGAGGCATCAGAAGTCAATCTCCAAAGTTTACCTCAATGTTTATGATTTTGGTCCTGGCATCGGTTGCCTTGCCATCAACATTCAACTTTATTGGAGAATTTACGGTATTGTACAGCTTGTCGCAAATTGGAATTATTTGGGGCATTTTAGGTGGAACGACCATCATTTTAGGAGCTTACTATATGTTGAGGATGTTCCAACACGTTATGCTTGGAGAAACCAATGTGAAACTATTCAAAGACGTTACTTTCAACGAAGGTTTTGTCTTGGTTAGCATCATTGCCTTCTTATTGTTCTTCGGAATTTATCCAAAACCAATTACAGATTTGATTACACCAAGTCTTGAAAATATTATAACTATAATCAATCGATAACCCTCAAATAAAAAATGAATACATTAATAGCTATAACAGGATTAGGTGTTTTATGCCTTTTATTTGAAATTTTCAATTTAAGAAAAGGAATTATTCCTTTTACGATTGTTGGTTTGATTGCCTCACTTGCCTTGACGGTTAACGATTACGGTACAACTGCAAGTTTCTACAATAATATGGTGGTGGTGAACAATTTCTCGGTAACCTTTTCGAGTTTGTTTATCGTATTGACCATCTTTTTGGTTGCCTTGAGTCATAATTTCTATGAAAATCAAGAAACCAGGATATCTGATTTTATTGCCATCAAGATTTTTATGCTTTCAGGTGCAATCGCAATGGTTTCTTTTGGAAATCTGGCGATGTTTTTCTTGGGAATTGAAATCCTATCCATTTCATTATATGTTCTTTGTGCGAGTAACCGTTTGAATTTGAAAAGCAATGAATCTGGGATGAAATATTTCCTAATGGGTTCGTTTGCTTCTGGATTTATCCTTTTTGGAATCTGCCTGGTTTACGGTGCAATGGGAAGTTTTGATGTTGTTGAAATCAGTGAATTATCGCGTTCGGCGGAATTGCCGGATTGGTTCTTTATCGGAATCATCTTGCTTACTATTGGTATGCTTTTCAAGATTGCTGTAGTTCCATTCCACTTTTGGGCTCCGGACGTTTATGAAGGTGCTCCTGCCCTAACGACTGCAACAATGAGTACGTTGGCAAAGGTGGTGGCAATGGCTACTCTATTCAAACTTTTGAGCGTTTTAAATGCCGATATCTCTGAATCGTTCCAGGTTGTCATTGTGGTGCTTTCTATCGCTTCTATGACGGTTGGAAACATTATGGCCTTGCGTCAGGTGAATGTGAAGAGGATGCTAGCCTTTTCTGGTATTTCGCATGCTGGATTTATGTTGATGACGTTATTGACCTTAGGTACTTCTGCCTCTACTTTATTGTATTATGCTGCGGCTTATTCCATTTCGGGGATTGCTGCTTTTGCTGTTATACTATATGTTTGCAAAAACAGAGATAATGAAGATATTACCAACTTCCACGGTCTTGGAAAAACGAATCCTTTATTGGCGGCTGTGTTAACTGGGGCTTTGCTATCTATGGGTGGTATTCCAATCTTTTCTGGATTCTTTGCCAAATTGTTCTTGTTCAACCAAACGATTGAAGCGGGTTATTTGGTTTTGGTTATTGTGGCTGTTATAAACTCTATTATCAGTATTGGATATTACTTTAAATTGATCTTGGCCATGTACGGTAAAGAGCCTAATGAGGAAAAGAAAGGCACTCCAATCTTGTACTATTCTGTTGCCGTTATTGCTATTGTGATTAATATCGTGATTGGTCTTTTCCCTTCTTTGATTTTAGACTTGATGTAGACATTCTACACTTTTATATAAAATGAGAGCCATTCGAAAGAGTGGCTTTTTTTTGTGCGTTCTTGTAATGTTTCTAAGGTTCCGCCAACGTTAAACTTCCGTCTATTGCGATTTAGATTGCGTGTATCTAATTAGTATTGCTATGCAGTTTTATACAAAGAAATCTTGGTTGATCTTTTATGCTCAAACAATTTTTTAGTTCGATTAAATTCAAATAAAAAATCCCGACTGCTTTATTGCAATCGGGAATCTTTTATTTTTATTGGTTACTTTCAGTGTTTAATTTACTACCAGCTTTTTAGTCTGCTTGAAGTTATTTTCGGTGGTAATTTCTATCATATAAACCCCTTTTGCAAGCGAAGAAACGTCAATGGTTGATTGTTTTGCAGAAAGGTTTTTAAAGGACAGGATCGTTTTTCCTAGGACATCATACAGATGGATTGCCTGTAGATTTTCGGTTGTATTCTGTGTATTAACATACACCAATCCGTTTGAAGGGTTAGGGTAAATCAGGATGTTGACTGCTGAGAATTCAGACGTTGAAAGCTGTTCTTCAAAAGTGGAATTGAAGGTATTGGTGATGATGGCCGGATTGGTATCGAAATAGATTTCAGCAAAATTGGGAATCATATCGCCCAAGGCAAATCCAGCTTTTGGTTTTATCTTGAAAGTCACATAACCGTTACTTGCCTCTTCATTAACAATCTGGGCTGGAAGCTGTATGTTATTGAATGTCCAGATCAGTTTGTTATTGATTCGCTCCATAATATAATTATGACTAGAACTGATCATTCTTACTGAGGTTTCATCCAATTGTGCATCGAGCATATCTTCTATCCTAACATTGATGGCATTTGCGGTTCCTGTATTTTGGAAGCGGATGGTGTATACTAAGAAATCCTCTTCAGTGAAAGTATTGAAATTTATGGATTCACCGTGTGCTTCTATCTTATCGTTAGGATCGTAGGCTCCTATCACAACTTGGGAAATAGTGTGGGTGTTGTTCAAGACATTGATATCAGCTGTTGGGATTGTCGATGTTATGGTATTTGTTAGCACATCGTCAATATTGACCATTGGAATTGAGGGCACCGACATAGTGACTATAAAGGATCTTGTCTCTGAAGGCAAAAGATTGGTATAACTGTAACTGAATCCGTTTGCAGTATTTAAACTACCTTCTTGCCCTGCGGAGGTTATAGTAATGCTTTCCTCTTTGGTGAAATTAAGTACTCCTGAGGCGGCAGTCGTTCCCGTATTTTTGTAGACAACTTTGTTTGTGTAATTAAATCCTGGCCTTGGATCAGTTAAAGGAATTAAGGAAACGCTCACATCGGTATACTCTTGAATTTGGGTTATTGGAAAATAATATTTGGTACCATTTTCTAAAGCTATGCTTATATTATTATAATTTATTGGTGCTCCTGCATAATAGGCACTGAACTCTTCATCTATTTGATATCCAAAATCATACAGATTGTTTTCGTTTGAATCATAGACAGAAAAGATGCCCAAAGGAGAAGAAACATTTACAACGGGTTGTTCATTTTCTTTATATGTGAATGATCCATAGGCGAAATTTGTCTCGTTTGGCTCTTTCAGACCATTTTCATTTTCATCTATAAAAGCAATAAGTTGAATGTTCTCTCCACAAATTGTAGATCCAGCTCCATCGACATTTAGATTGGTTTGCATTAGGCGTACATAACCTGGACTTAGACTAAAATTTACAATAAGCACAACATAGTACTCTCCAGCAACAGCATTAGGGATGGTTAATGTTTCGGTATAGTTCGCATCTTTACTGCAGTCTATAATGTTTTGATAGGGATAAAAATTTGAATTTTGTGTATTGTTAGGGCATTCTGGACAAGCTGTAAAAGAAATCGCATCACAATTGCCTAGGCTTGAAAAAGGTCCCCAGGCCACAAAATCTACATCTTTATTCAATCCTATTGCATTTCCATTTTCATCAAAATTGGTATTTTGCATAATATTGAATACAAGCTTACCAGATTGTGCCACTTGAAAAGAAAAATAGGTTGGATTTGGAGTTGATATTAAACATGCAATTGATCCGCTGCTAGGGACTCCAGTTGTATTTTCAAAGATATATGGGTTCTCTGGAGAAGCACTGCAAAAAACTGTTGGGTTTTCACAATTTGAAACTGATCTTATACAGATGCCAAAAAAAACTACTTGTGGGATGGATTCAGCAGACCAAGCTCGGATATAGTAAGTTTGTCCGATAGTATAGTCTGAATAAACCGTTTGGAGCATATCGTTAAGAGAACAAGTAACTAGCTCCAAATTGCTTGGAGTACCTGAATATACGGCATACTTGATTGATGATGTTGTGCCTGCTATATCAAAAATGGAAACAACATACTCTTGAGAAGTTGCTACAAAGCTGAACCACACATCATCATCTGTGGATCCGCCACAAAGATTTGATACATTTGATGCTGTTGCTCCATTCACTGTTGCATAAGCAACATTACTACATTCACTATTACTATTGACAACTAATGGCGTTGCGGTACTTGGCTCATCATTAGGTGCTGTAAGTATTTCTGGACTTGTAATTCGTATATTGAAAGTAACGTTCACATTTGCACTGTTTCCATATTTAAAAATTCTAACAAAATAAGTTTCACCAACAGTTAACCCTGATGCAACACTGTTTAATTTATTATTGACACAATATAATTCGGTCATAAGCTGACAGTCGTTTCCTGTAAATAAGGCATGTCCAACCTGGGCTGTACTACTACTGATATCAGTTGCATTTATAATATGTATTGGCTGGGTTGCCACAAACTTGAACCAAACATCTGTATATATCGGATTACCACAATTTGCGGATTGTAAAGATGCTGTTGATCCATTTGTACTCACCTGTAATGATGTGTTTGCTTGCATTCCAGGATTGACGGGTATTTCTATTGCGCTTACACATTCGTCGTTGCTGACTATTGTGGTAAAGGTCATGGGCTGCAAAATAGTCCAAATACTTATATCATTATCAGAACATATAGCCCTAACGTAAAAAGTATATTTTGTTGTAGGAGACAAACCAATTACCGTTAAGGTACTAGAACCAATTTCTGTCAGATAATAGTTTGGAATTCCTGTATTTAAAGGTGTATAATTTACAGGCTGAGGCGAACCAATTGGTGCCAGATAAACTTCCCATTGTACAGCACTACCGTTTTCTGCCCATGAAAGCTGTGCTGTGGTAGCGGTAACGAAATTTGCCTGCATATCTGTAGGTGGCATACATGATGGCGGTGTACAGTTTCCTAATGTGGAATCTAAATACAGTACCGTTGATGGCATGCCTTCTCCTTGAACTTTTGTGAATACAATTTCTTGATAGGAACTTACAATTTCCAATCCGATAAGGTTGGGAGAATTTCCTGCTTGACTCCAAAAAACATCAAAAGGAACATCATTGCAAATGGATACCGCTACACCTTGAACATTGTTGACCATTGCGGCACCTAAGGTTGCTACAACAACACCATTCTGGCGAACTTGCATTCTAGCGCCTTCCCAAGAGTTTGTTATAGGATTCTTCAAAATGAATCGATACATACATTTATCTTCTTCATTGCATATAAGCGTATTGAAAATCATTGGTCCTGACCAAACACTTTTTTCATTAGTACATACGGATCTAACATAAAAATAGTATATAGTAGACGGCTCGAGAGTTGAAGCAACTAGTGTAGTTCCTGTCAAGCCTTCGAAATACCTATCTCCCGCATTTATTGTAGGGTTTGCATCTGGTGTTTGGGGTGCCTGCCCTTCTATTCCTGAGGCCAATAGCAAAACCTCCCATTCGGTCGCGCTAGCGGCTTCGACCCAAGATAATGTGGCATTTGTTGTAGAAATAGATTGTGGATTCACGGATAAACTCACAGGTCTTGGGCATATTTCCTGTGTAGTAAATGTAAAAACTGACGATAATTCGGCTACTGGATTACACCCTACTCTTACATATACGTCATAAGCTGTATAGATTGCCAAACCGTTCGCTATCGAATAATAGAAAGGTGCCGATGGTCCATTTACTCCGGTAAACGTAGGGATCGATGAAGACGTAGGGGAAGGAGCCCCACTTGGCAACACGAAAATTTCATAAGGCATATTTTCTGTTCCTGGAGCAGTCCAGTTTATCGCAGCTCCTACAGTGGTAATATCAGTTGCATTTACAGCGGTTGGAGGTATATTGCATAAAGGTGTAGAACAATTTACAGTTCCAGAATATACTACCTCTCCAGAATTGCTTACTCCAGCTGACTTGGTAAATATTGTTTGTCCAAAAGAATTAACAACTGATAGGATACATTGTTGGGGCTGGGCTCCTGCCGTGAGCCAAAATACATCAAACGGAATATCGTTGCATAATTGATAGGTTGCATCAACAGGACCTGCCCCAGAAGTATAAGTTGATCCGATTGTTGCACTACCTGTATTATTTGACAATATAACGCCATTTTGCCTTACCTGCATTCGTGCACCATTCCAACCATTGTTGGCTGAATCTGTCATCCTAAAAGTGTAAGTGCATTTATTTTCTGGCTCACAAATGACCGTATTAAAAATAACGGGGCCTGTCCAGGCACTATAAATGCCTGGTGAGCATACCGATCTTACCCAAAACTGGTAATGCTGTGCAGGCTGTAAATCATTTATAACTATACCAGGAACACCATCAGTATCGGTATAATTTCCATTACCCTCTGGAATCAAATCTCCCGCATCTTGAACCGCTATTTGCCAAGAAGCTGCCGTTCCGTTTTCAGACCAAGAAAATGCTCCTCCTGTTAGTGTAGCATTTAACTGATCGAAAGCAGGAATGGTAGGTTTTGGACAATTTTCATATTGAATGACAAGATTGTAGCCATATGATGATGTTGCAGAATTCGATGAAAGTACAATATAATAATCCTCATCTGCCACTACCGGAAACAGATTTATGGCCCTAACAGCACCATTGGTATTGGCAGCTCCAGCCAAACAGGCCACTCCTATATCCGAACATTCCGCATAAACAAAAACAGACGACGCTATTGTGCCAGGAGCCATAGACAAGCTTATGGATCCGGTATGAGTTGCAGTATATCTATAAAACACATCATTTCCAGTAAGGAAATTCGTAGCTGAAGGCGTGGCCCCACAACCTGATCCTTGCGGTCCCGGAATTGTATTGTCATAATTACCCGTATTATCAATATGCTGATAGGGCAAACTTGTAATTTCAATGGGCTCAGTACAGTTGAAACCCAGTTGCGCCATTACAGGAATATTGAAGAATACCAGGAATAACAAAACTATCAAAAGTAATCGTTTTTTCATATTTAGGGCTTTTTCTTCCCAAATATACATTGATTTAAAAACAATTAACTTAAAATAATAAGATATTATCCAAACAAAAAACCGATTACGTATTATAATCGGTTTTAAAAATATTTTACAATTGTTTTCTAATTCACAACAAGCTTTTTAATTTGCTTGAAGTTGTTTTCGGTGGTAATCTCTATCATATAAACTGCTTTTGCAAGGGAAGAAACATCAATCGTTGCTTCTTTTGCAGAAAGGTTCTTAGAGGACAGGATGGTTTTTCCGAGGACATCATACAGATGGATTGCTTGTAGATTTTCATTTGTATTTTGTGTGTTGATGTACACCAATCCATTTGAAGGGTTTGGATAAATCAACACATTTCCTGATGAGAATTCAGGCGTTGAAAGCTGTTCTCCAAAAGTGGAATTGAAGATATTGGTAATGATGGCCGGATTGGTATCGAAATAGATTTCGGCAAAATTCGGGATGATGTCGCCAACTTCGAAACCTGGCTTGACCTTGATCTTGAAGATCAGATATCCATTGCTCAATTCTTCGCTTGCAAGCATGCTTGGCAGGTAGATGTAATCGAATTTCCAAACCAGCTTGTTACCGACTCTATCCATTACGTAATTATGGCTCGCACTTACCATTCGGATACTTTCCTCGTCCAGTTGTGCATCCAACTCGTCTTCTATTCTAATGTTGATTGCATTTGCGGTTCCTGTATTCTGGAAGCGGATGGTGTAGAACAAATAATCATCCTGGTTAAAATTATTGATGTCCAGTTTATCTCCATGTGCTTCCATCTTGTCGTTTGGATCATAGGAAGCCACGACAATCTGAGAATTTGTGAAGATGTTGTTGCTGCTGTTAATGTCATCTGATGGGGCTGAAATGGCGACACTGCTTTCTAATACATCATCGATATTTACCATCGGTATGGATGGAACATTGATGGTAAAGTTGAAAGAACGGGTTTCAAAAGGTCCAAGGTTCACAAAGTTGTAGGTAAACCCATCTGAGCTGTTTACGACACCTGCCTGTGTACTTGCAACAGTTACCAACGGATCTTTGGTATAGTTAATGGTTCCAGAGGTTGCTGATGTACCAAGGTTGGTGTATACAATCTTGTTGGTGTAGCTGAATCCGGCGGTTGGCTGTCCTACTGGAACTATAGAAACCGTAACGTCATTGTAGCCTTGGATTTGTGTTATAGGAAAATACAAGGTTTGCGTGCCACTGCCAACTGCAATACTGATGTCGTTATGGGTTATTATTCCAGATGAAAAATAATTGGCATATTCTGGGTGCACTTCATAGCTGAAATCGTAGCTGTTCAGCGGATTCGAATCATAAATGGTATAATTACCAATTGGTGAAGATATATTGTTGATGTCCCCAGTATTATTTATTTGATAAACGAATGATCCGTAAGTGAAACTACTTTCAGTGTCTTCTTTGGCTCCGTTGTTGTTTTCGTCGATAAAAGCAACTAGTTGAACTTTATCAGTACATTGAGGAGGTCCTGATGAGAAGCTTCCTGCTTGGATGAATACAGCTGAGTCATAGGATCCATCTTGTCTATCCGCTATAACCAACTTGATATGATAAGGACGATTCGCTATTATTTGAGACGAAGCAGACATCAGAGCAGTTTGACCATTAAAGTTAGTCGCGGCAGTTTGCGCTAAAGCCTCCTCAAAAAAAGTATCGAAAAATGGTTCGTTTTGAGAGATACAACTTGGATTATATTCTTCATCTCTAACTGTAACAACAGAAACCGGGATATCCGTTCCTGGGACAGCGGCTAAATTTTTTGTATCACCTGTAACCAGATCCGTAAGTAAAAAAGCAAATGCATCTGCAAAATTACATTGAAAAACGCCATACTCTTCTGAAGCGAAGAGGAAATTAAAACTCATAATTTCATTCTGACTTGTAAAATCAAACTCTAATTTGGTAGTATTTCTTGATGTCATCGGTGCTCCAGTTGCGGCTTGAATAATGGATTCCAGATCTTCATCTCCAGCATTAAACCAAAGTGGACTACCGTTCTCTGTAAGATTAGTAAGATTCGGTCCCCCTACGTATGCAGCACTTCCCGTCGACAAAACCAATCCAGAATTTAGCGGAAAGTATGGGTTATTATTGGTAAAATATCCAATACCATTTACAGAATCAAAATTAGTGCCAGTACTTGAAGTTATATTGCTAATATCTACACAAGGATTATTAACCAAGATAGTGCTAACGAGCTGTTCGGTTGTAAACTGGGTAGTATTGGCCACCAATGGCGGATGAATTTGTATGACAGCAATATCAAATTCAAAATCATACGTTGGAGATTGAAGACCATTCTGTTTTGACCAAATACGAATTTTATAGGTTTCACCAACAACGAGATTTGTGGCAATACTTATATCAGAATCACTACAATACTTAAGCATCAATCCTTCACAATTACCACTGAACAAAGAATGAACCAAATCGGTTGAAGGTAATCCTTGAACATTATTAATTCTGATCAAACTTTTTGTACTCGTTGCTACAAATTCATACCAAACATCATCATCTTCATATCCAGTGCAAGTGCTAGATTGCGGAGAGGCTGTGGCACCAGTTAAACCACCTGAGACAATAATTGGATTTAAAGCTTCGCTTACGAGAATTGGAGTAGCATTACTACATTCATCATTTAAAACTGTAGGTGGAGTTGTAATCGATAATTCGAAAGAAACTGTACCATTTATACTATTTGATCCAGAATAAATCCTTATTTTGTAGGTATTGCCTATAATTAAGTTATTTGCCAAACTGATATTACTTCCGCAATATAAAGCAGCAAGTGTATCACAATCATCTCCTGAAAATAAGGAATGATTAATATATGCACCATTTAGTTCAGTACTTTTTACTTTTATCATATGAAGATTGGCCGTTGCTACAAAGCTATACCATACATCATCATTTTCACCTTGACAAGTTGATGGTTGACTTGATGAAGTTGCTGCATACGTAGTCCCTGCAAGGAATATTTCTGAAGAAGAATTTGGGTTAATTGGAACATTTATTGCATTTTCACAATTATCATTTGCAGGAAGCACTGGTGTAGTTATGGCGATTTTAAATATCCCAGGAAAAAGGGTATTGTCTAAATAATTTTGAACCCTCAACTTGTAGTTTTGACCCACAACAAAATTATTGAAGAGATCGATACTTGAACTACTACAACCTAAAAATATCAATTCATTACAATCATCTCCATAATATAATGAATATCGAATACTATTAACACTTTCATCCATATCATAAAAGTTAATAATATGAGATCCTGAAAGCGCTGTAAAATCAAACCATACATCTTTAGTATTTCCACTGCAATAGATTTCCTGACTGGATTCATTCGCTCCGAATGAGGCACCTTCTGCAAATAGTTCATTTTCTAAAGCAGGGTTAACGGTAATGTGTATAGAAAAATCGCAATCATCATTAGGAAGCGTTGGCGGTGTTGTAATAGAGACATTGAAAATTATTGGTATAGTACTTGGGTAGTATGAGCCGTTAGATATTTTAATTCTATAAGTAGTTCCTATTTCCAGATTATCCAATATCTTAACCTGTTCTGTCCAGCAATTTATATGAATTGAATTTGAACAATTAGTTCCTGAAAAAAGATCTATATAGAAGAAGACTCCTGTTGTTGCATCAACCTTAAGTATATGCTGTCCAGAAGTCGCTACAAATTTATACCACATATCATCCATTCCAGAATCTGTAAAACAGCCTAACGGTGTAGCTGATGGTGTTGCGCCTTGTATATCTCCAGCAAGAGAAGTTACAACCTCCATATTTGGGTTTACTGGTATCACAATTGAAGCATTACATTCATTATTAAGTACAGTAGCCGGAGTTGTTAATGCTAAATTAAAGGTTAGAGCGGTATTATTAAAAACAACAACTCTAATTTTATAATTTACGCCAATAATTAAATCTTCAATTACCGACATAGACAAATCATTTGCTATACCACAGTGGAAGACTTCTAAGTTAGAACAACTTCCTGAGTAGACATTATAATAAACTTGGCTAGCTTGTGAAGATATATTACTAAAACTAATTATATGCTTTTTAGCAGTTGCTATAAAGCTAAACCAGACATCATTCTGATATTGATTCCCAAAACAAGGATTTTCAAAAACCTCATTGCTAGGAGTAGCATCGAATGTTGTTCCTGAAACAGATGAAATAACTTCCAGCGTAGTATTTATTGGAACATTAGTTGCGTTGTTGCAGTTATCATTAGTCGGAGAAGTAATAAATTTTCTTGGTAAACTATTATTAGTTAAGCCCCTATCTTTTGAGTTTGCTGTAACAGAAATAAAGAAGATCAATATTGAAAAGAGTAATTGTTTTTTCATATTTTGGGTTTTTACCTCCCAAATATACATTCATTTCTAAACAATTAACATAATATAGTAAGATATTATTTAAATAAAAAGCCGATCATTATGCATAATCGGCTTGAGGGAAATTTTATTATAATGGATCTTTAACTCACAACAAGCTTTTTGATTTGCTTGAAGTTGTTTTCGGTGGTAATTTCTATCATATAAACTCCTTTTGCAAGCGAAGAAACATCGATGGTTGATTGTTTTGCAGAAAGGTTTTTAGAGTACAGGATGGTTTTTCCGAGGATATCATACAGATGGATTGCCTGTAGATTTTCGGTTGTATTTTGTATGTTGATGTACACTAATCCGTTTGAAGGGTTAGGATAAATCAAGAAGTTTGCTGATGAGAATTTATGAGTTGAAAGCTGTTCTTCAAAAGTGGAATTAAAAGTATTGGTAATGGTGGCCGGATTGTTATCGAAATAGATTTCGGCAAAATTAGAAATGACATCACCTAAGGCAAATCCTGGTTTTAACTTGATCATGAAAGTTACATATCCATTGCTCAATTCTTCATTGGCCAAATGACTTGGAAGATAGATGTAGTCCAATTTCCAAACCAACTTATTGCCTATCCTTTCCATTACATAATTATGGCTTGCACTTACCATTCGGATACTTTCCTCGTCCAGTTGTGCATCCAACACATCTTCTATACGAATATTGTTGACACTAATAGTAGCTTTATTTTGGAAGTAAATCGTATAATACAAATACGATTCTTGTGTAAATGTTTCTATGTCCAACAGATTTCCGTGCGATTCTGTTTTATGAATAAAATGATCTTCACTTGCAAGTCCTTGCGAAATTTGAAATGAATTATTACTTAAATCTGTATCAGAAGAAGAAGAAGAAGAAGAAATGGTGATGTTACTTGACAAAGAAGTGCTTTCATTAATTTGTCTTCCAGCGGGAACATTCATTTGAATAATGAAAGAACGGGCTTCAAATGGAGCAAGATTTTCAAAATTATAGGTAAAACCAGTTGGTGTTAGCACCACCCCACTTTCAGCTGTAGAAACGGTTACCGATACATCTTTAGTATAGTTTATTATTCCAGATGCAGCGATATTTCCTAGATTCTGATAGACTACTTTATTGGCATAACTCGAACCAGCAACTGGTTGTCCGATAGGAATAATCGAAACCGATAAATCACTAAAACCTTGAATTTGGGTAATAGGAAAATACAAGGTTTGAGTGCCACTACTTACAGGAATTGTAATATTATCAAATGAAGTGGTTCCTGAATAATATGCACCAAATTCAGATTGGATGTTATAGGTAATGTCATAAGAATCTAAAGCATTCACACCAAAAATAGTATGCAAGCCATTTGAAGAAGAAACTTCAATATTATCGTCAGCATCATTTATTTGGTATACAAAAGAACCATTGGTGAAATTAATTTCTGAATCTTCTTTTATCCCGTTATTATTGGCATCAATAAATGCAACTAATTCTATTCTATCTAAACATTGTGATTGTCCAGAGGTAAAACTGCCGGCTTGAATAAATACCGCTGAATCATAAGTAATAAATCCTCTGTCAGCAATCACTAATTTAATATGATAGGGATTATTTGGCACTATGGAAGCGGAAGCTGTCATTAAAGCAGTATGCCCAATAAAATTGATAGGAGAAAACAAACCTTCGTTCAGACCTCCATATACAGCACCAAAAAACCCTTCATTAGTAGAAGGACATGATACATTATATTGAGTATCTCTAATTGTATTTACCGATATGGGAAGCTGAGTACCGGGTACAACTGCTAAATTGGTTGTGGTTCCAGTAGTTAGATCTGTTAGCAAAAATGCAAATGCATCTCCTGGTATACATTGGTAAACACCATAGTCTTCAGAAGCAAATAAAAAGTTGAAACCCATAAAGTCATTTTGAGTGGTAAAATCAAATTCTAATTTGGTCGTGTTTTTGGAAACTATTGGCGTTCCAGTTGCCTCTAATATTGCCGTATTTAGATCGACATCGCCAGCATTAGCCCATGCAGATGAATTTCCTTCGCTGGATGTGGATGGATTTGGTCCTCCTGCATTTGCGGCATTTCCTGTAGAGAGGATAATTCCTGAACTTATTGGAAAAAGCGGATTGTTATTCGTAAAATAACCAATACCATTAACCGACTCAAAATCTGTCCCAGTACTTGATGTAACGTTAGATATTGCTATACATGGATCATCAATCAAAATATCTGCTATTAATTCCTGAGGTGTAAACTGTGAGGTAGTGGCAACTAATGGCTCATCTTGATTGGTAATAATAAGTTTATATATGGCATTTGAAGGAGTGGAACTTGGTGACCAAAGTCTAATTTTATAGGTTTGACCAATAATTAAATCGTTTACAGTATTTACTCCCACGGTACTACAAAAAACTTGTGTCAAATTATCGCAATCACCCGTGTAAACAGCAAAATTTACTAAAAACGGATAATTACTAGACCAGTTGAAATTAATAGTATGTCGAGTTGCAGTGGCAATAAATTCATACCATACATCATCATCGGCTGCTGGAACACAACTATTTTCTTCGCTCGATTGAGTGGCTCCTTTTACACTAGCATCAATTGAATTCAAATCAGCAAAGGTACTTGTGGGAACCAAAATGGCATTTGAACATTCGTCATTTACCGCTAAAGCATTGGTTGAAACAGTAATAGTAAAACTCGCAAACTTATTTACGCCTTGACTTTCAGTGTATACTCTAATTTTATAGCTTTGGCCGATAGTTAACGTATTGAGGGGAACTGAATTATAATATCCACACTCCTTGAGAGACATACTATTACAATCTGCCCCTTCATAAACTGCAAGTTTTAAGCTATTGGCTAAAGGATTGACATTTGATACTGTTATGGTATGAAACTTTGAGGTTGCTACAAAGCTAAACCAAACATCATCATCGGCCGAACCGTTACATGTGTTTGCAATGTCTGAATTTGTAGCACCAAAAGTAGATGAATTAACAAAATACTCGGTTTGATTGACAGCGTTAACTTGAAGTGGTATTGCATTTGCACATTCGTCATGTACGGGTTGAGGAGTGGTTGTGATACAAACTTTCACTAGTCCTGAAACAGTTGCTAAGTGATTTTGTGTCGTTAATTTTATTTTATATTCATTTCCAATTATCAGATTATTATAATATCCTTTTAATCCTTGAACATAAGAGTAGCCGATACTTTGATTTGTATCACAAGCATCATTATTATAAAGTACAAAATTAGGCTCTGAAAATACACCGTCCAGATCTTCAAATTGTATCGTATGTGTTTTTGAAGTGGCAACAAAATGGTACCAAGTAACATCACTTGGCAGCATAGTTCCAAATGAATTCCAAGTTCCAGCTTGTGTGTTAGTTATTGTAAATACATCACAGGCCGTTGTAGGATTAACAGGCACTTCAATTGAATTTAAACATTCTCCATTAGTAACTGGTTCATGTGTTCTTATAGAGAGGTCAAACACTGTCGAGAAATCTTCAGAAGACGATTTTACTCTAATAACGTAAGCATTCCCTACAATGAAATTATTATATACGATCCCCAAAGCATTGGAATTAAATTCTTGGAAAGAGTAAAGTAAAGTAGAATTGTCACAATTTGAATTTTCTTCTAAAATCTCAAATTGAATTGCATTGATTATATTATCAAAATAAATTAAATGCTGTGTTGAAGTTGCGATAAATCGATAATACACATCTGGATCCGTGCTGTCTATATTTGATGGGGTAGCTCCTACTGTTGATCCTGTTACAAAAAAGTTTTTTTGTAAATCTGGATTTGCAAGAACCGTAATTGCATTTTCGCAGTCATCATTTAAAGGAGCTTCAATGGTATTGATTTGGATTTTGAAAGAAGATACTGAAGGAGTTTGATAGGTATTCTTGGAAAGTCTAATTGTATATGTTGTTCCTACTGTAAGATTCTCTAAAACCCCTTCAGAACCACAAGCAACTAGAGTTAAACTACCACAATTTTCACCAGTGAATAGCGAAAATGTCTTGAAGATCTGATTATTATCCAAATCAAAAAAACGTACAATGTGAACTGGGTTTGTGGCGGTAAAACGATACCATGTATCGTTACCATTATAACAATTTTCAATATTTGTAGAAGTAGTAGCACCTAAATCACTGGTGTTTAAAAATAAATCAGTACTTGTTCCTTGATTTACTGGAATATCTATGGCATTACTACATTCATCATTTATCAGAGGATCTGTAGTAAAAATTGCAAGGTCAAAAGAAAATGCAACTTGCATAGAAGAAAAGACACGCATTTTATAGGTTTGCCCCACCACAAGATTACTCACAATATCTCCTTGACCATAATTACAGACAAGAGGTGTTAGATTCCCACAATTAGTTCCCGAAAAAACTTGATAACTCAAATGATTTGAGGATGTAGAATAAACTACATTATAAAATTTAAAATATTGCATCGTAGAAGCAGCTACAAAACTATACCAAACATCACTTTGATTTGCGACACAACTTCCGGTAGTAGCTGAATAAGTAGCTCCAGTAGTAGTACCAGATACATACGAAATAATTTCCGAAGTAAGGTTTACAGGAACATTAATGGCATTTGCACATTCATCATTAATTGGAGGTTCAGTGGTGTTTGCTTCAACTAGGACTAACGAATTTTCTTTTGCATTTCCTATTTCCAAACCAATACATAAAAGCAAAATAAAAAAGAGTAATTGTTTTTTCATGAATTTTTTTTTGGGAGCTTTAAGTCGCCAAATATACGTTGCATTTTAAACAATTAACTTAAAATAGTAAGATTTCCTCTAAAGTATTGAATTTGCCACAATAAAACCGCTCGTCCAGGCATTCTGGAAATTGAAACCTCCGGTAATCGCATCAATGTTTACAATTTCTCCTGCGAAGTATAAATTTTGATGAATTTTACTTTCCATCGTTTTGAAGTTGATTTCCTTTAAATCGATTCCTCCAGCGGTTACAAATTCTTCCTTAAATGTGCTTTTTCCGTTTACTTGAAATTGTCCGTTGGTCAATTGATTGGATAAATTTTGCAATTGATTTTTAGATAAATCAGCCCATTTTGTTTCTTCAGAAATTCCGGAAGCCAAAACCAAGCTTTCCCAAAGACGGTTTGGAAACTCGAAAGGCGATTTCTTGGAAACTGTTTTCTTGGAGTGCTCTTGCTTTAATTCTTTTAAGATTTTTTCCGCATCTTCCGTATCTACATCGTTCAGCCAATTTACGAAAATGGTGAATTGATAATTTTTCTCAAATAAAGTCCGAGCTCCCCAAGCTGATAATTTCAAAATAGCCGGTCCGCTCATTCCCCAATGCGTCACCAATAATGGACCGGTTGATGTCAATTTTGTGTCTTTTACTTTTATGGAAACCTGTGCCGAAACGCCTGGCAATTCTTTTATTCTCGAATCTTTTATATTGAAGGTAAATAAAGAAGGAACCGGACTCACAATCGAATGTCCGAAATCCTGAATCATTTCCCACATTTTTGGGTTACTTCCTGTGGCCAAAACCAATTTCTCACATATGTATTGCTCGTTTTGGGTTTCGATTTTCCAAAAATTTCCATCAGGAGTTTCTGATTTATAAATCGATTGGACGCTTTGTCCTGTCAAGACTTGGATCCCGAGTTTTTTTGTAGCTGTTGTGAAGCAATCGATAATCGTTTGGGATGAATTTGAAACCGGAAACATTCGTCCGTCTTCTTCAATTTTTAATTCTACGCCGTGTTTTTCGAACCATTCAATCGTATCTCCTGAACAAAATTGATGAAACGGACCACGGAGTTCTTTTTCGCCACGCGGATAAAATTTGACCAATTCATTAGGTTCAAAACAAGCGTGCGTGACATTGCATCTTCCGCCACCCGAAATTCTGACTTTCGTCAAAACTTCCTTACCGCGTTCCAAGATGGCAACTTTTAATTTTGGATTTTTCTCTGCGATATTTATGGCTGTAAAAAAACCTCCGGCACCTCCGCCAACAATAATTATGTCAAAATTCTGGCTCATATTCTTTCTGGGAAATCGGTGATGATTCCGTTTACATTATAGGTTTTAATCCGTTCGATATCTTCGGTTTCATTGATTGTCCAAGTATACACATTGAAACCTTGCTCTTGTGCTTTTTGAACATTGTGTTCGGTCAAAAGGCTGAAATGCGGATGAATGGCTTTCGCCGAAAATGCATTTGCCCATTCTAAGGCTTGCGTGACGCTCGCCTGTGACAGAACACCCAAATGTATTTTTGGATTTATGGTAAACATCATTTCCAATTCTTCTCTTTGGAAACTCGAAACGATAAAATCATCATAAGAATACTCTTTTTCAAGGATGTATTTTTCTATGAGATGAGAAACTGGTTTTGCTGTATGACGACCTTTCAATTCTATGTTGATGAAGCATTTTTTACTAATCAAATCCAAAACTTCTTCCAAAGTCGGAACTTCAATTTCACCATTTATTCGCAAGGCTTTTATTTCGGAAAGCGATAATTCTGAAATGGCTCCCGATCCATTTGTGGTTCTGTCCACCGTAAAATCGTGGATGACAATCAATTCTCCTGTTTTACAAACGTGAACATCAAGTTCTATTCCATCAACATTCAATTCCAATGCTCTTTGAAAAGAAGGAAGCGTATTTTCGGGTTCGTGACCTTTGGCTCCGCGATGTCCAATGTTTAGGATTTTTTTCAATGGAAGAATTTATTTTGCAAAAGTAATGCTTTTTTATTTTTGCCACGGATTATATGATTTCCACGGATTTTCGACAAAGAGTTGGAAAAGTTTAAAAAGGGCCTGAGGTTTGATTTCTAGCCCCGACAGCAGTGGCATCCTTTTCTTACCGATTTTTATCGGGAGAAAAGATAGAACGGATGGCGGGAATATGGATTTTTAAAGTACCTGAAGATTGGCTTCTAAAAAAGAAAATAGTTAGGAAAAAATTATTTTTTTACGAGTGCATTTGTTCTTCTGATGGCTTCTTGATCTTTATAATCTAGCCAAGCTTGGCCTTTTCTTTTTCGCATCCAATTGTCATAAAAGCGTATGATTGCTACGTTTGCGAACCCTTTCAGTAAATTTTTTGGTCTTCCGGCTAGTGACCGCAAGCTTAATGAAAATCCGGGTGTCAGGTATTTCATATAGTGCCACCAACCTTCGGGCATGTAGAGCATTTCGCCATGCTGTAGGTTTGTGATGTAAGGTCTTACGAACTTTAATGCTGGGAATTTCTCGAAATCTGGGTTGTCAAAGTCGATGTCTTCGTTGCAGATCCAGGAATAGGGAAGTCGATACATGTATTTTGTTTCCTTTGGATCGACCAAAACGCATTGCTTTTTCCCTTCGAAATGGATGTGGAAAATATTAGGAAAATCGATATCATAATGCATAAAAACCTTGGCGTTTTGTCCTCCAAAAAATACTAAAGGAAGGCTTTTTATGAGGCGTAATCCAAGTTTTGGCCATTTCATATCATTCTTCATTGAAGGCACCTCCTTCATCAGATTGTATAAAAAGATGCGCAAATCTGTGGGGCCTTTTTCAAGGATATCGATGTATTCTGACATTGTCATCGTGAAATCCGGCTCGTTCACTTTTTTCGTGTAATCCGTCTTTCGGCTGTCGTATAAAGGAACCGTTTTATTGCCGGCGACTTCTCTTAAAAAATCAAAATTCCATTTTGTAAAAGCGGGCCAGTCTTCAATTTGATTCGTGATTACTACAGGTTTTTGAGGTTTGTAATAATTCTCAATAAATTCTTTTTTGGTGAGTTTTTCAACTCGGTCGATTTCTATATATTGAAAAGCCATAAAAAAATACTAATTTAGAAAACGTTATTAAGGCGTTACTAAATTAGTATTTTAATATGATTTTTTGGTATGCAAGAATTATATTATTTCACCAAGATAAAATATTCCCAAGGCTTGAAATTGTTCTTTTTATCTTTTGTCAAAGTCACTTTTTCACCTGTCCTATAATTGGTAAAGGTTCCGTCGATTGCAGCTGTAAATTCTTGATTTTTCTTGGATAAATTTCCAATGTAGACTACTTTCTTACCGCCTTTTTCTCTTTCGAAAGCGAAGATGTTTGCATCTGCTGAAGTTACCAAACGCTTGTAAGACGCTGGATTCTTTCCTCCGTTCAACGCCTCGTTATTGTTCTTCAAAGCGCCTAATTTTTCATAAATCGGGAACATCTTTGCTTTTATTTTTGGAATAGAATCTTTCTCGAAGAATTTCAATCTGTGCTTCAAATCGTATTCTTGCCCCGTGTAAATCAACGGCATTCCAGGCAAAACGTACGTTAAAGCTGTGAACGCTTCCACGCCGTCGCCCATTCTTTCGTATTCAGTTCCGTTCCAAGAATTTTCATCGTGGTTGGAAGTGAAGTTCATAAAGATGTCGCTTTTCTCGTATTCTTTTTCGATTTTGGTAATTACAGCATCCAAATCTTTCACGGTTTTTGTGCCTTTGTTGATGTCGTTCATCACGTGGTGCGCTTCCCAACCATAGGCCATATCAAAAAGTCCGTCTTTCAACAGATAGTTCTTGTTGGATTCCATCAGCATAAAAACAGGCTTCACTTTTTTCAATTCTGGAATTGCTTTCTGCCAGAATTCAGTTGGAACATTATCAGCCACATCACAACGGAAACCGTCGATATTTTCTTCTTTTACCCAATACAGCATTTCGTTTTTCATTGCTTCGTTTAATTCCTTGCTGGCATAATCCAAATGTGCAACATCTGTCCAGCCCCAAGACTTTCCTGTTTCAGGATTCAATGGATCCGTTACTTCACCTTTGGCATTTTTATGGTAATATTCGGGATGTTCAGTGATCCATTTATGGTCCCAACCCGTGTGATTTGCAACCCAGTCAAGGATAACATAAATTCCATTTTCGTGGGCAGTCTTAACCAGATTTCTGAAATCTTCTTTCGTCCCTAAGTCTGGATTTATTGCCGTATAATCGGAGATTGCGTAGTAACTTCCCAAATATTTAGCCTTTTCTTTTGGATCTTTTATTTCAGAAACCAAGCGACCATCAGTTGTTTTTCTATTTTTCATAGAAATTGGGTAAATCGGCATCAGCCAGATTACTTTTACGCCTAATTTTTTCAATTCCGGAATGTCTTTCGTGAAGGCATTGAATGTCCCTTCAGGAGAATATTGACGGATATTTGCTTCGTAAATTACTGCGTTTTCTGCCGTTGCATCTGAAACTGGAGCGATTGTTTCTGTTGTTGCTACCTTTTTTTCTTCTGTATTTTTATCGTCTTTGCAAGAGATGAAAGCGGTTAGGGTTAGCGCTAATAAGATCGTTTTTTTCATAAGTATAATTTTAAAAAACATTTTATTTTTGAACCATTAAGGAATTAAGAAAAATTAAGTTTTTTTTGCAATTTTCTTAATGAACCTTAATACCTTAATGGTTTAAATTCTTTAATTCAATTCCAAAACCAAAACAGATTTTCCATCCAAAGAAATTTCATTTGAAAGGTCAACTGATTTTCCTGAAAGCACATCTTTTCCAGATTTGAACGATTTGATATTTTCTTGAAAACGGTTTGTTTTGACAGTTTTCGCTTCTGCGGAATTGTTGATGACAACCATCACCGTTTCCTTGTCATCATATCTAAAATACACGTAAACATTTTCCTGCGGGATGTAATGCGTCATTTTCCCGAAGTGGACCACATTTTTATTCTTTCTCCATTGGAACAATCTTGAAGTCACATCAAAGAATTTATTTTGCTCTTCGGTTCTTCCTGATTTTGTGAAAGCATTGTTTTTATCGCCAGCCCAGCCTCCTGGAAAATCTTGACGGATATCAGCATCACCTTTTCCTTTGTCACCTGCCATTCCGATTTCTGAACCGTAATACAATTGAGGTATTCCACGAACTGTAGCCAGCAAAGCCATTCCCATCGTATATTTTTTAATGTCGTTTTTATAATTCTGGTTGAATCTTCCGGTATCGTGATTTTCCACGAAAGTCAAAATATTATTGATATTTGGATATAGGAAATCATTCGTGAAATTGTCATAGAATTTAATCATCCCGTCGTTCCAGCTGTCCTTGTCTTCGTTGAAAGTATTTCCGAATGCATCGTGTAAAGTAAAATCCATTACACTTGGCAAATACGAATTGTAACTTTGGATTTCAGCAATCTTGCTGTCTTTTTGCCAATAGGACATTTGGGCCTGGTCGTGCATCCAGACTTCTCCAACGATGTTGAAATAAGGATATTCGTCCGTGATCGCTTTTGTCCATTTTGCTATTTCCACCTTGTCATTATACGAATAAGTATCGACTCTGAAACCATCCAAATCAGCATATTCAATCCACCAGATTGCGTTTTGAGTGATGTAATTCAAAACTAAAGGATTCGATTGATTCAAATCAGGCATAGAAGGAACAAACCAGCCGTCCATGCAATATTTCGCGTCAATTGCAGAAGCATTCGGGTCGAATTGCGTGGTCATTCTATAGTTTGATTGTGCGTATCCCGGAAATTGATGGAACCAATCGTACGTTGGCAAATCTTTAAACATCCAGTGTTCGGCACCCCAATGGTTGGTTACATAATCTTTGATCAATTTCATTCCGCGTTTTTTCATTTCGGTTGAAAGTTTCAAATATTCTTCATTGGTCCCGTAACGTGGGTCAATTCTATAGAGGTCCGATTGACCGTATCCGTGGTACGAATATCCCTTGTCGTTGTCTTCGCAAAGTGGCGTGCTCCAAAGTGCCGTAACGCCTAATTCATCCAGATAGTCCAAGTTTTTAATGATTCCTTCGATATCGCCACCGTGACGTCCGCCTGGCAGACTCCTGTTGGCTTTCTCATTGGTTGATTTGTCGCTGTCGTTGTTTGGGTTTCCATTTGCAAAACGATCCGGCATAATCAGATACATCATATCGGATGCGTCGAAACTTTTGCGTTCTGCTGAATTTGCACGTCTTTGTTTCAGGGAATAATTCTTTGTAAAAGCCACCTTGTTTTTGTTCTTGAAAGAGAAAACAAGATCTGAAGCAGGAAGATTTTTGGTGTCGATTGTGATGAAAATGTAGTTAGGATTTTCCGTTTTGACTACGTTTTTAATGACCACATTATTGGAAACCGAGGTTTCATATTGTGCGATATTCTTTCCGTAGAACATAATTTGAAGTTCCGGATTGTGCATTCCGGCATACCAGAAAGGCGGTTCTACTTTATCTATTTGGGCGAATGCTGAAATGGATAGAAGTAAAAGTAGGATTGTTTTTTTCATTGTTGTTGTCTTTTTGAAACATTAAGATATTAAGTTTCATTAAGCATTGTCTTAACTTTTCTTAATAGCTTAATGGTTTAAATTTTAATAAAGCAGAGCAAAATATTCATTTACTAATGGCTTCATTGATTTGGTAATATTTGTAGTAAAGAAATTGATAAGCAGACCTGGCGGTTTTCTTAGTAGTTTCATATAAGTCAATACTTGTGCTTCGTGAATTGGCAAAATACTTTCGACGGTTTTTAGTTCTACGACTACGCAATCATTAACAAGTAAATCAATTTTCATATCGGTTTCAAACTCGATATCTCATAATTTACCTTGACATTCAATTGCTGTTTCACATCATAACCGTTAGATTCTAACTCATATTTTAAGCAGCGTTCGTAAACATTTTCTAAAAGTCCCGGACCTAATATCTTGTGAACTCTAATTGCTAATCCTGTTATTTCACAGGACAATTGCGTAACTTCTTTCTGGGTCATAATTTTATTTTTTGAACCATTAAGAAATTTAAGTTTCATTAAGAATTGCCTTAACTTTTCTTAATTCCTTAATGGTTAAAATTGTTGGCGTTTAATTTTTTTATTTTGCTAAACCGTAACCAAAGTATTCGGCTCAACCAAAACAGCTTTTCCGTTTACAAAAACAGTCAGTTCTTTCGTGCCTTCCAAGTTGAATTTGGTTTCGTTTGCTTCTACAGAAACTTGCAGGATCTGATTTCTGAAATTGATCTTGAATGAATATCCTTTCCATTGTTCTGGAATTTTCGGTTCAAAATGTAACGTATCGTCCTTTACACGCATTCCTCCAAAACCTTCAACAATACTCATCCAAGTCCCTGCCATACTTGTAATATGACAGCCTTCTTCGACTTCCTTGTTGTAATCATCCAAATCCAGACGGGAAGTCCTCAAATAAAAAGTATAAGCCTGTTCCATCCTGCCCAGACCTGCTGCTTGAATCGAGTGGACACAAGGTGAAAGTGATGATTCGTGAACCGTAAATGGCTCGTAGAAATCAAAATGTTTCTCCAATTGTCCTTTCGAAAAATGGTCTTCAAAGAAATAAAAGCCTTGTAAAACGTCAGCTTGCTTGATATATGGCGAACGCAAAATTCTGTCCCAGGACCATTTTTGGTTGATTGGCCTCTGGCTTTTATCCAAGTCATCCACTTTCACTAATTCCTTGTCCAAGAAACCATCTTGTTGCAGATAGACATCGTGTTCTTCTGAAAAAGGAAGATACATTTTGTCGGCCACTTTCTTCCATTGTGCCAATTCTCCTTTGTCCAAATTTACTTTAGACAGAATTCGTGAATGGTCGGAAGCATATTCTTTTTCTACTTTTTCGATTTGCTCCAAAGTGTAATCGATACACCATTTTGCCAAATAATTTGTGTAGAAATTGTTGTTTACGTTATTTTCATATTCATTCGGACCCGTAACACCTAGAATTACGAACTGGTCTTTCTTGGTAGAAAATGTTGCTCTTTGGTGCCAAAAACGTGCAATTCCGATCAATACCTCCAATCCTTTTTCTGGAATATAGCTGTAATCTCCGGTAAATCTGAAATAGTTGAAAATTGCGAAAGCGATTGCACCATTTCTATGGATTTCCTCGAACGTAATTTCCCATTCGTTGTGGCATTCTTCACCGTTCATCGTCACCATCGGATATAAAGCAGCTCCGTTTGTAAAACCTAATTTACCTGCGTTTTCAATCGCCTTATCCAATTGATTGTAGCGATAGGTCAGCAAATTTCTCGCAACTTGCTGGTCTTTTGTCGCCATATAAAATGGAATGCAATAGGCTTCGGTATCCCAATAAGTGGAACCCCCGTATTTTTCTCCCGTGAAACCTTTCGGTCCTATATTCAATCGAGAATCTTTACCTAAATAGGTCTGGTTCAATTGAAAAATATTGAAACGGATTCCCTGTTGTGCTTTTACATCGCCATCAATGGTAATGTCTGACATTTCCCAGATTTTCGACCAAGCTTGTTTTTGGTTTTCCAATAGATTTTCATAACCTATTTTCAAACCTTCGGTAATTACGTTTTGAGCGGCACTTTGTGTATTTCCGTGGTTTAAAGAAACCGTGTAACCCCCTAATTTTTGGAAAGAAACTGTTTCTGTTTTTCCAACTTTTACTTCGTAAGAAAACTGGATTTTATCAGCATTTTTTTGAACATCAAACGGATTTTGTTTTACTGAATTTCCATTCAATAAAATCGTATTCTGCATAAATGTGGTTGCTGTAAAATGTGTCTTGAATGTTCTTGCCGTAACAAAAGCTTCACTTTCTGAATATCTCACCTCAAGTGGTTCCCAGAATTTTTCTTCCCAGTTGGCATCTTCATTGTGAACTCCGGCATCAACATAAGGCTTGAAAACTATCGTTGCATCTCCGTTCAAGGGTGTGACTTCATAATTGATAACTCCCAATTCATCATTATTCAACGAAAGAAAACGGGTAATTTTAGCTGAAATTTCTACACCATTTTGTAAAACGGCTTCAAAAGAACGGTAATAAATACCTTCTTTCATATTCAATTCACGCTTGAAATTGGAAACTGATTTGCATTTGGCCAAATCAAAATCTTCTCCGTTGATTTCAATTTCGATTCCAATCCAGTTTGGAGCGTTCAAAACTTTTGCAAAATATTCCGGATAGCCGTTTTTCCACCAGCCTACTTTTGTCTTGTCCGGATAATAAATTCCGGCGATGTAACTTCCTTGGAACGTCTCGCCTGAATAATTTTCTTCGAAATTGGCGCGCTGTCCCATGGCGCCATTTCCGATGCTGAATAAACTTTCTGAAGATTTTACTCTTTCTGCATCAAATCCTTCTTCTATGACAGACCAATTATTTGGTATGATATAATCTTGGTTCATTTTTTTTAGTATTTAAAGATTCCAAAAAATCGAGATTAAGTCTTTAAATCTCAGATGGATGTTAGGCAATTCTATGCCAAAAATTAAAAATATGCAAAACCCTATTTGTCACTATCTTACAAAAAACAAAAATCCCTTATTGTCCGATTGTGAACTTTATTCGTCCGAAAATGAACATCCTTCAGGACACATTCAGATTTAATAATAAAAAAATTATTTCCCTTTTTCATTTTAACCTTCAATTAAAGATTGAATAAATTGTTCTTCGATATGCGTGAAATCTGGGAAAATAAATTTGGCTTCGTGCAGGATATTTGCTTCGCCGATCCCAACGCTTGTCATATTGGCTATGTTTGCAGCTTGGACTCCGGCAACAGAATCTTCAAAAACAATCGCGCTTTCTGGAAGGATGTTCAAAAGCTTTGCAGCTCTTAAAAAAACTTCAGGATCTGGTTTGGCATTCGTGACATCATTTCCGTCAACGATTGCATCAAAATAGCTGATGATTCCTGTTTTTTCCAAGATGGGTCTTGCATTTTTACTGGCAGAACCTAAAGCAATCCGTTGATTCTGCTCTTTCAAGAATTTTAAGACCGGAACAACCCCGCTTAGAATTTCGTTATCGTCCATATCTACCAGATACGATAGATAATCTTCATTTTTTTGAACAAGCCATTTGTTTTTATTTTCCTGGCTTGCCTCGATTTTTCCCAATTCAAGGATAAGATCCAACGAGCGAACCCGGCTGACACCTTTCAACTCTTCGTTGTGTTCCGGGGTAAATTCGATTCCCAGCTGGTTTGCAATTTTCTGCCAAGCTAGATAGTGGTATTTTGCGGTGTCCACGATGACTCCGTCAAGGTCGAATATGAATGCTTTTGTTTTCAAGATTTAAATTTTAATTGTGTCATCTTCATCTTTTACTCTAGAAACGAACATTGCTGCAATTAAAAAGGCAACGCCGCTGGCCACGATAGCATAGATTGGATTTCCACCATAAACATATTTAACGATTGGACCGCCGATGATGGCGTTGATGATTTGCGGGATTACAATGAAGAAATTGAAGATTCCCATGTAAACGCCCATTTTTTTTGCAGGAATTGAACCCGAAAGGATGGCATAAGGCATTGCTAAAATACTTGCCCAAGCAATTCCGACGCCAACCATTGATACAATCAACCAATTTGGATCTGAAACGAAATAGACCGAAATCAATCCGATTCCTCCCGCGATTAATGAGAAAGTGTGTGTAGATTTCCTTCCGACCTTATTAGCTATATACGGCAAGAAGAAAGCGAAGATTGCAGAAACCCCGTTGTAGACTCCGAAGATAATTCCAACCCAGTCACCCGCTTCTTGGTAGGTTTTGCTGTGCGTATCTTCTAAAGGAAGGTTATAAACATGGTGCGCAATTGCAGGAGTTGCGAAAACCCACATTCCGAATAATGCAAACCAGGAAAAGAATTGCACCCATCCTAATTGTCGCATAGTCTGAGGCATGTTCTTGAAATCCTCAAAAATATTCATCAGGCTCGAACTTTCTTCCTCGTGAACTATTCCTTCCGCTTTATCAAATGCTTCTAATTCTGCTGGAGAATATTCTCTGGTAGTAGAAATTGTGATTAAAACAGCCGCAACCAAAACGATTGCACCGATAATAAAGGAAAGAATCAAATGATAAGGAACTTCACCGGGAGCAGCCTCGCTTGAAACTCCGAACCAATTGCTCAACGCATAAGGAAGCCATGAACCGATAACGGCACCAAAACCAATCAAAGCAGTTTGAACACTGAAACCCAATGTTCGCTGGTCAGATGGAAGCAGGTCTGCAACCAAAGCTCGGAAAGGTTCCATGGCAATGTTGAACGATGCATCCATAATCATCAGCATTCCGGCTCCAACCCAAAGTGCAGGCATAAAAGCTGTTAACGCAGCCGATTGTGGCATGAAAATTAATCCAAAAGCCGCTAAAACAGATCCGATTAAAAAGTAAGGTTTTCTTCTGCCGAAGCGCGTCCAAGTCCTGTCGCTGTAATGTCCGATGATTGGCTGAACAATCAATCCCATCAAAGGAGCCACAATCCAAAACCAAGACAAGCTGTGTACGTCTGCGCCGAAGATTTGCAGAATTCTACTGGCATTTGCATTTTGCAAGGCAAATCCCATTTGTATTCCCAAATATCCAAAACTCATGTTCCAGATATCGAAGAAACTTAATTTACGCTTTTCCATTATCGTAATTTGTTGATTTATTTACGATAAGCGTTATTGCTTATCAAAACTTTATTTTGTTTTCGAAGTAAAATTATAAGCTTTGATAATTGGTGTAAATATAGATAAAGAATTGAGAATTCAGAAGTTAGAAATTAGAAATTCTAAAAATTAACATTTCAAGATTGAGCAATATGACAATATAAAATATTGAATATCAAAACATTAAAAAAACTACAACGTTGGCGTAGATTCTCTAATTACAAGATGTGTTTCGATAACTTCTGTTTTATAATGCTCCTCTTCTTCCTCTTCTGATTCCAATCTTTCGATCAACATCTTGGCCGCCTTGCCTCCCATTTTTATTCCATTCTGGCTTACCGTTGTAATACTTGGAGAAGAATATTTGGAGATAATTCCATCCGTAAATCCGATTATTGCCAAATCCTCAGGAACTTTGATCCCGATCTTTTTTGCCGCCTTGATTGCAGTTACTGCAAAAAGTTCATTAACTGCAAAAACTGCATCAATTTCATTGTTGGAAATCAGGCTTTCGATCTGGTCCGAGCAATTGTCAATGTCTTCAATCTTCACAATCAAGCTTTCGTCAACCTTGAGGTCATTTGTTTTTAAAGCCTTGATGTATCCGTCGGTTCTTAATTTTCCGACACTTACATAATCAACTGTTGTAATCAACGCAATTCTCTTGAATCCTTTGTCGATTAGATTCTGAACTGCTTCGTAGGCTGCGAGATTGTCATCAATGATAACCTTATCGCATAAAATATCATTGGTAACCCTGTCAAACATCACCACGGGCATACCCTGGTTGATTACTTCTGTTATATGATGAAAATCTTTCCGGTACTGCGTTTCTTTGGACAACGACATGATAAAACCATCAATACTTCCGTTGGCAAGCATCTCCATATTGATCACCTCCTTATCAAACGATTCATCCGAGAGCGTTACAATAACATTATAACCGTGCTCGTTGGCCACATGCTCGATTCCGCTGATTACGGTTGCGAAAAAATGGTGTACAATTTCAGGTATTATAATTCCGATTGTCTTTGTTTTTTTATTCTTTAAACTCAGTGCAATCAGGTTGGGTTTGTAGTTGTATAATTTAGCGAAAGCTTGGACTTTCTGACGTGTATCTTCACTGATTTCCGGACTGTCTCTTAACGATTTTGAAACGGTTGAAATGGAAACATCTAATTCTTTTGCGATTTGCTTTAAAGTGACTTTTCTTCTCATTATAATTTGCGTTAAATGGTGTTTTCCGAATAAAGATAAATTTATTTTTTATTAATCTGATTTAAATGCCTGAAAATCTACATTTTCATTAAAGTTTTCAACACGAAAACGTTTTCGGTAACCCCTTTCACGAAAACGATTTTTTTGTTCGGGATATTTACATAAATTTAACATTCGAAGTAGATTTATAGGCGTTTTTAACTAACAAAACTCAATTTTTAACCTAAACAAAATGTATGAAAACAATTTATAAAAAGTTGTTACTTTTATTACTACTACTCCCGTTTAGTGTACTGGCACAAAGCACATTAAGCGGAATGGTATCGGAAAAATCTTCCGGACTACCTCTTCCAGGAGTAAATGTAAGTGTTGAGGGAACACAAAACGGTTCTTCAACAGATTTTGATGGTAAATTTAAATTATCAAATGTAAAAAAAGGCGACAAGATCGTTTTTTCTTATGTTGGATTTAAAGATTATTCCATCGTCTATGATTCTCAATCTGAAATTGCGGTTTCCCTGGAAGAAGATTCTTCCGAATTAGATGAAGTTGTGGTAATTGGATACGGATCTGTGAAGAAGAAAGATGCTACTGGAGCAGTTACCAATTTAACCGCAGAACAATTTAATAAGGGGCCTCTTGTTTCAGCAGACCAACTATTGCAAGGGCGTGTTGCTGGTTTGCAAATTACCAATGGTGGTGGTGAGCCAGGAGGTGGTTCATTAATCAGGATCAGAAGTGGATCTTCATTAAATGCTAATAATGATCCTTTATATGTTATCGACGGTGTACCTGTTGATGCTGGAGGTGGCGGTGTAGAAGGAGGCAGAAATCCCTTGGCAAATATCAACCAAAACGACATCGCGAGCATGACGATTTTAAAGGATGCTGCTGCAACTGCTATTTATGGGTCAAGAGCTTCAAATGGTGTTGTGATTATTACGACCAAAAAAGGAAAATCTGGTGACATCCAAATTTCATATAATGGTAATTTTCAAGTAAATGAAGTTGTAAAAACTGTTGATGTTTTAAACGGTGACCAGTACCGTTCCTATGTAAATGAATTTGGAAACCCTTCTCAAATTGCATTATTAGGGACAGGAAATACTGATTGGCAAAAAGAAATATACAGAACATCCTATAATACAGACCACAATGTTTCATTATCAGGAGGTACTGACAATATTGTTTATAGAGCTTCTTTAGGTTATTCAAACCTCAATGGCCTTTTGAAATATGATAATTTTGAAAGAACTACCATGGGAGCAAATATCACAGGTAACTTCTTTGACAATCATTTAAAAATTGAAGTAAACAACAAGACTTCAATTATTAAAAATAATTTCAGTGAAAAAAGTGCTATCGGTGCGGCTATTGCATTTGATCCAACCCAACCCGTTCTTCAAGATAATGCCTTTGGAGGATACTTTCAATGGGCTAACCCAACAAGTGGTGCTTATGAAGTAAATGCTTCAAGAAACCCTGTGGCTTTCTTGGAACAAAAACATAATTTCGGAACCACTTACAGAAATATTGGAAATATTCAAACAGAATATAAAATTCATTCTTTTGAAGAATTAAAGTTGGTAGCTAATTTTGGATATGACTATGCATCTGGAAGATCTTTTGGAAACACTGATGACGATTACGTAGTTCCTGCAGAAGCTGGTTCCGAATACAGAAAACAGCAAGACAACCAAAATAAAGTGATGGATTTGTATTTTAACTATAATAAAACTGTTGATGCTTTGAATACAAATTTTGACATCACAGGAGGTTATAATTATCAGGACTTTAGATACAACACTACAAGTTTTAATTACGATGCTGCTAATGATGTATTAAATCCTGCAAATCCAGTAAGAGAACGTCTTAACATTCAATCCTTCTTTGGTCGTGCAACATTTACAATTGCAGATAAATACATCTTGAATGGGTCTTTTAGAGCTGACGGATCTTCAAGATTTCAAAAAGATAACAGATGGGGATATTTTCCTGCCGCTTCTGCCGCTTGGAAAATTAGCGAAGAAAATTTCTTAAAAGAAAGCACGATTGTTAGTGATTTGAAATTAAGAGCAAGCTGGGGTATAACAGGACAACAAGATACTGGTTCTAGATATCCTTCTTATCCATTATATTCAAACTCAACAAATACTGCAGCTTATCACATTGGTTACAATCCTGACGGAAGTCCGATCTACATACAGACTGCTTCTCCTCTTGGGTATAACCAAGATTTAAAATGGGAAGAAACAACTACATTAAATATTGGTGTTGACTTCGGGTTCTTCAACAATCGTATTCAAGGTGCGGTAGAGGTTTACCAACGTAAAACTAATGACTTAATTACATTTGCACCAAATCCTCAAGGAGTAAATTTCTCCAATGCAGCAAATTACAACATTGGAAATTTAGAGAACAAAGGTGTTGAGGTAAGTTTTGATGCTTATCCTATAAGAAATGATAAAATGACTTGGAGAATAGGTGGAAATATTACTTTTCAAAATTCTGAAATTACAAGTCTGACCGAATCAAATGCAGGATTTAACGTTGGAGGAATTTCTGGAGGTACAGGTACTACGGTACAAAATCACCAAGTTGGATTTGCACCTTCTTCTTTCTTTGTATATGAACAAGCATATGATGCTTCTGGAGCTCCATTAGATGGTGTCTTCGTTGATAGAAATGGTGATGGAATCATTAATGCTGATGACAAATACAGATTCAGAAAACCCGCAGCAGATATGTTTTACGGTTTCAACACAGATTTCACTTATGAAAATTGGTGGTTCTCAATGAGCTGGAGAGGAAGTGTTGGAAACTATAATTATAATAACGTGTATTCTAATTTCGGGAATCAGTCAAACGCATTACCTTCAAATGGAAATTATCTCAACAATGCTCATGCAAGTATTTTAGATGCAAACTTTGCAAGTCCAAGGTATGAATCAGATTATTACATCCAAGATGCTTCTTTCTTGAGAATGGACAATGTAACGGTAGGATATACCTTCAAAAATGTTTTCTCTGAAGGTACAGATATGAGACTTACAGGAGCTGTTCAAAATGTATTCTTAATTACTGGCTATAAAGGAATTGACCCTGAAAACACTTCAGGAATTGACAATAACCTATACCCTAGACCTAGAACCTATACATTAGGTTTGAATGTTAATTTCTAAAAAATATAATCGAATATGAAAAAAATTAGTTTAACACTAGCAAAGATAGGCATCTTGGTTCTGGCACTTTCCTTGGGATCGTGTACGGATGATCTTGATCAATCAAATCCTCAGAGTGAAGGAAATCCCTCTGTAGATGAACTATATAGTAATCCAGCTGCATACAAACAAACACTAGCAAAATTATATGCAGGTCTCGCCACAACGGGACAAAATGGACCCGCAGGATCACCAGATATTACTGGTATTGATGAAGGTGCCAGCCAATACATTCGTGGAATGTGGTTGCTGAATGAGCTCTCAACAGATGAAGCAATAATCGCTTGGAATGACAACACGATCAAGGATTTTCACTATCAAACATGGTCAGCTGGAGATCTTTTCATCAATGCAACTTTCAGCAGGCTGGATTTTCAAGTAAAAAACTGCAATGAATACTTAAGACAAACTAGTGATGAAAAATTGGACAGCCGTGGAGTTTCAGAACAATTAAGAGCCGAAATCGCTACTTACAGAGCTGAAGCAAGATTCTTAAGGGCTTTAAGTTACTGGCATTTTCTAGATTTATTCGGAGGAAGAGTTGGTCTTGTTACCGAAAATGATCCAACAAGTTATTTCTTGCCTGAGCAAGTAACCTCTGCACAGATGTTTGAATTTATTGATACTGAGCTTAAAGAAATTGATGCTTTATTAAAAGCCCCAAGATCAAATGAATATCCTCGTGCCGATCAAGCAGCAGCTTGGATGCTACATGCAAAACTTTATATGAATGCCAAGCAGTATATAGGAAGCGAGAAATATGCTGATGCAATGCCTCTATTAGAGAAAGTTATCGCTGCTGGATATAGCCTGCATAATGATTACAGGCAGCTGTTCATTGCAGACAACGACAGGAATGGCTCTCAGAATGAAGTTATTTTTGCAGTTGCTTTCGACGGATTAAATACTAAAACATATGGCGGAACAACTTTCTTGGTTCACGCTCCAATAGGAGGATCGATGTTACCCGCAGAATTTGGTGTTAACGGAGGCTGGGGTGGTATTAGAACAACTTCTGCATTTGTAAATAAATTTCAAACCGGAACGCTTGATCAAAGATCTAATTTCCACACCGATGGTCAATCTTTAGCAATCAGCGATGTGGGTAACTTTGCAGAAGGTTATGCTATTAAAAAGTTTAAGAATGTTGACGTAAATGGCAATGCTGGTTCAGACTCTGCTGGCGATTTCGTAGATACGGACTTCCCAATGTTTCGTTTGGCAGATGCTTATTTGATGTATGCTGAATGTGCTTTAAGAGGTGCTGGAGATGCAAATACCGGATTAGGATATGTGAATCTTTTAAGACTAAGAGCTTTTGGAAACACTTCTGGAAATGTAAATACAATGGATCTTTCCTTTATTTTAGACGAGAGAGCTAGAGAGTTGCACTGGGAAGGTCACAGAAGAACCGACTTGATACGTTTTGGAAGATTTACTGGAGGAGCCTACTTATGGCCTTGGAAAGGAAATACTCAGAATGGTAGTCCGACTCCAAGTTTCAGAAATATATACCCTATTCCTTCTAATGCTTTAGCCGCAAACTCAAAACTAATCCAGAATCCTGGATACTAAAAACTATTAAATTTTAAAAATATGAAAAAAATATTAAGAAGTTCAATTATAACGGTACTTGCAATTTTGGCAGTATCATGTAACGTTGATGACGTTCAAAACAGGCCAATTGTAGCGGGTATTGATGCTCCTGTCCTGGAAGCTCCTGAAGAAGGCAATGCATACGTTTTGAGTCCTGAAACTATGGAAATACTTGCTGAGAGATTTGTTTGGTCGGCAGCAAATTTCGGAGAAGGAATAATTCCTCAATACGATGTGGAAATTGATTTTGCTGGTGATAATTTCGATACACCAACAACAATCGGGACAACTGCAGGGGCTACTCAATTTGCAGCCTCACATAATGTTCTGAATAATGCTTTGCTCGCATTAGGAGCAACGCCATTTGAGATATCAAGTTTTGAAGTTAGAATTAGAGCGCATGTTGGCGGACAAGAATTGGTTAGTAATGTGGTTGAAATGATCATAACTCCTTACTCAACTGAAAATCCAAAATTATACCTAAGAGGGAATTTCCTTAGCGCTAGCGGCTACGGTGCTGATTGGGGAGACAATACAAACCCTCCTTTTATTGCAGGTGAAGCTTTTGGCTCTACTTCTTTTGAAGGATACATTTATATGAATGTTGCTGAACCAGAGTTCAAATTAATTCCAAATGCAACCACTTTTGAAGGTGATTTTGGTGATGCCGATCCAAGCGGATCATCAGGAGTTTTATCGCAAGATGAGCAATCCAATATAAAATTAACAACTGGAGCTGGTTACTACTGGATAAAAGCTAACACCGACCCAGAAATTATGACTTATTCAGCCACGTTGACTTCATGGGGTGTTACTGGTTCTTCAACTCCAAACGGATGGCCAGACAATGGAATTATGGATCATGATATGACGTATGACGCTACTGAAAAAGTTTGGTCAGTTACATTGACATTGTCTGCTGGTGAATTAAAATTCAGAGCAAATGACGCTTGGGCAATTAACTATGGTGATGCTGGAGGAGACGGTGTCCTTGATTTCAACGACGGAACAAACATCCAAGTTACAACACCAGGAACATATGTTATTAAATTAAACTTGAGTAATCCAAGAAATTACACTTACACACTTACTGCACAATAATTTTATTAAGAGGGCTGAATATTTCAGCCCTCTTTTTAAATAATCAGCAATCGAAATCATAAATTAGGTACTCAGTGAAAACAAACACCTATAATTGAAACGTAATGGATTGCTAAAAAGAAATTATAATTATGAAAAAAATTACCTTATTAATTTTATTGGTTTACTCGATAACTTGGAGTCAGCAACAAACCGTTACCTCCTTTGCAACCCCTGCCAGTTTCGAAGAAACAGAATCAATAACATTAACCTTTAATGGAAGCAGCATCAATGAAGCAGCATGGGCAGTTACAGGAAATGCATTATACTTATGGAGTTGGTCATTGGACAGCAATAATGTTTCTCAAGATTGTCCTACAAATGGCAGTTGGACAAATTCCAATGAAGTAAATAAGCTGACTTATAATGCAGGTACAGATTCTTATACAATAACATTTGTTCCAACAACATTCTACAATAGGACAGGAATAGCAAAGATTGGCTTTTTGATAAAGGCCAAAAATGCAACTGGAGATAAGAAGTCGCAAGATATTTTTGTAAATGTGGGTGTCTTTCAGCTGAATTTAACTAGCCCAACCCAAACACAAGCAGTACTTGCTTCCGGCAGTAACTTGATTATTACAGCAAACAATACTGGTGGAAATGCAAGCTATAATCTAAAAGCAAATGGCATCAGTATCAATACAAGTGCGAATGCCTCTTCTTATAACTTTACACACACCGCAATTACTTCCAATCAGAACTACGCTCTTGAAGTTACCCAAGGATCAACAACGAAGGTGAAAAACTTTTCTGTTGTAATCAATCCTGGAGCGACGAGTGAAGCAATTCCTTCAGGCATGTTGGACGGAATTAACTATCATGCTTCAGATAACAGTAAAGCTACATTAGTTTTAAATGCACCTAATAAAGATTTTGTTTATGTTGCAGGAAGTTTCAATGATTGGCAACCTTCAAATGCTTATGCAATGAAAAAGGATCCTGTTTCAGGAAAATTTTGGCTGGAACTAAATGGATTAACGTCTGGAACATCTTATGCTTATCAATATTGGGTCGGAGATCAAACCAATCTCCCAGCAAATTCACCTGCTCTTGTAAAAACTGCTGACCCTTTCTCTACTTTAGTTTTAAGTCCGTTTGATGATCCTGAAATTAAGACACTGGGAGTTTATGCAGATCTGCCAGACTATCCAGCTGGACAAGAAAGAGAGGTTACAGTATTACAAACTGGTCCGAATGCTCACTACAACTATACTTGGAGCGATGCTACAAACAATTTTGTCAAACCAGCAAAAAAGGATTTAATTATTTATGAAGTTTTAGTTCGTGATTTTGATTCAAACAAAACGTATCAGAACCTGATTGATAGAATCGATTACTTCAAAAACCTTAAGATAAATGCTATTCAATTAATGCCTGTAATGGAGTTTGAGGGAAATGAAAGCTGGGGCTACAACACTGTTTTCCATATGGCGTTGGATAAGAGATATGGAACAGAGGCAAAACTAAAAGAATTCATCGACTTGTGCCATCAAAATGGAATCGCTGTAATCTTGGATGTTGCCTTGAACCATGTTTTTGGGCGTTCTCCTCTTGAAAGGATGTGGATGATCGACACTGACAATGACGGTTGGGGAAATGGGATTACTGCAGAAAACCCATACGCCAATCAGAATGCAACACATTCCTATAGTGTTGGTACAGATTTGAATCATTTTAATGCTAATAATCTAACGCAATATTATACGCAAAGAACTATTGAGCATTGGATGAACGAGTTTAAGATTGATGGTTTTCGTTGGGATCTAACCAAAGGATTTACACAAAACTGTCCAAGTGGTTCTAACCAAGAATCATGCACAAATGGCTACCAAAGTGATCGTGTTGCAAAACTTAAACAATATGCCGATATGCAATGGGCAATTGATCCTAACTTCTATGTGATTTTTGAACATCTTGGAAATGGAGGATCTTACACGGAAGAAGTAGAATGGGCCAATTACAGAAAAACAGGCGAAGCAGATGGTATTTCAAAAGGTGCAATGCTATGGCGAAAAATGACCGATCCTTATGCCAACTTCTTAAAAGGAAGTGCTACTGATCTTTCAGGTGTTGCCGATGCAACAGGAATGTTTATTGGTTACGCAGAAAGCCATGACGAAGAAAGAGTAATGTACAAAGCATTAAATGAGACAGGACAAACCAACAGTAATTTGAATAGGGCGTTAAAAAGAATGTCTATAATGGGAGCCGTACATTTGCTAGTGCCTGGTCCGAAGATGATTTATCATTTTGGAGATTTGGGATATGAAAATTCCATCTTTATGTGTAATAACGGCACTGTAAACCTACCAAATGATGCAACCCCGGGAGATTGCAAGTTAGACACAAAACCACAGCTGCAATGGACAGGAAACTGGCTTGGAAACACGAACAGAAAAAAGGTATACGATGATTGGGCAAAAATGATTGATTTAAAAAAAATAGAAAATGTTTTTGAAAATGGACAATATGCTTGGAATCAAAGTGCAACTGGAAGGCCTCGATTAGATATTTGGACCAGTACAGCACAAACAACTGATCTAAGCTATGTAATGGTATTGACAAATGCTACAAATGCTGCATACAATGCTCCTGCAGGGTTTCCTTACACAGGAACATGGTACAACTTGATGGACGGAACGCCATTAGTTGTAACCAATATCAATATGACTCTAAACATTGAAATAGACGGTTACAGAATCTACGGAAACAAGCCTGCTTTACTAGACAAAAACGAATTCGGAATCACAAAGGCGACATTGTTTCCCAATCCATCCAACAACTTCTTCCAAATTAACGTAATGACGAAAGAAGTAGCTGTTTATTCTATTACCGGACAATTGGTAAAAGAATTCAAAGGTGGTTTTGATAGCAATTATTCTTATTCCATTGATGGTTTGAATCAAGGTATCTACCTGGTAAAAGTGACTGACGAAAATGACAATCATACTTCCATAAAGTTGATTAAAAAATAAGGTTTGATTTAGTTATTTAAATTGAAAAGGCCTTTCCTAATATTGGAAAGGCCTTTTTTTATAATAATATTTTAATCAATCCTTCTGCAATAGAACGCCATAGGAAATTGTAGAAGGATTTCTCCTGGATTCGATCCAACTCCACTTCTGCAGTTTTCAACTCCCCTTTGGAATCATTCTTAATGAATAAATTTCCGATGGCGCTTTTCAACTTGGCCTCCTTTTCTGGTTTTTTCTTCTTGTATAATTTCACCTTGAAATCGTGGTATTCCAAAGCAAAATCACCTTTGGCTTTTACATCATTTCCAGTAAAATTAAAATAAACCTTATCTAAAATTCCTTTTGTAGTGGCATTGATATAAGGTTTTGAAAACACAGAAATCTGGTCGGTATCAAAATTCAAGATACTTCCCTTGATGTTGAAACCATCCGATTTATCCAAGACATTAAAACGCCAATCTACCTTCATCGGGGAAGTATTCATAAATCGGCAATTGATCTTAATTTTTACATCGGGCATTTTTTTCTGCTGGAATCCACTTCTGAGATTTGTAGCTGTAAGGTTGAATTTATTAAACGTAAGCAACCCTGCTCCTTTCTCGAACGTCTTTTCTTCTTCATATTCCAACAAGGAATTCTTGACTGACAGCGTATCGATTTTTAATGGAAACGGAATATCGCGAAGCAATTTGTTATAGAGCTTCTTCTTGCTCAGATCATCTTCCGGGATTTTACTCCGGTAGATGTTGGCATACATCTTATCCAAAACGACATTGGAGGTGTTGAAGAAGAATTGGTCGTCCTTGAATCCCCAATCCATATTCTTGATGTTGATATCATCCGCCTTAAGCGTAAATAAATCTTTTTCCTTGGCAAGTTGATTTACAAATTGCTTCCTGCTGAATTCCGAAACCATCGAGAAGTTTTTCAGTTCCAACCCACTGTTCGTTGTTTTGACATTATTCGCTCTTATGTAATATTGCTTATTGGTCAAAAAGAAAAGACTATCACAGCTAAAAGCATAGCTTTTATAAGAAAAGGGAATTTTCTTTTCCAAGGTTTCATCCGTTATCACAATGCCATCCAATTGGACGGTAACATTTTTCACACTTAAAACAGGTGTATTGTCTTTTACATAAATGATCTTGAAATCGCCTTTGTTTAAATTGACATTCGAAACTGCAATCAGCTTCTGGAAAGGTTCTACCACTTCGTTTCGGATACTCTTGGAATTGTTTACTGCTTTCCTGTTTTTCTTGTAAAGCACCACTTCCGGATGATTTACCGTGATAGAATATGCCTTGATCTTGTCGCTCAAAAGTACATTCCAGATACTGAAATCTGTAATTTCTATTGATTCGATTTTGGAATAAATTCCCGCTTTATTAACCGTATCATTCATTGAAGCTTTCGGAACGACTACAATTCCTGAAGCCTTGATATCCCTCGACAGCAAAGAAACATCCAATTGATCATACGTGATATGATATGGCGTTTGGTTTTTCTCCGAAATTATTTCAGGAAGCTTGGTATTGACCCAAATATTCAATCCCCAATTGACCAATAAAGCCAATATCAAAAGGCTGATTGCGACAATAATTATTTTGAGATAGAGTGGTTTGTTTTTCATATAGTTAGTTCATAGCCATATAAATTTAGGAACTTAAAATTTGGCTGACGCCTATATTATCATAAAATTATGAAACGTCTATTCAAAACAAGGTCAAGGGTTGATTATTTTCGATGTGAAAACCTGCTTTTAATTTGCCCGTTCGAAAGAGATTGACCTTTTCGTGGGCTTGTCTTGTAGGTTCTGGAATACGGTATCTTCCCATGCAATTTTTCATCACTTCAAGACTTTCTTCGGCAGTAATTAAATTTCCAGGAGAAACATAAACCGGCTGGACCTGTTTTTTGGTTCGAAGTGCGTAACCCAATAATTCTCCTTTATTGAAAATAGGTTCATTTGAAAAAGCTTCCATTCCAAGTTCTTCAAATTTCCCATAGAGCATACTTTTCGCACAGCCAATTGTGGGCAGATTATTCAAGACTCCAAAATGGGAAGCAATTCCCATTTTTCTGGGATGTGTGATTCCTTGTCCGTCGAGCACTAGCAGGTCTGGTTTTTCGGGTAACTGTTGCCAAGCCAGCATCAGGGAAGGAACTTCTCGGAAAGCCAGATAGCCCGGAACATAAGGAAAAGTAGTTTCAGCCGTGATCAGCGAATAGGATTGTACCACCATCTCTGGATAACTTAAAACTACAATTCCTGCATAAACAGTTGTACTGTATTTATTGAAAGAGATATCAGCACCGGCAATGGTTCTTATTTCTCTTTCAAGTGGTTTCAAGACGATATGTTTGCACATTTCCAGTTGGAGATGCGTGGCTTCGGTTATCGTAAAATGATCGTAGGTAAACATTGGGATTTATTATTCTTATAAATGTAAGAACAAAAACCGCTTGCTCTTCTTTAATTTATCTTAAATAAAAAAGCTGCAAACTTTCGTCCACAGCTTTCCTCTATTTTAAAGAATGAACTACTAATAATCAAAATACCAATTGAAGATATCCGCTCTCAAACCGATTGTAAACCAAGTCGTGTCTTGCTTGAAAACGGTTGCCGTATCTGTTTCAGGGCTAAAGCTTCTGTAAATCAGACTTCCGAAAAGCTTCAAGTTGGTTGCCGGATTGATCAGATATCCCGCTTGCAGATCTGCAATCATAATGTTTGTCTTATTTCCTTGCCCAATTACAACTCCTGTATCAAAAGGCCTGTTTTCTTCATAAGGCTTGTAGATATTCCCTCCATAATTAAAACTGTCTGCAGTCGTGTCAAAATCCAGGCCTCTGACACCCAGCGTTAATTTTGCATCTGCAAAATACCTGCCTTTGTGGTAACGCGCAATGGCTATGAACTCCCGGAAGTTTCCACCCCATTGGTGTCCCATGCTTTGATTGTTGTGTCCGTAATTTGTCAATGCATCGCTGTGGGAATATACATAAGGGCGAACATGGTTGTATTCTACCTGCAGCAACAAATTTTTAATATTAAGTGCATTGAAATATTTTGCTCCTATCTGATATCCGTATTTGTTTGTCCAGCTTTTGTTTTGCTCCTTTATTTCTCCTAATGAAAATTCATCAAGTATGAATTGCCCGTAAAAATTGATCTGGTTGTTCCATTTGTATTTTGCAGTCAAGCCCAGAACGGCATTTCCGCTGCGGGAAGAAGAAGTAAACTCAACCGTCCTGTAGAAAATGATCGGGTTGACAAAATTCATGTCAAAACCGCGATCATTGGTATTGGACCATACAACCGATTCAAACATACCAATGTTCAACCTTTTGCTGACATTCCAGCTCAGGTAATGATTGGCCATGAATTTAGTCGCATACGTTTTTTCATCGGTAACTTCTGAACGAACATCTTTAAGCCACATATAAGTGTTTGTGTATTTTACCTTCCAGAAGGTGGTATTGATCTTAAAATAAGGATACGGACTCGCTCCGTCTCCCATAAGCAACGACCTGTAACCATCTCCGATAAAATTTCGACCGTAGCCCAATTGCAGATTAATAGCCTTGCTTGGAGTGTAAGTCAGATTGGCATCAGCCGACGGGAAGTCATAGGAATCTGTCTTGAATCTTTTTGCAATCCCTATTCCCGGAATGATTCCTGGATTTCCGCCATCCGGAGGAATGGATTCAATATATTGATTGTAATAATCCGCAAAACGACCCTGGCTTTCGTAGATGGTAGAAGTGAAGACAAGATTGTCGCCCAAACCGGCCTGGACCTGAAGCCCCCTTGTATTTTGATAGGTATAACTAACATCACTTGGACTGCTCTTCCCTAACCGAAAGTCAACAATCGGATTCATAGTAATCCAATAATCTTCGCCTTGAACTTGGAAGAAATGTTCGTTCCAAAGTTTCCTGCCCCACCAGCCGTCCTTGTTCTTCATCAGCTTTTGATTCTCGGCTTTGAAATCATGATATTTGGAAACCTCGGAATAAGTCAAAGGCTTTGAAGCAGTATGGTTGTTACTTCCAACCTGATTGATCTCGTCATCAAATTGGGCATAGAAACTATGCGACAAGGGAATATTGAGATGACTGGTGAGAACAGGATTATCGAATTTCTTGTAAACGATACTGTCAAATTCAACAAGTTCCTTATTTCTATTTTCCTTGATTAGAGTGGCCTCACTTTTTGGAGCAACTACAGTATCATTTTGATCTTGAAGTGGAATTGCAATTTTATAGGTATACTTTGAATAGGTTGGATTCCCGTTGAAGGTAGGCGGTTTGACTCTCGGAAGCATTCCAAAAACACGCTTGCTTTCCTTTATCAATTCCGGATAGATAGCATCAACATATTGCACCTTGAAAGTTCCAGTAGTATCCACTTCAAAAAGTAATTTTACTGTTCCTTTATAATTGTTCTGCTTTAAATTATCGGGAACCTGGAAATTATTATATACGAAATCCTGCAATTGCGAATAGAAGCATTGCTCCAATTCCTTATTGTCTAAATTTTCACAGTTTGGAAAAACTGGGAATTTTTCTGAACTACGGGTTTGCGAAAACACAAAGACTGTATTCAGCAAAAACAATATCATTAAGCCCTTCTTCATACTCTTTTAATTCTGAAATTAGTAACCACTATTTGAAACCTCTCCGTTAGCAATTGCCTTTGCTGAAGAAGTCCCGATTCTCTTGACGCCCAGTTTTATCATCTCGACAGCTTCTTCATAAGTCCTCACGCCACCCGCAGCTTTTATAGGCAAAGGGCAGGCATTTTCAAGCATCATTATGATGGTTGGAATTGTTGCGCCATTTGGCAGATTGTTTTCTGTCTTGTAAAAACCTGTAGATGATTTTACAAAAACAGAACTGTAGAAATCCTCCTTGAAATTGGACATCACGATGTTTTTAATCAAAGCCGAAAGCTGAACAATCTGTTGATGATCCAAAGCGGCAACTTCAATGATCCATTTAACGATCTTATGATGCTCCAATCCTAGCCTTGTACATTCTATTATTTCTTCCTTCACCAAGGCTACATTGCCTTCCTTGAAAGCTTCGTAATTGCATACAAAATCCAAATCATCGGCTCCGTCCAAGATGGCCTGATTGGCTTCCTTTAGTTTTTCTTCCAAGGGAGATTGCCCTTCCGGAAAATCTATAACGGTCCCGATTGTCAGTTTTGATTTTGCCTTTACAATCATTTCCTTGGCCAAAGGAACCAGCTCCGGACGGATCATGATCAGCTTGAATTGCTCGTCGATGGCTTCTTGTATAAATTGCCTTGCGATTTTTTTATTTTCAACATCACTTACTCCTGCCTGTGCTGCAGTTTTCAAATAAGTCGAATCTAGGTAGTGCTTGATATTCATCTTATAAAAATAAAAAAATCCCAGAGAAAGGGACTATTATTCCAGTTTATTTTTGTGTAGTCTTTCCAATGTATTTTCCAGCAAATAGTATGAAAAGGATTGCAAGTAAGCTTCCCGTTGTATTTGCAAATACATCAAAGATATCTCCGGTTCGGGTTTTTGTAAATTGGTCCTGGCAAATCTCAATTGTTGTTCCATAAAAAAATGAAAACAAAAATGCCTTTAGGAGCGCTTTTTTATTTTCATTCAAAAGTTTAAACTTAAATACCAGGAACCACAAGAACGTAATTCCGGCATGAAAGGTAATATGTCCCCATTTATCAAAATTGGATACCTCTATTTTTGGCAATTCATTAAAACTGGCAAGACAAAAAAAAGTAACTATGGCTGTCCAAATAATGGCCAGCCATAGCAGTATTCCTTTATGCTCCGATAAGTTCTTTATAAGCTTCACTTGATAGTAATTCATTAAAATCATCTACGTTTGAAACTTTAACCTTGATCATCCATCCGTCTCCGTAAGGATCTTTGTTTACTTTTTCAGGATCGCTTTCCAATGAATCATTGAATTCGACAATTTCTCCAGCCAAGGGCAGGAACAAATCAGAAACTGTTTTTACAGCTTCAACCGTTCCGAAAACCTCATCTTTCTCAAGAGTTTGATCTAATGTTTCTACTTCTACATACACGATGTCGCCTAATTCTTTCTGAGCAAATTCTGTAATACCTACAGTTGCTACATCGCCCTCTAGGCTAACCCATTCGTGGTCTTTAGTGTATTTTAAATGCGCTGGAATATTCATTGTATTGTTGTTTACTGTTTGAAAAAGCAAATGTATAGTTTACTATTTTATTTTTAAAATGTTTTGAAGACTATTTAGCCTAATTACCGAAATTGTATCGCAATGTAATCCAAGATCTGATATTCGTTATCGGGAAAGCAGTAGAAATTACGGCTTTCGAGAACGAATGGTCATAAGAGAATATTGCCGTCAGGTTCTTGCTGAACGAATAATCCGCAATCAATTTTACCGACCAGAGGTTTTGTCCTCCTGCCAATTGATTGTTGTCATAATCCAAATAGCGAACAATTGTCTGGCTGTTTCTCAATGAGAAATCGGCTCTCAGATTGATATCGCTCTTGATTACTCCAGTTGGATTATCAGCCAAGGCAGAATTAAAAATCACATCCTTGATACGGTATCCCAGTCCTATTATATATTCTGTTCCTTGTACTTCCGTCAATAAATTATTATCGAAACTCATTGACAATGCCCTGTCTTTTTTCAATTCCGCAACAACCTTGATGGAATTTTTCATTTCCATATCAAGCTTGATCAATGGGTTGAATTGCTCCACCAAGTTGATGTTTGAAATTATGACCTTGTTTGGATAATTTCCTCCAGCATCAAAGAAGGTCTCACTCTTGCCATAATCCAGATTAGAACGGAAGGAGTTTACGGTATAAGACGCTCTATAGGCATGACGAACGGAAAAACGCTTGAAGCGATCCTTGAAGAATTTATAGCGCATCAAGCCCGTATAATTGATTGTCCAGTTTGGAATTGGTATGTTCCTGAAAGTACCAAGGGAAATCCCTGAAGCATCTTTTCCTGTATAAGCTGCCAGGAATGCTGGCAATAAAACCGCCTGGTTGTTTTTACCAAAACCAACCGGATATCCTAGATTGGAAACAATCCTTTGGTAGTTTGGATCATTCGGATCTGAAGGAATCTGATTAGGCGTGCCAGCATCTCCATATCTCGGGATTGCAGCACCTCCATAAACATTTTCAGCCAAACGATTGGCGATGATAAGCCTGTTCTCCCTGAACTGGTCAAAAGCGGCTGAAAAATTCTCATCACTTTTTCCGAAAGCTGTTCCGATCATAATGGTTGATATGGAAAAGTTTCCGAAATTATAAGGCGATCTTGGATTATAGGTTCCGTCTCCTGAAACATCGTATTGCTCAGAAAAATTATCAAGATAACTCCTGTTGGCAACCAAATCTATTTTAAAATCAGGGAACAAATCTACGTTCGCAGTCAGATCCAAAGTCCTGGAAGTAACCTGGGTAAAGTTCTGGTTGAAATCCTGATAATCGGTCAGCCATCCGTTTCTGGCAGCTTCGTACCTCACATCCGCCTGGCTACCGAAAACAAAACCTAAGGTAGGCCTTGAAGTTCCCAAGAACCCAATTCCGGGTGTATATCCTGGCAATACGGTTCCTCCCGTTTCGGCATAATTGATCTGAACATTCTTTATGCTGGTCAGGACTCCAATCAATCCATCAACAAAAACATTTCCTTCGCTCTGCGTTTTCGCCCTTGCATTGTTTACTCTTTCACCTGGTTTAGGTGGTGCCTGGTTGGCTGGCCTGGCCGGTTGTTTCTTATTACCGCTTTTTACCAGTCCTATGTATTTGTAAAACAAATCCATATTCAAGGCAGTGTTCAAGCGGTGTGCTCCATTGTTTTGAATTGTATTTCCGAGATTATAATTAGAAAATGTTCCGTCTGGATTTTCTTCTTCATACTCTGAAAATGCTATTGAAGCTCTCTGCCAATTGAAATCTCCCGTATAGGTATAGGTAGATTTTACGAAACTTAAAAATGGGATCTTATTGATTGGCAACTCATAATTTACAGTAATCTGTTGGTTATGCTGGTTTGCCTCACCGATATTCCAATAGTCTTCCCAAATAGTGAAGTCGTCTATGGCTTCTCCATTTTCATCGAAATAATTCCTCACGATATTGCTTGTTGCAGCAGTATAATTTATTTTTAATGCTTTTGTAAGGTTATAATTGAAGCCATACTGGTAATTGAACAAGTAATTCCTTCTGTAGAGGGGATCAAGCCCAAGACCCAGATTTTCCACATCCCGGAACTGCTGGCGGTTGTATTGTCTTAGAATACTCGTGCTGAAGTTGATATTGGTAGGCAGATAATTGAAATTAAAATCACTCAGTAATTTCCAGTAAGAACTCTTCTTCATAAACTTGCTCTGCTTGAAAGGCTCCACTGGTTTTGGCTGGAAAGTGTACGTATAATCAACAGCTGTACGAAGTTGCTGGTCGGTATATTGCTCGATTTCATAATCGTGCTTTTCTATTTCATTGAATGAATAGGAAAGCGTAAGATTTTCAGGATCATAAACGTGAGGTTTCTGTTCAGGCCCTCTTTCCTTTCTTACCCCAATAAAGTTAATACTCTTGGTCTTGGTATAGTCGATTGCTCGATTTTTGATATTTTCCCTGTCTTGAGGATTTGTCGTGATATCCAATAATTGATCCAACTTGATGTCCTGATTGAATGGATCATATTCAGGAGTTATAGTTTCTTCCCCAACTGAATAATTGAACGGGAGCGTAATTCCCCACTTCTTAGGCAATAATTTCCCCAAGTTCAAATTGGTTACGATGTTATATTGCTTCGCATCTTCCCTGCTTCTTTCATTCGGACCATCTTCCAGGGCACCGAAACCTATGGTACTCATTCTTCCAGTAGCAGAAATTGTGGCAAAATCTGCAATATTAGAGTCGACACTTAACACGGCGGCCATACCTCCTTTATTGTCCATTCCTGCAAGTCGGAGTTCATTGAACCAAACTTCCCCCTTGACTAATTTCTTGGTTAAATTCAAAGGTGCTGTTCCTGTATTGTTTTTTACTCCAATCATCAACGTCCTGACCAGACCAAAATTAGGATTTCCCTTGATGCTCAATTTTATCCTGCTGTCTTCAGGTGCTATGTTTTGATCCAATTCATAATCGAATTTACTGTAAACACCATCAACAGAAAAGTCTTCTTGAGGAGCACTCATCGCCTTAATTTTCAAGGCTGTAAGCAAGCTCATCTTGATGTCAAGTTCATTTTCTGCAGGCCAGACCTTTTCCTCGGTATTTGCATCGGTAAAGCGGGTTACCTTCAATGATTTTTCTACCTGGTAATAATTCTGGGTAAAGTCATTACCAAAACGCAGGAATCCGGCAATTTCATCATCATTTAAAGTTTCAGCAGTGTCTTCTACCAATGCTTCGGCGTGCATAAACATCTTCAAATTCTTAAACTGACGCATGTCTACACTGACATTTTTGAACACAGCCCTTGAATCGTCAACATTCAAACCATCTCCAGAAACCCTTAAGGCCAAAGATTGTTCATTCTGATTGATTACGGTATTGTTGTTATACAATTGTTCCCTAACCACGCCAGGAGGTGTTACATAGTTTATTGGCGACCTATCACTATTTTCCTGGATGTTTACGGCCAGGACATCAAAAGCGGTATTGTCAGTTGTTGGTTCAGGAACATCTGAAGGAAGTAGTGTATTGGTATATCTTCTCCACTCTCCTCGCACCAAGTCCAGCGTTCCGAAACGAAGTGTGACATCATCCGTGAATCCTGTCAAGAACATTCTCATGAAACGGATGGATTTAAAATCTTCCATTCCTCCAATATTTTCTTTCAAAGGACCATCAATTGGAATCTTGAACTGGATCCATCGGGCTGGAATCGTAGAACCTGATGAGCTTCCGCCACCAGGAATTCTTCCCGTAGTTTCCCTGACATCAGTAACATAATTCTGTCCTACCTGCATATTTTCATATAAATCAATACTGTATTGGTAATAAGCATTGATCGTATTCATTGTATTGTCCCTGTTGATGTCTTCCGTATCAGGCAAAGTGGAGTTTCCTCGGTTATTATCCGTTACATCAACTGGTGAATTTCCTTCCAGGCCGTTGTAATTCTTATAACGTTCCAGCAAATTTCCATTGACATCCAGATAAAATTGGTAATTGTCTGCCGCAGGATCCGAAAGACCTGCAAAATTAGCAGCTCCATCCAATTGCGCTTCCTGTGCATCCCCTATACCATCCAAACCAACATCTTGTACTGCCCTGTTGCCATTGTTTGTGTCGAATGCATAGATCAATGACTGAGAAGCAGGAACCCTTCCCCAAATTGAAGGAACCGTATTTTGACTGGAACCTGCCTCAGGCAACCCATTTTCATATTGCTTTCTACCATCTTTTAAAACATCTTCAGAAATTTCTCCAAGATTAAAGAATAATTTTCCAGTATTGGTTGGCAAAGTTTCACCATTTACATAAGGATCCATAAGCCAGAATTGCAGATACTCGACATTTCCCTGCTCAAAGTTGGTTGAGCTTATCGAACGCATAATACCTCCAAAATTTTCCTGCGGATTTGGCAGCGTATTCCCAACAGCCGTAGTGCTGTAGTTATAAGGTCCTCTTTCTTTTGGATAATACGATAAATCTAATGTGTTGATAACGGTTTGCTGACCGTCTGGTATATCCGTTACAGGAAACAACTCTTCTATGTAAACCCTTCTTGTCTTATTGGTTGCCACATCTGAATCCGAAATACCTCCAGGTCTTTGGCTTGAATAAAAAATAGGATCAATAGTGTACCATGCTAATTTTGCCCTTTTAAAGCCATAGCTCAAATCACTGGCACCTTCATTATATTCTGGATTTGAGCTTAACGTTGGAGTTGTTTGCTTGACAGGTACCGAGGCCAAGCTCCAAGATAATGCAGATCGCATATCTATCGTGGTTTGCGATCCTTCAAAATCATCTACATAAATTGTTGACTCTCCTTGAAAACGGTCTCCTTTTGGCGAATCTGGTTTCAAGAAAGCAACTTCTCCTCTCAGGGATAAATTGGAAGGCACATCCGTATCAATATTTGGCAACTTGTTTACCAATCTGGTAAGCAGGGGCACTTCTGTAGAGAAGTTGGTATTTAGACCAAATATAGTATTGTTTACAGATTCCTGACCGAAGCTAGATTTTTGTGTAAAAGGCCTTTCTGACATTCTCAAGAAAGTAGCCCCCAAGAGGAAATTATCAGAGAATTTATGTTCTACATTGACTCCGAAGAATCTTCTTGTCTGTTGACCGAAAACTGAATTGTTTTCAAGCGAGATTTCAATAGGCGTACTGGAAGCCTGAAGCGAAGGATCCAGAATCTGTACCGTTCCTCTTTGATAGTTCACAGAATAGTCAATACCTTCTACCAGACGCCTGCCGCCAGCAGTTACAGTAACTGATCCTTGTGGCACGTTGAACGCTCCAATTGAAATACCATCACCTCCACTAGATTTATACCTTCCCTTAAGTTCGAATTTATTCTTGTCACTATCCTGCAAAGCTCTTGCTTGTGAATTGCTATAGAGTGTTCGGAACACGTATTTTTTCTGATCAGGATTATAAGTCAATGGATCATCATAATCTTCGATTGGGTTATTGGTTCGGAGCTTATCAAACAAATGCTTTCCAAAAGGCTCTACGGTAGTAAATATAATTCTTCCGTTTTGGGTATCAACGGTCAGGCCTGGCACGAAATCGAAGAAACCATCTCCTCTTCCATTTTCTTCAGGATCGTTTGTAAAATTCAATCGGTCCACATTAAAAACCTTCAACAAGGGTGTTTGTTCAACGCCTTCTGGAAGCGAAGTGGAAGGTGGAACTGCCGTAATATAGTTCAATGGCGAAGGATCACTGTACAGGATATTAAACCTGAAATACTCTTACTGCAGTTGTCCCCCCGGTGCAATCTGATAGATGTTTTTCATCATCAGATTCCAGATTGGACGTGTGACCTTTACATTGGGAGATACTTCTCTCTCAACAGTAGTGATACTGCTTTTAAGCATCTTCAACACCAGGCTTTGTGTCGAGATTACCTGATTTTCTGGTTCAGGCTGGTTTTCAGGTTGTGCGCCGTTGGTAACGGTTGTAGATTCAACGCCTCCATTACCAAATTCTCCCACCTGGTACACCTGATCTCCGATTGTATATTGGTAAGCCACTGCTAATACTTCGTCATTGGCCAAACGCTGTTGCAAGGAAAGATATCCTAACTGTGGGTGGAAGGTGTACTCATTTGGCGACAATTTTCTGGCATTTTCCAATTTTGCATAATCCTGCCCTTCCGTAATTGTAGCTCCTGGTGCGTTAAACGAACTGTTTCCAGTGGTAACAATTTCTCGGATGGATGCATTAAGAATTCCTCCTCCAGCAGTTATAAGCGCCGGATTGAATCTATTGTTTCTGTTGTCTGATGGCGAATCCGGAGCCGCAGTAAAGAATCCGGGTGGAAGGGCTGGTCCTAGATTTACAATCTGATTATCATCAAATCCTTGCAATCTGGATTCTCCCAAATCCTGAAGAGCGATGATGTTACGAGAGTTGTTGTCCGTAGTACTAACCCTGTTTTGCCTATTGGTAACCCAAACCTCCACCCTCGTGATCTGAACACGGCTATTGATCAAGGGATAATTCCTCAAGGAAGAGTCGTACTTGTTTCTAAAATATTGCGACAGGAAAAAGTGTCGGTCGGCATCATAATCCAGCGAGAAGATATCAAACTCCTGAAGCGTTCCGCCACCTTGTGCGGTTACTGATTTTGTTTGCGATTTCTGCTCGGAGAAAATTCCCGTAACTGTAGTTTTTCCAAACTGGAATTGCGCTTTCACACCAAACAAACTCTGTGCCCCTCGAATCAAGGAGCTGTTCAGCGGCATGCTGACATTACCAACCTCAATCTTCTGAAGGATTTCATCTTCTGTTGGTGTATACTCGAGCTTGATCAAATTTTGGAATGCAAAGGTAGATTCGGTATCATAATTGGCATTCACGTTCAATCGGGTTCCAACTTTTCCCATCAGGCTCAAACTGATCCTTTGATCGAAATCAAAGGTAGTAACGGCCCTGTTTCTTGGAGAAAATGAAGGATTGTCTTGTTTTGTGTAGCGAACCCCTAGATCCATTTCTACCGAACCTGTTGGTTTTACATCAATGGTGTTACTCCCGAAAATAGTTTCAAAGAAACTGGAATTCACATAATATCGTGGTAACAAATCTTTCTTTCCTTCCTCTGAACCAGCTTTTTTTCCGTCGATGGCATCTGCTTTCTCCTTGAAATATTTCTTCATCGACTCGCGCATCACCAAATCTTCGTATTCCTTTGGGGTAAGGATAGCAGGGTAATTTATATTGTATTCCCCTACTTTGCTATTATAGATATAACGGTCCGAGGCGGCATCATACGTATAGGCCGAAACCACACTTGGCGGGTTCTGGATTACTACTTTCCCTGTATTATAACCAATGGTATCCCTTACTTGCTGGTCTTCCTCCTCCTCGTCAACTTGTGCTTGTATATCTAATGCAGAAAAGAAAACAAGTAAAAAAATACCCATTTTCATTAATGATTCGGCTCCCTTAAAATATAATGTTTTCAAATACTATAAATTTTTTAATGCTTGTTTTATTATGGTTTCCACGGAAGCATCCGGATTCTCCTTCACAATTTTCTCCACTACCTTTTCGGCTGATTTCCTTATAAAACCTAGAACCTCCAAAGCAGATAACGCTTCATCACGATTTGTATTGTTTTGAGTTATAGAAACTTCATCCAAATCATACAACTTTAACACCTTGTCCTTTAAATCAAGTATGGCACGCTGTGCCGTTTTTGCTCCAATCCCTTTTATAGACTGGATTGTAGCGACATCACCCGAGGCAATCGCCTGAATAATTTGCTTGGGATCAAGTGAAGAAAGCATCGTTCTGGCAATACTGGCTCCAATTCCGGAAACAGAAAGCAACATCTTGAAGATTTCCCTTTCAGACTTTTCTACAAACCCAAACAGAGTATGGGCATCTTCCTTTATCTGGAGATACGTAAAAAGCTTGATGTGATCCGATGAAGGAAGAAGGGAGTAAGTATGTAAAGAGATATTGATATGATAACCCACACCTGAACAGTCTATTATAACTTCGGTTGGTGTTTTTTCAACTAATTTACCTTGTATATGTGCAATCATTAGTGTTAAGTAATTGCCAAATGTAGCAAAAATCTTTTATTGTACTGAATGTAATTGAGTATCAACGGAAAAATAAAACGCAAACTATTCCGCTTGCATTTTATTTCTCTTTTCTTTTTCCTGTGCATCAACAACGGCAACGGCTGCCATATTTACCATCTCCTCAACACTGGCACCCAATTGAAAGATGTGAACAGGCTTGTCCATGCCCATGATAATTGGACCAATTGAATCTACCTGATACAATTCCTTCAATAATTTATACGTGATATTGGCCGATTCAAGATTTGGAAAGATAAGCGTATTTACCTTTTTTCCTGCCAATTTTGAAAACGGGAATTTCTTCTGGAGCATTTCTGCATTCAAGGCAAAATCCGTTTGGATTTCTCCATCAACAATCAAATCAGGGTAATATTTATGCAGATACGCTACAGCATCTCTCACTTTTGAAGCACTCTCGTTGGAGGAAGAACCAAAGTTTGAATAGGAAACCATTGCTATAACGGGCTGCATTCCAAACATTTTGACCGTTTTGGCCGTCATCAAGGCAATTTTTGCCAAATCATCTGCTGACGGATCAGGATTGATTGCGGTATCCGACAAGAACATTGGCCCGCGGTTGGTCATCATCATGTTTGTTGTTGCAAATAATGAAATCCCCGGCGCCTTGTCGATCAGCTGCATCATTGGCTTTATAACCGATGGATAACTTCTGGAATATCCTGTCAATAAAGCATCAGCCTCTCCTTCATTTACCATCATTGCGGCAAAATAGTTTCGCTCACGCATCCATTTTTGGGCATCTAGAAGCGATATGCCCCTGCGACGTCTTTCTTTCCAGAAAATATCTGCAAATCGCAATCTTCTTTCATCCTCTTCTGTAGTTTTAGGATCAAAGATGGGCACTTCGGCATCAAAACCAAGCTCCTCTTTCAATTCCAGGATAACCTCCTTGTTTCCTAAGAGTATTGGATGTCCGATTCCTTCTTCCATTACAATCTGTGCCGCTTTCAACACGTCCAGATGATCCGCTTCTGCAAAAACGATTCGTTTTGGATCTGTCTTTGCCCTGTTGGTAAGCAATCTTACCATCTTGTTATCAGAGCCCAGACGCTCTAAAAGTTCTTCTTCGTATTTTTCCCAATCTGCAATTGGATGTGTTGCCACGCCTGATTCCATAGCCGCTCGTGCAACTGCTGGAGCCACAACGGCAATCAGTCTCGGGTCGAATGGTTTTGGAATGATATAATCGCGTCCGAAATTCAATTTTGTTTCACCATAGGCGATATTTACCTGTTCCGGAACGTGTTCTTTCGCCAATGAAGCCAATGCTTTCACAGCCGCCATTTTCATGGCCTCGTTGATTTTTGTAGCACGAACATCCAAAGCTCCCCTAAAAATATAAGGAAATCCAAGAACGTTATTTACCTGGTTAGGATGGTCCGACCTTCCTGTTGCCATAATGATATCGTGACGTGTGGCGATAGCCAGATCATAATCGATTTCCGGAATTGGATTGGCCATTGCAAAAACAATCGGATCATTGGCCATAACCAGAAGCATATCGGGTGTAAGGATATTTCCTGCAGAAAGTCCGAGGAAAACATCGGCTCCTTTCAAGGCGTGTTTCAGGTCGATATCTTTTATTCCGTTAGCATATTTCTGCTGCAATGGAGACAAATCCTCACGGTCTTTTGAAAGAACGCCGTCCTTATCGAACATGATTATGTTCTCCACATTTACACCAAGCAACACATATAAATTCGCACAAGCCAAAGCTGCCGAACCTGCTCCCGAAACCACCACTTTTATCTCTTCAATTTTCTTGTCGGCCAATTCCAATGCATTAAGCAAGGCTGCCGAAGAAATGATGGCTGTTCCGTGCTGGTCATCGTGCATTACGGGAATATTCAATTCCTCTACCAAGCGTCTTTCTATTTCAAAAGATTCCGGTGCCTTGATGTCTTCCAGATTGATTCCTCCAAAAGTTGGGGCTATATTTTTTACGGTTTCGATAAAGGCATCTATGTCCTTCGTACCGATTTCAATGTCGAAAACATCAATGTCTGCGAAAATCTTGAACAACAATGCCTTTCCTTCCATTACTGGTTTTGAGGCTTCCGGACCGATATCGCCCAGACCTAGAACCGCAGTTCCGTTGGTGATTACGGCGACAAGATTTCCTTTTGCGGTATATTTATAAACGTTGTTGACGTCTTTAGCAATTTCAAGACAAGGTTCTGCAACACCTGGCGAATAGGCCAAGGACAAATCTCTCTGGGTTGCATATTTTTTTGTTGGTATTACCTGAATCTTCCCGGGAGTGGGTTTGGCGTGGTATAATAAAGCTTCTCTCCTTTTGCTGTTTCTGTTCATAAGACTATTTTTATTCCGACTTACAAAGGTAAAAGTCTGGATGTAAAAAGGAAACTTTTGGGTTATTATTATTGTTAATTAATTAAAGTCGGCGGTTAATTGACTTGCTTGAGTTTTTATCCTCATCTGTATCACAAGCAACCAGATTGGGAATGATTTTTTATAAAAATGGTTCAATTGCAGTTGATGAGCTTGTTTCGTTCAGCGCCTTTATAAAAAAATCCAAAGAAATTCCCATCTTTTTCAGAAATGCCTTCGATAGATTCTTAGAAGTTAGAAATCCTGCCTCCTCTGCCAACGCCTTCTGGCTATACTTCCTATAACGTGATTCCGTTTCTAGCAAGTCAATTATATAATCAATCCTTAAATCCCTCACATACTCCAGATATTTCTTTGCCTTGTAGTGGTAGATGATCTTGGAAACATAGTTTGTATTTGAATTTAGAATTGAAGCCATCTTGACCAAGGTCAAATCCTTGTCCAAATACTTCTTATTGCTCTCAAACTTTTCCAACCGCTTTAAAACACCATTAATAATGTCAGGATTTATATCGAGTGGTTGATTTAATCCAATTTCTATTTCAAGAGGCTTGCCAACAAGTTTTCTCTCCTGCATCAATAAATCAAAATTACTCCTATAAAGCTGTTGCGTTTTCCTGTACTTCTTCCATATAAAAATTACCACCAGCAACAAGCCTGCTAAACCAATTCCCATAATAATGTCGATAACGTTCCTTTCAGAAAGGGTTCTTTCAATATCCTTCTTTTCCTTGAGCAACTTTCCTGTATCGTATTCCTTGAATATCTTTCCAACCAGATATTTGAAATTGCCGTGCAGCATCTCATCGGCCTTTAAAAGTCGGTTAATGTAAACCAGCTCCATTTCAAGGTTCTTTTCCGACTTGTAGAATTTTATAAGAAGCTCATAAGTCTCACGTAAATCAGGCCTCAGGTAATTGTGTTCCCTATAAATGCTATCAACCTTATAAAGAAAAGGCAATGCTTTTTCTCTTTGGCCCATTGCCAGATAGGACTTTGCAATATAAAAGTAGGCAACCGATTCATTAGCAAAATCCTTGCGCCGAATTATGTCTGGAAGTGAGCGCTCGAGGTTGCTGATTGACAAATTGTATTTTTTCCTGAAGTATTGATTGATAGCTTCTGAATGAAGAAAGTAGTAATTGAATTCTATATTCTGGAGCCTGTGCTGTTCCGCCTGTGCAAATTTATTTGTTGAGGAACTCAAATCATAATCTCCAATCTTATTGTAGCAGAGCCCCAGAAAGTGAAGTGATTGCAAATATGCATTTTCATTTTCACTCTCGGTAACAAAGTATTCCAGGCAATCCTTCAATATCTGAACAGCCTCATCATAATACCCCAAATAATATTTTATAAGTGCTATGTTGTATTTAACCTTGTATTTCAAGTATTCATCTTCAGTATTTGCAATAAGGTTATTTGCCAGAATATAATTATCCAAAGCCACTGCGTAGTTCTTAAGACTGTAAAGCACCATCCCTTTTGTGAGATATGCTGATCCTAATACATCAGGTTCTTTAGATTTCAATGCTGCATAAATCATACTATCGGCATAAACTACCTGCAAATATTTTGCAGAACAATGCAGCCTGCTCTTATAGGCATTGACCATTTCTCGATAATTTGCTTCAGATTTGGATTTTGCCAAGTGTGCCGATGTATAGACTTCCAACAAATCCTTTTCGTCCATTTCCAATCTGTACTTTTCATTGAAAAAAGAATAATCCCTTTTTGAGAGACTATCTGGAACCATAACCTTTTTATCCTGGCCGCAGGCAAAAAGAACACTGAATAGAGAAATTGCCAGAAAATAATTTTTCATATTTTATATAAATAGAGTCAAAAAGACAGATACCAATCAAGGCAAGTATAAGTATTTTTCTACAATTCATTTGTAAAATATTGAAAATATGCACGAACTTTATAGGCAAATACACCTATATAAAATATATCCCTCTATTTTTCATCCAAGACATTAATAAACAAAAGATTTATGGGAATAAAAAGGCGCTGCCCATTCATTAATGAGCCCTTTCCAATTCCTGTACAGTCGCCATAATTGATTGTGGAACAAGCAGAGTGCTTGTAGATTTGTCCCGAATTCAAAACAGCAATTAGCAAAACGCTAACTAAAACTGTTCATATCTCCCGGGTGAAATGAACTGACGAAGAAAGTAATCAGTAACATTTTAACACATTAAACACCATGAAAAAAATTTATTTATGGCCCATTATGCTTTTTCTTATTGCCTGCTCAAGCGAGCCAATACACTCTGACAAAATTGAAAATATCGAGAAGAATTCCTTGAAAACGGGAATACAATATCCTGACAATATCAGCAATGGATTTGATATGGCAGGACGACTACATAACGAACTATCGGAAAGCTATGTGATCAGTGGAAAAATCCCAACTTCCCTTTTTGAAACTGTAACAGATATTGAAACAATTGCTTTCCAAAACGAGTTATTTCTTCAACTTAATACCGAAGGCTATTCTACTCCTTCAATTCAACGATTAGAAGATATACTTGAAAGTCCTGTCGCAAATATGACAACAATTATTTCGAACTCGAATATGTCCGCCAAAGCAAAGGCCAGCATAACAATGTTCATAAGCCGTGTAATGATTCTGGAATCCATCAATAGCAATTACGAAGACATGTATGAATATATCGTGGCTTATGAAGAAGATATCATCCACGACAACAGCTACAACTCGAGGGATCACAAAACCATCCTAATCACATCGTCCATCACCAGGCATGCGGCTTATTTTGCCAAAGTACAAAAGAAAAAACCAAGAGATAAGGATTGGGACTTGGTCATTGCGAACATCATTGCCGGAACTGAGGGCGCGAATGATGGAATTGTCACTGCCGCCTCAATGGCTGCGACAGCAGGAATAATGTCCAACTACTAAACTAAGAAAGTCAACCATTTAGAACTAACGAGCGTCAAAAAGTCGATAGAGATGTAGCTATTTCTATCTAAAAGAATAGCCTGATGAAACCTTATGCCAAATCCCTCATGTTGGAATTAGAACGTGAATTAGATCATGTTCATTTGTGCTATGAAGAGCCGACCAAATATTCTGGACAAGCAATCAAGATTTTGAAATCAAAAATCGAAATGCTCAGGCTCTTTGTGGTAAAATACAATTTTACCAATGTGGAGGAAGAAATAGACTTTTTTAAAATAATAAAACCACAATTTGCAAGCAAGCTCATCTATTACAATGAAGTATTAAATATTGAAACCTGCAAACCGTGTGGAACTGAAAAAATACTTCGCAAATATTACAAATCGGAACTAGAAAAATTAAAGGCATTCTTTGATGACAATGTAGATTTCTATAGGTACCACCGTGCCGAAAACACCCATTACGACAGCAAATATTTCCTGCGTGGAGCGTATGACATCAAATTAACCTTGGAGAGTTGCTATTTTAAAACGGACCATCACTTCTCCACCTCTCACGATTTCAAGGTAGCCCGAATAATGGCCAATGACCTGATAAAGGTTTATCTTGAATATGAACTTGCAAAACTTGACAGCAGAACCATCATAAAGCAGCACCCAGTTGCCAATTTTAAAAACAGCTGTGAAACAAAAAACCCTTTAAATCGTACGATTTAAAGGGTTTTAAAATAATTTAAGTAAATTATTGCAGAGAGGATGGGATTCGAACCCACGATACAGTTACCCATATACAAGCTTTCCAGGCTTGCTCCTTCAACCACTCGGACACCTCTCTATTGGTTTGCCGTTGCAAATAACACAAAAAAATATCAGTTAACGAAATTTAAAAGTACTTTTTATGACAATTCACCTCGCAAAGAAGTTTCAAAAATCGTTTTGAAGACATTTGGAGAAACTTTTTGTCCAATAAGGTACATCAGTTTCGTAATGGCAGCTTCTGTAGTAATGTCTTTTCCAGAAATGACACCTATTTTTTTCATAGAAGTACTGGTTTCATAATGCCCCATACTAACGCTACCGCCAGAACATTGGGTAACATTGATAATGTGAAGTCCGCTCTTAATTGCTTTTTTCAAGGAACTCAAGAACCAATCATCAGTTGGTGCATTTCCTGCTCCGTAGGTTTCCAGAACCACGCCTTTCAGATTCGGAATATTAAAAATAGCCGATAGGACATCTTCATTTATACCCGGAAACATTTTCAGTATCACGACATTCGGATCCAAATCCTTGTGAACCAACAACTTTCTAGAATTGGCTTTCGGCAAAAAGGATTCCTTATTCAATTTCAGGTGGACGCCGGATTCTGCCAACGGGGGATAATTAGGCGAAGTAAAAGCATTGAAATGTTCCGCATTTATCTTTGTAGTCCTATTACCCCTATATAATTTATATTCAAAATAAAGACAAACTTCACCAATAACAGGCTTGCTTTTATACTGCAATGACGCAATCTGTATGGCTGTAATCAGGTTTTCTTTCGCATCAGTACGCAAATCTCCGATAGGCAACTGTGAACCCGTGAAAACAACAGGCTTGGCCAGATTCTCCAACATAAAGCTCAAAGCTGAAGCTGAATAGGACATTGTATCCGAACCGTGCAAGACTACAAAACCATCGAAAGCAGTATAATTGCTTTCAATTATCATGGCTATTTTTTGCCATTTTTCAGGATTCATATTCGAGGAATCAATGGGCGTATCGAATGAAAAGGTTTCGATTTCACAATCCAATTGTTTCAATTCGGGAATTCGCTGAAGCAGCTTGCTAAAGTTGAAAGCCTTCAAGGCTCCGGTATCAAAATCCTTCATCATACCGATGGTTCCACCCGTATAAATTAAAAGTATCTTTGATTTAGACTGCATTTTCGTACTTTGATTTGTTTACAACCGGGTTGGCATACATCGCCAAGAAGCCTTGCATTTCAACAGGATTATTCTCGTCTATCCTGATTTCAAGTCGCCTTTCGAATAGTGATTTTTCCTTTTCGGTATATAGATGGGCGTATTTGTCAGTCTTGTTTAGAATATCGTAGGCAATATAATTCGTCGGCCAAAGCTTATACGAAGTCAGGATGGAATCGTCAATCACTTGTGCCAGTGCCTGAATTTGCTTGTTCGAATTATCGAACTCTGCCTTGATGCTATCAATCTCTGTATCCAAAACATCACCAACGTGGATGTGGATGCGTTTTTTCTGTCCCATTATACCGCTCAACAACGTCATAAAATCCTCATTCTTCTCCTTGATGTAAATTTCATTGTTTGCTTCCGCCATCAACTGTGGCATTTTCAAGGCATCGGTAGGGTCATACTCATAAGAAATTGAAACCGGTACAATTTTTACTTTCTTGAAATAATCCATAAGATTGGTTTCGTCCGAACCCATTCCAAGCATTTTCAAGACGCCTTGATGTGTCGCATCGTTGCCATCCTTTGTCCTCCCTTCACGTTGGGCAATCCAGACAGAACGGTTTTCACGCAACAGCAATTGCCCGATATATTCCGACATCAATTTGGAACTCTGCAACAATTCCCTTGGCGGAAGGCCTCTCAGAACCAAGAAATTTCGGTTCAGCTTTGACAATGTATAAAGGAACGATTTCTTGACCAGATTATCTCCGATTGCCGAAGCCGTCATCACCATACCGTGGTCAAACAGGCAGGCGTTGAGCAACGAAGTATCTAAGATGATATCACGGTGATTGGATATGAAAAGATAGGAAGAATTCTTATCGAGCTTCTCAAAACCTGAAGTCGTCAAGCCTTCAGAGGTTTTTTCAAGGACTTGCATCAATGCCTGATAAATAAAATTGCATTGGAAATCGCGTATAGAATGCGTTTTTCTGAGTTGTTCTTTCCAAACTTCATCCTCAACATCCGGAAAAGCAAAATTCATCAATGCCTTCATCATCGGGTGATGAATCACTTTAAGAATAGCCTCGTTTATCTCAGAATCATAAAACGGACGAATAGCGTCAAATTTCTGCATTTTAATAGTTTAATTTTGGTGTAACAAAAGAACAAAATTTTATTGACATCCTTGTTGTGTTTTCTTTAAATCCCGAAAATCGCTCTTGAATTTTCGGTGGTAATTTCCGCTATTTCCTCCGGACTAACGTTATAGATTTCAGATAATTTCTTTATAACATTCACCACATAACTGCTCTCATTCCTTTTTCCACGGTACGGAATTGGTGCCAGATAAGGCGAATCCGTTTCTAAAACGATGTGTTTCAATTCTATCTGATTCAAGAATTGATCAATTTTCCCATTCTTGAATGTTACCACGCCGCCTATCCCGAGTTTCATATTACAGGAAATGGCCTGCAATGCCTGCTCATAGGTTCCGGTAAAGCAATGGAAAATCCCGAACAATTCAGGCGATTTTTCTTCTTCCAAAATTTCAAAAACCTCATCAAAGGCATCCCTGCAATGGATATTGATGGGCAATTGGTACTGCTTTGCCAACTGTATTTGTCTTCTGAAGGCAAATTGCTGCTCCTTCAAATAGGTCTTGTCCCAGAACAAATCTATTCCGATTTCGCCTACGGCATAAAACTTCTTCTTGGAAAGCTCCATTTCCACAAAAGCCAATTCTTCCAGATAATTGTCTTTTACATAGGTAGGATGCAAACCCATCATCAGGAATACGTTTTCCGGATATTCGGCTTCCATTTCATACATTTTAGAAATATAGGTAGAATCAATAGAGGGAACAAAAATTCGGGTAACACCATTATCAAAAGCCCTTTGCATCATTTCCTTTCGGTCTTGCGCAAACTCTTCACTGTAAATATGGCTATGGGTATCGGTAATTGTCATTTTTGGTTTTTGAAAGCGACAAAGATACAAAGTTTAAAACTTTTTGCCTGCTAAACGTTAACACGTACAAGATGGTGTACTTTTTTAATTTATTTTTGAACTTCAAATTACAGAAATGAAGAAGATACAAGACATCCTGAAGAAGGAAAACTATAAGAAAATCAAATTTAAAGTTACAAAGACCCAGCATTTATTGATAAAAGCAGAAATTAACGGCATCAAGGGAAATTTTATTCTGGACACCGGAGCCTCCAATAGTTGTGTTGGATTTGAAAGCATCGAACTTTTTACTCTTGCTGCCAAGAAATCTAAAACAAAGGCCGCCGGAGCTGGAGCGGTGGGAATGCTGACACAGGTTTCTGAAAACAACCTATTGAAAATGGGCCTTTGGAAATGGCTGAATTTTGACCTCATCATCTTTGATCTATCGCACGTAAACGAAGCCTTGAAACAGCACAAGACCAAGCCCGTGCAGGGAATTATTGGTGCGGATGTCTTGTTAGAAGGCAAAGCTATTATTGATTACTCGAACAAGTATTTGTATTTGAAGAAATTGTAATTACAAGACCATAAGGTTGCACCCACGGATATCCGAATTATCAAAACGTCCCAATACTTCGAAAGAATTGTTGGGATATTTTTTTCCCAAATCTTGCGTGGCGATAAAGGAGCATGAGTTGATGTTTGCCAGATCAATCACATTGATGCCACCTGTTTTTCCATTCTCCACATAAGTGAGGGCATCTTCAGTATCACGAATCAGGATATTCATCCAAGCAGGACATTCGAAAATTCCGTTTTCTAGGGAATAGGCCTGGGACAATAATTCAGTCATTCCATACTCAGAATGTATGGCTGAAACACCAAAACCTTCGCAAAGTTGCTGGTGCAATTCTTCACGGATCATTTCCTTTCGCTTGCCTTTCATCCCACCCGTTTCCATAATTATGGTATTGTTGAAATTGAATTTTCGCTTTTCAATCAAATCCAGCAAGGCGTAAGTAACCCCTATGAGAATTACATTTTGTTCCTGTTCTTCCAGCTCAATCAATTTAGTGATAAGCTCATCGTGATTGTGCAGGTAAAAACCGCTGTTTGGATTATTGGACAGCCTGATCAGATCTTCGACCATATAAATCAGCGAAGAACCTTGACGCTCCAGATAAGAAGGAAGCAGCGCCAAAACCGCATAATCTTCAATATTGCCATAGAATTCAGAAAAAGCCTTGCGATAGCTTTCTTCGTAAAGCGTAACATCGGTAACGAGATGCCGGCTTGTAATCATTCCGGTGGTTCCGCTGCTTGTAAATATTTCCTGGACTGGATTCTTATCTGAAAGCACTTCGTGGCTCTTGAAAAACTGTATTGGCAAGAACGGGATTTCCTTTAATGCTTTGACACTTCCCTTTTCAACCTTTAATAATTCGCAAAACCGACGGTAAACGGCATTATTCTCATATTGAAAACGAAACACCTTGAGGGCTATTTTTTCAAATTGCTTTTGACTGGAAATATTGAATATGTCGGAAGCTGGAATCAAGTTTTTTTTGCAAAAGTAAGAAAATAAAAAAGCTCCAACGGTGTTGGAGCTTTTGAAAATATGATTTTAAACTGGAATTATCTGATAACCAATTTTCTTGTAGCTGTTTTTCCTTCTTCAGTAACCTTGACGATGTAAACGCCGCTATTCAAGTTAGAAACGTTGACTGCATTTTGAGTTGCAGTGTTCACGACTTGTTTTCCTAATACATCATAGATTACGACAGCTTTTGTCGCATTTAAAGCAGTATTGATGTAAAGTCTTCCATCCACGACAGGGTTTGGATACACTTTCAATCCCTCGATTGCATTTTTGCCAATCCCCAAGGTTGTACCTACAAGTTTAATATCATCTATCCTGAAACCAACTGTAGTAACCGGATTTGCAAATCTAATCCTTAGATTATCCGTTGAAGGGATTGTGCCTGCTGGAGTAATTAAAACCCAGTTGGAAGTTCCTGATCCTGTAGGACGAGAATACGTTAAAGCGGTCCAATTATTTCCATCCTCACTCACTTCAACTGTAAGTTCATTACTTGATGCATTTGTTGTCTTGTAATGTCCAAAAGACAAGGTCAGATCTGAATAGTTGGCCGTATTAATACCCTCGATCGTAAAAGACTGACTTGGTGTGGCTCCTCCAATAAATACACATCCACTTCCTGAAGCCCCTGTATAATTCTCTGATGGACTAGTCGTCCTGATGGTAGCATTTCCTGTAAATACTATCGGGCTGCCATTTTGATATCCCGTGTAATCTGTTGCTGTAGGATTTCCTGCAGGAGGTGTTGCTAAATTTTCAGAAAACACAGTAGTTTGGGCATAACCTGCCATTACTACGATAGAAAACAAAAGTGAGTAAAGTTTTTTCATACTGTTCTATTTAAGGTTATAAATACAATAATACAAAAAAAAAGCATCCGTGTTGCGGATGCTTTTTAAAAACTATAATAGAAATTAATTATTTGATAACCAATTTTCTTGTAGCTGTTTTACCTTCTTCAGTAACCTTAACAATGTAAACACCAGCGTTCAATTTAGAAACGTTAACAGCGTTTTCAGTTGTAGTTTTTACTACTTGTTTTCCTAATACATCGTAAATAGCTACTTCTTTAGAAGCATTAGCAGTCGTATTGATGTAAAGAGTTCCGTTTGTTACTGGATTTGGATATACTTTTAAACCTTCGATTGAATTTTGGTTTACCCCCAAAGTTTGATCTACAACAGAAAATTGGTCAAAAGATACAGATGAGCCAGTATAAGCTCTAACAGCTAAAACAAGAGTTGTAGCATTTGCCGGAACTACAACTGTAATTTCCTTTAAAGTCCAAGTTGCAGCAGTTGCTAACCATCCATTATTATTTCTTAAAGGGTCATCAGTATTGGCAGTTTCTTGATATATAACCGCACCAGCAGCATCTTTATAGTTACTCCAAATTCTTGCATCGCTATCATCACCAGTAGCTTTGTACCAGAATGAAATTTTGATTGTATTTCCAGCAACTACTGGAACATCTTGATAGAAACCTGTTGTGGCAGTAGGTGCATACTGAGCAGAATTACTTCCATCGCTACCATCAGCAGTATTTAATGTAGGCAGGGTATAAGAAGCTACGAATCCAGCAGTCCATCCTGTTAATCCATCATTAAAACTTGGATTAGTAACTAAATTTTGTGCTGTAGCAGAAAATGCTAAAACAGCTGTAAATAATAAAGTGTAAAGTTTTTTCATTTTGAGTTTTTTTTAAAAATTTATAGTGCAAAGATAAGAAGTATTTTGAGTTTTTTTAAACATCCAATGTGAAAAAATTATTAAATAATCACAAATCAAGAAATAAAACTACTTCACAATCAGCTTTCTAGTAGCAGTTGCTTCGCCTTCTTTGATCTTGATGATGTAAACTCCCGGAGAAAGTGTTGCAATATTCAATTCTTTTGCATTCACATTTAAGGAAGCCTGAAGTACCTTTTTTCCCAAGACATCATAGATGGCGATGTCCTTGCTTTGGGAAGACTTTGAGGTAATATAGATCTTACCATTGCTTACGGGATTCGGATAGAAACTGAGTTCTTCTATAGTCGCACCGGATTGCTGTCTGCTTTCCTGGGCTGAAACAGCGGTAGAAAGGAAACACAACGATAATAAGATAATATAAAAGTAGTTTTTAGCCATCAGTTTGATTTGATTAGGTCAAAGGTATTAAATAATTACGAATTAAAAATTATGAATTAAACTTAAAAGTTATAATAAAACACATAGTCCTTGCCTTGCTTGTCTGAAAATCAAATACTATACCAAAAAAAACATCCGCCAGATTGACGGATGTTTCTCTCTATTAAACTTAAACCTAATTTTTATTATAATCTGTAGAGATTACATTCCTACTGTCCATCCTTGAGCCCAAGTTGGAGTTGCAGTACCGTTACCAGCACCAGTAGCTGTATTGTCTTCTGTAAAAACCGCACTTACATCAGCAGCTGTAGCATCTGTTTTTGTTCCTTTAGATTTTACAGTAACGTCTTCGAATTTCACTCTGGTAGCTTTCAAGCTAGTTCCAACATATCCAACAGACTCATCGTGTTGAATATCAAAACCGGTTTTCCAACCTTTCAATACAAAGTTTTCAAAAATACCTTGAGTTCCAACTCTTAGCTTAAGGGCTTGTGACTCTGAACTTGTATCGTTAGATCCAGCACCAATCAAGGTAACATTTTTAAGATTTGGACTAGAGATTGGTGTTGCCAAGTGGTTGTTAGAGTTGTTATCAGCTTCAATACCTCTGTTACCAGCGTTAGTCCTTATACCGTACCAGTTTTCACCAGTTCCGTTCCATCCTTCAGTCCAGTCGAACAAATCATCACCTACGTTAGCTCCTTTGTTTGTTACTACCAAATATTTAGCGTTTACTGTACCACCAAACCACTCGAATCCGTCATCAGATCCTTCGTAAACTTGTACGTACTCAATAGAAGTACCATTTCCAACCCCAAATAAAGAAAGACCATTGAATTCTTTATCAGCATTGTAAGAGTATCCAGAATATTCAATTCTCAAATACTTGATTGTACCAGAATTGTCATTTGCTACTGCACCACCATAAGATAATTCAGAAACCTCTGCCGTAGCTGAAGCACCTTTATTGATTGGAGCTTTTCCACAGATTACCAATCCTCCCCAAGCACCTGGAGATTGAACTGCAGCTGTCATTACAACTGGACTAGCAGACGTACCTTGAACATCGATTTTAGCTCCTTGAGAAACCGCAATATATCGTACTGCTTCAAATTGACCAGCTACTAAAGCTGTAGCTTCAACTTTTACACCTGGTTTGATTGTTAGTGTAGCACCTGCCTTTACAACAAGTTTACCTGTCAATTTGTAAGTCCCTGACTCCAAAACTACGTTTCCGTCGTTGATATCACCTTTAAGGTCTTCTCTGTTTACTACAAATGAACTTCCTCCTCCTGGATTGTCATCATCGTTACCTGGGGTATCACCGCTATCGTCACTTGAACAAGAAGTTGTGATCATTGTCAGTGATAAAATTGCCAATCCGAAAATTTTTGAAATTGATTTTTTCATTTTTAAAATTATAATTAGTTATGTTTCTGCAAATTTGAAAATTAAAGACCAAACAGAGGTTAAGCCTTTGTCATCTGTCTGTTACCAATACTTTAGCATATCATTAATAAGACATAAAGTCAATGTTACCTAAATGTTAGAATTGATAGTTCAATCCCAGTCCGAAAACGACTCCTCGCTTGTACGTTACCGCCGGAAGGTCGCCCGATGCATTTTCCTGCACTCTCTTGAATTCTGGATTTAGAATATTTCTTGCAGCAAAATCAAGGCCCAGGTTTTTGCTTAATTTGGTTTTCAGGATAAAATCAAGCGTTCCCATTCCTTTATCAACCAAGTTACCCTGTTGTTCCACACCAAGCGCATACAACCTGTCAGAATAATGAGAATAAGACAGGGTTGCCATAAAACCTGCATCCTCTTTCCAATCCCTTGCATACGAAATATCGGCATTAAGCAATAGATCCGAAGCTCCTGTAAAAGAAGATTTTGAATCGGTCAGGTTGGTATTGATTGTTTCGTTAGTTTCTTTCCTTATCTTGTCCGCATCAATTTCCTGACTCGTTTTCATATAAGAAACATTTAATCCGGCAGTAAGTTTGTTGGTTAAATCGCCATCAATTTTAAAAAGGTTCTTTCTGATTTCGAATTCAGCTCCAACCACATACCCATTATCACCAATGTTTACCCAGGTAATGTCATTGGTAGAAGAGGCCATTACGATTTCATTGATTGGGTCCAGGATATATTTTCCAAAGGCAGTAAATGAAATAAGTTCTTCACTCTTTGGAAACATCTCCCACTTGATGTCTACATTATAGTTCTGTGAAGGATATAAATAAGGATTACCAATTTTTATTTCCGTTACATCTTCATAAATAAACAAAGCTCTTTCTTTGAACTGTGGCAAGGTATAGGTCTTACTCGCTCCAAAACGTAAATTCTGTTTTTCATTTAGTGCATATTTCAGGATAAGACTCGGCAGGAATTCATTCCTATCAAAAGTATTGGTTCCCCCATCAGCATCCAGCTGGGTTCTCCAATCAACTATTTGTTCTACTTTTTCATAACGCATTCCAAGGACTCCGCTTAATTTTTCAGAAAGCTTGTATTCCAAATTAGCGAAACCTGCATGAATATTTTGCTCACCACTATACGTTTGAGGCGTCATTCCTGCAAAAGATGCTATGGTAAAGTTTCCGTTGGCATAACTCTCCTGATTGAAAAATGAATCCAATGTAGTAGGAGTTATGCTGATGTTCTGTGATGCCTGAGGAAGGTTGAAGTTGAACTGGATCGCTTCAAAATCACGCTTCTTGAATCTTCCGTTATAACCAACTGCTATCTTTCCTCTGGAATCTCCATTTTCATTATCTCCAAGCTTATAGCTGAAAGCAAGATTTGCTGCCAATTCGTCCTCATTTAATTCTTGGAAATACCTGTGATTGTCAGTAAGCGATCTTTGTGCTATCGTATAGCTGTTGTCAGTAGGCAGATAAAGCATCTTGTTTTGTGTCCTGTCCGGCATATCACCTTTAACCTTGTTGAAAGAAACACCCCAATCAAAATCCAACTTGTCGGTCAGCTTATGATTTCCAAGCAATTGGTTGACCAAAACCGTATTCTGGATAAATGTTCCTCTTTGAACCAAGAGATCCCTGTCATTGTCTTCAAAATCCCTGTCGAAACCGAAATAAATATCTCTTGATTGATCGGATGAATTGATAAACAAGAAGTTGTATCCTATCTTATGGTTACTGTTCAAGCGATAGTTGGCATTAAACATTCCAGTAGTGTTCGTCTTGTAGGTAAACTTTTCCTGAGCAAATGCTTTTTTCTCAGCATCTTGCGCACTGAATGTCTGGTTCACACCTTTTCTATATTCATATCCGCTATCAAAGCTTGCAGTAGCAAAAAGACTTAATTTCCCTTCTTCTCCTATTTCATAAGAATCTCCAGCCTTCACCGAAATATTTCCTCCAAACGGTGCTTCCTTGGTTGGTGCCAGACTATTTTGAAAGCTATAGGACGTCAAGGGATTATTGGGAACTCCATAAGATACAAATCCTGTACTTTTCGGGCCTCGCTGTAAAAAGAAATTATCAGCCTTTTCTACAGCATTTGTGTTCACTTTGGATCCCAAAGAAATTTCGAACATTCCTTTTCCCTTGTAATCTTTCGAAGTAATATCCACGTTTCCTCCAGCGAAATCTCCAAACGACCTTACGTTGTATACTTTATCAATAGAAATATATTCAACAATATCGGTAGAAAATAAATCCAGTGCAATGTTCTTTTTCTCTGGATCGTTGGACGGAACCGGAAGTCCATTTATCGAAGTTGAATTATAACGATCTCCAAGACCTCTCACAAAAATATTGTTGCTTCCTTCCTGTTTGGAAATACCAGCCGTCTTGGCTACAGCAGCCGCTACGTCTCCCACTCCTTTTCTAGACAATTCCTGAGCTCCGATATTCTGCTTGATCTCAACCGCATTCTTTTGTTCCAATAACAAGGAAGCTTCTTTTTGCCTGTTGACAACATTTGTGATTACAATATCTTCCAGCTTCACACTTCCAGAACCAATAGATCTATTGATTGTAATAGTTTCATTGGCTTTAACCGTAAAAGGAACCTCAATGCTTTCATAACCTACGAAGCTAATTTGCAGAATATGACTTCCAGCTGCAACGTTAAGAGAATATTTCCCATCTATGTCCGTTGAAACGCCAATGGTCGTGCCTTTTATCATAACGTTAGCAAAAGGTAAAGACTCATCGTTCAGATCTTTATCTGTAATTGTTCCAGAAACCGTACCTTTGTTTTGCGAGAACGAAGCAAGACAGATAAATAATGCGATAAATAGAAATTTAAATTTCATTTTATTTGATTGTTAAAATTTTATGCAAAGGAAAGCCCGGCCTGTAAAGTTGATGTTACCGACTCATTACTATTAAGTATCCTAAATATTACGCTATTGTTAACAGATTAAATTATGGTTAACAGCCTTAAATCGTTTTTTTTTATATTTACATTTACAACCGCAAATCATAACATTTTGCTATTATGAAGAAAAAAGACATCAAGATTTTACTTGTAGATGACGAACAGGATATCCTGGAAATTGTAGGCTATAATTTGACTCAGGAAGGGTATCAGATTGTAACCGCGAGTAATGGCAAGGAAGCTATCTTAAAGGCTAAGAAGGAATTACCACAGCTTATTATTATGGATGTGATGATGCCCGAAATGGATGGGATGGAAGCTTGCGAGAACATCCGTAAGATTCCAGAATTGAGCAACGTAATCATTACTTTCCTGACAGCAAGAAGCGAAGATTATTCCCAAGTGGCAGGCTTTGATGCTGGTGCGGATGACTATATCAACAAGCCAATCAAGCCAAAATTATTGGTAAGCAAGGTAAAAGCATTATTAAGAAGGCTTAAAGAAGAAGAGCAAAATTCTGAAACCTTGAATGTTGGCGGAATCGAGATCAACCGTGAAGAATATAAGATTGTAAAAGACGACGTCGAAATCGTTTTGCCAAGAAAAGAATTCGAATTGTTTTATTTATTGGCTTCAAAACCTGGAAAAGTATTCAAGAGAGAAGAAATCCTGGACAAGGTTTGGGGCAATGAAGTAATAGTAGGCGGAAGGACCATCGATGTTCACATCCGTAAATTGAGAGAAAAAATTGGCGAGGAATTATTCAAGACCATCAAGGGGGTTGGATATAAATTCGAAGTTTAGTTCAAGATCCTGAGAAACTAAGTAACTTAGCACCTTAGCTACCAAAATATGTCCATAAATTTTAAAAGAACCTACAAGTTTGCTGTAAAATCAGCATTATACATTACCGTTTTTGCAACAGGATTTGTGGGAATACTAAGCCATCTGATCTTCCAACCCAATCAGGAAAAACTAACGCTATTCCTGATTATTTTTGCATTTTCCCTTTATATCTTCTCCTTTCTGGTAATTCAATATCGTGTAGAATTCTTTATCTACCGCAGGGTGAAAAAAATCTATGACGATGTTTCATTCCTCGAATCAAGTTCTTTCCGAAAGGAACGCATCACCACCGATATGGCAACGCTTACGAGAGAAGTGAAAAAATTCGCAACCGACAAGAAACTCGAAATCGAAACGCTGAAAGTAAGAGAAGAATACCGTCGGGAATTCCTGGGCAATGTCTCGCACGAGCTCAAAACTCCTTTGTTTACAGTTCAAGGCTATATCCTGACCTTGCTCGATGGCGCGATGAACGACAAGACGCTTCGAAAAAAATACCTGCAGCGTGCTGAAAAAGGAGTCGAGAGGCTTACTTATATCGTGAACGATTTGGATATGATTTCGAAGTTTGAAATGGGCGATTTGAATCTCACCATGGAAGAATTCAACATCGTGGAAGTCATCCAGAATGTCTTCGACCTGCTCGAAATGGAAGCGGAAAAAAAGAACATCATCCTTTCTTTCGACAATAAATATGCAAAACCTATAATGGTTCTTGGCGATAGGGGCAAAATCCAACAAGTGGCAACAAACCTCATCGTAAACTCTATAAAATACGGAAAACAGGATGGTTATACCGAAGTAGGAATCGAAGATCTGGTCAACAACAAGGTCATCATCCGTGTAAAAGACAATGGCGAAGGCATCCAGAAACAACATATTCCAAGACTTTTTGAACGTTTTTTCCGTGTGGACAAAAGTGGTGCAAGGGCAGAAGGCGGTTCAGGCCTAGGCCTCTCGATTGTGAAACATATTATCGAAGCTCACGATGAGAAAATTTATGTAGAAAGTCAGTTTGGTATCGGTTCTGAGTTCTCCTTTACCATCGAAAAGATTAAATAGCGAACTCCACGTTATCTTGGTTTCAAAAGATTGCAGGCCTTTGTAAAGCGGCACTTCTAGCAAATGGGCAATCTTGAATTTATCCTGCTTCTTATACGGAACCAATCCTTCCTTCTTTAATTTCTTGGCCAGATATTCCTGTTCGTATTGTCCTGGAGTAGGGATAAAGAATGCCTTTTTCCCAAGCTGGGCCAAATCCATAACCGTTGTATATCCCGAACGGCAAAGCACAATTTCACTTTCGTTAAACGTTCTTTCCAGTTCCTCAGTCGTCATAAAATTATAAAAAGTGATATTCTCGGTCTGCTGAACGACTTGTTCGGCTTCGATTTTCCCTTTTATAAAAACCACGTCGCCTCTATATTCCAATAAATCAACTGCCAGTTTCTCTTCAAGCATTCCCCTTTGCGGTTCCGGACCTGAAAGTATCACCATCAGATCATATTTTTTTGGAAGCACTTTCTTGTGCAAGCGGCTCAGGGGTCCGATGTATTTTATCTTGAAATGTGGATTTTCCAAATGTCCCAATTTTCCCGTAAGGTTTGGAGTTTCTGCAATATCCGGAACCCAGCATTCATCGTATTTCTTGATGATGAATTGATGCAGCTTGCTCGTAATCCAAGTAGTATTTCCTGTAAGGACATTAAGCTGATGCGTGATAAAAACGGATTTGACTTTCTTGCTGTAAACGCCTAACCTATTATCAGATATAATTCCTGAAATAGCATGTTCCTTGATCCATCCTTTCACCATTTTTCGTTCCTTCAAGATGGCCTCGATCATTCTTGGCGTATTCTTGATCATCTTCCATTTAAAATGATTGCCATTTTTGGCGTATTCAATTTCATAGGAAGGCAATTGAAGTAATTGAAGGTGCGGAAATTCTTTCTTCAACATCTCCAGGGCAATTCCATCTGAAGCAATGATCGGATTATAGCCTTGGTTTTCCAAAGCCTTGATAATCGGAATGCATCGTGTGGCGTGACCCAATCCCCAGTTTAATGGTGCAATAAGAATATTTTTTTGAGACATCTTGAAAAAGGTTTACAAATAATCAATATAGCGCTTCCAACTCCAGCTTCGTGAAATCGCTGCCGAAACTTCGGGCTAAAAATTATTTAATGCTTGCAAGATAAAACTATTTCAGTTCGCTTATATTTCCTTAATTTTACCAAAATATTAAACATCGTCGTGGGAAGTAAAAATAAATTAAAAAGGTTTAAGGAAAACGAAACATTTGAAAATGTTTTTCAACCGACTAGGGAAGAAGTTGTTGGGAATTTATTTCCGCTCAAGGGCAAATGGAATACGGATTTCTTCCAGAATGACAATCCGTTGATTCTGGAACTGGGTTGTGGAAAAGGAGAATATTCTGTTGGCCTGGCCGAACGCTATCCGGATAAGAATTTGGTTGGAATTGACATAAAGGGTGCCCGTTTCTGGCGTGGTGCAAAGACTGCTGTTGACGATGGAATGCGAAATGTGGCGTTTGTGAGAACCCAGATCGAACTGATCGACCATATCTTTGCAGAAAACGAAGTGGACGAAATCTGGATCACTTTTCCAGACCCGCAAATTAAATACAAGCGCACAAAGCACAGGATGACCAATTCAGAATTCCTGAAATTGTATAAAAAGATCCTGAAAACTGATGGTGTAATGAACTTGAAAACTGATAGTGAGTTTATGCACGGTTACACCCTTGGATTACTTCACGGAGAGGGCCACGAGGTCTTGTACGCCAACCATAATGTGTATAAAAACGAAGGAAGTCCAAACGAAGTTACTAGTATTCAGACGTTCTACGAAAAACAATATTTGGAAATTAACAAAGCAATTACCTACATTAGATTCAAAATAAAATAAAATGACAATCGCTTTACCGCTTGCTTTAGGATTTATCGCTTCTGTAATTGGCATAACGCCTCCGGGACTGATAAACATGACGGCGGCCAAAGTGAGCATCGAGGAAGGCAGGACCCGGGCTTTTGTTTTTGCCGGTGGTGCTACCTTGATCGTTTTGATTCAAACGTTTCTAGCTGTTGTCTTTGCAAAATTTATCGACAGGAATCCTGATGTAGTAATCGTACTTCGCGAGATTGGATTGGCAATCTTCCTCGCTTTGACGTTCTATTTCTTTTGGACTTCCAAAAAAATGAAGCCAAGGCAAAAGAAAGATAAATTGCGAAGCAAGAAAAGCAGGTTTTTTCTAGGAATGCTGCTTTCTGCTCTGAATCTTTTCCCGATTCCTTTTTATGTATTGATAAGTGTCACGTTGGCTTCCTATAATGTTTTTTCATTTGAAATGCCATTCGTTTATACTTTCGTAATTGGTTCCGGAATTGGTGCCTATTCAGCTTTTTACTGTTACATCGCATTCTTCAAGAAGATGGAAACCAAGACAGCTTTTATCTTGAACAATATGAATTACATCATTGGTTCGATTACGGGCTTGGTTTCGATCATAACATTGATAAATGTGATCAACTATTATTGGGGTTAAGAATTATTTTTTCAATTGAACCATTAAGATGTGAAGGTTCATTAAGCCTTAATTTCCTTAATCTCTCAATGGTTTAAAATTCAAATTGCTTTCTTTTATAAAATAGTAATCCGTGACTGCAAAGAATCCAGATAACGATAATTTTTTCGAAAGAGTCTATGCCATTGCAAGGCAAATTCCTTATGGCAGGGTTACCTCCTATGGAGCCATTGCCAAATGTTTGGGAACGGCGCGTTCTGCCAGGATGGTCGGCTGGGCAATGAATGCTTCTCACAATTATGACGATGTTCCAGCTCATCGGGTTGTAAACAGGAAAGGATTGTTGACCGGAAAGCATCATTTTGATGGTACGAACTTGATGCAGCAACTTCTAGAAAGTGAAGGTGTAGAAATTATAAACAATCAGATCGTGGATTTGGAGAAATACTTTTGGATGCCAGAAATGACTCAATAACTACCCGACAAGACAAATCACAAACTTCGTTTTTTCTTCTTCTATCTGGTAATTCAGATAACCTCCATGAGCTTCAATTATATTTTTAGATAACGTCAAACCAATTCCAGCCCCATCTTTCCTGGTGGTGAAAAAGGGCAGGAAAATTTTGTCTTCAATCTCCTTTTCAATGCCATTTCCTGAGTCTGCAATGATGATAAAAATACGGTTGTTTTTTATTTCAGATGAAATCTCAATATGCTTTTCCGCTTTTCCTTCCAAGGCATACATGCTGTTGGTCAGCAGATTGATAAGCACCTGCTCCATCTGCAATTTATCGACAGAAAGCCAGCGATTGAAATTGATGGTATTGCTTACGGTAATGTTTTCCTTTTTTAAAAGCGGATTCATAATCCGAAGGACGCCATCGATCAACTGGTTGAGTTCAGTTTTTTCCTTGTTTGGTGTCGGAAGCATTGCCAGTTTCCTGTAACTTTCTACGAAATTCTGCAAATGGTCGCTTCGATAGATCATCGTGGAAACACTTTGCTTGATATCGTCCAGATCCTCTCTTGAAAGGGAGTCCTGTTGCATCAGATCGTTCAGGTTTTGTGTCAGGGAGCGAATTGGCGTGATGGAATTCATAAGCTCGTGCGAGATGACCTTCATCAAGTTGATCCACGCCTCTTTTTCCTTTTTCTCAATTACTTTCTGGATGGAATCCAATAAGATGATGTAATATTCTTGGTTGAATGTGGTCGTGGCCGATGCCTGAAGGATAAAGGTTTCGCTTTCCTGCTTGTCAATCTTGATCTGCAAGGAAGTTTTTATTTCCTCAAAATTCCGTTCTTCGATAATCTTGCAAAGCGATGGCAGATGGCTTTTCAGATAATGCCATCTGGAAACTTTAGGCACCAGGAAATGCTTGGAAAAATAATCGTTTATCAGGAAGATATTCCAATCTTTCTCGTCTTTCTGCAAGATAAGAACACCTGTCTCTATATTATTCAAGATGGAACGATAGACCAGATCCTTTGAAACCTGGTCGTTCTGGTTGCTTTTCAAATGGTCGTAAAGCTTGAACAGATTCTTATAATTATCAAACGATTTGTGCTTGGAAAAATCTGCAGAGAAGTCGTTGTTCAGAATGGCACTGATGGTTTTATCATAAAACAAAAACGTATTTTTTACGAACGAAAACAATTCTATCAATAGCAAAAAGGAAATGAATGCACAGAAAAACCCTGAAAAGACCAAGCCTTTTTGGAATAAGAAAACGCCAACTGCGATTCCGATTAAAATCAGGATCATTCGGATAAAAATGGCATTGTAGTGTTTCATAAATATTGTTTTTAAACACAGATTTCACAGATTTTCACAGACTCTATATCTTAAAAATCTCTAGAAACGATGTTGCATTTTAGTCTTTCATTTTTATAATTTTCTCGCAAAGACACAAAGACGCCAAATCTTTCATCTCCTTTGCAGCTTTGTGTCTTCGGGAATTCATAATGATGATTACTTTTAAACAAATCAAATCTGTGAAAATTTGTGAAATCTGTGTTTTATTTTAGCTCTTCAGTTCAAACTTTTCCATCCTCCTATATAATGAAGCCCTGGAAAGTCCGAGTTCGTCGGCAGATTTGCTTATGTTGTAATTGTGCTTCTGCAGGACTTTCTCGATCGTTGCTTTTTCAACATCCATCAATTGCCTGTCCTCGTTTGTATCCTCTATTATGGAAATGGTTTCCAAATCCAGATCAGAAATGGTGATGGAATTGTTTTCGCAAAGAATCACGGCACGTTCAATCCTGTTTTCCATTTCTCGGATGTTTCCGTTCCAGGAATGTTTCTGGATTTGCTCCAAGGCCTTCTCGTCAAAAATTATTTCGTTCCGTTCATATTTTTCTGTAATGTTTTCCAATAAAAATTCGGCAAGAGATACGATATCTGGTTTTCTTTCACGAAGTGGAGGCAACAGAATCTCCATCGTATTGATACGGTAATACAAATCTTCCCTGAAATTCTTGTGGTTGACTTCGCTCTTCAGATCAATGTTTGTTGCCGTAATGATTCGCACGTTCAATTGACGGGATTTTGCTTCTCCCAAACGCGTTACCGATTTGTTCTGGATGACTTGCAACAATTTGGATTGCAAGTGCAACGGGACGTTACCAATTTCGTCCAAGAAAATGGTTCCGTTTTGCGCCAATTCGAATCTTCCCGGCGTATCCGTTTTGGCATCCGTGAAGGCACCCTTCGCATATCCGAAAAGTTCACTTTCAAAGATGTTATCGTTTAGCGAACCTAAGTCAACATGGATAAAAGGTTGCTCTTTCCTATTCGAATTTTGATGGATGTACTGCGCCAAGACAAATTTACCTGTTCCATTTTCGCCCAAGATCAAAACATTGGCGTCTGTCCTTGCTACTTTTTCGGCTAACGAATAGGCTTTCTGGATGTTTGGGGAATTACCGATGAAGACAGTGCTCTTTCTAGCTTCACTTGATGCTTTTTTCTTTTCCTTTCTGCTTTCATCAACGGCAGACTTTACAATGGAAACCAATTTATCGTTGTCCCAAGGCTTCAATATGTAATCAAATGCACCAAGCTTCAAGCCTTCAACAGCAGTTTCAACCTTGCCGAAAGCCGTCATCAGGATTACTATGGTCTTTGGGGAGAAGGTCTTGATCTCTTTTAGCAAATAAATACCTTCCCTGCCCTCTTCAAATCCAATCCTGTAATTCATATCAAGCAATACGACATCAATTTCATTTTCCGATAGCAGATGGATGACTTTTTTTGGGTCGTTCAACGTGAAAATCGTCTCGAAATGTTTCTTCAAGACCATTTTGGAAGCAAAAAGGATGTCTTCCTGATCGTCGATGACTAAAATTTGAGCATTGGTCTTTTTCATTGAATGTTCGTTTTCGGACAAAAGTGTTCATTATCGGACACTTGAAGATTTTTACGCATTTCATAAACCATTACAATATAGCAATTTATGATTTTTAAACTTTTGGCATAAAATTGCTATATCCTCTTGCAAATATTTCAATATGGACACCATCGTTCCTCGTAAAAATAAAAAAAATAAATACCTTTTGATTGCTTTGCCTATTTTTTTATTGGCGGGTTATTTTGTTTATTCGGCCCTGACCAAGAAAAGAAGCCTTGATGTAAACCGGAATGAGATTACCATCAAGACAGTTGAGAATGCCTATTTCGAAGACTTCATTGTCTTTCAGGCAAAGGTTGAACCTTTGAATTCAATGCTTTTGAATGTGATTGAGGGCGGTTCCATCCAGGAGATCTTTATTGAGAATGGCGATTTTGTCCAGAAAGGCCAGCCTTTGGCGAGATTGTACAATCCAAATACGGAATTGGGCTATATGACGCAGGAAACGTCGATGATAGAACAGATCAATAATTTAAATAAGGCGAAGCTGGATCTGAGAACCCAGGAATTGAATCTTGCAAAGGATCTGGTGGCAATCGAGCACGATTACCTGGATGCGAAAAACTTGTATGTCCTGAACGAGAAACTGTTCAAGGAGGAGATCTTATCGAAGAATGAATGGGAAACTACGAAGGAAGGTTATAGATTCCAGACCGAACGTAAAAATATCATCCAGCAAAGTGTCCAGAAAGAGAAACAGGCGAATGCAATCTTGATATCCCAGATCAACCAATCGCAGGGCATCATGCAGAAAAGCTTGGAGATCTTGAGGAACAATAAAAAGAATTTCCTTGTGACTGCTCCCCTGGCCGGAAGAATTTCTTCATTTGAACCTGTTCTGGGCAAGAATTATGTGGCTGGAGAAAGCATCGGGAAGATTGATGTGATGAAAGGGTATAAATTGATGGCCGATGTGGATGAATTCTATCTTGAAAAAATTTCGGAAGGGCAAAAAGGGACGGTCGACCACAAAGGAGAGGCAATTCCGGTAGTGATTTCAAAGATGATTCCTGAGGTTAAGAACGGCAGGTTTCAAGTAGAATTGCAATTTACAAACGGGAAAGAATTGGACTTGAGACAGGGACTTAGTTTTGGAGTGAGGCTGATGCTTTCAGAAAAAACCAAGACTACGGTTTTATCCAAGGGAAGTTTTCAGCAGGATACGGCAGGAAAATGGATTTTTGTGGTAAATGGAGACAAGGCTGAACGCAGGGAAATTAAATTAGGAAGGGAGAATCCGTTGTATTATGAGGTGATTGGCGGATTAAAGGCGGGAGAACAAGTGGTAACATCAGGGTATAAGGACTATATGGAAATAGAAATCTTAAATTTTAAATAAAAATGAAAAGCATTATCGTCCTCTTTTTATGTGCAATGAGTCTGAATGCACAAAACATCAAATCAAGCGGTACCCATTTCATTGACGGGGTAAAAGACAAGAAATGGAGCAACAGTAATGGCAAGGACTATACAAAGACTTCCTTTTCGGATTTCAGCGGTTCCTGCTATGTCCTTCTCGAAGTTGAAGAAACTACAAAAGTCAGTTTCCATTCATTGAGTGAAGTTAAAAAAGGAAAAATTGAAGTAAAATTAATAGACGAAGACGATACCAATTATTTTTATTGCAGTACAACCGACAAATGCGATTTACAAAAAGACATTGTATTGGAAAAAGGAAAAAAGTATCGCTTATATTTCACGGGTAAAAATGCAAAAGGAAAGTATCTTGTGAATTGGAAATAAGAATTCAATAATCAAAAATAATCAGCCTTAATCAAGCTGGAGTTTCAATCATCAATCAAAAAACGGACAGTTCTAATCAAGCTGGCAAACAATTAAAAGAAAACATTATGATAAAAATTCAGAATCTATCGAAAGTCTTCAGAACAGAAGAGGTGGAAACAAAAGCATTGAACGAGATTGCTTTGGAGGTAAAACAAGGCGAGTTTATTACGATCATGGGCGCATCGGGCTGTGGGAAGTCGACGCTGCTGAACATTGTGGGCTTATTGGACAGTGCGAGTAGCGGAAGCTATCAGTTGCTTGGGCAGGAAATGCTAGGTTTGAGTGAGTCGGAGAAGTCGAAAATCAGAAAACAGAATGTTGGCTTTATCTTCCAGAATTTCAACCTCATCGATGAGCTTTCAGTGTATGACAATATTGAACTTCCGCTGATCTACAACAATGTTTCCGCATCTGAAAGGAAGAAAAAAGTAGAGGCTATTGCAGAGCGCTTGGCGATTTCACATCGCTTGAAGCATTTTCCACAACAGCTTTCTGGCGGACAGCAACAGAGGGTTGCCGTGGCGAGGGCCTTGATCAACGATCCGAAGATTATCCTGGCGGATGAGCCTACAGGGAATCTTGACAGCAAGAATGGAAATGAGGTGATGGAACTTTTGACGGATTTGCACGCAAATGGTGCGACGATCTTGATGGTTACGCACTCGGATTATGATGCTTCGTTTTCGCAAAAGACGGTTTTCATGAAGGACGGAATGGTACTTTCGGAAAAAACGAATAGCAGGAATGTAGATGCCTTTATAGCTCCTTGATGCAATCTTGAATTTTTTATAATCAATCAAATAGCCTAATCAGCTCGTATTAATCATCAATCAAAAATCAAATGCTAAAAAACTGGCTCAATATCTACCTGTACCAAATCAAGAACAATAAATTCTTTACTGTCCTGAACATCTTGGGGCTGAGTATTGGAATTGCGGGTTTGATTTTCGCGATTCTTTATTGGAATGATGAGAAGAGCTATGATGCTTGGAATCCAGACAAGGATAGGATTTTTCTTCTGGTCAATCAAATTAATGAAAATGTTTTTTGGACTTCGGGATCAGCGGCCGTGGGTCCGAATCTTGCAGCAAAATCGCCTGAGGTGGAATCCTACTGCTATTTGAATGATTGGTATGCAGATGAAATTATTGCTGCGGGAGACAAGAAGATTCAGTTTTCGAAAATATTGGATGCACAAAGAACCTTCTTTGAATTCTTTCCGTTTGAATTTGTTGAAGGGAATATCAAAACGGCCATGCCGGATGAAAACAGCATCTGCCTATCGGAAGATACTGCGCAACAATTGTTTAAAAATGAACCTGCCTTGGGGAAAGAGGTGGTTTATTCTGGAAAGAGGCTTATTGTAAGAGGTGTTTACCGTCTTACGGGTAAGGCGGCCTATCAGCCTATGGCGGTTGTGAATTTTATAGATGCTACTCTTAAAGGCTATGATATGGAATGGGGAAATTTTAATTTCGGATTGTATATCAAAGCTAAAAAAGCTTCGGACAAGGATGCGATTCTTTCCAAGATCAATGCGTTGAACTATGAAAACATGACTGTTGCGTATGCGAAGAAGGCGGGAATTTCAGTAGAAGAGTATCAAAAGAAATGGGGCGACCATAAAGTACATCTTGAACCCCTTTCAGAAGTCAGACTGCATACCAGAAGCGGTGGTGTTGCAGAAGGGAAAGGCAATTATCAGTTTTTGTTGAGTATGATGGGGCTAAGCATTTTGATATTGATCTTGTCCGTCTTCAATTACATCAATCTGGCGACTGCCAATGCGATAAAAAGGGCAAAGGAAGTGGGTGTTCGGAAAGTTTTGGGTGCCAGCAAGAAGAATATCGTGGTGCAGTTTATTGCAGAAGCAACTTCAAATGTCTTTGTTGCAATATTACTTGCATTGGTTATTGTGGAACTGTCCCTGCCTTATTATAATTCCTTCTTGGACAAGAACTTGATACTGAATTCAGATACCTTTTTTATGCAACTGCTCATCATCCTGCTTGTGACCATCATTACAGCGGGTGTTTTTCCTGCCTTATATGTTTCGAATTTTGAAACGCTAAAGGTGTTGAAAGGAAACTTCGGGAGAAGCAAAGCTGGAATCTGGTTGCGTAATGGAATGCTGGTTTTGCAATTTGCTATTGCTTCCTTTTTTATAGTGGGTTCGTACATCGTTTACGAGCAAATCGATTTTATGAACAAAAAGGATCTGGGCTTTAAAGGCGACCAGGTCATGGATGTGGTTTACCGCAATATTTATGGAGATGGCATCAGTAACCAAATGCGATATGACAAGTACCTAAGGATAAAAAGCGAACTCTTGAAAATAAAAGGCGTAAAGGAAGTTGCCGGAGGGACACTTGGGTTCGGTAACGGAATTTCCTCTACGATTACCTACAACTACAAGGATGAAACAATCAACGGACAGAATCTGGCACTTGATTTTGGAATGCTGGAGCTGATGGATATACAACTAAAAGAAGGAAGGTTCCTGAACGTAAAGTATACATCGGACACAATTGACAATATGCTGATTAATGAAACGGCAGCGAAGCTGATGAAGGAGAAAAAGATTGTCGGGAAAGAGGTGGATTGGAATGGAAAAAAGATGAAGATTGTAGGGGTTGTAAAAGATTTCAATATAGAAGGTCCGCATAATCCGATAGAAGCTGTTTCTATTTTTCATTTCAAGAATGTAGATTGGCTGCTGAACAATCTTCATAACATCTATATCAAGATAGACCCTGAAATGATGGATGAAACGATTGCACAAATCGAACAATTGTGGGTGCAGAAAGTGGATCCGAACTATCCTTTCACTTATGATTTTGTAAACAAGGAATATGCAAGGTCGTATGGTCAATTTGTGAAGCAAAGAAACTTGTTTTCGCTGTTGAACGTGGTGGTTATTGTGATTGCCTTGATGGGATTATTCGCTTTGGCTTCGTATTCGATCCAAACGAGAATGAAGGAAATCGCGATTCGAAAAACACTTGGGGCCGAGACCAAAACGTTGCTTAAGGAACTCTCAAAACAATACCTCTTTTTCTGTATGATCGGATTCTTGATTGCACTTTTCCCTGTCTACTTCCTTTTGGATAAATGGCTTGAAAATTTTGCCTACAGGATTGACATCTCTCCGATTCCTTTTGTCATAGGATTTATCATATTACTGTTGCTGACTTTGATTGTGGTACTTTCTAGAGCCTATCAGGCAACTCGTGTGGAGGTGTTGAAGTATTTGAAATATGAGTAGGAGAGATGGGAAGGCAAAAAAATGAAAAAACAAGGAAATTAGATACTTAGAAACTAAAGAAAATGCTTAGAAATTGGTTTAACATATATCTGTATCAAATCAAGAACAATAAATTCTTTACCACCCTGAATATTTTAGGGCTGAGTCTTGGTATTGCGGGTTTGATTTTCGCTATCCTCTATTGGAACGATGAGCATTCGTATAACGATTGGAATCCTGAAAAGGAGAAGGTCTTTTTATCGGTGACTTCTATTGGAGAAAATATGAAATGGGCTTCGAATGTGGCTGGTTTTGAACCTTATTTCCAGAAGGATTTTCCTGAACTTGAAGCCTATTGCTATTTTGAAAACTGGTATGAAAAAGAAGCTATCCGTTCCCAGAAACGCAAGACGATTGCGAATGTGAGTGCGGTCCAAGGGAACTTTTTTTCCTTTTTCCCTTTTGAATTTATAAAAGGGAATGGTAAAAATGCCGTGGCAGACGAGAGCAATATTGCCATCTCCGAAGATATTGCAAAAGCATTATTTGGAGAGGATGATGCCTTGAATAAAGAGGTAAATTATAAAAAGAAAATCTATGTGGTCCGTGGTGTTTATCGCATTCCCGGAAAATCCTCGATGGCTCCGGATGTCGTGATAAACGATATGGAAAAACGCTTGAAAGGTGACCGAAGTGAATGGGGAAATTTCAATTACGGGTTGCTTTTGAAAATTAAAAACCCAACAGATACTACTTCCGTGACGAAAAGAATGGAGCATCTCCTTTCTGAGAACAGGGACTTGAAATCAGCAAGAGCCGAAGGTATAACTCTAGCCGAATGGCTTAAAAAAGGCGGAAAACCAAGTAAAATTGATTTGCAACCCTTACCAGATGCACGATTGTATTCCACTGTTGACGGCTACCCTGGAGGTCAGGGAAACCTGCAATTCCTGATGATCATGATGGGAATTTCCATATTGATACTGATACTTTCAATGGTAAATTATATCAATCTGGCGACTGCAAATGCCATCAAAAGGGCGAAAGAAATCGGATTGCGTAAAATTCTTGGAGCATCAAAAACCAATATTGTACTGCAGTTTTTACTTGAAACTGCCTTGACTACCATAATCGCTTTATTGTTGGGACTTGTAATTGTGGAATTGTCCTTGCCTTATTACAATGACTTCTTAGGAAAGACCTTGAAGATTCACACGGATGAATTCTACCTGCAATTGCTTCTTATCTTGGCACTTGTAATCGTCTTTGCTGGAATTTTTCCTGCTCTCTATGTTGCCAATTTTGAAACCTTGAAAGTGTTGAAAGGAGATTTTTCCAGGAGTAAAAACGGCATCTGGCTTAGAAACGGAATGCTGGTCCTGCAATTTGCCATTGCGACGTTCTTTATGGTGGGTTCCTATATCGTATACCAACAAATCGATTACTTCAGTTCGAAGGACCTTGGCTTCAAGGGCGACCAGATTGTACAGGTTGAATACCGCAACACCTACGATTATGAAGAGAAGGATTTTATAAAGAAAACTGCCAACCGATATGCTTTCATCAAACACGAGCTTTCAAAAATTGATGGCGTGAAGATGGTTTCCGCAGGTTCATTTGCCTTTGGAAACACCGTCAAGGCTTCGTCAAGCTTTGATTATAAAAAGAATACGGTCCAGAGCAAGAACATGCTGATTGATTTTGGGATGCTGGACATGATGAACATAAAATTCAAGGAAGGAAGGGATATCTCGGCTCAATTTGCTTCGGATACCGTTACTTCAATCTTACTGAATGAAACAGCGGTAAGGCTAATGAAGGAGAAAAATCCGATTGGAAAAAAAGTGATGTGGAGCGACAAGGAACTTGAAATAGTTGGGATCGTAAAAGATTTCCACGTTGACGGACCTACCGATGAAATACCACCGATGACCTTTTTCCATTACAAGACAATCGATTGGATGATTCTGAACGCGGAAACCATCTACCTCAAAATCGAGCCTGAAAAAATGGAATCGGCTTTGGCTGAAATTGAAACATTCTGGGGAAAAAATGTAGATGCAGATTTCCCTTTTACTTATGATTTTGCCGACAAGAGTTTTGCTCGTTCGTATAAGGATTTTGTGTATCAACGGAATTTGTTTTCATTGTTGAATTTGGTCGTAATTATGATTTCCCTCTTCGGATTGTTCGCCCTTGCCTCCTATTCCATCCAACGAAGGATGAAAGAAATTGCGATAAGAAAAACATTGGGAGCCGAAACCAATACCTTGCTGAAAGAACTTTCAAAACAATACATCCTTTTCTGTATCATCGGATTTGTGATTGCCCTTTTCCCAGTTTATTTCCTGTTGGATAAATGGCTGGATAATTTTGCTTATCGCATAGACATTTCTGTACTTCCGTTTGTGATTGGATTTGTGGTCTTGCTGGTTTTGACTTTGGCTGTAGTGCTTTCAAGAGCCTATCAGGCAACACGAGTAGACATCTTAAAATATTTGAAATACGAATAAGAATTGAAGAATTTGGAAACTGAAAAATTTAAAAACAATTATAAAACAAAAAATATGAAACGAGTTATCTTATTTACAGCAGCACTATTATCCAGTTTATTGACCAATGCGCAAGTTTCGGAAAACAGGACCGTGGGTTCCTTTTCCAAAATCAAAGTTTCAAGCGGAATTGATTTGATTTACACACAATCTTCCACACAGGAAATAAAAGTGGAAACAGACGATACCGAAAGAATGCAGTACATCAAAACTGAAATCGAAGGCTCGACTTTGCGTGTCTACCTTGACACGAAAAATGCTCCAAAGTCGGAAAAGAAAAGAAAAAGAAAAAACTACAACAGCTACAATGGTGTCAACTTTGATGTCTTGAAAGTATATGTGAGCAATGCGTTGGTAGATGATTTCAAAGTGAGCTCATCTGCCTCTGTGGCAATACAAAAGAACCTTAAAGCCGAAAACGTAGCTGTTGATTGTTCCTCAAGCGGAAGCTTTTCAGGAACCATAAAATGTGCAAAAGCTATAATTGAAGTATCTTCGAGTGCCGATGTAGATGCAAACATTACAGCCGATGCAATTGATGTGAAAGTAAGCAGTTCTGCCGGTGCGAAATTATCAGGAACAACCGAAAAAGTGACCATAAAATCAAGCAGTTCGGCTGATTGCAAGGCAAAAGATTTAATAGCTAAAAATGCAGTAGTCGAATCCAGCAGTTCTTCAGATGTTGATGTTTATGCTTCAGAAAAACTGGTTGCGAGTGCTTCCTCAAGTGCTTCTGTAAACTATTTTGGAAACCCATCGAATGTGGACAAAAAAGAAAGTTCGTCCGGATCGGTTTCAAAAAGATAATCCTGCTTATTTGTCCATCCATCAAAACTTTAGATTATGCTAAAAAACTGGTTTAAAATATTCTTGTATCAAGCAAAGCACAATAAATTCTTTACGGCTCTGAACGTTTTAGGACTGAGCCTGGGAATTGCCGGATTGGTGTTTGCAATCCTTTATTGGAACGACGAACATTCTTATGATCGATGGAATCCAGAGAACGAGAAAGTCTTTCAGGTAATGAATGATTTGGGAAATGATATGATCTGGGTGAGCAATGTGAGTCCACTCGATCCTCTTTTAAAGGAATTTCCAGAACTGGAAAGCCATCTCTTTTTTAAGAATTTCTATTACGATGAAATCATTGAATACAAGGGGAAGAAGGAGCAGATCAAAAAAATAACTGATGCACAAAACACTTTTTTCTCCTATTTTCCCTTTGAATTCATAAAAGGAAATAGTACAACCGCACTACAGGACAATACCAGCATTGCACTTTCTGAACAAACTGCACAGCTTCTTTTTGGCGACGAAGAGCCGTTGGGAAAACAGGTGTTGTATTCCGGACGAAACCTTGTTGTTCGAGGTGTTTATAAAATTCCTGGAAAATCATCCATAATGCCTGATGTTGTTACGAATCTCATCGACCGACAGATTGCAGAAAACAAGGATATGTGGGGCAATTTCAGTCATGGGTTGTTGCTTAAACTGAAAGATCCTTCACAGGGAAAAATTGTAAGGGAAAAAATCGAGAACCTCTATATTGAAAACCGTACGGCTCAATTTGCAAAAGACGAAGGCATTTCGCTGGACGAATACATCAAGAAAAACGGTAAGACAAAAGTAATCTTGAGCCAGCTGAAAAAAGCCAGGCTCCATTCGCCTGCAAATGGCTATCCGGAGGAACAAGGAGATTACCAGTTCTTGCTGATCATGGTTGGACTCTCCGTATTGATCTTGATATTGTCCATCGTAAATTACGTCAATCTTGCAACGGCCAATGCCATAAAGAGAGCCAAGGAAGTTGGAGTACGTAAAATCATCGGTGCTTCGAAAAAGAATATCGTTGTGCAATTTATTTTCGAAACGGTCCTCATTGTTTGCTTTGCAATTTTCCTGGCCTTGGTCATAGTTGAGCTTTCCTTGCCGTATTATAACGACTTTCTACAAAAACAATTGGTTATCCAGGGAAGTCAATTCTTCCTGCAACTTATTGGCATCTTTATTATTGTGGTCATAATGGCTGGAATCTTTCCATCCGTTTATGTAGCAAATTTTGAGACCTTGAACGTGCTCAAAGGTAATTTCGGACGCAGTAAAAGCGGTGTCTGGCTTCGAAACGGAATGCTCGTTTTTCAATTTGCAATAGCTTCTTTCTTTATCATAGGATCTTATATTGTGTATGAGCAGGTTCATTATATGAGCACAAAAGACTTGGGTTTCAAGGGAGAGCAAGTAATGGATGTTTATTACAGGGGTTCCACAGATAACGATCCTAAAGTCATTTACAGACGCTATCAAACCATCCAGCAGGAATTGTCAAAGATAAAAGGTGTAGAACAGGTGTCAACCGGTGCCTTCTCATTCGGACACGGCGTGAACTCCTCTTCCGGGTTCAAATACAAGGATGTCAACATCCAAGGCCAGAACATGGCGGTTGACTTCGGAATGCTGGATATGATGAAAATAAAAATCATTAAAGGACGAAATCTTTCCAGCAATTTTGCTTCAGACACGATCAATTCAATGCTCATCAACAAGGCTGCAATGAAAATGATGAAGGGAGATGATCCGATCGGGAAAGAAATCGTTTGGAACGATTATAAGCTGAAAATTGTAGGTGTTGTAGATGATTTTCACATCTATGGCCCGCAAGCTGAAATTCCACCGATGGCTTTTTTCCACTTCAAGACCGTCGATTGGATGTCGTATAATCTCGACCGCTTTTTTATCAAGGTAAAATCCGACGACATGCAACAAACCATTGCAGACATCGAGAAATTCTGGACAAAGAATGTTGAGCTGAAATATCCGTTCAAGTACGACTTTGTAGATAAAGGTTTTGCCAGGACTTACGAAACCTATGTAAAGCAAAGCAAGCTGTTTTCGCTTTTGAATGTCGTAGTGATCCTGATCGCTGTTTTTGGCTTATTTGCCCTCGCCTCCTATTCCATCGAAAGAAGAATGAAGGAGATCGCCATCCGAAAAACACTAGGAGCCGAAACGAAAACATTGCTCAAGGAGCTTTCCAAGCAATACATTCTGTTTTGTGTAATCGGCTTTTTGATTGCCTTGTTTCCTGCCTATTTCTTGCTCGAAAAATGGTTGGAGAATTTCGCTTTCCGAATAGAAATTTCAATACTTCCGTTCCTCATAGGATTCGTGGCCTTGCTCATCTTGACCTTGGCAGTGGTGCTTTCCAAAGCCTATCAGGCCACCAGGATTGACGTGTTGAAATATTTAAAATATGAGTAATCAATAACCATTTCAAAAATCAAATAAAATTAAAAAGCGTCTTCCGATTATTGTAAAATTAATTCGTGAATTCGTGGAAAAAAAATAATTACAATGAAAAAATTAATTTTGAGTTTGCTCTTAATTACTTCGAGCATTTTTGTTAATGGCCAGGAAAACTCCTGGTCATTGCAAAAGTGTTTTGATATCGCCATGCAGAACAGCATCGACATAAAAGTAAAGCAACTCGAGGTCACAAAAGCGCAAAAACGGTATACAAATCCGCTGTTGGAATTGTTCCCAAGCGTGAGTCTCAACGGAAACCACAGTTATAATTTTGGCTCCACCATCGACCCGACCACCAATAACAGGGTAAGCTCCGACATCCAGTGGGATAATTTTTTCCTGAGTGCCAATATGAATATTCTCGACTTTAACAACCTGGCCACAGCCAAAAAGAACAAGATCGAGATCGAAATGGCCAAAGCCGATAAATCGGTCATTGAATACGAATATAAATTGCAATTATTGGAAAAATACTTCGATGCCCTGTTCTCCCAGGAATTACTGAAAATCCAAAAAGAACAACTGAAAAACAGCACGTTCAACCTGACGAGAATCGACAAGGAAGTTGAAATCGGCAAAAAGCCGCAAAGTGATTTATATGACATCCAATTGAGCTATTCGCAAGACGAGAAACGCCTCCTGGAAGCCGAGCAATTGCTTGAAACCCAAAAACTGCAGCTTTTCCAATTGATGAATTTTCAAGTGAAAAACCTGGATGATGTTGTTCTGGAAACCTATCTGGCAAGTGAAACAGAAATTGTTTCCAGCGAAATCAACAATCCAAAAATTAAATTTGCAGAATTGGCCTATAAAGTTTCCAAGACGGATATTTCGATACAGCGTTCTGTTAACCGGCCAACACTTTCGGCTTTCTATCAATTGTCCAGCTTCTATTCGTCGCCAATCAATCAGCCTAATGCCACTGTTGCAGGTTTCCGGACACAATTGGACGATAACAAGAACCATCAGGTTGGATTGCAAATGAGCATTCCGATCTTTACTGGATTCAGAAACAACAAGCGAATCAACGCTTCGAAGATAGAATCGGAAAGGACAAAATTAGTTACGGAACAAGAAAAAATCAAAATCGAACAGCAAATTGAACTTGAAAACACTCGCAAAAGGCAATACGTGAAATTATCCAACAACCTGAAAAACACGTTGAAATATGCCCACGAATCTTTTAAAACAACGCAGTCAAAATTCACAAGCGGAAAAATTGATGCAGTAGGTTACAATTCCGTAAAAAATCAACTGCTCTCGTCTGAGTATGATTTTCTGAAAAATAATCTATTGATGCAATATGCGTCGCTGAAAATAAATTTAATTCAAAAAAACGAATTATAAGTTGACAATACCACCATAAACAAAACCAATCCTTTATCTTTATTTTAAGAACATTTCGTATTATCTTTGCAATCTAAATTCAATCTTAATAAAAAGCAATTGAAAGGATTGCACATCATACTCCTAATATGAAATTAGACAGAAAAGAGATACTTAAAGCCTTGGAAGCATTAACCATAGCTGGAGAAGGAAAAAATATGGTCGAAAGTGGAGCCGTTACAAATGTGGTAACATTTGGCGAGGAAGCAATTGTAGATCTGACCATTTCGACCCCTGCAATGCACATTAAAAAACGCGCTGAAGACGACATCCGAAAATTAATCCAGGAAAAGTTCAATCCAGAGGCAAAAGTAAAAGTTAACATCAAAGTTGAAACTCCAGAAAAACCAAACGAGATCAAAGGGAAGGCGATTCCCGGAATCAAGAATATAATTGCCGTAGCTTCAGGAAAAGGTGGTGTGGGAAAATCCACTACTACTGCAAATCTTGCTGTGACTTTGGCAAAAATGGGTTTCAATGTCGGAATTCTAGATGCCGATATTTACGGACCTTCAATGCCAATTATGTTTGATGTTGAAACTGAAAAACCAGTTTCAGTGATGGTCGATGGAAAATCAAAGATGAAACCAATTGAAAGTTATGAAGTAAAAATACTTTCCATCGGATTTTTCACGGCACCAAGCCAAGCCGTAATCTGGAGAGGACCAATGGCCTCAAAAGCCTTGAACCAGATGATTTTTGATGCAGATTGGGGCGAACTTGACTTTATGCTTATTGATTTGCCACCGGGAACCGGAGACATCCATTTGTCTATCGTTCAATCCTTGCCAATTACTGGAGCTGTTATCGTGAGTACGCCGCAAGCAGTTGCCTTGGCCGATGCTAAAAAAGGAGTTGCAATGTTCCAATCGGACAGCATCAACGTTCCGGTTTTAGGAATCATCGAGAACATGGCCTATTTCACTCCGGAAGAACTACCTGAAAACAAATATTACATCTTCGGAAAAGAAGGTGCAAAGAATCTTGCAGAAGATTTAGATGTGCCTTTCCTGGGAGAAGTTCCAATCGTACAATCCATCCGTGAAGCTGGCGATTACGGTCGTCCTGCTGCATTGCAGACAGCATCGCCCCTGGAAAAAGTGTACGAGGAAATCGCCAGGAACGTAGTGCAGGAAACCGTAAACAGGAATGAAAATCTACCACCTTCTGAAGCAGTGAAAATCACTACAATGGCAGGTTGTTCGGCAGTAAAAAAATAATTTATACAATAGGGCGAAATCTTTATTTTTTAAATTTTTCAATCTTTAAATTAAAAAACATGAACACAGAAGAATTAACAAGGAATATCGAAAAAGCGTTGGAAGAAATTCGTCCGTTTTTGAATTCTGATGGTGGCGACATCAAGCTCATCTCAATCGAGGATGACAAACACGTAAAAGTGCGTCTTGAAGGAGCCTGCATTTCCTGCAGTGTCAATCAGATGACACTAAAAGCAGGTGTGGAAACCACTATCAAGAAATATGCACCACAAATAGAAACTGTGGTAAACGTAGCATAAGGACTTGTTCAAAAAAAATTATTTTAAAACTATTAGTATTATTTCCTGTAAATTGTACTAATAGTTTTAAATGTAAGAATATTTTGTTCGTCAAGGATCGAATCTTCCTGCTTGAACATCAGACAGTTTCAGTTTGCCCTTCAACTTTGGTTTATAAACTGACAATTGTCATAAAATAACCTTTTCAGTTTCGAGAACTTTGTGGCTCAGAAACTAAAAATTCAGAAACTTTAAACAATGATTGAAACAGATATATTAATAATCGGTGCGGGCCCTACTGGACTTTTCACCGTTTTTGAAGCCGGACTTTTAAAATTAAAATGCCATATTATTGATGCTCTCCCGCAACCTGGTGGACAATTATCAGAGCTTTATCCTAAAAAACCAATTTTTGACATTCCAGGCTATTCTTCTGTTCTGGCAGGTGACTTGGTGGTTAATTTGATGGAACAGATCAAGCAATTTCAACCTGGATTTACCTTGAATGAAAAAGCTGAAACCATTGAAAAATTAGAAGATGGAAGTTTTATTGTTACAACGGATAAAGGGACAAAACACGCTTGCAAGGCTGTAGCGATCGCAGGAGGCCTGGGTAGTTTCGAGCCTAGAAAACCTTTGATTGAAGATATTGAATTCTATGAAGACAAGGGAGTTGAATATTTCGTGAAAGATCCGGAATTGTTCCGCGACAAGAAAATCGTCATTGCCGGCGGAGGTGATTCTGCACTGGATTGGAGCATCTTCCTGTCGAATGTAGCTTCAGAAGTTACTTTGATTCACAGGAGAAATGAATTCCGAGGTGCTTTGGATTCTGTAGAAAAAGTACAGGAACTGAAAAAATCTGGTAAAATTCGCTTGATTACTCCAGCTGAAGTAATTGGACTTAATGGTGCCGAACATCTTGCTTCGATTGATATTGAAGAAAACGGAGCCCATCGAAACATCGAAACCGATTATTTTATTCCGCTTTTCGGATTGTCACCAAAACTTGGAGCAATTGCAAATTGGGGTTTAGAAATCGAGAAGAATGCCATCAAGGTAAACAATGCTTTGGACTATCAGACCAATATCGAAGGTATCTATGCAATTGGTGATGTAAACACCTATCCCGGAAAATTAAAGCTGATTCTTTGTGGTTTCCACGAAGCGACTTTAATGTGCCAAAGCGTTTACAACAAATTGAATCCAGGCAAGAAATATGTCCTGAAATACACGACGGTTTCCGGTGTTGACGGTTTTGACGGAACCAGAAAAGAAGCTGAAAAGGCAGTTGTAAAATCAATCGAATAATCATGTCGCAGGACGTTACTATAAAAATTACGGATCGGGAAGGTGTCCAGCATGAAGTCCAGGCGCCAACCGATATGAACATGAACATCATGGAACTTGTTCGTGCCTACGAATTGGCTCCCGAAGGAACTATCGGTGTTTGCGGCGGAATGGCAATGTGTGCTTCCTGCCAATGTTATGTATTGAATGAAGTTGCATTGCCCGAAATGGGCGACGATGAAGAAGCAATGCTTTCCGAAGCTTTCAATGTGAAATCAAACAGCCGTTTGGGGTGCCAGATTCACATCACGGAAGAATTGGAGGGTTTGGAATTGGAATTGGCTCCAGAATATTAAAGATTTCCTTCCTCTATAAAATTAAAACAGCCCGAAAGTCATTCAACTTCCGGGCTGTTTCGTTCAACCAAAAAACAAATTTATTTTTTAACAAACTTCAGTGTTCTGACCGCAGTTTCTTTTTCAATTCTTACAAAGTAAATCCCTGAACTCAAATCAGATGTATTGATGGACAAATCTGCACTTGAAGAAATAGCCTTTTGAGCAATTACTTGTCCTAAGCTATTATAAATGCTGTAAGTCTCAGGAAAATCAGTCGCATCTCCCAAAGAAATAGTAAGCATGTCGCTGGCAGGATTTGGATATATCGAAACTGTTTCCAAAACATCAAAAGTAGAAGTTCCCAGGGTAGACTGGCAAGCAAGGGAGCTGCTTAAAGTAGATCTTCTTGGAGAATTCTGCAGAACGGCCAATATCCTGGCTTTTTGATCCACTGTAAAAACATTCATGCACGCATCTTCTGAATAGTCCATGTAATTTTCTGTCATGTCGTTTCCTGCAGCAACCGGACAAGAGTTGTAAGTCTGGTCGCAATCAAAATTAGGCCCGTTTGCCGCTGGTGTGTCTGGGCAATAATCATTACTGCTATCCGTCGCATTTACACTACAAGAAGCACTATCACCCCAAATATGTCTCAAGCCAAAACAGTGTCCGATTTCGTGGGTTGTAGTCCTACCCTTGTCAAGGCCTGAAAAATAAGTTCCTGTCACATAATCAGACGATCCAAATGCTTTCCAGCTGATGATGACTCCGTCTGTAGCCGCCAAGCCTTCGTTTGTATTTAATCCTCCCAAGCCTGAGTTGCTAGGAAATTGTGCATAACCCAAGACACCTTCGGTAGCCAAAGTTCCTCCGAATTCACAAACCCATATATTGAAATACTGTGCAGGATCCCATTGTGTTTGAGGTTTCATGATATTTTCAATATTGGCTTCTGTCCAAGATGTTGTACCTAGATTTACTCGATCGATTCCGTTTGTTGCAGTACCATCAGGTTTTTTTTGCGCCATGCAAAACTCAATTTCTATGTCCGCGCCAACTGCATTTGTATTGTGTCCCGGCGTATCAAGCATTCTTCTGAAATCCTGATTCAATACTGTGATTTGAGACAAAACTCTTGCATCAGAAATATTTCGTGTCGCTCCAATAGCTTGTCCGCTATGAATTACGTGAACAACAACAGGAATGGTAATGACCGTATTGGCACTTTTTCCAGCCATCATTCTACGTTTAACTTCTTCAACTTTTGGAGCAAGCCAAGTTTCGAATTCTTCTGTGGTGGCACGATCAGCAATTTTCTCCTGAAGCAACTCTTCATATTCTGTAGAAATGCACCTTGTGATTCCTGTTGATGGATTTACATTCTTGACCGTCCTTCCGAAGACCGTTCTTCCGTTGCCATCCGTGTTCTGTCCGAAAGAAAACATTGAAACGAGAAGAAGCAAACAGGTTAACCTTTGTAAAGTATTCTTTTTCATTCGTGGTTTTAATTGAATTGGTTTATAATAAAGCCTGATCAAAGCTTTTATTTTTTAGCGTGCTAAAGTAGCAATTAACTGATGTGTTTTTTGAAAATTTCAAACTTTAATCTCTGCTGATCGTATTGCCTTGTTTTGTGACAATAATTGAATTATTTCAAGCAAAAGATTGATTTTAATTTCGGAATAAAAGTAATACAGTGGAATTTCACCTAAAAATTTATGAGGTGAACCTATTCATTTATGAGGTAAAATGTAAAAAACTAAAAACCAATATCATGTGCTTATCTTTTTATAACAAATGGCAAGGTTCGATTGGAACGTAAACATCAAGGTTTCAAATTCATCCAGATTATCTACATTTTTCGAAACCAGATAATGATTGTCCAGTAGGTCAACAAGAACAAGCACTGGGGAAAAGAATGTTAGTCCAATCTTGTGCTTGCCGATATTGTTGACGTCTGTATTGATGATATCCAATTTATAACCTGAAAAAGGCAAATAATTATTGCCTAGCACATCTGTAACCCGATAAAGATTTCCTTTCAATTGATCAACATAGGGACTTGCGGCAATCCCAGTCAGATAATGCAACTGTTCAGCCTTCGGATTTTCGCTCAATAATTCCCTGAAGGTAGCTATTGGATTTTCTCTAGCATTAAACAACTGTTGTTGCATTTTATATTCCTTGAAAGTATCTTCAAAAACATATTTGTCCCAAACCATTGTTGATTTACTGTCGATGACTATCCTGTAGGCCAGTCTGATTTTTGTTGTACTCATTTGTAAAAAATTAAAGAAGGCAGAACCAGACTCTCCCTGTAGATAGAAAAGTCTTTTTCCTGATTAATTACTCGCATTCAATCAATAACAGTAATGCATCCCGGGACAATGCCTCGAATTCGCATTTATCTATAGCGTCAAAACTTAACCCGTCTCCAGTTTCTATAAGCCTATTTTCGAACTCAAAAGCACCTTGAATGACAAAAACAAACAGTTTCCTTCTTTGATTTCTCAACAAATAAACACCTTCTTTCCTCCCTTCAAATGAAGCCATCCAGAGGGTAAAATTCTCCGTTTCTACTATATTCCGTAAAGTGTTTTGTGGTTTTAATTCAAATTCGCTGAAAACATCTCCTGAAGATCTGCTACTATCAAATCCAATCAGCAAATAGCTTACCGATTCGGACTTATAGGGATTTTTGATTTCAAATTCTTCTTGTGCAAGAAAAGCAAATACCTGACCAATATGGGCAAATTGGCGGCTGCCTTCAAAATCCACATCAATAGCTCCAACTAAAGGAATCAGGACAATTTTCTGGTTCTTGAAATTGCTGTATTGTATTTTTCCTGAAGGTGCCAAAATTTCCTGATTGAAAATTTGAAGTGCTCCCAAACTATTGTGGGTTACTCCTGAGCTGAAGGTTGAATACACTTCCAGTCCAGAAGCAACAGTCCTTTTCCTCCTATCCGATTTATAGATCTTGATTTCACATTGGCTTGTCATATCTGGAAAATTTAGATCGAAACTTTTATTGTGCTCTCCAAGACATATCCATTGGCGATACTTCCTGAAATATCGGCGATTTGGCATTCTGCACCATCAGAAAAAACATTATCCGATGCGTTATAGGTATAACCTGACATTCCTTTTGTATAGCCATTTGCAGAAGAAGCATTGACCGTTGCAACGGCACTATTTGATCCTTCTGGAAAAGCAATCTGGGTAATTAGCAATGAATTCCCCGAAGCATTGTAAACATGAACGTGGATATGGGTTGCCCTTCCTGAATACCATCCCGGAAAGATCGTAGTAAATGAAACCTGGCCAATTGAATTTGTGGTTTGTCTGCCTCTCAAGAAATGTACGGCTGTATAATCTGTATTTTGCATGCCTGTTCCTCCATATTCGGAATAATTTCCTTCACGGTCGCAATGCCAGATGTCCACTATCGCATCAGCAAGCAAGGCATCATCCTGATTGGCATTTTCAACTGTGATGCCAACGGTTAATAAAACTCCTGTCCTATCGCTTCGGATGTCGTTTGTCACCAATGATGAGGGTGTATGCGTAGGAAACGGACCTGCTGTTTCTGTTGGAGACACTCCACAATCATCATTGTTCTGATTGTTGCTGTTGTTGCCTGTTGATGGATCATCGTTGTTACATGATGAAATTGTTGGAATTACAAGTCCTCCAAGCCCTAGAAGGCCAATACCTCTTAAAAAATCTTTCCTTTCCATAGTTGCTTCTTTATGTTTACATACCGAAACTATATAAAAAACAAACAAATGCAAATTTTATGAGGCAAACCAATTGTTTTATGAGGTAATCAGGGAATAGTCAATTACTTGGCATTAATCCTGTTCAAAAACTCCTGTTCGTAGGTAGAGCTCAATGGAATTTCTTCTTCCTTGATGAAAATGACCTTGTTTCTAATCTTGCTTATCTTATTTATCGGAACGATAAAAGAACGATGAACTCTTGCGAATTCTGTAGAAGGAAGTTTTTCCAATATCGATTTCATCGTCATCCTTGCCACAATGGTTTTTTGGTTTTCAATGTAAATCTTCAGGTAATCATCCAGGCCTTCAATGAAAAGGATATCACTGATCAGGATTTTATTCAAGCTATAATCTGCGCGGATAAACAAGTAATTCTGTTCTGTGTTTTGAACCTGGTTCTTGACCTCATACTGATTTTTTGCTTTTTCTACAGCCGTTAAAAACCTGTCAAATGAAAAAGGCTTCAACAAATAATCTGTAGCACTTACATTGAATCCTTCAATTGCATATTCACTGTAAGCCGTCGTGAAAATAACCATTGCATTTTGTTCAATTTCCTTGTAAAAAGCCATACCATTTTGAGTTGGCATCTGAATATCAAGGAAGATCAAATCTACAGGCTGCTTTCTCAAATATTTGTGTGCTTCACTGGTCTGGGTAAATGTCTTTTCCAATTGAATGTAATCTACCCTCCCGCAAAAGCTTTCAATAACTTTTAATGCCAACGGTTCATCATCTAAGGCAATGGCTCTTATCATTTCAATTTTATTTTTAAATGAACTAGAAAATTCCCTGTCGTATCCGTGATTTTCAATTCGTGATTGGACGGATAAATCAGACTCAACCTCTTGCTGGTATTTTCAATTCCCTTTTCGCTGATGTAATCATAAGGCAAATTGATTTTCACCTTATTGTTTATGACCGTTAGGATGAAATCCGTTTCGGTCATTTCCATAATTATGCTGATGTGCCAATCTTCTTCAGAATTTATACCATATTTAAAGGCATTTTCTATAAACGGGATAATCACCAGAGGAGCAATCGTCTTCCCTCTTGCATCTCCAATTATGGTATATTCGAGCTTGTCTTCGTCGGCTATTCTCAAACGTTGCATATCGATATAATCACTGATGTAGCTGATTTCCCTTTCGAGCGAAACAAAATCATTCGTGCTTTCAGTGACGACATAGCGCATCATATTCGACAATTTTATGACCGCATCTGGCGCATAATCAGATTTTTCAATCGTCAAGGCATAAAGACTGTTCAAGGTATTGAAAAGGAAATGGGGATTGATCTGTGCTTTCAAATACGATACTTCCGCCTTTAGTTTTTCTTCTTCCGATTCTTTTAGTTGCTTGTTTATGCGCAAGAGCAGCGAAAGGAAAAAAGCAGCCAGGAATTGCAAAAGTGATTTGGCATGAAGGAAATAAAAGTCGATTCCGAATTTATTTCTTGAAGGAAACGGCATCTTTTCGCCATCAAATATTTCAAGTCTTCTTGGGAAATTCTTGAAGGGACGGATGAAATCAGGAAGATAGGCAACGACAAGATAGCATCCAATCAGCAACAAGGCATAAACAATATACTTTTTCGTGACATAAAATTTTGGGATCAGGATAAAATAATTCAGGTAGAAAAACCCCAGGAGGAGAACAAATCCAAGGAAAATCCTTTGAAAACCATAAGAATGAAACATCTGGGAAGCTTCACCAAAATCAGGTGATGAGATTATAGGAATGCTCAGAAAGAACAAGCAGCCCATAACATGGATGATGATTTGGCGGTAAGAATATTTCATTGCGTAGCGTTAGGTTATCCAAATCTACTAAGAAATTGCAACCTATTTTAATTTTTGAGGTAAAACCAATGATTGTGCAGACCAACTACTCCAACGCCATAACTGCCTTTGGCAGAATCCTTTCAACAAATTTCCCATACGCCAACTGTGAAGGGTGCAATCCATCCGAAGCTACCAAGGCTGGATTGGCAAGGCCTTGACGCGTGATGTCGGTAATATTCACAAACACAATACCATTCTGGGTCGCATGATCTTCTGCGAAAGCATTATAAGCATCGATCTGGGATGAGATACTTGACGAACCATTTCCGTAAGGCGTAAAGGCATAATCTGGAATAGAAACCACAATTACATTGTTCTTGTCGCCTTTAGCCAAAGCAATTGCCGTTGTCAGCAGCTCTGGAAACTCCTGTTCATACAAGGAGAAAGGCTTGTTTTGATATTGATTGTTTACCCCAATCAAGAGTGTTACCAAATCATAATCTGAACTCGGATCTTGTGTCGAGATTGCATTTTTAAGATTCGTGGTGGTCCAGCCGGTTTGTGCTATGATTTCAAGTTCGATAGTGGCATCCAGCTCCATTTCCAAGCCTTCTTTCAATTGATATGGGAATCGGCAGGTATCGCAAACATTTTGTCCAATCGTATAGCTATCGCCCAAAGCCAGGTATTTAAAATCATACGCTTCGGGATTTTCTTCTTCGGGATTTTCAGGAATTGAATCTTCCACAATTGGATCCTGTATCGGATTATTCACATTCGAAACACGGTCGTCATTGCTCGAACAGGAAGCAAATACAACTAAAAAAAGCAAATGACATGTATTTAGAAAAGCTTTCATAACAAAATGAATTTACTGTTATTTACGTCATATCGAGCAAATTAGTTTCAAATAAAAGTATAAAAAAAGAGCCATACAAATGTATGGCCCTGCTTATTTTCTAAGGGAAAGTATTATTTTGTTTCCTTGTTTGCTTTTGCGATGTATTTCTCCAATGCCATTGTCATCGAAGGTGCTTCTGGAGACGGTGCCATAATATCTACTCTCAAACCGTGGTCAAGGGCTTCTTTCTGCGTTGTACTTCCAAAAACGGCAATCCTTGTATTGTTTTGTTCGAAATCAGGAAAATTCATAAACAATGATTTGATTCCCGTCGGGCTGAAGAAAGCCAGAACATCGTAATAAACGTCTGCCAAATCCGACAAATCACTCATTACCGTCTTATACAAGGTCGCTACGGTCCAATCCACTTTCAAATTATTCAAGGTTTGAGGAGCATCCGCATTCAACTGATCCGAAGCTGGCAATAAAAACTTCTCGTCCTTGTATTTCTTGATCAGGGGCGACATGTCTACAAAATCTTTCTGACCCACGTAAATTTTACGTTTTCTATACACCACATATTTCTGAAGGTAGAAAGCAACGGCTTCCGACTGGCAAAAATATTTTAAATCCTCAGGAACTTTATAACGCATTTCATCTGCCACCCTGAAAAAATGGTCAACAGAATTTTTACTCGTCAAGATGATAGCCGTGTAGTTGTTAAAGTCTATTTTCTGAAGTCGAACATCCTTTGCGCTAACGCCTTCAACGTGGATAAAAGGCCTGAAATCAATTTTTACTTTATGCTTTTGTTGTAGCTCAAAGTAAGGAGAATTCTCTACTTTAGGCTCCGGTTGCGACACCAAAATTGTTTTCACTTTCATATTTGATATTTTCTAATGCACTAACTTCTAGTAAACCAATAATAAATAAAATAGTAAGGTGCTATTTCAAGTGCGCAAAGATACAAAATAAAATAAAACAACTTACCGATTATTAAGTTTTGATAGATTTTTAAGGAATTCAGATAAGTCAGCAGGTTTGCTACCAAAACGATACCAATAAGCACGTAAATTACCATTATTGATACATTATTATTATAAAACAAAAACACATTAACAGGAAGAAGAAGCAAAGAGATATATGTCCTGTAGTTAACTTTTTGTAAATTATATTGCTCCACAAACTCCTCCATGTTAAAAGAAGTCGAGATTATCTTCTCGATCAAGTACTTCGAAAGGATGAAAACCCCCACCAGCGTTATGATCTGGATGTAAACCAGCCAATCGGCCTTGCCCACAAAACCAAAATAGGCCAGGAGCAATTGCACAAAAAAAGCAAGCGAGATCAACTGCACCACAAACAACGCAATATTAAACCAGCTCATCAGATGCGAACTGTCCTTGTAGATCTTGTTGTATTTATCCGAAAAAAGCAACCTCGAAAAATCGCCAAAACGGCTCTCAAAAGTAGTCCTCGTAACTGCAATCAACGCAAAGCAAATGACAAACAAGACTGTTGCCCAGTCCTTGTTTTCAATCACGCGTTCTTGTAAAATTGCATCCATCATAGTTCCGCAAAGATAACAATTCGCCAGCCAAATTCAACTTCAATGAAAAATTTCAATCGCAATAATCAGGAGCAAATCGCCAGGGTATTTTTCCGTATAGCTATCGGGTCCATTTTCCTGCTTCGTTCCAAATATTTTTTGAAGTAATGAGAGTTTTCCTCTAGAAGCATTCCTTTCTTCGCAGCAAAAGCAATCTGTGGAAATTTGCAGAATCTGTGTTGAAAATTCCAAGAATTCTGATCCAAATGCAAAGTTTCAAATTATATTCCAGTCCAATCAAAATTATTATAATTTAATTAAGACCTGACGTCCATAAAAAGTTTATTTTTGCGTGGAAATTTAAGAGTTTATGAACGACGGTATTGTTATAATTCCCACCTATAACGAGATTGAAAACATCGAGAGCATTATAAGAACAGTGTTTTCATTACACAAACCCTTTCATATACTTGTAATTGACGATAATTCGCCAGACAAGACTGCCCAAAAAGTAATCGAGCTCCAGAATGAATTTCCCGACCGCTTGTTTCTTGAACAAAGAGAAAAAAAATCAGGCCTGGGGACTGCTTATGTACACGGCTTCAAATGGGCACTGGCCAACAAATACAATTATGTTTTCGAGATGGATGCCGATTTTTCGCACAATCCGAACGATTTGGAACGACTGTACGATGCCTGCCACTTCGGAAGAGGAGAGGTTGCCATCGGATCAAGATACATTACGGGAGTAAACGTAGTCAACTGGCCCTTAAGCCGGGTCTTGCTTTCGTATTTCGCTTCCGTTTACGTGAGATTGATTACCGGAATGAAAATCCAGGATGCAACGGCAGGATTCATGTGCTACAAGCGCCAAGTCCTGGAAACCATCGACCTTGACAAGATCAAGTTCATCGGTTATGCTTTCCAGATTGAAATGAAATACAGGGCTTACGCCAAGAAATTTGAAATCATTGAAGTCCCGATTATCTTTACAGACCGGGCAAGAGGACAATCCAAGATGAGCGGTTCCATCATAAAAGAAGCCGTTTTCGGGGTGATTTCCCTAAGAATACGAAAGTTTTTTAATAGGTTATAAGAGAAAAGAAAAATGAACAGGGTTTTAATTAAGAATGCCAAAATCGTTAACGAAGGAACTATTTTCGAAGGAGATTTGTTGATAGAAGACAAATTTATAGTTGAAATAGCCGAGAGTATCAGCGCCAAATCATCTACAACAAAAATCATCGATGCCGAAGGAAATTATTTGATCCCAGGTGCCATCGACGACCAGGTGCATTTCAGGGAGCCAGGATTGACGCACAAAGGGAATATTGCCTCTGAATCAAGAGCTGCCGTTGCCGGAGGAATCACGTCTTTCATCGAGCAACCGAATACGGTTCCGAATGCCGTTACCCAGGAATTACTCGAACAAAAATACCAGATCGCTTCTGAAACATCGTTTGCCAACTATTCGTTCATGATGGGTGGAACAAACGACAACCTGGAAGAAGTGTTGAAAACAAATCCAAAAAATGTTGCCGGAATAAAACTGTTCCTGGGTTCGTCAACCGGAAATATGCTGGTGGACAACGAAGAAGTTTTAGAAAAAATATTCTCAAGCACGCCAATGCTTATCGCCGTACATTGCGAAGATGAGGCAACCATAAAAGCCAATCTGGAAAAATACAAAGCCGAGTATGGTGACGATGTTCCTGCAACAGTGCATCATCTGATCAGAAGCGAGGAAGCTTGCTATATTTCTTCGTCAAAAGCAATTGCCTTGGCCAAGAAAACGGGAGCACGTTTGCATATCTTCCATCTTTCTACAGCAAAGGAAATGGAATTATTTACCAACAAGATTCCTTTGGAAGAAAAGAAAATAACGGCCGAAGTTTGCATCCATCATTTGTGGTTTACCAATGAAGACTATGCAAAAAAAGGCAATTTCATAAAATGGAATCCGGCTGTAAAAACGGCAAAAGACAGGGATGCATTGTGGGAAGCTTTATTGGACGACAGGATTGACGTTATTGCAACCGACCACGCTCCGCATACCTTGGAAGAAAAAAGCTTGCCTTATTTGCAGGCTCCGTCTGGCGGGCCGTTGGTTCAGCACGCTGTCGTGGCAATGTTTGAGGCCCATCATCAAGGAAAAATTTCTGTGGAGAAAATCGTTGAGAAGATGGCCCACAATCCTGCAAAGATCTTCAAGATTGAAAAGAGAGGCTTTATCAAGGAAGGTTATTATGCCGATCTGGCCATTGTAAATCCTGGAATGCCTTGGAGCGTAAAGAAAGACAACATCTTATACAAATGTGGCTGGTCGCCTTTTGAAGGATACAACTTCAAATCGAGAATAACCCATACTTTTGTAAACGGACAATTGGTCTACAATAATTTCAAGGTGAAAAACGTTCAATGTGGCGAGCGCTTGCTTTTTGACCGCTAAAATTTTATACGATGAAAAAGGTCTTGTGTTTTTTTATTGGTGCATTCATTCTTCTAGGCTGTCAGCAAACCGCTATCGACAAGCCTGACAATCTTATAGAAGAAGATACGATGGAAGATATACTATATGATCTGGCCCTATTGGATGCGATAAGGACAAATAATTCCACTTTACTTGACAAGAAAAACATAACGACCTCTACTTATGTCTATGACAAATACGATATTGACAGCCTGCAATTTGCAAACAGTAATCATTACTATGCTTCTGACGTACACAACTACTTGAAGATGTACCAACGTGTAGAAACAAGGCTGGCAGGAGAGAAGACAAAAATTGACACCATCATTGCGCGGGAATCTAGAATAATAACAACGCCAAAACAGCCGAAAGCTTTAAAAAATCTGGATTCAATCAAACGTAGCACAAATTTAGAAGGCAAATCAGGGAAGAACTAAGCTTTATAATATTCCGCTATTTCCCTTATATAGGATTTCACTGCAATAAAATCAAAACCCAATTCCTCTTTTATCTTTTCATTTGAATAGACATCAGTAGTGTGAAGCGATCTTGCAACGGCTTTTGAGAGTTTCCTTTTGGAGAAAAACAGATGAGCGCGGAACCAATCCAGTCGCCAGGCAATTTCGGTCATCCATTTTTTAGCATAGCTTGCCGGTTTCCTTGCCTTCAAACTTTCTGCAATCATGGCAATCAGGTCTTGGAAAATTATATTTTCGGAAGTAAGGATATAGCGTTCTCCCGAGATGTCACTTTTCATAAGCAAATACATGATCTTCACGACATCCGTTACGGCAACAAACCCTGAAGAACCTTTGGTGTAGTAATTACTTTCTTTTGCAACGGTAGTGAATATTTTTCCACTTCCTTCGTTCCAGAAGCCCGGTCCAAAAATCACACCTGGATTTACGATTATCACATCCAATCCTTCCTGTTGGCCACGCCAGATTTCCATTTCGGCTCCGTATTTGGAAATTGCGTAATCGCTGTGGGGCTTTTCTGGATTCCAATCTGTTTTTTCAGTTATGAAATTTTGCTGGTCCGGTCTTGAATCCTGTTTTGGCAAATCGCCCAAGGCAGCAATGGAACTGACATAACATAATTTCTTCACCCCTTTATCAATGCAAAAATTTACAATATTGGCCGTTCCTTCTATATTTACCTTTCGGATTTTCTCTTCGTCGGTTGGCTCAAAGGAGATAAAAGCGGCACAATGGTAAACGTAGTCGATGTTTTGAAAGGCAATCTCCAAAGAAGGAATGTCATTGATATCGGCTTGGATCCAGTGAATCTTGTCGAATAAATATTCTTTCTTGTAAAGTTCAAAGACAAATCTTGTTTTGGAAATTGACTTTTCACTCCTGTAAATAGCCGAAACATTTTCTCCATTTTCGAGTAAATGCAGTACCAAATGCGAACCGACCAAACCTGTTGCTCCTGTAACTAAAACCATAGTGACAAAGGTAATGAGATAATTTGGGAATTGACAGTTCCAAGGTTTCCAAAGTTTAAATGATTGCAATAGTCCGACCTAAACGAATTGAAATACCAATTGCTATTGAGATTGAGATTTTGAATTGTTATCTTTGATGCAACTGCTGATTCGCTTTAGAAAGAGTATGAAATAATGTAATATCAGATTGGATGCTAAAAGCGAGTGCTTGTCGTTATAAACAGTACAGATGAGATCATTATTTTATTGAAAATAAACATTTTATGAAACATTTTTTTTGGGCCAAATTCCTTGCCTTACTTTTAATTATTATCATCGCAATTATTGATTATATAGTCCCTTTAGGCGTTTCTGTCGGAATCTTATATGTTATCTCTTTGCTCGTTTTGATATATGAAAAAACTGCAACAATAGTATCTTTTGCAATAATTATTACATTATTCATTCTATTCAATCTTCTTTTTTTTGCTTCAACCGAAACACCCGAATTTATTATAATAAACCGATTCCTCTCGGTGTTTTCCATTTGGATTATTGTTTATATGATGATCAGACACAAACTTTTAAAGGCCCGAAAAGAAGCGATAAAGGACAAACAAAAGTTAGTTTTGGAAGAAATGCTCTTTATTATAAATCATAAAGTAAGACATCCTATTGCCATGCTACAGGGAATTTCACAAATTTTGGATAACTCGCAATTTACGGAACAAGAAAAAGATCAAGTCGCACAACTATTGCGAGAACCGATTATAGAACTGACTAAATTTACTGAAGAGCTTACCGATTTTATGGTACTACAAAAAAATGCTTGAGAAACGTAAACAGGAATAACTAAATATTAAAGTTTTAACATGCCCCATCTCATAAAGTAATCGCTTGCTTTTCAATATCCCGATATGTGCAATTCTTTTAAGTTATAGCATTTATATATAGGAAATCATTCGAAATCACTTTTCAACACAAATTTGCATGCTGAATTCTATCTCGAAGTTTCGGGACAAAATTCTAAAATAAGCTATCTTTGCGCCAAATATTTTAAAAATGAAGAATCTAGTTGAAGAATTGAAGTGGCGCGGGCTGTATGCCGACAGTATGCCCGGAACGGAAGAGCAATTGCTAAAGGAAGCCACGACGGCCTATATTGGCTTTGACCCGACTGCCGATTCGCTTCATATTGGAAGCATGGTTCAGATTATCTTGCTGGTTCACCTTAAGAATTCCGGACACAAGCCGATTGCCTTGGTAGGCGGTGCAACGGGAATGATTGGCGACCCTTCTGGAAAATCGGAAGACAGGAATTTGCTGAACGAGGAAACTTTGGCAAAAAATGTAGCCGGCTTGAAACGTGTCTTGTCGCGCTTTCTGGATTTTGATTCAACCGACAAGAACGCTCCGATCATGGTGAACAACTACGATTGGATGAAGGAATTTTCGTTTATTGATTTTGCTCGCGAGGTTGGAAAACGCATCACGGTAAATTATATGATGGCAAAGGATTCTGTAAAAAAACGTTTCAGTGGCGAAGGCGAAGGAATGTCGTTTACAGAGTTTACTTACCAGTTGATCCAAGGATATGATTTCTACCATTTATATAAGAATCACAACTGCCTTTTGCAGATGGGAGGTTCCGACCAATGGGGAAACATCACGACTGGAACGGAATTGGTGAGAAGAATGGGTGGTGAAAATGCCAAAGCTTATGCCCTGACAACCCCATTGATTACAAAAGCAGATGGTTCTAAATTCGGAAAATCGGAAGGTGGAAATATTTGGCTGGATGCCGATAAGACTTCAGTGTATAAATTCTACCAATTCTGGTTGAACAGTACCGATGTTGATGCTGAAAAATACATCAAGATCTTTACTTTTCTGGACAAGGAAATAATTGATGGCTTGATCGAAGAGCACAAGGTAGCTCCGCATCTAAGAGTATTGCAGAGAAGATTGGCTGAGGAAATTACAACTTTTGTTCACTCGAAAGAGGAATTGGAAAAAGCAATCCAGGCTTCCAACATCTTGTTTGGAAACTCTTCCTCGGACGATTTGAAACAACTGGATGAAACAACTTTCCTGGAAGTTTTTGAAGGTGTTCCACAAGCTGAAATTTCGAGAGCTGATATTGAAAACGGAATCAATATCGTAGATGTCCTGAACGAGAAATCAGGTTTCTTGAAATCAAACGGGGAAGCAAGAAGAGCCTTGGGTGAAAATTCTATTTCCGTAAACAAGGAAAAAGTGACCGAAGAATTCAGCCTTGCTGCAAAAGACCTGATCAACAATCAATTTGTATTGCTGCAGCGAGGAAAGAAAAATTATTTTGTTTTGAGAATCAAATAAGAAATCAATGAACCCGATAAATTATCGGGTTTTTTATTGCCTTGCATTCTGGTCTAGCCGCTATTATATTATTGTAAATTGATAAATTAATGCAATCGTATTCCTTTCAAATCTTGTAATTTGCAGTCTTATTCGAAAAGTCATTTTTCCCTAATGAAGAAGAAATTAATCCAGGATACGAGATCCCATTTCACACAATCCTTTCAAGACGACGCCCAACATATCTTTCTTTCGCCAGGAAGGATCAATATTATTGGAGAGCACGTAGATTACAACGATGGCTTTGTGCTTCCGGCCGCCATCAACAAATACATTTGTTTTGCCGTTTCCAAATCCGGAAGCAGCAAATGTACCATCATTGCAAAAGACCTCAATGAAAAGCATGAATTTGATCTTGATGACACTTTGCAACCTATTGCTAAAATGTGGGCCAATTATATCCTTGGCGTTCTGCATCAGCTCAAAGAAAGAACAAACAATCTGGAAGGCTTCAATATTGTTTTCAGCAGTACTATTCCCATGGGAGCCGGACTTTCCTCTTCTGCCGCATTGGAATGCGGTTTTGGATATGCGATGCGGAAATTGTTCCATCTTGATTTATCCAAAGAAGATCTCGCCTTGATTGGTCAGAAATCTGAACATACGTTTGTGGGTGTCAATTGTGGCATCATGGATCAATTTGCAAACATTTTCGGGAAGAAGAATAAAGTAATCAAATTGGATTGCACTACTTTGGAATATGAATACCACAAGGCCGATTTCAACAACTATTCACTGCTTTTATTGGACAGCAGGGTAAAACACACACATCTCACATCAGGTTACAACACCAGGAGAGAAGAAGTCGAACACGGATTTTCAATATTAAAGAATCAATTCCCGCACCTGAAATCATTCAGGGATTGCACCGAGGCAATGGTCCTGGAAACACGCGGGCTTTTGGGCGAAGTCCATTTCAAGAGATGTCATTTCGTGGTAAAGGAAATCCAAAGGATATTGGATGCTGTCAACGCTTTAGAGAACAGCAACTTCAAAAAACTGGGAGAGTTGCTATATGAAACCCACGAAGGCCTATCCAAGGAATACGAGGTGAGTTGTGAGGAAATTGACTTCTTGGTTGATGCAGCAAAGAACGAAAAATCAGTTTTGGGCTCAAGAATGATGGGTGGTGGTTTTGGCGGCTGTTCTATCAATTTGGTCGAAAAAGGCAGCGAAAAGGAAATCATCAGGACCGTTTCTGAAAAATACAAGGAGGCTTTTGGCATCGATTTGCAATCCTACAAGGTGAAAATCTCAAAAGGCACATCACGCTACAAGAAATAATTTATGGAAAGATTCAACAATAACGAGCATCCGCATAGGCGCTACAATCCATTGACAGGTGAATGGATCCTAGTTTCGCCTCACCGTTCCAAACGCCCTTGGCAGGGACAAAATGAATCTGTTTCCACAAGTGCACTTCCAGAATACGATCCCGAATGTTATTTATGTGCCGGAAACAATCGTTCCAACGGAGTCCAGAATGAAGACTATTGGGATACTTACGTTTTTGAGAATGATTTCGCAGCCTTGCTTCAGGATGAAGTCCAAGACAATACGCCACAATCGGATTTATTCCAATTCAAGCCCGAACGAGGCATCAACAAGGTAATCTGCTTTTCACCAAAACACAATCTTACCATTCCTGAAATGGAAGTTGAGGCAATCGGGAAAATAATCGAGACTTGGAGAACGGAATATGTCGAATTGGGAAGCAAGGATTTCATCAACCACGTCCAGATATTTGAAAACAAAGGAAGTGTCATGGGTTGCAGCAATCCGCATCCGCACGGACAGATCTGGGCACAATCCTCCATTCCAACCCAAGTAGAAAAAACGCAGAAAAATCTCAAGCATTATCATACAAGGCACCAAAGAAGCTTGCTGAAAGATTATGTGGACGAAGAACTTCAAAAGAAGGAACGGATCGTTTGGGAAAACGAACACTTTGTAGTCCTGGTACCATTTTGGGCCATATGGCCTTACGAGACCTTGATTGCAAGTAAAAGGCATTTCGGAAATCTTACAGAAATGACCCAAGAGGAAATGTCAGCTTTCGCCGAAACAATAAAGGCCATAACCGTAAAATACGACAACCTTTTCCAGACTTCTTTTCCTTATTCCTCAGGAATACACCAAACCCCAACAGATAATGAAGAGCATCCAGAGTGGCATTTCCATATGCATTTCTATCCCCCTTTGCTACGTAGTGCAACCGTGAAAAAATTTATGGTAGGCTATGAAATGATGGGAGAAGCACAGCGTGATATTACCGCTGAGAAGAGTGCTGAAATCTTAAGGAATTTATCCGAAATCCATTATAAAGCAATCAAAGCTTAAAGTTTCTTGATGACATACGTCACGATTCCCCAAATGACAAGTTGGTTTTCTTCAGTTACTTTTATCGGAGAATAGCTTGGATTTTCAGGCATCAGCCATAGGCAATCTACATCCACTTTTATCCGTTTCACCGTAAATTCTCCATCAATCAAGCAAATGGCGATCTTCTTGTTTGCGGGTTCGATGCTTCTATCAACTACCAGAATATCCTTGTCCTGGATTCCCGCATCAATCATCGAATTGCCATCCACCTGGACATAAAAAGTAGCTATTTCATTTTCAATCAGGATTTTATTCAAGTCTATACTTGTTTCCATAAAATCCAAAGCCGGAGAAGGAAATCCTGCCGAAACACCATGGGTAACATACGGAATCTTGATCTCGCTTTCCAAATCGGGCTTGAAAAAAGCAAGCTTCTGTTTTTTCTCTATTGACATTTCACCTTCATCATATCGTTAATCCTTGTCGTATATCTTGGCGACAGCAGGTTCTGTTTCATATCCCACGTCACTTTTCCTTGTGTTCCCAGTTTCACCTTTCTTTCGCCTGCCTTCTCATTGATCAGGTCGATGGTTTTCATCAAGGCCAGATGCTTCGGATTTTCCTCTTCAAAAAGCTGAAACTGTTTCTCGCTTTCCTTTGTCAATTGCGTCACGATCACACCTGCCTTGTTAAACCGAAGCCCTTTATTCTCTTCGTATAATCTTTCCAAGATCTTGACTGCCATATTCGCAATGGTCATACCCGAATTTGTAGCAAACGGAACCGTAGCCGATTGATGGTAATACATTTTTTTATGTTCCTTATTATGATCCATCGTTCCCAGCATCACAATTATGGTATTGCAACAGGAATTTTGGTTACGTAATTTCTCGCCACAAACCATCGCAAAAGTCGAAACACGCTCACGAAGCGAATCGAAATCGGCCAACTGTTTCGGAAAACTTCTTGTTATCGCAATACTCTTCTTGGTTTCGGGTTGTTCCATTCCTAAAGCTGGATCTCCTTTCAGTTCACTGACAAGCCGCAATCCCACAACACCCATCTGGTTTTTTATAAAAGTTCCATTATGTGGTTGTATAAAATCGAAAGCCGTATTGATATTCCGAGCGACTAATTTCTTCTTCATCCGATGACCAATACCCCATACATCTGCGATCTTGGTCCATTTTAAAGCCTTGATCCGTTTCTCTTCAGTATCTATCACATAAACACCATTTGTTCGTTCAGGATACTTCCTTGCGATCTTGTTTGCCACTTTTGAAAGTGTCTTGCTTGGCCCAAAACCTACACAAACCGGAATACTCAGCCATTTCATGATCCGATTTTTCATTTCCAGGCCGTAAGCATCAAAACCATCTTCCCTCACGCCATCAAAATTCAAAAAGGCCTCATCAATACTGTACACTTCAACATTTGGCGTAAAAAGCTCCAAAGTTTTCATCACGCGATCACTCAGATCGCCATACAATGCATAATTCGATGAAAAAACCTTTATGCCATTGTCCTTCAGCATCTCCCTCACTTTAAATTCAGGAGCCGCCATCTTCACGCCCAAGACTTTTGCCTCATCGCTCCTTGAAATAATGCAACCATCGTTATTCGACAAGATAACCACAGGCTTGCCTACGAATTCAGGTTGAAAGACCCGTTCGCAGGAAGCATAAAAATTATTGCAATCGACTAAAGCATACATTTTGTAAAATTACAGAATATGCTCGCGCACGCGGAAGTACAAAAGTTAATTTTAAGGCATTGTTGATAAACTATTTTTTAGATAACTACAACCTTAAAAAGTACATATAATCTTAAACGATCAAAAAATAAAAAAGCTATCCAAAAGGATAGCTTTTTATAAGTATTGAAAATTATTGCTTCTTAATCTACAAGAATAATAATCTTATTGTCTTTCATTTCCAAAGTACCAGAATTGATAGGCAAGTGGTATTTCTTGTCGTCTCCAACAAAAAACTTTGCTTCACCTTCCTTTGTTGCTGCAAAGTTGTCCGCTGCAATCTTGATGTCACCCTTTGCAAGGATTGAAACAATAGCCGCGTGATGGTTCAACATTTGAAACTCACCGTCAACTCCCGGAACAGTAACAGAAGTTACCTGTCCTGAAAATAATTTTGCCTCTGGCGATACAATTTCTAAAGTCATATTTAAAAAGTTAGAAGTCAGAAGTTAGAAGTTAGAAGTTTTGAAAACTGCCAACTGAAAACTGCCAACTGATTTTTAAGCTTCTGCCAACATTTTTTGTCCAGCTTCGATAGCATCTTCGATAGTTCCCTTCAAGTTGAAAGCAGCTTCTGGAAGGTGGTCTAATTCACCATCGATGATCATGTTGAATCCTTTGATAGTATCCTTAATGTCAACCAAAACTCCAGGAATACCTGTAAATTGCTCCGCTACGTGGAAAGGCTGAGACAAGAAACGTTGTACACGACGCGCTCTTGAAACTGATAATTTATCTTCTTCAGAAAGCTCTTCCATACCAAGAATCGCGATAATATCTTGCAATTGCTTGTATTTTTGAAGAATTTCTTTTACTCTTTGCGCACAGTCATAATGCTCATCACCCAAGATTTGTGGCGTCAAGATTCTTGAAGTAGAATCCAATGGATCCACTGCAGGATAGATACCTAGCTCAGCAATTTTACGAGACAATACAGTTGTTGCATCCAAGTGGGCAAACGTTGTTGCCGGTGCCGGATCCGTTAAATCATCCGCAGGAACGTAAACCGCCTGTACAGATGTAATAGATCCTTTATTTGTTGATGTGATACGTTCTTGCATCGCACCCATTTCTGTTGCCAATGTTGGTTGGTAACCTACCGCAGATGGCATACGTCCCAAAAGTGCAGACACTTCAGATCCAGCTTGTGTAAAACGGAAGATGTTATCAACGAAGAAAAGAACGTCTTTTCCTTGGTCAGAACCAGCTCCATCACGGAAATATTCAGCGATAGAAAGACCTGACAAGGCAACACGTGCTCTGGCTCCAGGTGGCTCGTTCATTTGTCCGAAAACGAAAGTAGCTTTTGACTCTCTCATTCCCAATTTATCAACTTTGGAAAGATCCCATCCTCCATTTTCCATAGAGTGCATGAATTCTTCACCATACTTGATAATTCCTGACTCTAGCATCTCACGAAGCAAGTCATTTCCTTCACGTGTTCTTTCACCTACCCCTGCGAATACAGAAAGACCACCGTGACCTTTTGCAATATTGTTGATCAACTCCTGAATCAATACTGTTTTACCAACACCAGCACCACCGAACAATCCAATTTTTCCACCTTTTGCATAAGGCTCGATCAAATCGATTACTTTGATACCTGTAAATAAAACTTCAGAAGATGTAGATAGATCTTCGAATCTTGGTGCTTGACGATGGATAGACAATCCGTTCTCACCTGTTTTAGGCAAATCTCCTAAACCATCAATTGCATCTCCAATTACATTAAACAAACGTCCGTAAACATCCGCTCCAATTGGCATTTTGATTGGATTTCCTGTTGCAACAACTTCGTATCCTCTACTTAAACCATCAGTAGAATCCATAGAAATTGTACGAACTGTATTCTCTCCAATGTGAGATTGCACTTCAAGTACCAATAATGTACCGTCTTTCTTAGTGATTTCTAATGAATCATAAATTTTTGGAAGTTCAACATCTTGACCGTTGAAAACAACGTCAACTACTGGACCAATGATTTGAGCAACTTTTCCTATTACTTTTGACATTACTTATGTATTTATTAAATAGCTATTTAGGTTTATGAAAAACACCTCTTTTTTCAGAGTGCAAAGATAATTTTTTAAAATATAAAATCAATATTATTCGGCTATTTTTTTATTTAAAAATTATGATTTTATTCAGCCTCCTGCTTAAAGACAAAGAATTCTTCATTATATGAAATAAAAAAAGCCATCGATAACGATGGCTTTACAAATTCAGGTTCTTTTATTGCAGGTTTGCAGGATAGCTTATTGGGAAATCACCAGGCTTGTACGACCTCAGGGTAGATCCGTATTTTGCATTGATGGCTTTGATGAATTGATTTGTGACATAGGCATTTGCCCTAGCTGTCAGGTGAATTCCATCCAAACCAAACGCACCACCTTGAACAAAAGCAGCCGTCATGTGAAAGTTATCAAAACGAATCCCTCCATTGGCCAACTGATTCAATATTGCATTCGCATCCACAAAAGCCAAGCCAGCCTGATCAGCCGCCGCTTTTATAATCAGATTGAAAGCATCTGTTGCCAATTTGATTTCTTCTTGCTCGCTTGGGATCAAAACCCACTTGTCTTGCAAAGGATACGTGATACCATTTAATGAAAGTTGCCCTGCCGTAGCAGCCGGCACTCCCTGACCGACCAATGCAGCGTAATATTGCGTATTCACCGTACCAATAACACTTGAAGCCGGCAAAACAAATAAATCTTTTGGTGTTGCTTGTCTAGATTGCCCAAACTGAGTTGCCAATAGCCCTGCTGTTGGGGCAGGCAAGCCCAAAGCCATTAATTTAGGAACCAACTGAGCCGTCAAACTTGCCAATGATTCATCATGGATAACAACTGCACTATTTGCCGTTGTAGAAAAAACTATTGCACGATCTGAGGCCTTCGTATCAGGATTGTCATTCTGGATGCTTGCATAGGCAGCATTCAAGGCCGCAAAAGTTGCATTTAGCGTTGGGATTTGTGGTCCAAAAGTTGGATTGGTAGGACTAAGCGGGTTATAAGGAACGACCTTGAAATGAGGAATCGTACTTACATAAGGAATGTTGGCAACAACTCCTTTTGCCCCGGCAGAAGTCAAAGTAGTCACAAGCGTATTGTAGGCCGTACTAAACATTCCCTCGTTGGTTATCGGGTTCGTACCATCCCCTCCTGTCGTAGCATACCCCAAGACGTCATTGTTACCAATCCACAAAGAGAAAAATGTAGGATTTTGTGCCATTGCGTCTGCTATAACAGATGTTGACGCGCTTGACCTGAAGCGAACAAAATAAGGATTGGCAGTTCCCGTCATTACTCCTGCAACATCTCCATAATTAGGAGCCAACAAGTGAAAACTTTTTGCTCCAGGAACTCCCAGATTATTGAAAGGTCCCGCCAGAGGAACACTGATTTCAGTTGAAGGCATTGCTCCTGGAAGCGGAATAGGTGCCGTCCCATTGAAGATCAATCTCGGTCCTGTGATCAGATTTCCTCCTAAAAGCAACCCGCCAAAATTATCATTCATATAAGGAATCTTGAACTCCCCTCCTCCTACCGTGGCAAATTGGTCTGCAAGGAGTTTCGGATAAGCATTTTCCTGACCTGCAATAAACAAAGCATTATCACTGAATCCGGCAGTAAGCGAATTTCCCAAAGCAACGTATTTTGAAAAATCAGCGGAGCCTGCCGTAAGCGGCAAATCTTCTACAGATGTGCCTTCATCATCAGAATTACATGCTGCAAAAGTTAAGGAAACCAATAGCAGCCATTTGAAATTTTTTATCATGATCTATATTTTTATATTTTTTGACTAAGATTAATTACGGATTGATTGTCAGCGAAGCAAATAATTGCTGTCCTATGGAACCGGCACCGATAACCTGGATATAATCTTTTCCGAATAAATTCGCAGCTCCAAGTTTTATGACAGACTTGATTGCAGGAATTGCATAATTGATCTGTGCATCAAGAACTGTATTTTCCGGAACCATTCCATCAGCAAAGGAAGCTTGCCATAGATATTCACTGTTCCATCTTACATTTAAATTGAAGCCTAAATTCTTAAGTACTTTTGTATTTCCGAAAGAAGCCTTAACCCTGTGTTTTGGCGTATTAAATCCAGCTATAAAAGAAGGGTCTTTTGATTGATCAAAATCAAAGTCAGAATAGCTGTAGTTTGCTCCAACCTCAAAATCTTTATACACTTTTTTAGACAATCCCAATCCGAATCCCATTGAACTTACGGTCTCCGATGTGTTTGTATAAACCTGAAATACCCTTCTATCTCCATTAGCAATCGCTTGAAGACCTAAAAGAACTTGCGGGTCCGACAAATCAGAACCTACTACTCCATAATAAGGATTGATAACCCTTGAAGTACTCATAAAGTCATTGTAGATATTGTAGTAGACATTTGTATCTACCGACAATCCATTCTCCAAAACTGTCTTATAACCAACCTCGAAAGCTTTTACCTGCTCCGGCTTTACAAGATTGATACTTGCAATTTCCAAGTCCGCTGGATTTCCTGTTTGAGAAAATCTCGTTACCGAAGGAACAGAATATACAGGCGTATTGTATGCATCATTACCTGTCAAAGTAACCGTGGCAGGAATATTTGCCCCTGGTATTGCTTGTCCGGCAGCACTAACATTCATGACTTCCACATAACGACTCAAGTTATCTGCTGCAGATCCGATCAGGGCAAAAGGCCCAAGATCTAACCCAATATATTGATCTTGTGTAGTCGGATTCCTGAAACCTGTCTGGAAAGAAGCCCTGAAATTATGATTTTTCAATGCTCCGGCAGAATAAACAAAAGATATCCTTGGAGAATATTGACCTTCAAAATTTTGTGATTTATCATAACGCACAGATCCAGTAAATTTCAATCTGTCGTCCATGAATTTCTTCTGCAACTGCGCATAGATACCAAACTCATTATACGTAATCGGACCATCAAAATCAGTAAAGATTGTTCCTTTTGAATTCAATTCATATTCTCTTACCGAACCTCCCAATTGTATTTCTGCAAATTCCACCAAGTCTTTAAAATTATAATTTGCATCTGCATGGTATATTTTTGATTCATCCTGGAATCTTGCACCTTGCGTCAAGTCAGGATTAGAAATTACATTTTCAAGCGCCTGATTGAAACCAGAAGTTCCCGGAACCAGCCTAGGCTGCCCATTTGCAGTCAATCCAAGCGGGTTATTCCCTAATCCATCTATTGCAGTGATATTATAATCAGCAAAATTTCTTGCATAAGAAGCCGCATTGTTGGCATTATACCCCAAAGCTATGCTTGAATTCAAATATGCCGTTGCATAATCCGTGAACCAATCCCTGTCTGATTTCCAAGATCTGTTGACATTCCACGCAGCAAAACGCATATCATAAGAATTTCCAGCACTTTCACCGGTCATGTAACCTCGGACAAAAAAGTTCTTGCCTTTTATTTCAATCTTAGATTGCTTCATATAAAAATCCTTCAAGGAATACCTGTTGGCTCCTTGGTAGATTGTGTTTCCAAAACCTAATTTATGTTGCAGGATAATTTCGAAATCGTTTGCCCAAGGCTTGAAATGCAAGGAGAAATCTGCCTTCACACTTTCAATCTTGTTGTCGGTCAGATCCTGTTCCCTGTAACCCGTCCTGCTAACCTGCCCCACGTTTGGCACAAAAGTAGTTACCTCATCTCCATACGTATTCAACCCATCATAATTCTGATTGTCTGCATGACCTGTTCCTCCTGTCATACTTCTTGAATCATTTGCAATCCATTCTGTTCCGCTCATGTAATTGAAATTCACTTTTGCAGCAAAATGTGGCGTAAAGGCGTGCGCCGCACGAATTCCAAAATCCCTGTAAGCATTATCTCCAGCTGCATCCTGGGAAGTAATTCCTTGCTTGTAATAGGTACTGATTCCTTGGCTTGTGAAAGGACTTCTACTGTTCATGAACAAGATTCCATTAAAAGCATTGGCACCATATAATGCTGAAGATGCTCCCGGCAAAAGCTCCACGCTTGCAACGTCAAGTTCTGACAATCCTATCAAGTTACCAAGTACAAAGTTCAATGCTGGCGAAGAGTTATCCATACCATCAACCAACTGCATAAAACGCGTATTGGCAACCGTTGCAAAACCCCTTGTATTTATAGATTTGAACGACAAGCTGCTTGTATTGAAATGAACTTCTTTCAAGTTTTCCAAACCATCATAAAACGAAGGAGAAGATGTATTTCTAATTTCCTGAATCCCCATCCTTTCAATCGTCACGGGAGACTCCAAAACCCTTTCCGGTGTCCTTGAAGCAGAAACAACAATTTCATTCAGCTTGTTTTCTTCTTCCAAAAGCTTTACAACCACTTTCTGATTGCTGCTCGTAATATTAATCCTTTGCGTAAGAAACCCAACACTGGAAATATCAATGGAATAAGGAGGCTTCTTGGCTGTATTCAGGGTAAACTTTCCATCGGAATCAGATATCGTACCAAGACTCTCTCCGACTATAGCAATATTGGCACCCGGAAGAGGAAGACCATTATTATCCGTAACAGATCCCGAAATTGTATTTTGAGCAAACGAGATGCCACAAAAAAACAATGACAAAATAAAAAAATACACTTTCATTTGTTTTGATTTTGTTGGTTAGTGTAGCCAAAGTACGAATATTTTTGATATTAATAAAAATACCAAAATATTTTTTAATATTTATTAAAAAAATAAACTATTTATTGTTGATTCGACATAATAGAGATTTTATACTTTTATTAACGTTTTGCTGTTTAGCCTGACGAAAATATTATGCAAGCATACAATTACGTCAAAAAAATATATATTCTTTAAAAAAGGCAAGAAGGAAAATAAACAAAAAAAGGCGAGAAAATCTCGCCTTTTTTTTATACTGAAAGTTAAAAAACTATTCTACCGTTACCGATTTTGCCAAATTCCTAGGCTGGTCAACATTACATTCCCTCATAACAGCAATATGATAGGATAATAACTGCAATGGAATCGTTGTCAACAATGGTGACAATGCATCAACCGTATCCGGAATCTCTATTACATAATCGGCCAGCTCGCGAACCTGGGTATCGCCTTTTGTGACCACGGCTATTATCTTTCCGCTTCTTGATTTGATCTCCTGGATGTTGCTGACAACCTTGTCATAGTGACCTTGTCGTGGAGCAATAACAATCACAGGCATATGCTCATCAATCAAGGCAATCGGACCATGCTTCATTTCTGCTGCAGGATATCCTTCAGCATGTATATAGGATATTTCCTTTAATTTCAACGCTCCTTCCAAGGCTACCGGGAAATTATATCCCCTGCCTAGATACAAGCAATTTGGAGCATCCTTGAATACAGCCGCAATTTCTTTAGCCTTATCATTGGTTCCCAAAGCTTCTTCTACTTTTTCAGGAATTATCTCCAACTCTTGCAAATATCTATGGAAATCAGAATTAGAAAGCGTTCCCTTGGCTTTTGCTATCCTTAAGGCAATCATCGTCAACACGGTAATCTGCGTTGTGAAAGCTTTTGTAGAAGCTACTCCAATTTCAGGCCCAGCGTGGGTATAAGCTCCCGCATGTGTTTCCCTTGAAATGGAAGAACCAACAACATTACACACTCCAAAAACAAAAGCACCGTTATCTTTAGCCAACTTGATAGCGGCAAGGGTATCGGCTGTTTCTCCGGATTGGGATATTGCAATTACTACATCTCCTTTATTTATAATTGGATTCCTGTACCTGAATTCTGATGCATATTCTACTTCAACAGGAATCCTTGTAAACTCTTCGATAATATATTCAGCCACCAGGCCTGCATGCCAAGAAGTCCCGCAGGCAACTATAAGAATCCTGTCGGCATTCAGGAATCTTTCGAGGTTATCCTCGATACCTGCCATTTGTATAATACCCTTGTTCGCAAGCAACCTTCCTCTATAGGTATCCTTGATTACACTTGGTTGCTCATAAATCTCCTTTAACATAAAGTGATCATAACCCCCTTTTTCAATCTGCTCAAGGTTCATTTGCAATTCCTGCACATAAGGATCAACCAGTGAATCATCCTTGATCTTTCTTATTTTCAAGCCTTTGTCCAATCGGACAATTGCCATTTCTTCATCTTCAAGATAAATGGCATTTGACGTATATTCAATAAATGGCGAAGCATCCGAAGCGATGAAAAATTCATCTTCACCAACACCAATGGCCAAAGGACTGCCTAAACGGGCAACAACTATTTCATTTGGTTTTTTCTTGTCAAAAACACAAATTGCATAAGCACCCACAACTTGATTTAAAGCTACTTGTACTGCTTTCCCTAATTTTAAATTATCCTTTTTCTGTACTTCCTCAATCAGGTTAACCAAAACCTCAGTATCTGTATCAGAATGAAAGACATAACCCCTTTTGATCAATTCCGTTTTTAAAGGCTGGTAGTTCTCAATAATCCCGTTATGGATTATTGCAAGCTCTCCAGAATTTGATAAATGTGGATGCGAGTTTACGTCATTCGGAACACCATGGGTAGCCCATCTGGTATGTCCCATTCCGATGCTGGCGTTTATCGTAATCTCTTTTAAAGATTTTGCTTCCAAATCGGAAACTTTTCCTTTTGTTTTTGAAAGTTTTAAATTTTCGCCATCAAAAAGCATTACCCCGGCACTATCATATCCCCTGTATTCTAATCTTTTCAAACCTTTTATGACGATAGGATAAGCTTCCCTATGCCCAATATATCCAACAATTCCACACATATTTTAATTAATTAGGTTTTGTATAATAAATTTCAAGTTTCACTTTTTTCTCAAAAGGAACATTAGCACCTGTCCCATACAATATAGTTCCCAATGGATTCATAACAGATGATTGGGGAACCCTGTCCACAAAGACACCTCCTTGATTGAGTGGAGTTTCAAACCATGCATTTTGAACATTCTCTATATATTCAGTAACCACCAATCCTAATCTGACATTGGTTGAATCTTGCACCTTTACCAGATTCCTGATGTGATTGGTAAGTCTCACCCTATACTTAATACCTCTTCCTCCGGCGACTTTCTCCCTTTGTATAAGCCCGTCATGAACGTATTTATTGAATTTTGCCCTGCCAGGTGTCGTTGTACCATCATTATAGAAATCAATCAATGGCCTTTTATTTTTCACATCAAACAAATAAAGCCGCTGTGGTTCTGCAACCTTTTGAACCGGATCTGTACCTGCAACATTCACATTCATACTGGCATTGTCAACATAAAAGGTCAAATTGGCTTCGTTTATGAGCCATCCGTTATTTCTTATGATATCAAGTTCATCAGGAACACCATTTGGAATACCAGTCAACCCATCAGCACCAAAATTATCAACATGGCCAAACAAATCAATTATTGCCATTGAACCTTCGCCTCCTTTTACATACAATTTCTCATCTCCAACTGTCGTATTAGGATTTTGAAGAGCACTTGTATATTGTGCAGATGGCGTATTATCAAGCAAATTAACCGTATTTCCAGCCATCTTGAGTACAAACGTTTGGGCCACCATTATAGCCTCTCCCGGATAGAGGAGATCATTGTCCGGAAATTTAACCGGTATCTTTGGGCCGCTTGTATTGTTTGGATCAACTTCCAATCGTGAATATTCCCTGTAGTGCAAGGTAATGTCTCCATCTGAAAACTTGAATTGCATCAGGGTTCCGGTTGCAGCATCTTGGACTTGAAAGTACAAACCCCTGAAATATTCCTTGAAAACACTATTGCTTACCAATTTCCCTGCAGGGGCATTGATTATCTTGTCTTCGAAAAACTGTGTATTCAAATGAAGTCTAATTCTGGGAGCCAGACGGGCTTCAATATTGAAAGCCTCCTTGTCTTCTTCTTTTATCCTAAGTCCCTTATCCCTTTTATAGGTGACAATCTCTTCAGCACTAGGCTCAAAATCCAGATTTTCCTTCACATTATTACTATCGTTCAAGTAGCTTCCTACCTTGTAGGTGTCAAACCTGCCATTCTCATTCGAAAAATATTTCTGTGCATCCTGGAAATTCGGCGGGGCAAGATCATTCAATATGACTCCCGATTCGAATATCTTAAGATTGATTGCACCTGCACCAAAAATAGAATCCAATTCATATACTCCTTTTCCATCTGCATCCGTACTCTTTTTGGTACTGAAATAAGGAAGCGTCAGGATTACACTGTCAAGCTTTATAAACTTTTCCGGATCGAATGTTGGGTTCACGGTTGCCATTTGCACATCCGTCACAAAGTTGGCTTTCGTTTTTCCAAAAACAGGATTATCATAAATTCCCAATGAATTTATCAGCATATTATTGGCTTGGACAACTCCCGTCTTTTGATTGTAAGCAACAACTGTTGACAAGTCATCCGGAAGAAAATCAAAATGGTCGTCCCCGATGGCATCCGAACCTATTTCATTAAAATCCTTGTCACAAGAGGCAAATAAAAACAATGTTGCCGCAACAACTGATATCGACCTGAAAATTGAACTCTTATTCATGCTTAATTTAAAAAATAATTATTTATAGAACCTTGGTTTTGTAGAAGTTGGTATAAACCTCTGCAAATTTTTCTTTCGGCGTGAAAGGTAAAAAAGGTTTTCCCGATGATTCTATAAATTTTGTTAAACTTGGAGACACCGTCTCAGACGCTATGATCACTGCATCTGAGTGCATTACCGAAGTTCTTAGAATGTTCTCGTAGTTGGGAATTTCCAAATCTGCTATTGCATCAGCCGGAACGCCATCAAACTTCACTTTGTTAATCATTTCTGTATTCAAGGTTCCATCAAAAGATTGGCTGTAGACAGATGTAACAATTTTTGTATCAGCAAACAAGGCTTCATCCTTGTAATAATGTTTCATATAAATGGGAAGCATTCCTGCCAACCAACCATGGACATGAATAATATCCGGAACCCAGTTGAGTTTTTTTACCGTTTCCACAACACCTTTTGCAAAGAAAATCGCCCTTTCATCATTATCAGGATATAAGACTCCTTCTTCATCCGTAAAGGTTGCCTTCCTTTTAAAATACTCATCATTATCAATAAAATAAACCTGGATCCTTTCTTTCGGGATCGAGGCTACTTTTATAATCAGCGGCATATCAAGATCATTCACAACCAAATTCATACCCGAAAGCCGTATAACCTCATGCAACTGATGTCTTCTCTCGTTGATATTGCCATATCTAGGCATAAAAATTCTAATTTGTCCTCCCTGGTCATTGATCATTTTCGGAACATCGTAAGACGTTGACGAAACTTCATTTTCTGCCAGGTAAGGCACCACTTCAGATGATACGAATAATATCCTCTTTTCCTCCATATTGTGTTGTACTTTGTATATTGCCAATAAATAACGTGCAAAATTACGAAATTTTATGCAGTTATTAACTAATATATTAAGTTTGCACTTCATTTAATGTTAAGCTCATGCTCATTTTCACAACCCAGGCTGATTTAAAAGCGCACTTAGAATCGGTTTCGTCTTCAAAAAAAACAATTGGTTTTGTACCAACAATGGGAGCCTTGCACAAAGGACATCTCTCGCTGATGGCAGAATCACTAAAAGAAAACGACCTGACCGTTGTGAGTATTTTTGTAAATCCGACACAATTTAATAACATCGAGGATTTGGAAAAATATCCTCGCACACTGGAAAGCGATGTTGAAAAAATGAAAACCCTGAATGATGGCATCATCGTTTTTGCTCCAACTGTAGATGATATTTACGAAGGCCGGACAATTTCCCAATCCTTTGATTTTGATGGATTGGAAAATCAGATGGAAGGCAAGCACAGGCCTGGACATTTTGACGGTGTCGGCACCATCGTAAAACGTCTATTTGAAATCGTAAATCCTACAAATGCTTATTTCGGCGAAAAGGATTTCCAGCAATTGCAGATTGTAAAGAAGATGGTTGAAAAAGCAAGACTTCCCGTCAATGTTATTGGAAGACCCATTTTCAGGGAAGAAAATGGCCTTGCAATGAGTTCCCGAAATGAACGCTTGACCCCTGAAGAAAAACAAAAAGCATCCTTCATTCACAAAACATTGCTCCTGGCCAAGGAACAATTTAGCACAAAAAATGCAAAAGAGGTTGTGGATTGGGTTGAAAAAACATTCCAAGAGCAAACTGATTTCAAACTCGAATATTTTGAAATTGCAGATGAATCAACCTTGCTGCCTTCTGAAATAAAAGCGGCAGGAAAAAGATACCGTGCCTTTATTGCAGTTTTTGTTAACGAAATAAGATTGATTGATACTATTTCATTAAATTAATTACCTTTGCCCCATGCAAATTGAAGTAGTAAAATCCAAGATTCACCGTGTTACGGTAACTGGAGCAGATTTAAATTATATAGGAAGCATCACTATAGACGAGGCTTTGATGGAAGCTTCAAACATTATTGAAGGTGAAAAAGTCTCAATCGTCAACATCAACAATGGTGAACGTCTTGAAACTTATGCGATTAAAGGAAATCGAAACAGCGGCGACATTACCCTGAATGGTCCAGCTGCGAGAAAAGTGCAAAAAGGAGATATCATCATCATTATTTCATACGGGATCTTGGATTTTGAAGAAGCAAAATCATTCAAGCCAACCTTGGTCTTCCCTAATGAAAAAGACAATTCCCTGACGTAAACTTGAAACAGAAAATAAGCAATGTGCTGTCTATTATCATCCCCCTTTTATTAGGGCTCGGATTGATGGCTTATTCTTATAATTCCTTCACAGAAGAACAATTGGAGATTATGAAAGGCTATTTCAAGACAGCCGATTATAACTACGTATTGATTTCGCTGCTTCTGGCTTTTTCAGGTTACGTTTTAAGGGCCTATAGGTGGAAATACACCCTGACCCAAATTGGCTGTGTTCCGAATTTCAAGCTCAACTTTTTGGCAGTTAGCATTGGTTATTTTGTCAATTTGACGATTCCACGTTCTGGAGAAGTCTCAAGGGCATTGATTCTAAAAAAATACCAGGATATTCCTTTCGACAAGGCATTCGGAACCATTATTGGCGAAAGGATTGTAGATTTCTTCATCTTGTTATTCTTTATTTTCCTTTCCCTTGTTGTAGAATTCGATACACTCAAAAGCTTTCTCCTTGGCTATATCCCTGTTGGAAAATTAATACTGATACTGGCCATCGGTTTAATTGGATTCTTATTCTCATTATACCTTTATTTTTATTCGAAATGGAAGTTTATCCTAAGTATAAAATCAAAGGTTGAAGGCTTGAAAGAAGGTGCTTTGAGCATCTGGAAAATGCCTTATAAATGGGAATTCCTTATTTACACCTTACTCATCTGGCTTTCGTATGTATTGATGTTTTATGTAACTACCTTTGCTTTGAAAGAAACCAGTTCCGTTAGCTTTGGGACGGCTTTGGTCGCTTTTGTTATTGGAAGCTTGACGATTACCTTCACAAATGGAGGTTTTGGTTTTTTTCCGGTGCTCATTGCTAAAATCTTATTTCTATACAATATTCCTATCGAAGCCGGAAATGCATTTGGATGGATTGTCTGGACTTCCCAATTAATCATTACCGTTGTACTTGGCCTTTTTTCCTTTTTAGCACTGCCCTTTGTAAGGAAAAACAAATAATTTACTATCTTGCTCTTCTGATTTAAAACAAAATTAAACTTCAGCTGAGTATGAAAAATCTTTATCTGTTTCTCGCCCTAATCTTTTGTTTTCCTGCATTTTCCCAAAAAAGTATCGACACCATCCATTCTGCAAAAATGAATGAGGACCGGGTATTTTCATTTTCCCTTCCAGCTTCCTACAACAAGAACAAGGACAAAAAATACCCCCTTCTGGTTTTATTGGATGGCGATTATCTCTTTGATCCCTTCAGCGGAGCCTTGTCTTATGGTAATTATTGGGACGACTTGCCGGAAGTGATCATAGTTGGGATCCATCAAGGAAAGGAAAGGGAACTGGATACAGATGTCGAAGCTGAATCAGGGCTTCCAATAGAAAAAGGAGCCAAGTTTTTCGAATTTATCGGAAGTGAGCTTATTCCAACTCTTGAAAAAAAGTACCGTGTGGCTCCCTTTAGGGTGATAGCCGGGCACGATGTAACGGCTGGTTATCTGAATTTATTTTTATACAAGGACAACCCGATTTTTGATGCTTATATTTCGTTAAGCCCGGAATTAGGAATCGATATGGAAACAAGAATTCCTGCGCGATTGGGATTGACCAAAAAGCCTCTGTTTTACTATCAATCAACTGCTGATGGCGATTTGAAGAAAACCCAGAAGCGGATAAAGGATCTGGATGCCAACATCAAGACGCTTGTAAATCCGAATCTATACTATCAATTGGATGAATTTAAAAATGCCTCCCATTATTCATTGGTAGTGCATTCAATTCCAAATGCCTTATACCATTTGTTTGGTGCGTACCAACCTATTTCAACTGCGGAATTTCAGGAGAAAATCGTGAAACTTCCAAGCGATTACGTTGGCTATCTGACTAAAAAATACGACCTGATTGAAAAATCCTTCGGAATAAAAATGCCGATCCGTGTCTCTGATTTTAAAGCCATCGAAGCCGCAATCCTGAAAAATAATGCTTTTGCAGAATTCGAGCAGTTGGCCGCGCTTTCCAAAAAAAGTTACCCAAAAGCAATGTTGAGCCAATACCATATGGGAATGTTTTATGAGAAGACAGGCGATACCAAGAAAGCTTCAAAAGCCTATATGAATGCCTATATGCTGGATGAGATTGGTGATTTAACAAAAGACTTTATGCTTGAAAAAGCAGATGAGATGAAGACGAAATAATGATATGTCAAAAATAAAAACGGCCTTTTTCTGTCAGAATTGTGGCACCCAATATGCAAAATGGCAAGGCCAATGCAATGCCTGCAAGGAATGGAACACAATTGCTGAAGAAATTATCCAAAAGGAAGAAAAAAAAGATTGGAAAAGTGCCACTTCTCCAGACTCAAAACGCGTTACCAAACCTTTAAAAGTACACGAGATTGACAGCACGGAAGAAATCCGGCTTGACACTCGTGATGGGGAATTAAACCGGGTCCTGGGTGGCGGAATCGTTCCTGGTTCACTGACCCTTCTAGGTGGAGAGCCCGGTATCGGGAAAAGCACGCTATTGCTACAGATTTCTTTAAAATTACCTTACAGGACTTTATATGTTTCAGGAGAAGAAAGCCAGAAACAGATAAAAATGCGTGCCGAGAGGATCAATCCCCTAAGCGATAATTGCTACATCCTTACCGAAACCAAGACGCAAAACATCTTCAAGCAGATTGAGGCCATCGAACCCGAAATTGTCATCATCGATTCGATCCAGACGCTCCATACCGATTATATTGAATCTTCGGCCGGAAGCATTTCCCAGATCAGGGAAACCACTGCCGAATTGATAAAATTTGCAAAGGAGACCAATATTCCAGTTATCCTGATTGGCCATATCACCAAAGACGGAAACATCGCCGGACCAAAAATCTTGGAACATATGGTGGATACCGTTCTTCAATTTGAAGGCGACCGGAACCACATCTACAGGATCCTTCGTTCGTTAAAAAACCGTTTTGGTTCTACAGCAGAACTTGGCATCTATGAAATGCAAGGTTCGGGACTGCGGGAAGTTTCCAACCCATCCGAAATCTTGATTTCGCATAAAGAAGAAGAACTTTCAGGAACTGCAATTGCCACCACGATGGAAGGAATGCGTCCAATTATGATTGAAATACAAGCATTGGTAAGCACGGCAGTTTATGGGACACCTCAACGAAGCACAACCGGTTATAATGCAAAAAGGTTGAACATGATCCTGGCCGTCTTGGAAAAAAGAGCAGGTTTCAGATTGGGTGCCAAGGATGTTTTCCTGAATATTACGGGAGGAATTTCTGTAGACGATCCCGCCATAGATTTGGCTGTAGTTTCAGCCATCCTTTCTTCCAACGAGGATATTCCAGTTGGAAAAGATTTCTGTTTTGCCGGTGAAGTTGGATTATCGGGAGAAATCCGGCCTGTAAATCGGGTGGACCAAAGAATCCAGGAAGCAGAGAAATTAGGCTTTTCAACTATTTTTGTTTCCAAATACAATAAGATTACCTTGAAAAACACGTTTATAAAAATCCGCCTGGTTTCAAAGATTGAAGACGTGGTTGGTGAATTGTTTGGATAATCCGAACCATTGTTAATTCTACTCTTTTAACTATTGCATTTATATTTATAATTTATATTTGTGAGAACAATCCATAAACCTCAATGAGAACTAGAAAACAAAAAGTACTACGGATTTTAATTGGCGTCGGAATTTTTCTTGTCCTGTTAATAATTCTCTTTTTTGCTTTCAGGAATACCATTTTAGACAAGGCAATTGATAAGATTGCCAACAAGATGGAAACCGATTACGACAGTAAATTTTCCGTAAAGAAAGCCACTTTTCAAGGACTTACAGGTGTTTCGATGAAGGAAATCACTTTGGTCCCAAAAAATCGGGACACGCTTTTCAGCATCCAAAAAATGGAAACCAGTGTCAGTTTTTGGCACATCATCGTGGGTGATGTCCAACTGGGAACGCTTCATATCGAGAATGGTTTTGTCCAATTGGTCAAGAAAGGAACTATCAAAAATTTTGGTGCATTCCTCAAGAGAGATACTTTATCAAACAAGAGTTCTGAAAAAAGGGACTATGCAGAACTTGCCTACAACCTGATCTCCAAGGGGCTCGACTTGATTCCCACAGATATGAATGTAAAAAATCTTGCGTTTCGTCTGGACGACAACGGCAAGAAGGCCAACATCAAATTCAATGAATTACTTTTGGCCGATAAGCAACTCGAAACTTCTATAAGAGTGCAAACAAATACCTTCACACAACGTTGGAAAATAAAAGGATTCGCTGACCCAAGAAACAAGAAAGCAGATATTGCCTTTACAAATATTGACACTGGGGCGATTAAAATGCCATATTTTGACGAACGTTTCAACCTGAAATCCAGCTTTGATTCCATTCGCGTAAACGTAGAAAATATTGATATGAGTGGTGGCGAATTGCACATTGACGGCTTTTCATCCATCAAGAATTTAAAAGTGAATCACGCAAAGATTGCTAAAAAAGATGTTGTCATAAAGGATGCACGTTTTGATTATCATTTGCTTTTAGGCGAAGATTTTGTTTCGGTTGACAGTAGTTCGACCGTATTGCTGAACAAGATAAAATTCAATCCTTTTTTGGAATACAATACCGAGGAAGATACCATTTACAAAATGAAGGTGGTGATTCCAGAAATGAAAGCACAGGACTTTATCAGTTCGCTTCCCGAAGGATTGTTTACCAATTTTGAAGGAATGGAAGCCGAAGGAAATTTCGACTTCAACCTGAGCTTTGTCTTCAATCAGAACAAGCCGAACGATTTGGTTTTTGACAGCAAGCTTAATAAGAACGGATTTAAAATTACCCGATATGGAGAAGCCAATCTGAGCAAATTGAATGGTGAATTCGTCTACAGGGCCATAGAAAATGGACGTGCCCAACGAGGTATACTGGTAGGTCGGGCCAATCCGAATTTCACCCCGTTAAGTGAAATCTCTCCTTATCTGAGAAAAAGCGTGCTTACTACCGAAGACCCGTCGTTCTTCTCCCATAAGGGTTTTATTACCGAAGCCTTCAAGCAATCCATCATCAAGAACATCAAGACCAAGAAATTCAGCCGTGGCGGAAGTACCATCAGCATGCAATTGGTGAAAAATGTTTTCCTGACACGGGAAAAAACACTCTCCAGGAAACTAGAGGAAATCTTGTTGGTTTATATCCTTGAGAACAACCGGATTGTCAGCAAGGAACGGATGCTTGAAGTTTATTTCAATGTTATCGAATGGGGACCAAATGTATACGGAATCGGTGAAGCTTCAAACTTTTATTTCCAGAAACACCCATCCCAATTGAACCTCAACGAATGCCTGTTCCTGGCGAGTATTGTTCCGCGCCCAAAAGGGTTTATGTGGAAATTCAACGACGAAGGGAACTTGAGAGACGGTGCCGTCAGAATGCAAAATTACCTTACCAACCTGATGCTGAGAAGAGGTGTCTTGACTGCGGATGACACTATTTACAGATCCTTTCCAGTAAATGTATCTGGTCGTGCAAGATCATTTATACGAATTAAGGAAGTGGATTCCACTGCTGTTGATTCATTGGAAATCAATGACGAATTTGATTTCTAGCTTTTTTTGAATTGCCAGGATAAAAACCACGGCAATTCAAAAAAAACTACATCCCTTCCCAACCTTTTTACTTTTTTCATACTCTATACAATAAAGACAAGTCAACTTTAAATTTTATGGTATGAAAAAGATCTTCAAATTAGAAATAAATGCTCCCTGCGATGCTGATCTAGAGGCAATGCAAAAAACGGATTCAGGTTTTTTTTGTGATGTATGTACCAAAAGTGTAATTGACCTCAGCACCAAATCAAATTATGAAATTTCAAAATTCATAACCGAGACAAGGGACAGGAACTCCATTTGTGCACGCTTGAAAACGACGCAATTGGAAGAAGAGTTTTCTATTCTGGAGCCTGCAAATCCTGTTTCGAGCTTAAAATATGCGGTTGCTGTAGCCGCTTCAGTTTTACTCACTTCTACTATTGCCGGCCAGGAAAAACCGGCTCCGGCCATAGAGCAGACTCAACCTGCAAGATCATTTGCTTTGGGAAAGATAGCGTATCAAAAACCGGTTCAGCAGACTGTCTCTTTTGTTTTGAAAGGGAAAATTTTGGATGCAACTACTAAAAAACCAATTGACGACAAGCGCTTTTCGAAGATTACGATATTTGTATCAGGAGCTGAAAAAACCGTGGAAATTGATCCGAAGACTGGCGTATTTTCAGTTCCGTTAACTCTAGATAAGAACCAGAAAGAACTAAGCTTCAACTTTTCGAGTAATGACTATTATCTGGACAAGAGCTATAGAATAGATTTGAATGCCATCCGGAAAAACACCTTGACACTTAGCTTTGCCATTGACCCCAAAGATTTCAGGATGCTGAAAATTGCCGGCGGGATGGGTGTCATCTTTCAAAATAAAACAACAAGAACAAATTCCTGAAACAGATGAAAAATATATTTTACACTTTCGTGCTTTTACTAGCGGCAACCGCTTTTGCGCAAAAACCAGTTTTCACTACTGCAAAGGTGAAAGGTGCCACGGTTTATTTCAACTCTGCCGAAATCTCCCAAAGTACTTCTGCAACACTTCCAAAAGGAACAAGTGAAATCGTGATCAAGAACGTGGCCGATTATCTGAACGAAAATACGGTCCAGATTGGAGCTCCATCTACAGTTACGGTGCTTTCGGTTCAGTTTACGAACAATTATATTTCGGAATATGAAATTGATGAGAATTCTCCGTTGATTAAAAAAGTGCGGGACAGTATCAATCTGCTTGAAAAAGAGCTCTTGAAAATCAACAATGCCAAAGATTCCGAGGCGAAAACCATTGAATTATTGGACAAGAACCATCAGGTGAACGGTATAAATTCAGGCTTGAGCGTTGCGGAATTGATGAAGATGGTTGATTATTACAAGGCCAAAAGAACGGAAGTCAGCAATGCTTACGACGCTTTGGAAGAAAAGGTAAAGAAGCTGGACATCGTTTTGTCACGTTTGAAAAACAAGCTGGAACTCAATACACAGAAAGAAGACAAGACTTCCAAAGGAAAACTGGTGCTTCAAGTGATGAACGAAGTGGCCGGAAATGTGGATTTCAGCATCAATTACCTGACTGCAAATGCCAATTGGAAACCATTTTATGACTTGAGGGCGAACAGCATTTCGGCACCAATCGAGATGATGTACAAGGCCCAAGTGGTTCAGAACACTGGAATCGATTGGAAGCAAGTGAAACTGACATTGTCAAGCGGAAATCCAAACCAGAACAATCAGGCTCCGATCTTGAGTTCGTGGTTTTTAAGGTATGGATATGAGCAGGATTATGGTTATTTGAATGATGTAAGTGTTGTGGCAAACAAACTTCAAGGAAAAGTTGCTGGGGTGACAATAAGAGGTGCAGCATCTATACAGAAAGAAGAATCAATCACCAATTACACCACCATCCAAGAAAACCAGCTCAATATTTCATTTGATATTGACATCCCCTACGATATCTTATCCAACGGAAAGGCACATAGCGTGGCCTTGAAAGAAATTAATTTACCTGCCACATATAAATATTATGCGGTCCCGAGAGTGGAGAAAGAGGCGTTCCTCTTGGCGGAAATCAGTGATTATTCCAAGTACAATTTGTTGCAGGGTGAAGCGAATATCATCTTCGAAGGGATGTATGTGGGCAAAACATTTATCAACCCGAATCAGACTTCGGACACCTTGAATCTGAGCATGGGAAGGGACAAGAAGATCTCCATCAAGCGAGAAAAAGTGGTGGACAAATCGGGAACCAAGTTCTTGTCTTCTAAAAAAGAACAGACTTTTACGTTTGACATCACCGTTCGCAATAACAAGAAAGAAGCCGTCCAATTGTTGTTGAAAGATCAATATCCGTTAAGCTCTGATAAGGAAATCGAGATTGAACTGAAGGAAAGCGATGGAGCGAAAATCAATACCGAAACGGGCATCCTGACTTGGGATTTGAATTTGAAACCAAATGAAACCAAGAAAATCCGAATCAGTTACAAGGTCAAATTTCCGAAAGATAAAATCATTGATAACTTGTAAACCGCAAAAATGGTGTCCTTCAAACGGCACCATTTTTTTATCTTAAAACTTTTATAATCCCAAAAACCTATAAAATTTAAACTCTATCTTTAGGCATCAAAACACACCGATGACCTTTTTTAAAATTACATTCTATATTTTCTCCATCTTGGCCTTGCTGACAGTGCTTATCCCTTTCATCAAAAAGGATTTTTGGATGTTCCGGGTGTTCGACTATCCCCGACTGCAAAAGTTTACAATTGTTGGAATCCTGTTTGTCTTGTGGGTGGCATTTTTTCCAAAAACTGAAATAGTGTTTGATATCATTCTGATGGCTTCCCTTGGCATTTCCTTTTTGTATCTGGGTTATCTGATTCTGCCCTTCACGCCTTTGGGAAAAAAGATGATTGACGAGGTGAAAAAACCGGATGGCAAGGAATGTTTGAACTTGTTGGTTGCTAATATTTATCAGCACAACAGGAATTATCAAAAGCTTTTGACGCTTGTTGAAAAACGGAATCCGGATATTGTCTTTTTGTTGGAAACCGATAAAAAGTGGTTGGAAGGTGTAAAAATTCTTCGAAAAAACTATCCGCATCATATCGAGATTCCGCTCGAAAACACTTATGGATTGTTGTTTTACAGCAAACTTCCAATAAAGCATCAGGAAATCAACTATCTGATTGATGAAGAGATTCCGTCGATTATTGCCGATGTGGAATTTGACAATGAAATTGTCCGGATTTACGGTTTGCATCCAACTCCACCCGTTCCACAGGAAAATCCACACAGTACTGACCGTGATGCCGAAATCCTAATGATTGGGAAAATGGCGAAAGAATACGACAAACCTTGTCTCGTAATTGGTGATCTGAATGATGTGGCTTGGAGTTATACTACAAAATTATTTCTGAAATCGAGCGAGTTACTTGACCCCAGGCGTGGCCGAGGAATGTACAGCACGTTTCACGCAAAATACAAACTGCTTCGCTGGCCTTTGGACCATTATTTTGTGAGCAGTCATTTCAGGTTGGTGGACATGAAAGTGGAAGACCATATTGATTCCGACCATTTTCCGATCAGCATCTGTCTTTTGATTTCGCACGAAGACGAAGAAAACAAAATGACAGCCGATGCAGAAGAAAAAGAATTGGTGGAGGAAAAAATCGAAGCAGGAATAAATGACGAGCCTTTGTAGAAATTAACGTAACTATAAGAATTTTAGATTATTATATTAGCTAACTTTACTCAAACCCCTTATTTGTATTTTATGAAAACAACACTACTCACCCCTTTGCTCTTATTTTTGTTTTTCAACCTATCATTTGCCCAGACGATAGGACTGACGTCCTTTGCTACAGGATTTTCCGATCCGGTTGAAATCGTAAATGCTGGCGATTCCAGGCTTTTTGTCGTGCAACAAGGTGGCCAGATCAAAATTGTCAGTGCTACGGGAACGGTAACCTCCACACCTTTTTTAAACATTTCGAACCTTATCAGTTCTGGTGGAGAAAGAGGACTTCTTGGTCTGGCTTTCCATCCTAATTATGCCACAAACGGTTTTTTCTATGTGAACTATACGAACACGGCTGGAAATACGGTAATTGCTCGCTATTCGGTCAATACCACCAATCCAAATCTGGCACAAACTACCGGAACCATCTTGATGACCATCACCCAGCCTTTTTCCAATCATAATGGAGGAACTATAAAATTTGGTCCCGATGGTTATTTGTACATAGGAATGGGCGATGGCGGAAGCGGTGGCGACCCGAATGGTAATGGGCAGAACAAGAACAGCCTTTTAGGAAAAATGCTTCGCATTGATGTTGATTCGGGAACACCTTATTCCTCGCCTGCCACGAATCCTTATATTGGAATTGATGGAGCTGATGAGATCTGGGCAATCGGATTGAGAAACCCTTGGAAATTTTCGTTTGACAGCGAAACGGGTGATTTATGGATTGCCGATGTAGGCCAGCAAAACGTTGAAGAAATCAACAAGGAAAGTTCAACAATCGCTGGATTAAATTATGGCTGGAAATGCTATGAAGGGAGTGATGTATACTCAACGGCAGGATGCGGACCAATCGGAACGATGACTTTTCCTTATGCTGAATATTCTTCTGCTACGGGAAGTCCATATTGCTCCATTACGGGAGGTTATGTGTACAGAGGAAGCACTTACACTGCCATGCAAAGCAAGTATTTCTTTGCGGATTATTGCTCGAACAAGATTGGAAAGATTGATACGGATGGTGCTTTGACTTTTTCTCCTGCAATGCCCGGAGGTGCCTATACTTCTTTTGGTGTTGACCAAAATGGGGAAATTTATGTGGCTTCCGCCGATAATGGCGTTATCTATAAATTGGTGGACACGAATCCGCTTTCAGTTACCCAAACGGAATTGAAAAAATTCAAGATGCATCCAAATCCAGCCAAAGAAGTATTCCATGTTTCAAATCTCAATTTTCCGGCAACAATCAACATTTATGATGTTACGGGGAAATTATTGGTGGATACGAAGGTGGAAAGCAACGAAACAGCCATCAACACCAGCGGATTGGAGAGTGGGATTTATATGGTAAGTGTTACGGATAATGCTGGAGAGAGTTCAACTTCTAAGCTGTCAGTGAAGTAACATCATCGGTTCGGCAAAGGAGAAATCTTATCAAGAAACGCTAATAACTTGATTCAGATTATGAGATTCCTCCTTTGTCGGAAAGACAACTTTGAGACTATATTATATTTAAGGTGCAGGGTCCGGAATAAGGCTTTGCACCTTTTCTATTTCCAGAAGTATCTCATCTGAGAGGACAATATTAACAGTATTGATGTTTTCTTCCAATTGCTCCAATGTAGTAGCTCCAATTATTGTACTGGCAACGAATTGTTGCTGCCTGATAAACGCAAGGGACATTTCGGTCAAAGTCAGGCCATTTGCTTTTGCGATTTCATTGTATAGGACCGAGGCTTTCCTCGTGTTTTCAGAATTGTATCTCGAGAAATTAGGAAACAGGTTTATCCTTGCACTTGGATGAGCTTCTCCGGTCAGGAATTTTCCTGACAAGACGCCAAATGCCAAAGGTGAATACGCCAAAAGTCCGACATTTTCCCTGTGGCAAACTTCTGCAAGTCCTACTTCAAAGCTCCTGTTCAAAAGTGAATACGGGTTTTGGGTCGTAACAATTTTCGGCAAATCTTGTCTTCTGCTTTCTTCCAGGAAGCGCATCAGTCCCCACGGTGTTTCGTTTGAAAGTCCGAAATGCTTTATCTTTCCTTCGCTTATCAAATCCTGCAAGGTTTCCAGAACCTTTTGGATATTGTCTTCCCAGGATTCATCCTTGACCTTGAAACCCCGTTGCCCGAAGAAATTCACATTCCGTTCCGGCCAGTGCAATTGATACAAATCGATATGATCCGTTTGAAGGCGTTGCAGGCTCTTTTCAACCGAAAGTCGGATGGTAGCGTCGTTGAATTGCAAATCTTCTCGGATGTAGGGAAGTCCGCGATTCGGTCCGGCAATTTTAGTGGCCAGGACGACTTCACTTCTTTTTCCTGATTTCTTAAGCCAGCTGCCAATGATTTCCTCCGTGCTTCCATAGGTTTTTTCCCTGGCTGGAACGGCATACATTTCGGCAGTGTCTATAAAATTGATGCCCTTGCCTAATGCAAGATCAATCTGGGAATGCCCATCAGCTTCAGAGTTTTGCTGGCCAAAAGTCATAGTTCCCAAGCAAATTTGACTGATTTTAACATCAGTTCCCGGCAATGTAGTATATTTCATTTTTATAATTTGGAAGAATGCAAAAGTAGCACTTATGCCACTTTCTCGAAAGCAATAAAATGAGAGAGTTTGCCTTTCCTGTTAAAAATTGGAAAACCTTTTATCAAGCAATCGTATGTTTCGCCCGATTTTCGGTAATTGACAACTGTTTTCTCAAACGGCTGGCGTGTTTCAATTGCCTCCCTGATTTCACTATTTGTCTGTCTTGACGTAGCTTCTCCCTGAAAAAATTTTGGAGTCTTGCCCATCACCTCTTCACTCCCGTAACCTGTCATCTTGTTTAAATTATGACTTGCAAATACGATTTTCAAGGTTGAATCTGTAACCACGATCACGTTTTCCTCCTGCAGCTCTTTTTGGAAATCAAAGTCCGAAATCCAATTATTGGCAGCAGTCAGGCTTTCAAGTTCTTTCAAGTCTGAGAATTCATTGTTAAGATCTTGAAGAAATCCTCCATAAAAGTCCCAAGAGATCAAAGGCATCCTGTTCAAAACCAAGTTGCTTAAGTGGGCCGATTTTGCTTTATCGTATTCAAGAAGATCTTTCATAAGTGGCACTCTTTTAAACAAAGTTATGTTTTAAATTGACCAAAGGATGAAATAAATACAAGTTTAACGGTTGTTTAGCCTTGATCAGAAATCAAATTTCAATTGTACGGCAACCGTCTTCTTTTGCTCCGTATTTAAGTTATTCAGTGAAATCCCTAGCAAGCGGACCGAATCTTTCATCCGTTCCTGGTACAATAATTCCTTGGCTGTTTCCAATAGAAGTGATTTGTCGGATATGAAATAAGGCAATGTCTTGCTTCTGGTCTGCTGTGTAAAATCGCTGTACTTGATTTTCAAGGTTACCGTCTTTCCTGCAACATTGTATCTTTTCAATCGCTTTTCGAGTTGCTGGGCAATCACCTCGAGCTTATCAATCATAAAAATTTCCGAAGATATGTTCTCGTCAAAAGTATGTTCTGTCGCTACCGATTTTGCAATACGTTCTGCCTTGACCTCGCTGTTATGGATGCCACGGACGACATTGTAGTAATACGTTCCCGACTTCCCAAAATGCTTCTCCAGAAATTCCTGTGTCTTGCTTTTCAGATCCAAGCCCGTAAAAATTCCGAGCTGGTACATTTTTTCTGTTGTAACTTTTCCTACTCCATAGAATTTCCGAATCGGAAGTACCTCTAGAAAAGTCAATATCTCATCCGGATTTACCGTTTTTTGTCCGTTTGGCTTGTTGATGTCCGAAGCTACTTTTGCTATAAATTTATTGACCGAGATTCCCGCAGAAGCCGTCAGCCCAACTTCATAGAAAATCCTTTTCCGGATTTCCTGGGCTATCAATGTAGCACTTGGATTCCCTTTCTTGTTTTGGGTCACATCAAGATATGCCTCATCCAAAGAAAGCGGTTCTACCAGATCGGTATATTCGCGAAATATCTTGTGTATCTGACTCGAAATCTCCTTGTATCGTTCAAATCTTGGACGGACAAAAATAATATGAGGACAATATCTCTTTGCCAAAACACCACTGATGGCACTCCTCACACCAAATTTTCTTGCCTCATAGCTCGCTGCCGAAACCACACCTCTAATTTCACTTCCACCGACGGCAACAGGTTTTCCCCTGAGTTCAGGATGGTCCATTTGTTCCACAGACGCATAAAAGGCATCCATATCTATGTGAATAATTTTTCTGTCGGTATTAAAAGGATACATCGGTACGATTGATTACTCTTCGTGGTGAAGATAGCGTTCTTCAACCGCTGTCTTTTGCTTCTTTTCTGTCGGAAAGAAGAAACTGATTGGTTTCCTTTTGAAATGCCTCCATATTGCACCCGTCACAAAGCGAAGTTCAAAAATAGAAATATCCCTCGAACGGAAAGCAAGTCCCAATGACAAGCTGAAACTTACCAAGAAATTGACCAATCCAATAACTCCAATTCCAAAAATACCCCAGAAAAGCATGCTGTTGCTGACGATGTGATTGGCTCCATATAAGCCAAGGGCCAGATTCCCACTCACAAATGTAATGTGCCGGATGTCCAAATTAAGTCCCAGGAACAATCCGATTATCGCAGTGCTTCCCATAAAAACACCAAACCAGAAATTGGAAATAATGCCTGCCCATCTTTTTTCGTAGAGATGGGCCAATTTCAAGGTACGTTTCTTGCCAATGGTCCGTTTCAAGAAGGGATGTTCCTGGATCCTGAAATACACCTGTCCGTGCTTGTCCCTGTTGGCGACACTTCCCGATATAATTCCCGACAAGAATAAAAACACACCTGCAATTGCAGCGTGGAAAATAGCGGCAGAATGTATCGGACTGATATCAGTGATGAGTTTTTCCCATTTTGTGGCCGCAATATTATAATCAAAAGCATAATCTATCAGCCATACTCCCAGTAATGAAACAGGAAAAGCCATAATGACATTCCCTACAAAGGCAATGAATTGCGACCGGAAAACTCTTGCAAAGAGTATCGCAAAGGCACTATACTTTTCAGTCTTATTCCCTTGTTTTTTATTTCCTTCTTCCAAAGCTTTAACCAATGCGGTAGCCGTCATTGCTGGCTGTTTGGTTGCTAGTGTAAATCCCAATATATAAATGGCAATAAAACCAAAGGAGTAGTTCATACTGTACAAGAAAGCGTGCCCAAAATAACTGGTTTCGATTTTTCCAAGCATTACCTTGATGATGCAGAGTATCCCTACGATCAATCCT
>Ga0247805_1000029_pt1 | contig 166229 bp, 139 predicted proteins | sample UWRJL044104R1_FD_180930 | JGI IMG/M metagenome (GOLD analysis project Ga0247805, IMG submission 180930) | Plant litter microbial communities from Arlington Agricultural Research Station in Wisconsin, United States - UWRJ-L044-104R-1 | ecosystem: Environmental > Terrestrial > Plant litter >... | reverse complement strand
GTACAAGGCAAAAGTATTTTTAAACTTTTTTTGAAATAATTTGTAAGAAGCTCAAAATGAGGAAAATCCACCCCAAAGTTTTTTTGACTTTTTTCAGCATTAGTGGTTAGGAAGGAAAATTGGACTTGAAATGGGTGGCTGACCCGCGGGAATTCTATGGTATGGGGCTGGATGGGGGCAGGCGTTTCCGAATCCTTTACTCTGAAAAGTAATCAGAAAGCACCTGGAGCAGGTTGCTCTTCGCATTTCTTTGCAGTTACGCCGGTCGGAGACCGGTAACACTTGGGCGTAGTCTGAAGACTACGCCCAACAGCTTTCTGGCATTTGCTAAATAGAATTAAGAATCGACTAAATTCACTGACTGTTACCAATTGTTCTCCTAAATCAAAAATACCTTACTACTCTACAACAAACTGATATTTTCCGGAGCCTATCTTGATTACTTTGAATTCTTTCTCTTCTTCTTTTATTTGGATTCCGTTTGCAGAAGCGAGCACTAGGCCATTTTCCGTGATCTTTTGCCGGCTTCCTTTAATAGGTAGATAAACGGTCGCAGAAGTGTTAACCGGTACTTCAACTTTTAAAGTTAATTTCCCTCCTTCCGTTTTCCATTCAGAACCTACTTTACCATAATATGTTTCAATCATCCCCAGAGCTGATGTCAAGCCTCCTCCCGGAATCGGTCTGATCATAATTTCCTTGTAACCCGCTCCTTCTTCTTTTGTATCAATACCCGCTATGGAACGATACATCCAGTCGCCAACAGCACCATAAGCGTAATGATTAAATGAAGTCATTCCAGGATCCTGGAATGTGCTGTCTGGTTTTTGAGAATCCCAGCGCTCCCAAATCGTTGTAGCGCCCATTTTTACAGGAAATAACCAGGATGGATATGTATCTTGTAACAACAATTTATACGCAGTTTCAATTTCTCCGAAACGTGTCAGCGCACTTGTAAGAAAGGGGGTTCCCAAAAAACCGGTTGTAAGGTGATAATTATAGCTTTTGATATTGTCGACCAGCCTTTGTGTTGCATTAGATCTAAGATTCTCAGGAAGCATGTCAAATTGTAAAGCAAGCACATAAGCCGTTTGTGTTTCTGAAATCAATCTTCCTCCCGGTGTGACATACTCCTGTTGAAAAGCTTTTCTGATTCTTCCAGCTAGGGCTTCATAATCCTTTGCTTCATCTGTCTTTCCCAGAAGGTTTGCAGACTTCGCCATTAAATCCACTACATAAGCATAGAAACATTGAGTAACCAGATAATTATCTGTTACCGCAGATTTTTGCCCAATCATACCTTTTGAATCATCGACACGATAGGAAAGCCAGTCGCCAAACTGAAAACCGGTATTCCAAAGATCATTTTTCGCAGCCTTCCTTATATAGTCGATATACGCCTTCATACTTGGATACTGTTCCTCCACAATGCGCTTATCACCATATGCTACGTACATATTCCAGGGAATGATCACACCTGCATCTGACCAGCCGGCAGCGCTTTCAGGTCTTCCGAAGAATGATCCTTTTAATATATCAGGAACTACAAAAGGAATTGCTCCATTTGGATATTGTTCAGCAGCTACATCTTTCAGCCACTTTGCGAAGAAGTTATTTACATTAAAGTTATACGCCGCCGTTCTCGAAAAAACTTCCGCGTCGCCCGTCCAGCCTAACCGCTCATCGCGTTGCGGACAGTCGGTGGGCACATCCAGAAAGTTTCCCTTTTGTCCCCACTCAATATTTTTTTGAAGCTGATTAACCAGTGCGTTCGAACATTCGAATTTTCCGGTTGCCTTCATATCTGAATATAAAGCGATTGCCTTAAAATTTTCCGGATTGATCGTTCCCGCAATTCCTTCTACTCTGACATATCGGAATCCGTGAAAAGTAAAATGCGGTTCATAGGTTTCTATTCCTCCGCCCTTCAATATATAGGTGTCCTGCGCTTTTGCATTTCTAAGGTTATCAAAATACAGATTCCCCTGCTTATCCAGCATTTCGACATGTGACAAAACAATATTATTTCCAGCAGTTCCGGAAACTTTCATTTGCACCCAACCCACTAAATTCTGGCCAAAATCCAATACTGTTTCCCCCTTTGGAGTTGTCAGCACTTTAATCGGTTTAAATGTTTCATGTTTTGTAATCAATTCGTGATTGCTGGCAGAAAGAATATTATTTGCAAAATCCCTTACTTCTGCTTTTGTCCAGTTACTATCATTAAAGGAAGATGTAGTCCACCCATTTTGTTCCAATCTTGCATCATAAACTTCTCCGTCATAAATCTCAGAACTTAACATAGGGCTTGGAGAAACTTTCCAGGTATCATCAGAAATCACGGTATCCTTACTTCCATCAGCATAGATAATGTTCAACTGAAATAATAAGGCCGTTTCTTTTCCGTAAGTATTTGTCTTTTTCTCCCACCCCAGCTCCCCGCGAAACCATCCATTGGCCAGACTAACGCCAACCGCATTTTTTCCTGAAACTAAAAGTTGAGTAACATCATAGGTTTGGTAAAGCAAACGCTTATTGTAAGCAGTCCATCCGGGTGTAAGAAAAGCATCACCGACCCGCTTACCATTTATTTGTGCTTCATAAAGACCTTTTGCCGTAACGAATGCCGTGGCAGATTTTATCTTTTTGGTAGTAGAAAACGACTTTCGGAATTGAGGAACCATACCATAAACTGTGTCGCCTTTCAATCCTGATGAAATCCACTTTGCCGAAATCTCAGTTTCTGGTTTAAATAGCGCCGTGTGAAATACAGCCTCCTGCGAGGTTGCCATTTTGCTCCCCTGATTATCCCATACTTTCACTTGCCAGCGATACAGCTTTGCGGATTCCAATGCAGGGCCAGTATAAGGAAGATGAATTGACGTTTCCGAAGTTATTTTCCCGGACGACCATACTACTTTATTATCTGATCGTACAGCGATTTCATAAGCCGTTTGTTTTACATTTCTTTTAGAAGATTCCAAAACCCAGCTAAATCTCGGCTGTGGAATATCCAGGCCCACCGGATTTCTTTGCCCCTCAGTTTTTAAACTTGTTACAGTAAGTTGAGCATGAGCAGCCAGATTCACAAAAAGAAGTAAAATGATATAGTATAATTTTTTCATTGGAAGTTTCTGTTTTATGTAGAAACATTACTTCCGCGCATTCTACTGGAATAGTCCCGGATTATTTAGAATGACCAGGTCTCCCAATCGTTTGCCGCTTGGCCAGATAAAATTAATATGTCTAATTTTATCAATTTGTAAGTTTATATAGGTATTCTTTTACTTTTCAGGCAGATATACAGTAATTCCAACAATCTCTGACTTTTTAAGCTAAGTAACCCGACATCAAAACTTTGGGTTATCTTCACCCATGAACAATTTTTGAAATGCCAAACTTCAATATAGATTCAGTTAAAGCGCGCACTTTTGATGCCATTGTAATCGGAACAGGAATAAGTGGCGGCTGGGCAGCCAAAGAGCTTACAGAAAAAGGGTTAAAAACGCTTATTCTGGATCGGGGGAAGGATGTAAAACATATTGTCGATTATACCACAACCAACATGCAGCCTTGGGAGTTTCCCCATTTAGGACAACCAACGCTGGCACTCCGTGAACAAAATCCTATTGCGAGCAAACATTATATATTTCGGGAAGACTCTGTCCATTTTGTAATGAAGGACGCTGAACATCCTTATATACAGGATAAACCGTTTGACTGGATGCGAGGATATCAGGTCGGTGGGCGATCTTTATTATGGGCCCGCCAGACTCAGCGGTGGTCTGATTATGATTTTGAAGGTCCGGCGAGAGATGGTTTTGCTGTAGATTGGCCGATACGTTACGCCGATATTGCTCCATGGTATAGCTATGTAGAAAAGTTTGCCGGGATATCAGGAAATAAAGACGGTTTGCCGCAATTGCCGGACGGTGAATTTTTACCACCCCATGACTTAACCTGCGTCGAAAAACATTTCAGCGAGCAATCCGCTAAAAACTATAAAAACACGCGGCCCATCATTATTGGAAGAGTTGCCCACATTACCGATCCACAGCCGATACATACCGAACAGGGCAGGGCGAAATGTCAGCATCGGAATATTTGCCAGCGCGGATGTCCTTTCGGAGGGTATTTCAGCAGTAATTCATCCACGATCCCATGGGCAGAACGCACAGGCAATCTGACTTTGCAGCCCTATTCTGTCGTTCATTCCATAATATATGATGAAAAGAAAAAGAAGGCTACGGGTGTGCGTGTGGTAGATACGAACACAAAAGAAATGACGGAATACTATGCCAAAATTATTTTCTTAAATGCTTCGGCGATCAACTCCAATCTGATTTTACTTAACTCAACTTCTGATCGCTTTCCAAATGGTCTGGGGAATGACAGCGGAGTTTTGGGGAAATATATTGGTTTTCATAATTATCGTGGCCGGGTTACCGCAGAATACGACGGATTCCTGGATTCTACAACAGACGGAAAACGTCCCAATGCTGCCTACATTCCACGTTTCCGTAATGTTTTCAAACAGGAAACCGATTTTCTTCGTGGTTATGCAGCTTCGTTTTCTTCTAATAAAATGGGGAATTCAACGGACGGATTGATCGGAGAATCGCTGAAAGCAAGTTTATTGAAACCTGAATCCGGCGGATGGACTGCGGGAGCTCAGATGATGGGTGAAACGCTAATGAAGGAAACCAACTTTATAGCCTTGGACAAAACACAAAAAGACAAATGGGGGATTCCGCTATTACGCATGTCTGTTGATTTTGATGATAACGATATGAAAATGGTGCAGGATTTTTACGTTGAGCTGTCCGAAATGTTTGATAAAGCCGGTTTTAAAAACATCAAAACGGCAGATACCAAAAGAAATCCTGGAAGCGAAAACCACGAAATGGGTGGTGCAAGAATGGGTAAAGACCCCAAAACTTCTATTTTAAATAAATGGAACCAGATGCATCACTGTTCCAACGTATTTGTAACAGACGGCGCTTCGATGACTTCAAGTGCAACCCAGAACCCATCTCTGACATACATGGCATTAACTGCAAGAGCGGTTGATTATGCAGTTAAGGAAATGAAAAAAGGGAATATTTAGGCGCATATTTTTATCTGATAAAATTTACTTCTTTCACAGCTTCCGCACTATTTACTGGTAACAATCTCTGTTAGTTGCGTTTGTTCAACTCTGATATGACTATCAGAGCATCGAAACTTATACGATCTAAAGATAATTTGTAACTGATATAATATTTATCGCTATGCTTTTGGATAGTGCCGGCTATCCGATGGGTTATACTCCTAACTTTGAGATTAGTGCAAAATCTAATTCAAACATCATAACTCACTACTATGTCTAAAACAACGTGGAACGTAGATAACCTACATTCAGAAGTACTTTTTAAGGTAAAACATCTTGTTATTTCAACCGTTACAGGTTCTTTCAAATCATTCGCCGGACATGCAACAACAGAAGGCGATCAGTTTGAAAACGCTGAAATAGAATTTTCTGTTGACGCAAATAGCGTAGACACGGGCCAGCCTGGACGTGATGAACATTTAAGAGCAGCGGATTTCTTTGAAACGGATGAACATCCGCAATTCAAGTTTGTTTCGACATCATTCAAAAAAGCGAAGGGAGATGTTTACAGCCTTCTTGGAAACCTGACAATAAAAGGAATAACCAAAGAAGTTGAGCTGGAAGCAGAATATGGCGGAACAGAAAAAGACAACTACGGTAATATCAAAGTTGGATTTGAAGTTACCGGCACGATCGACAGAAAAGAATTTGGAGTTTCGTTTAATTCCTTAACTGAAACTGGCGGACTTGCATTAGGCGAGAAAATCAAACTTGTAGCAAACATCCAGCTTGCAAAACAGGCTTAAATAAATAAACTGTACTGCTTTTCAGCAGTACAGTTTACTTTCCAAATTGATCATCTGGTTAGCTCCAAACCAAAATCTTCTGTAAAGGTGCTGCGCCAATGGCTGCCATAACCTTCACCACATAAATTCCCCCGTAGGATTATCAAAATTTATCGGTGCATAATAGAGATGCGCCAATTTTATCACTTGTCCTGATTTCCCCCCATCATTGTCCTGAATCCCTTCTGAGAAATTGGTACGATTTTAAGTTATTTGTACAGATAATTAGTGCGGATTTTACCGCATACCATTGCAGATATACATAATATACCTATCATAACGATGGAGAAATCTGATAGCAAGATATCGAAAAATGAAGCACCTGAATATCGGCTGCTCGATCCATTTATTGGAAAATGGAATACGGTAGGAAGTATAAAAACTGACCAGGGAAAACCAGACATTGAAATCCAGGGAACTGATACCTATGAGTGGGTTGCTGGCGGAGCTTTTGTTTTGCATACAGTTAATGTCATGATCGGCTCGGATCGCAAGGAAAGTATTGAAGTAATCGGCTTTGATACGCGCTCCAACCGATATCCAATGCACAGTTATGGCAATTCTGGCGAAATGGCTGAAATGTATGCAGAATTCAGCAATGGCAGAATACACTTTTTATCAGAAAACTTACGCTTTACCGGAAGTTTCAGTGATGATCAAAAAATACTTTCCGGAATCTGGGAACAACGTAAAGAAGGTGATTGGAAACCTTTCATGGATATAAAATTATCTAAATCTTAAACTTTACTTTATGGAAAAGTTTGATTTCAAGGAGGATGTTGAGATTATTTGTAATACTGTAACCACCTTCCCGAAACATATCAAGGAGGCTTTTGATGCTTTGCAAGAATCTTTACCTAACTGTGAAAACAGGAATTGGTACGGCATATCCCGTCCAAACGAAAAAGGAGTGATTATTTATAAAGCTGCAGCGACGGAACTGGAAGATGGAGAAGCAGAACAATTTGGTTACGACTCTTTTACTATAAAAAAAGGAACATACATATCCGAGACCATAACGGATTGGATGAAACAACCGCAGGTCATTGGAGAAACATTCATGAAGCTCCTGGAAGATCCAAGAATTGATAAAGACGGATATTGTCTTGAATGGTATAAAAACGACGATGAAGTTATCTGTATGGTTGGAATAGAGACGTAAAACTAAAATGGGAAATTCCGGTTTGGAACTTCCCATTTTCAACGCCGCGCTACAATTCTACTCCTGCCCTCGCGGATTCGACCGCTCGCCTTGCTGCCTCGCCGGCTGATTTTGTCTTGGCTGATTTACTGTCGGTTGCCTTGCTGGCGACGGGCGATTCTGGCCTGGATTAACAGATGGCCTATTGACCGGCTGACGCTCGCGATTTGGCTGAGGGGCAGGTTGCCTTCCTGATTCTGCAGGCCTTGGCACCGGGCGTGTTACTGGCTGACGATCATTCTGGCCATTTCCAATGGCAGGTCGTGACCTGTCAGGAAGTGTGCTGTTTCCAGAACCCGTTGCAGGCCTGGTGACATTTGGACGCTCATTTTGTCCCGTTCCATTCGCTGGTCTTGTTCTGTCCGGCAGCGTATTTTGATCTCTGCCGGGAGTAGGCCTTGTAACGTTAGGACGTCCATTTTGTCCATTACCAATCGTCGGCCTCGTTCTGTCAGGAAATGTATTATTCCCCGAACCGGTAGACGGACGACCAATAGTTGGCCGGGCACCTGTATTATTTCCAGAACCCGGCCGCGTTACATCCGGTCTTCCTATATTATTTCCATTTGAAGGACGGCCCGGATTTGGTCGTATTACAGGTCTGAAAACATTATCCCTTGTCGCTACCACATATTTCCGGTCCCGATAAAGATTAGTATTAGGAATTGGTCTGCGCCCCCCAGGTTGATTATAATTATTTCCTGGCCGGTTAACTGTCACATTTGGTCTTGGGCGATTAGGGTAATTAGGCCCATTATATCCTGGCCTGTTTCCATAATATCCGCCGTTCCAGCCCCATGGACGGTGTGGTGGCCGATAAGCCGGAGGACCAAACCAGCCCCCGCCGTAATATGGACGAGAATAACCATAGTGATACCATCCTACATTGAAGCCCAGGCCGAAACTCATGGACCAGCCCGTCCAGGGATTGTAGTGCATACCAAATCCCCAGGTTGCCGGGCGAGGGCGATAATATCTTCCGCGCCAAGGCCGGTAATGCCATCCGGTTCCCCAGACGACTGTTGGGCCATAAATGTAGTTTCCCATATAGCCCTGGGTATATCCAACGTATACAAATTGTGGTGTTGTTTCATAAATATGTACATACCTGGCATTGTAAGCGCTGTTGCTTGGCGGAATTCTATCAACATCAGAAGGACGCTCATTTGCCACTTGCCAAGCGCCATAAGCATCGTTGCTGATGAACCAGATACCATTTTCCAATGCGTAGAACATATTGTTCGCCGCACGCATCACGGTAATATTACTGTTTTCAGCGACGGATAAGTTTGTGTTTTCAATGCGGGCAAAACGAGGCTCACCGTCATAATTTACCTCCACCCGTGCCGTAGAGCGGTCAACTTTGGCCGTTTGAGGTATCTGCGCTTCCATCACCGCATCATTCGCCTCGACCGTTCCTCCGACGCTGGCAAGAACTCCGTCTTTCTCCGATCCGGCAGGAATATCTGCAAAGGCTCTTGGCAAAGATTGCTGCGAAACATATTCCCACGGACCATTTAGAGATGAGCTCCGATACCATCTTCCAGCGATGAGAATATAATTTTTCTGGGTATCAATATCCTTAAAGATCTCATCCAGTGAATTATTGACATATAAAAGCGGAGAACCCTGAACCGATTGATAGGTTGGCTTGCCTTCCGTCTGGATAAGTTCTGCCGGCTCTGTAACCACCAAAATTGATGTCGGAGAAGAAAATTTGCTTACTTCTTCATTTTCGCCCGATGCTTTCTTTTCCTCTTCCTTCATTTTTGAATCCAGTGATTTGATACGGGCAGGTAATTTTTTGACATTTGCCCACCCCTCTTTTACGCGCGTAGAGCTATACCAAAAACTGCCGCCATACAGGTAATATTTATTATCATCCGGATTTTTGACAATTAAATAGGGCGTGTTGACTACACGTGTCAAATTCAAATCGTCGTCTTTTTCCTCCATCGGTTCACCATCGAGCACAATAAGTGTTGTTGGTTTATCACGATAAATAATTAACGGAGGATCATTTTTCAGGCTTTCTTCGCCTTGCTCCTGCTTGATTGCAGCCTGCAAACTTTCTTGTGAGAATTGTACGCGAAGGTTAGGAAAACCTCTTTCTACCGAACTTTTAAAATCACTCGCAGAAATATTTTCATCATCCGCGAATTTAGACTGCTTTACCGAAACTGAACTTACGATCGAATTATTTCCGCGGGAATCCAGTTTGGCCTGCATCCACATCGCTCCAAAGACCGGTTCATCGCTGCTTTTCTTTCGGATCGAAACAGCAGCGCGCAGATCCAGATTGTCACCAGAAAGCCGCTCCGGTTGCGGCTGATATATTGTTATTGTTCCTCCTCCTGAAAAAGGAATTTCTTTCGGCCAGGTATCCTGGGCAAACACTTCTCTACCGGTCAGAAAAATAAAAAAGAGACTTAAATATCTGATTATGGGTATCATATGAATTCGTTTATTTGACTGCCATCGAAAAACGGCAACTATATTAACTATGTAACAAATCTTTGACACCTGCAAATCCTGATACGTTGGAAAAGAAAATATATCATCTTACTTCCCGGCATAACCAAGACTTTCCATTCTGCCAACATTAAACTTCTCCCGATACGATTTCGGCGTCATTCCTGCACTTTTTTTAAACAGCTGACGAAAAGCCTTTAAATCATTATATCCTGAATTTAACATGACCTCCAAAACACTTTGATCGGTTTGTTCCAATAATTTTTTAGCCGCCTCAATTCTCGTTTTTTGCAGATATTCAATAGGCGTGACACCTGTTGCAAGCTTAAATCGGCGAACAACATTTCTACGGCTTGCAGGTATATCCTGAATCATTTCTTCAATTGTACTGACATCCTGATAAGCATCCTCAATTCTTTTTTGCGCCATAGTCACAATGGTGTCACCATGATTTTGAGGAGGTTGAAAAGTGCCAAAGTAAGCCTGCTGTTCGCGATCCATGTCTATTGCAAAAAGCTTGGCAATATGGATGGTAACTTCTCTGCCACAATAAAGTTTTATTAAATGAAGCATCAGGTGAAAACTGCTGGTTGCGCCGCCACTTGTATAAATTCGATCTTCACCCGTTACAATCGCGTCTCCATATAAGCGGACAGCCGGAAAACTTGCTGCAAAATTAGCTGTCGCGTTGACATGTGTCGTTGCACTTTTCCCATCCAGAAGTCCGGTTGCTGCCAACAGAAAGGCTCCGGTACAAAAGCTGGCAATTTCCGCCCCCTGCTGGTATTGCCATTGCAGCCAGGGAATTAATTCCAGATTTTCGCCGACGGCTTCTCTTGTAACATCGGATGCAAAAGCCGGGATTAATATCAAATCCTGCTTTTCCGCGCTTGCGATTGGGTTCAGTTTATATTTGCCAAACGTTAAATTTTCGGACGGTTCGGTTACCAGTCCAAATAATCTAATGTCAAAAAAGGAAGCTTCGCTGTGGGATTTGTAAAAACTATTAACAGATTCAAAAACATCAAGAATTGCGGCAACACTTAATAAACGGTGCCTGTTCGTAATTAAAAGAGTTAGTTGTACCATGTTATTATGTTTAAAATCACGACTAATGTATAAATTTTTGTCTCAAATACCCCGTAAGGTTGACTTTTTCTACCAGTATTCAAATTTTTCAATTTACTTAAATTTGTACTGTAACATACTAATTTAATACTATAAAACTCGACTTGATTGAGCGTATGGTAAGGTTGAATAAATTGAAATGAAATAGTTAAATGCACAACAAACCCGTATTTGATGATGGCGCAAATGTCGCGCTTAAAATCCCTCTCGTCAGATATGATAAAACGGTTCAGTTTTATCAGGATGTACTTGGTTTCAAACTGGCTCCGTATCTTCATGAATTTACTGGTCAAAGTCATTATTGTCATTTTGGGACTCTTACGTTATGGCTTGACCGCATTGATCATTTTAGCCAGACGGATATTGGGTTCGAATTAAACACCAACGATATTCAGCAGGCCAGAAGCTATTTATCAAAAAATGGAGTAAATTTCAGACCAGAACTTGAGAAACTTACGGAAGACATAAAAGCAGCCTGAATCTCGGATCCAGCCGGTATTGTGATGATTCTAAAAGAAGATGACCGTTTGAAGAACCCTGAATAAGATATACTCCATGGATGCTGTTTTCAAAAAACTGAACCTGAAAAGCCAAAAAGAAGTCGTAGCTCTAAACGCACCTGATTCCTTTCAGGTTAATCTGGATAGTATTGCCGGCGAAGCTGTGGTTATTACTTCTTTAGAAGGTTTATCCGAGATCGAATTCGTTCTCATTTTTGTCACAAAACAAAGCGAGATCGACGCTCTGATTCCGTTGGCTGCTCCTCTTTTGAAGGGAGATGCTTTGCTGTGGATGTGTTATCCCAAAGGCACTTCCAAAAAGTACAAGTGCGATTTTAATCGTGATACTGGCTGGGCAATCATGGGAACTTATGACCTTGAACCCGTCAGGATGGTTGCGATTGATGAAGATTGGAGCGCATTGCGATTCAAGAAAGTCGATTTTATCAAAACCATGAAAAGGTCTTCGGTTCACGCATTGTCAGAAAAAGGCAAGATAAAGGCTACGCAGGTTGATAATCCTGACAGCGAGAATTTGTGAGCTAAATAAAATACCGTCCATGGCATGAATTTGTTACCATCCCGGTTATGGTAAGAAAAATTAAAGTCATGAAACTATTATTCAGGTGCTTAGCAATCGCTTTGGCCTTCGTTTATATTACTTCTTGTAAACCTGTTCCCGTTTCGCACTGGTTTCCTGTGACGCCGCAGGAGCATTATGAGCAGGAATTATATAAAGCAAAACAGGAAAAAACAGTCGCTGGACAAACCTGGTTTCGGGTAAGCAAGCAGGTCTTAAGCGATACACTTTTCTCATTGGCACCTTATCAGGAAAGATTTTTTCTCGGCGACTCAACTCCTGCACAATCCATACGTTTGAAAATTCCGCAAGGAAGAAAACTAGTCATAACGCCATCTAAAAATGATGAAGATTCACTCTCAAAGCTGTTTCTGGAACTCTATCGGATCAAATCGAATGGAAAACCACAACGGATTGAATATTTAAAAACAAACGAAAATACATTAACAGTCGCTGATCATGAAGGTGACACGCTGTTGTTGCGCTTACAAACCGGCCTGAATGAAACGCTAAAAGTTTCGTTGGCCTTAACAACTTTGCCGACACTCACCTTTCCAATTGCAAGTTACGGTATGCAAAATCTGATCAGTTTTTGGGGAGCACAACGTGACGGCGGAGTTCGTTCCCATGAAGGCGTCGATATAAAAGCCCCGCGAGGAACGCCGGTGGTTGCTTCGGACAATGGTTTTATCACACAAACAGGCACAAATAATCTGGGAGGGAAAATCGTTTTCCTTTCGGCGAACGGAAGTCCTTATTCCATTTATTATGCACATTTGGATAGTCAGCTTGTGTCCGTTGGGCAGCGCGTAGTACGTGGCGACACCTTGGGTTTGGTGGGCAACACAGGGAACGCAATCACCACCACACCGCACTTACACTTTGGTATATACGCACGTGGTTCTGGCGCCGTTGATCCGTTTCCATTTATCAATGACAAAAGGGAGAAATTACCAGGCTTACCTGTGACTTCAAGATGGCTGGGCGATTCGGTAAGGGTTAAATCGAAAACAAACCTCTACATTTCACCAGCCTTTTCTAATGCGGAAAAGATACGTTTAATTCCAAAAAACGAGACCGTCCGGATTCTCGGAGAGTTAGCAAAAGGATACCGCGTCGAATTGGCTGACGGAACAAAAGGATATATTCCAACCGTCGGGCTGGAATCAGGTAAGCAGCTTTCGAAGAAATAAGATTATGACAAAACTACCGAGCCTTTAATCCCACTATATATTGTTTTTTAGTTCTGACTGCCAGTGTTGAGCGAAACTTCTGGCGGCATTTGTTGGCACCGGTCCCATACGATAACAGAATTTCCATAAATCGTTTTTCCCATCGTAGGCTCCGTTTACGAATCTTTTGCGATTGTTGACAAGTTTCGTTTGTGCAGCAAAATCTATCCCTTGTGTTTTGGTCAAAAATTCTCGCAATTTTGACCAAAGTACCTTTTGGGGATTCTTCCATTTTTCAAATTCCGCTGCGTTAGAATTATTGTTATTAACCAATTGACTTCGTTTCTGATCAATCTGCTCCTGTGCCTGTTGTTCGGCATACTGCTTTTAAATTCGGCATAATCTGTTTTTAAAAGCTGTTTTAACTAAAAACCGCCATCACATCCCGGGACTTTTATACTGAAAATGAATACTTTGTAGCAGGTTCTAATTACATGGTTTTCAAAAATTCATCCAAAGCGTCTTTTGCAGCTCCTGAATAATAAGCAGGACAAGATTTGAAGAAATTATTGACCGCTGATTTATATGCTTCGCATTTTGCTAATGAAATTTGATGTCTGAAATACAGCGACCCTTATTAAAATTTCAGCCACATTAGGTCTGATCTAGAAAATTGCCGACAAACTTTCCTCAATGATTGTCAGTCCTTGGATCAGTATTTTTTCATCAGAAACATTTCCTAACGCCACACGAATTCCATTATACTTTGTATCGCCGCTGACATTATATCCCGCGCTGGTAACTACATCGACACCTTGCGCAGACAAATTTTCACCGAATTGATATGCATTCGCAGACTGTGGCAACGGAAGCCAAAAATGGTAACTTGTCGCTTGGGTCAAATACTTATGTTTGTTTAAAACACTCGCCGTTAACTTTTGTTTTTCCCTCGCGACCTGACGTTTTTCTTCAATAACTTTTTTGACAATTCCTTCTTCTACCCAATTACTTACAAGTCTGTTGTATAGCGTTACAGGTCCGCTTGAAGTCATCCAGGCAGCATTTGTGGCCTGCATTTTCCATTTTTCCGGAACGAGGATATAGGAAGTTTTCATGCCCGGAGCAAGAATTTTAGCAAAACTGTAAATATAAAAACCGCACTCAGGCGCCAGATGAGCAAAATTTGGTAAAGCTTCGGTCGCCAGAAATCCATATGCATCATCGTCAATCAAAACCAGATTGAAACGACGGGCAACTTCAACAATTTCTTGTCTGCGCTGCAAGGGCATAATGTAACAAAGCGGGTTATGAATGGTTGGCATCAGATAAACAGCTTTGATATCATGTTCTGTACAAAGGTCTGCGATGGCTTCCGGCTTTATTCCATTTTCATCAATCGGGCAAGGAACTAACGTGATATTAAACATGGAAGACAAACCGATAAAACCGTTATAGGTAACGGGATCAACGAGAACTTTTCCGCCCGATAATCCCGTTGCCAGAATAATCACAGAAAGTGCATGATGCCCACCGCATCCGATCACAACAGAATCTTCATGAACCGGAAAGCGGGGTTGTGAAAGCCAGGCTGCCGCCACCTTCTTATCATCCGGATGCCCGCCTGGTGTGGCCATTTTTATATAACTTTCATCAGGTTTCAGCGAGTTTAACGCATCAGTTAAAAGCTGATGTTGTGAAGGAAGAACGGGATAATTGTAGCGAAAATCAATCATGATCAATCAAAAAGGCATCGGAAACATTTACGACATCAAGAAATTGAAATAGCATAATTCCTGTAAAATAACCTAAATTGAGATTCAATTTTATTCGACTTATGACTGAACCGGCTGACCTTTACGAACATGAACAATTTATGCACCGCTGCATAGAACTTGCACATAGTGCAAAAGCGAATGGCGAAAGCCCGGTGGGTTCTGTAATTGTCCGAAACAGTGAAATTATCGGGGAAGGGATTGAAGCAGGGAAAGCACATCTTGACATCACTTTTCATGCCGAAATCGAAGCGATCAGAAAAGCTTCACAATTTCTGAAAAGCCAGGATTTGTCCGATTGCATTTTATATACGACGCATGAACCCTGCATAATGTGCTCCTATATGATCAGGCATACAAAAATCAACACGATTGTTTCAGCGCTTACAACAGGCGAATAGGGCGGATTTAGCTCGCAGCATCCGTTGCTTTTGGATACCACGATTCATAAATGGGGAAAACCGCCAGTTTTAATTTCAGGAATTCTGGAATATGAATGCAGAAAATTGTAGTAACTGGTTTATTTCCCTTCCTTTCCAAACGGGAATATTGCCGAAGGAATATGCGATTGCTTCATAATCCTGCCTAACTCTTTTGCTTTATCAGGAAACTTTGTAGCCACATTTACCCGTTCTCCTGAATCTTTTGACAGATCATAAAGCTCAACAGGCGCATTCGGATTTTCCGCCGCCTTCAACCTTACTGCTTTCCAGTTTCCCTGACGAACCGCCTGACGCCCGCCTTGTTCATGAAATTCCCAATACAGATGATCATGCTTTTTCTGAACTCCATTTCCTGTTATAGACGGCACGAAAGAAATTCCATCAATATGTGCAGGAGTTTTGGCTCCGGCCAACTCCGCGAACGTAGGAAGAATATCCCAGAAAGCACCGACAAAATTATTTGTTGTCCCGGGCTTGATAACACCCGGCCAGCGGGCAGCAAATGGCTCGCGAATTCCGCCTTCATACAGATCTCGTTTTACGCCTTTAAAACTTCCACTGCTATGAAAAAATACCGGATCAGCCCCACCTTCGATGTGTGGACCGTTGTCGCTCGTGAAAATTACCAGCGTGTTTTTATCAAGTCCTTTTTCTTTCAATTTGTCCAGTATCTGACCAACGTAAAGGTCTAGTCTCGATACCATGGCTGCAAAGGCGGCATGTGGATATTTTTGTGATGCATACCCTCCGTCTTTCGCACCAGCCCCATAATCAGCTCCTTTGTAAGGCTCCTCGTCAAATTTTCCTTTATAGTATTGGAAGATACTGTCTTCAGGTACGATCAATTCAGCGTGAGGCAAAATGTAAGGGAGGAATAGAAAGAAAGGCTGCTTTCCATTTCTGGACTCAACAAAATCCAGCGCCTGCTTCTGAATAAGGTCGGGTGCGTATTGTTTGTTATAAATTAAATTCTGGTTTTCTTCCAGAACAACCTTTTTCTGGTTGTCCCATAAATGGTCTGGATAATACCGGTGCGCCAGACTTTGGCAATTGTAACCATAAAACTGATCAAATCCCTGTTTGTTAGGATCGCCATAAGAGCCGACCGGCCCCAGTCCCCATTTCCCGAAAGCACCCGTCGCATAGCCCGCTTTTTTCAGAACTTCGGCGATAGTCACGACCGAATCCGCGATAGGCTCCTGTCCTTCGGGGTCTACGCCTTTATTTCCGCGAATGTAAGTATGCCCTGTGTGTTTTCCACTCAACAATGAAGAGCGCGAAGGAGCACAAACCGACGTTCCTGCATAAAACTGAGGAAATTTTACGCCTTCTGCTGCCAGCCGGTCAATGTTGGGGGTTTTAATCAGTTTTTGTCCATTAAAACCGACGTCACCATAACCAAGGTCGTCAGCAAGAATAAAAATGATATTTGGACGTTTTGTTTTGGCTTTTTGCGCGTATAAATGTTCAATTGAAACGAAAGTCAATATGGACGCAAGGAGTAAGAATTTCTTCATTATAATTACAGAATCGTAGTAAACCGGCTATTCATATTTTCGTAACTTCTGCGAAAATATGTACTAGTAAATGTTATATTTGTGTCATGTCTGAACCTGAAAAATTCAGATTTTTAAAACGATCTGATATTAGAAATCGTTTTAGATTGTAAAGGAAGAAACTTCTGAGGTCTATCGGGCAATTGCTACAAAAAAATTCGCCATTCCTGATACCCCGCGACAGCCCAGCCGGGCAAGCTTGAATTGACAACCACCGAAAATCCGGCATGTCCGGGTTGCGCTGTCTCTCGGGTATCAGGAGTGGATATATTATTTCAATTAAAGAAATTTATCGTGATTCATTAAGTAGTCGTATAATCATATATACTCTACTTATTTGATAGACAAAGTAAAGATTTTGTTTTGATACAAGCAAGCGGTTTCTATAAATTATTTTATAAAAAAGAGCCCTTACTTAGCTCCCGATACCGACGATTAACAAAATCAAAACTTTGGGTTTATAAATTCCCATTCTTTAACAGTCGCATTTAAATGTTCCTTCTTCACGATCGCATCCAATTTTGCAATAATATCCGGATGCTTTGAGGCAATATCCGTCGTTTCCTTTTCATCAGAACGCATATCATACAATTCCCAGGAAGCACTTTTATTTTTCCGTATGCCGCTTTTCACCGCTTTGAAATCAGCAAAGCGGATGGCTATTTCACCTGATTTTTCACCGAATTCAAAATATAAATATTCCCGACTTTTTGGTTTTCCTTTTCCGGTTAAAATGGGCAATAAAGAAATACCATCAGATGGAGGCGCCTGGATTCCTGCAATATCCGAGAAGGTGGCAAACATGTCAAATTGGGCAGATACAAAATCTGAAGTTTTTCCGGCTGCTATCTTGCCAGGCCATCTGGCAATGAACGGCTCCCGGATTCCCCCTTCATAAATATCCATTTTCAAACCACGTAATCCGGCCACGCTATTGAAAAAATTGGCATCTGTTCCGCCGTTGAAAGTGGCGCCGTTATCGCTGGAAAACATGATGATCGTATGCTCATCCAAACCCAGTTCCTTAACCTGCGCCATGATTTTCCCAACCTGTTTGTCGAGATAAGTAATCATGGCTGCATACGTCGAAAGTGGATATTTTGCGGAAGCATAATTCTTTTCACCACGGTATGGTTTTTCGTCAAACTGCCCTATATATTCCCTGACTGCCTCATCGGGAACTTGTAAGGAAACGTGCGGAATCGTCATCGGCAAATACAAAAAGAAGCTTTCTTTTTGGTGATCTGCGATAAATTGCTGCGCTTTGTCTGCAATTTTGTCAATAGCATATTCCTTGCCCTTAAAATAATTAAATGCACTATCAGGCGCATCTTCCGCGAGTTTTCTATGCACATCGATGACAGGATTTTTTAGCGTATCCCACTTTCCGTTTTCCCATAAATGCGTTGGATAATAGTTGTGAGCCTGTTTTTGATCCAGATATCCGTAGAAATGATCGAAGCCTTGTTTGTTCGGGTCTCCGGTTGTGTTGGCCATACCCAAACCCCATTTACCAAAAGCACCTGTCACATAACCGGTGCCTTTCAAAACTTTTGCAATCGTTACAGTTCCTTCCGGCAAAGGCATTTGCCCGCCTTCTTTATCGTCAGGAAAACCGCCCATTTCGTAGTTTCCTCGAATACAAGAATGGCCACCGTGCCGCCCCGTCAATAACATGCAGCGCGCGGGTGCACAAACGGGAGTGCTTGTATAATGTTTTGTAAAACGAATTCCCTCTGCGGCCAGTTTATCAAGATTGGGCGTTTTGATTTTTTTCTGGCCATAACACCCCAGTTCTCCGTAACCCATATCATCGGCGTAGATATAAATGATATTGGGTTTTCGCGATACTTTTTGGGCAGTGGCTAAATTTCCACCGAACAGCAGATGAACAATGGAAATTAAAACCAGCATCGTTATCTTTTTGCTTTTCATACTAAAAAAGTGATAGATTTCTGGAAATTTCAGGGCTTATGAATGAGCAAGAGAAGCCTAGTCACGAAAACTCGGCTTCTCTCCTTTCTCATCTGTTTTTAATAAAATCTAATTCTTCACCGCAGAACCCAACGGTCTATTATTTTTCCCAGTCCTTTTTTGGATATCATCTCCTAAATCTTCCCTCGCCGCCTCAGCAATTTTTTCCAGTTCAGCTACAATTTCAGGATTTTGCTCATATACATTGTAGCGCTCACCCGGATCACGTGCCAGGTTGTATAGCGCAAGCGGAATTTCATGATTTTCAGGAGCGGGTCCAGGCTGACCGTTTTTACCAGGCAATGAACCTTCATAAGTACGTCCCGGATGTGCGAAGACCAGTTTCCAGTCATGTTTGCGTACGGCTTCCAGACTATTTTTACGGTAATAATAAAGCAGATTTTCACGCGGTGTTTTCGTATCGTCACCTTTCAGTAAATCAACAAATTCAATTCCGTCAATTTTCTCTTTTGGTAATTTCGACCCGGTCAGTTTGGCCAGTGTTGGTAGAATATCAATGTTCGACAACAATTTATTCGAAACTCTTCCGGCAGGCACCACGCCCGGCCAGCGGATAATGGCAGGCACCCGCTGTCCGCCTTCGTATGAAGTTCCTTTTCCTTCACGGAAACCACCAGCCGAACCTGCATGATCGCCATAATTTAACCATGGACCATTATCACTTGTAAAGATTACGATGGTATTATCATCCAGTCCCTGCGTTTTCAGTTCTTTCATGATTTGTCCGACGGACCAATCCAGTTCCGAAATTACATCACCAAAAATCCCTCTTTCACTTTTGCCTTTGAAGTTGGCAGACGCAGCTAACGGGACATGCGGCATCGGTTCAGGAACGTATAAAAAGAAGGGTTTTTTGTTATTTTTCTTAATAAAAGAAACTGCGCGCTCCGTAACACTTGGCGTGATGAAACTGGCGTCGTCCAGGTTTTTAATTTCCTTTACCTGCTTATTTCCTTCAATCCAGAAAAGCGGGGGATATTGCGCTTTCTCCTGCCACGGGTGCAACGGCCACATATCGTGAGAATAAGGAACGCCGTAATATTCGTCAAAACCTTGCTGCAAAGGCAGGAAAATGGAATCACTTCCCAAATGCCATTTACCAAAAATACCGGTTGCGTAACCATTTGCTTTCAAAACTTCTGCAATCGTTTCTTCTTTCGGATTAAGCCCTACTCTTTCTTTTGGTCCAAATGCTCCGAAAACACCAACCCGGTTTGGGTAACAGCCAGTCAACAGCGCAGCGCGTGAGGCACTGCACACGGCCTGCGCAGCCATGAAGTTTGTAAAACGTGTTCCTTCGGCGGCCAGTTTATCAATATTCGGGGTTTTATAACCCAGGGCGCCAGTCACTGACAAATCTCCATAACCCATATCGTCTATGAAAAACAAAACAATATTCGGTGTTTTGGATGCTGGCTTCGGCGCCATTGCTGCCATAAAAAGTGCCAGACCAAAAACGAAACACGACAAAAGAACGACTCTTATTTTTTTAATTATCTGCATATTACCAACCTGTATTTTGTGTTAATGATGGATTCAAATCTCTCTCTTTTTGTGGAATGGGCCACAGGTAATGACGGGCTGCGTCAAAAACTTTGTTAACGGCAACTACCTGAACGGTCACCAAAGCACCCGTTGCGTCTTTGTATGTGATACCATAAACGGGCCCTGGCATCACTTTCTCAGCCGTTTTCCAGCGACGGATATCAAATAAGTGCTGACCTTCGAAAGCAAGTTCAACCGTTCTTTCATGACGAACAATCTCGCGTAATTCAGCTTGCGAAGTAACAGTTACCGAAGGCTGTTTAACATCACTTCTACCATTTCTAACCAAGTTGACTACATTTAAAACCGAAGCATCAATTTGCCCTAATTCAATTTTCGCTTCCGCATAAGTCAGTAAAACTTCTGCATAACGGAGCAAAATGAAATTAATCCCACCATTCTGCGGATCGCCAAAATCTTCGTTGAGAACGTACTTTTTAATATTAAATCCTGTTGTTGAAGCGATGTAAGTGCTACCGATCGCATCGGCAGTTCCGCTCGTAGGCTGGGGTTTAAAGGCAATTCCGCTCGGCAGGATATCACCTTCCAGAAAAATAGAATATTTTAAACGCGGATCTCTGTTTGCATATGGCGTTGCAGCATTGTAACCACTACCCGCATCTGTTATTTTCTTCCCATCCAGCGTTTCATACATATCAACCAGCGCTTTGGTCGGCACATAACTGCTTGTACTATTTTTTTGGCTGTATGGCCCTAGTAAAAAGAAAGGATTTATACGATAAGTATCTTTAATAAATTGTCGGTCGAGCAATACTTCCTTGCTATTTTCGGCGGCATAACTGAATAACTTTTCATAAGAATCATACAGTCCGTAAACTCCTGACTTAATCACCTTGTCAGCCGCATCCGCTGCTTTCTGGTAACGGCCTGCAAATAAATTCGCTCTGGCGGCCAGTCCCAGCGCGGCTCCCTGCGTTACTCTTCCTTTATCCGTAGTTGGATAAGTCGTTGGCAAAAGCGCAGCTGCGTCGGTAAGTTCTTTATCAATAAAATCCCAGATTTCAGAAACCGGAGTACGTGTTAACGTTCTTCCTTCCTCAATCGTGATAGACGTAGTCACTAATGGAACATCACCGAAAAATCCGGCAAGCTTGATATACTGATAAGCCCGTAACGTTTTCGCTTCGCCTTTTAACTGATTAATCAGCGCGGTGTTGGTTGAAGGAATTTTATCGACATTTTCAAGAAAATAACTTGTAGCACGGATACCGCGATATGCTCTTCTCCATTCATTATAAAGTTTGGAGCTGGTCGCGTCATAGGCACCTAATTCGATATACGCCTGAACGTCAAAGTTCTGGTTTGTATGAGCGATGTCGGTGAGCGCATCCCAGGTAACTATGTTGGTACTATCAAGGTCCAGATACAAGGCATTTACAGCCAGTTTCGCATCGTTTTCAGTTTTCCAGAAAACATCCACAGACAGACGGTCGTTTGGAAAAGTTTCGAGAAGATCATTGTCGCAGGAAACCAATGCACCGGCGGAAAGCGCCAGAACAGACAGAATCAGTGTTTTTATTTTATATTTTTTCATAATAATTCAGCGTTAGATTATTTTTTACGATCAGAATTGAAGGTTTAAACCAGCCGTGTATAACGCTGTTTGCGGGTAGTAAACCGCGCGTCCTGACGGTGCCTCCGGATCCAGGTTCCATTCGTTCAGCTTGGAAATCGTAAATAAATTGGTCGCAGAAACATACACGCGAACTCTGTTCAAATGGATTTTCTGCGTTAGTGGCGTCGGCACATTGTAAGCCAGCTGCACATTTTTCAGTCGAAGATAAGAACCGTTCAGTACCAGCCTGTCGGAAGTAGCCACGTTGCGCAGATCGTATTTAACCGGACGGGGGAAACGTGCGTTCGGGTTTTCAGGAGTCCAGTAATTGTTGGTGTAAATTTCGTGCGTAAAACCTTCCTGATTTCCCATTTCTGCCAAAGCACCCGCGAGGCGTGAATCCACTTTCGCGGCACCCTGGAACAGAATATTCAGGTCAAAGTTCTTATAAGAAAAATCCGCGTTCAAACCGAAAGTATACTTAGGGAATGAATTTCCGATATTCGTCATATCATTCGCATCTATCTTTCCGTCGCCGTTTAGATCAACATATTTAACATCGCCCGGTTTTGTATTCGCGGCATAGGTCGCCTTGTAATCGATAATTTCCTGCTGTGTCTGGAACAATCCGTCTGTTTTATATCCCCAAAGCGTATTAATCGGCAACCCTTTTTTGATAATATAACGAGGGTCAATATCAGAACCCGCAATGTATGGACCTGTACCTTTCAGATCCGTAACCAAATTCTGGTTGATACTCAAATTTCCACCAACATTGTAGCGAAAGCCACCAGCTGACGGGGTACCACGATAATTAAGGCTAAATTCCCAACCCTTATTTTCAACCGAGCCAGCATTTTGCGGAGGAGCCGTCAAACCGATCGTGGATGGAATGTCCAGATTCAGCAAAATATCGTCTGTTTGCTTCCGGTAATAATCAATGGTAAGATTTAATCTTTTGCGAAGGAATGATGCGTCCAAACCTAGATCCAGCTGCGTTGTAGATTCCCAGCCAAGGTTCGTATTTGCCAAAGTATTCTGACGATATCCCTGAACAGGAGTTCCTCCGAAACTATATCCCGCTGCCGTTAATGCAGCATAATAACTGTACAAATCAACCGACTGATTTCCGGTAATCCCCCATGATCCTCTGAATTTCAGATCATTGACCGTACTTTCCAGTCCTTGCCAGAATTTTTCTTTCGAAATACGCCATCCAGCAGAAAATGATGGGAAAAAACTATACTGTTTTGAACCTGTAAATTTCGAAGATCCGTCATAACGACCATTGGCTTCCAAAAGATATTTTCCGTCATAATCATAATTCACACGACCAAAAAAAGATCTCAAACCATAGACGGCATCTCTGCCGGAATTGTTCTTTGTAGCATCATTCGCTCCCTGACCGATTGACCCAATATCGTTGTTAAAAAAGCGCTCGCGATATGCCATTAAAAAAGTTTGCGTATTCCCAATCTGCGAATAGCCCACCAACGCTTTCAAATTGTGATTGCCAAACCCTTTTTCATAGGTTAACAAATTGTTGATGGTGTATTCACGCAGATTGTTTCTGTTTTCATACAAGGAATTAATCGCGACCGTTTTGGTAATGTTGGTATTCTTGTCCGTATTAACGTACGAATTTGTGTAATTCTTTTGCTGTGTAAAAAGCCCGCGACCGGCAATTTGTGTTGAGAAAGTAAGCCCTTCCGCGATATCAAATTCACCTTTTACATAACCTGCCAGATAGTCCGTTTTTTGTAAAGACTGTCCGCCAATTTCCAGAAACATCAAAGGATTATTTCCCTGCGTGCTCAAACCATATGTTCCGTCCGCATATTTGGGAACAGCCCACAACGATCCGTGAAAGAAATTATTTAACGGCTGGGTAACTATTCCCGAAGCGGCATCTGTGTTGGTTGTTGGATTTTCAGTAACGTTATACCGATAATTAATATCGGCGCTAACACGGATTCTTTTCGAAACCTCATAATCAGAATTCAATCTGAACTCACCGATTTTATTGCCAAAATTCTGGATTACGCCGTCCTGATCCTGATACCGGATACTTAATCTGGTTCGCAAAACATCATTTCCGCCAGCGATGGACAAGCTATGATTTTGCTGCGGCGCAGTACGTAATAATGTTTCAAACCATGTGTTAGGCAATGGATATTTTTCCCGGTCAGTCGCATTAACATAAGCCTGAATTGATTCTTCTGTAAAACGCGCCGGAACGGCTGCGCCAGCATTGGTAAAGGCCGCAACCTGTTCACGCATATAGGCTTCCAAACCCATCATTTTGGGAACGTTATTGGATTTCTGGAGCGCGTAATAGCCGTGATAATCCACCTGAATTTTACTTCCTTTTGCTCTTTTCGTCGTAATCAAAACAACACCATTGGTAGCACGGGAACCGTAAATAGCCGTCGATGCAGCATCTTTCAAAACCGAAACCGATTCGATATCGTCCGGATTGATATCACTTAGTTGTTGTTCAATCCCATCAACAATAACAAGCGCATCATTTTTCCCAAGATCGTAACCGCTTGTGCTGTTGCTGTTTATATTAAAAGTTGTTATACCACGCACCCGGATTGTCGCATTTGATTTTCCCGGAGAACCGCCCAAATCATTAATCGCAACACCGGGCATAAGTCCCTGAAACGATTGCTGAATGTTGGAAACCGGCCGACGGGCAACCTCTTCCCCTGAAATTGTGGACACCGCGTTCGTCAGACTGTTTCTCTTCTGCGTTCCGTATCCAACCACTACAACTTCATCAAGCACACTTTGATCCGGGGCAAGTTTTACCGAAATATTATCGCTGTTCCCGATCCCAACTTCCTGCGCTTTATATCCGACAAAAGAAAAAACAAGAGTTCCGTTTTCTGGTGCGTTAAGCTGAAAATCGCCATTGATATCGGTTGAAGTTCCAACTTTGCTGCTTTTCACAAGAACATTAACACCTGGCAAAGCTTCTCCTTTTTCATCGGTAACCTTACCTTTTACCAGAATATCTTTCGCATCAGCTGCCGGAATATTCACAACGTTAGTTGGTTTTGCCGGAACAGCTTTAATGACTTCCGACTTGATCAGTACGTAATTCCCCTCGACTTCATAATCCAGATGATTTGGTTTTAAAATACTGGTCAAGATCGATTTGACTGTCTGGTCTTTTGCATTGACAGAAACTTTGTTTGTTTTCTTCAGGACCTCGGCGGAATACATAAACTTCACTTTTGTCTGCGCAGCCAGTTGGTCAAGCGTTTCCGGAAGCGATTTGTTTTGAACCGAAAAGGATGTTTTCTGTTCAAGGATTTTTTGTGCCTGAGCAACGTCCGAGAACGCAACTGCACTTGCAATTGTCGTCATCAGCATAAAAACAGCGGATATCCTCATCGCAAAGAGATAAGATCGTTTGGTAAACGATATTGATTTCATACTTTTAAAATTAAATTAATTGTTCATGTTGCGTGAAAAAGTGTTGGTTTCCGAGGCCTGACAATTTCACAGTTACCTTGTGCATTTGATTTTGCTCCCTGTTTCAGCAGGGAGTTTTTTTAGCTAAGGGGGATTTTGTTTTTTCATGTGGGTTATATTGAAGTGCAGCCGGCACCCGTGATATGGTACGTGTTATTCACTTTTTTTAGTTTTGCATCCATCAATCGCGTTAATGCTTTGAGGGATAAATCGACTGGCTCATTACCGATTTGCGCATATACGTTGCAGTTTTCCATCTTGGCATCGAGCTGAATGTCTATATCAAATTTTCTTTCAAGCACCCGCGCAACTTCCTTCATGGAATTATTCCGGAAATTCAGAATTCCGTTTTGCCAGGCAATTTCATCCGAGCTATCGCATTCACCCTTTTCCAACTTGCCTGTCGCCACAGAATAGCTGGCCTTTTGCTGTGGTGTTAATAATACAGACTGCCCTTTTTCATTAGAATCGACCGCGACTTTTCCAGTCACGACGGAAACTTCCATACGTGTGTCTTCCTTATATGACCGGATATTGAAACTTGTCCCCAAAACCTGAACGTGGAGTTTTTCAGTGCGAACCACAAAAGGCTGGTCGGGTCGTTTGGTGACCTGAAAAAATCCCTCACCTTCCAAACGAACCTCCCGAAGTGTTCCACGGAATTTATTCGGGTATTTTAATTTACTACCGGCATTAAGCGTAACCTGAGTACCATCCGCCAACGTAATTTTTGATAATTTTCCGGAAGGGACCTGCAATTCTGTATACTCAACCGGAGAAACTATATTCAGGATGGAATTCCATTGTGTGTAAGACAACCAGCCAATACCGAGCGCGAGCACGATCGACGCGGCCATAAGCAACGTTCTGAACTGAATCTGTCTGATTACTTTTTCCTCCCGATCACTCTGAATTTTGGATGTAATTCTATGAAAAATTTCGTTTTCAAGCTTTTTTTCACGGTTTCCGGAAAATTCCGGTGTAGATTCTTTGTCAAATGAATCATCGTACGCTTTGAGAAAATCATTTTCCTCTTGCGTTGTCCGATTATTTAAAAACTTATTAATCAGGTTAGTAAGTAACTCTTTGTTCATTTAACTATTAGTCTATATACTAACTAGTCAAACTGAAAAGAAAAAGTCCTACGCACTTTTCAAAAAAATTTGATTTTTTTCAAATGTATCTTTTAAAAAAATGCAGAATTAGAGATATCGGATCTCTGTGAGGATTTCGGAATTGATTATTACCGTGCACTGCACCTTTAAGAAAGTTATTTATTTTGCGATTGCAACAAGTAGCTCGGCGCTATGCACATTCGTGGTATGACGATTTGTTTTGTGAGTTCCGTACTAGTGTAACGGCCTTAATGATGGCGATATTTTTACGATTGTAACAAATTATACCGGTACTTAATCTCTGAATTAAAAAAGCCTGAAGACAACAAATACAGAACTAAATAAAGAGGATTATAAAAAACGAAAAGGTGCGTAGTACTGGAAATATTTGTGGAGCCAGCAGTATCCCGATAAGTCAAAAAGGTGCAGAGCACCGAAATAACCCTTGTAACTTGATTATCGAAGTAAAAAACCAACCAATATAAAAATTGATAATAAAGCCTCCTTAATCGTATCAACTGCTTTGATCAACTGATTTTGAACTGTTTTTTGCGTAATCTGTAATTTGTCTGCGATGGCCTGAGTCGTTAAACCTTCCTCGTAACGAAGATCGAAAACCTCTCTTCTTTTGACAGGCATTTTATTTAAAACAGAACCAAATTTTTCCTGCAATTCGGAATAAATTACATTTTGGTCCGCGGACGCGAAAGATGCTTCGAATGAAGAAAGATATTTAAAATAAGTATCATTAACCTTCTGTTTGGCGATCAGGTTGTATACCTGATACCGGGCAGCGCTTTGCAGATAAGCTTTAAGATTATCAATTTCCAGTGTTTCGCGCTGGTGCCAAAGTTTGACAAATATATCCTGCACAACGTCTTTTGCCTGATCCTCATCACCCAGACGCTTATAGGCGGTATCATGTAGTAACTTCCAATACGATTTGTAAATTTCAGCAAAAGCAGATTCATCGCTTTGGGATAAAGCGTAAAGTAAATGCTGCTCGTGTTGAATCGTATCTGCCAACTTATTTATATGGTTCAGGTGGCAAATTTAATAATCTATTAATTATATAGGCTATATAAATTAATAAAATTTTATTCTAACTGATACACCCGGAAATTATCAATAAAATGTCTTGACTTCGTTGAGCGGAAACCAAAATAACCTTTTGTCAATGGAGCCTCGTCCTTGTAAAAGAAAAACTTCTTCCCATCTACCCAAAATTCCGAAACTCCGTTTTTAACCAATATTTTGATTTTGTAAGTATGGTTTGGTTGCAGCAAATGTTCTTTATCAAGATATTCCTGAATCAGGACACGTTCGCCATTTCCCGGATACTTTCTAAATCTGGTCGTTGTGTTGGTGTTTCCGCCCATTCCAACGTAATACAAAGCCAGCGAATCGTATTCTTCCAGGACGCCTTTACGTGTAAACAAATTCGGGTTTTCAGGATCATTGGCCATCCAGAACTGGTTCAGATCAGACAGTCGATCATTTTTTCCGTCATCTACCATAACGGTCCAGTCATATTCAATTTCTATATTTCCGGCTAACCGCTTATTTAGCCAGACGGTCACACCTCCTTGTATATCCAGAATCAGTTTTCCTTGGTTGACCGTTACCGTAGAGTTAGGTTGTGGCGCAATTTCCGATATCCATGTTTTAGAATTCAGCGGTTTTTCAAAATCATCAGCGTAAATCAGTTTCCTTTTTTCCGATTGTCCAAAAGAAAAAACTGTGGCTGTTAACGAAATCAGAACACTCGCGATTACCGACTTTTTACCAAATTTCAACATACTAAAAATATCATTTTTCAACTCGTTCAAATTTTATCTGCCGTAGACCAGGTGCAGATATTGTTTTTGCAAAGATGAAAAATAAGCCAGTGAAGCAATAATCAAGATGATCAAAGATGCTACAAGAGTTGGATGTGGATAGTAGAAAAAAGTTGTGATAATGATTAAACATCCCCGCGCGAATTCAAGATAAAAAACCCATCTGCGCTGTTCCAGAATAGCGCCACAGTTTATCAGCGTCACAAGTATAATCAAGGCAACCATAATTTGAAGAAAGGTATCAGTCTGATGCTCAAACAATAAGAGAAAGAAAAGAATTGTTACCATTACGATGAATTGTCCCAATACATAATGTCTGAATTTTTGCGACCGTGTTCTCACCTTATTTTTAGACAAAAACTTTTTCTCGACCAAAGCTCTCAATTCAGGGTCAAAATCTGCCGGACTGCCGAAAATCATTTTTATTTTATTTACAAAACCATCCTGATTTTTAACAGCGTACCGGAGTTCAACCAGGTAATGAAAATGTTGCCAAAGAAAGCTGTAACTATCCAGCTGCTTTGTAAGACCGTAAACGGCTTCTTCTTTTTCTTCCTCAAAAGTCCCGAAAAGTTTATCCCAGATAATGAACATATCCCCAAAATTTTTGTCAAGATATTGTTCATTGCTCGCATGATGCACACGATGATGCGACGGCGTTACCAAAATATATTCCAGAAATCCAAGCTTGCCAACTAATTGTGTATGTGTGAAAAAGGGATACAAGCCATGAACAATTAACATCGTCGTAATCATCGGGGCCGGAAAACCAATTATTGGTAAAATTGCCCAAAAAGCAGTTCGGACCACAGCCTGAAAAATAGTAATACGCGTTCCTGCCGTGTAATTGAATTCTTCACTCTGGTGATGAACCACATGAAATCCCCAGAATAAATTAACCTTATGACCAAAACGGTGATACCAATACCACAAAAGATCGGTCGCGAGCATGAGCGCTATCCAAAGCAAAATACTTGGTTTTATATCAAAAATGGCAAAATGTTTATGCAGATAATCGTAGAAAAAATAAAATCCTCCGGCCGTAAATAAATCAATTAAACGCTCGGCGACACCCACATTCATGTTGGCCAGAGAACTGTTAAAATTAAAAACCTTCTTGCCTAATCGTTTGGACATCACATATTCAAGCCCTATAAAAAAAAGAAATACGGGAACTGCAAGGGCCATGTAATTGAGCGTCATGAGTTTATATTTTTGTGGATGAATTTATTAATATACTTACACGATAGATTTTATATGCAAATGTAAAAATCAAAAAATGATATTCAATTTCTTTCATATAAATCATTTGTGAAGATTCTCAGAGCGTTACTCTCAATATCTTTTTTTGTTATTTACGAAAGGCTCATTACATTCGAGATTATCTACTATTTTAATGTTATGCTTCTGTTGAACCTGCAAAATCCAGACATTCAGATCAGCAATTAATTTTAACCTAAATGGAAAAAGATTCGACGTATTTTGGTGTGAAGGAAATTGCCCGCAGAGCCAACGTTTCCATTGCGACAGTGGACCGGGTGATCCATAACCGAACCGGCGTTTCGGAAAAAACGAAAAAGAAGATCAATGAGATTATCAAGGAACTGAATTATCAGCCCAATATTTTGGCAAGCCGCCTGGCTTCCAAAAATATCATTATTCTGGCGGTTCTGATTCCCCGTGTTTCCGAAGAAACGGATTTTTGGGAAGCGCCATTACGGGGCATACAGCGGGCAGATGTTGAAATAAAACAATATGGAATTCAAACGATTCCGTTTTTTTTCGATCTCAGTGATAAGAAATCTTTTGTCACCCAGACAAGTTTGATTCTTGAAAAAGGCGTGCACGGCGTTATGCTGTCGCCGTCGTTCATTGAAGAATCCCGGAGTTTTACATTGGAATGCCAGAAGTTAAAAATCCCTTACGTTTTTATCGATTCAAATATTCCGGAACAGCGGAGTCTTTCCTATATCGGTCCGCATTTGTTGAAAAGTGGATATGTAGGAGCGAAATTACTGACCTATCGCCTGAAAAGTAAGAACAAAATCCTGGTCGTCAATATTTCGAAAGAAATTGAAAACTATAATTACCTGCAAATCGAAGAAGGTTTCAGAGCTTATTTTAAGGATAATCAAATGGATAATGAGATTGTCCGGATCGATATCAGGGAAACTGATTACTTATCTGTGGCCAGGTATATGACTTCTGTTTTTCACGAGCATAAGGATATCGAAGCGATTTTTGTGACAAATTCGAGAGTTTTCACGGTTGCTTCCTTTCTTCAAAATACGAACAAAGGAAATATTTCCCTTATCGGTTATGATTTCATAAAAGAAAACTTACAGCACCTGAATAATAATGCCATCGATTTTCTGATTTGTCATAAACCTGAAGAACAAGCTTACCGGGCTATAATGGCTTTATATCAAACACTGGTAATGGGCGGTTCCGTGGAACAGATACAGTATATGCCGATCGATATTATTACAAAGGAAAATTACGAATTCTACCAAAATTGATTTAGAATAAACTCACTGTTTTCAACTATTCTTATAGTACAAGAAGAGGACATTAAGCATTTTGACAGAATTTTCAATATATTTTTTAAAAAAATACTGGTATTTAAAATTTGTTTGTATATTTACGGGTACGTACCCGAAACCATTTTATTTCGGAGCTATTCCTAAACCTATATCTTTTTCTTGATGAATTCTTATAACCGGAGATCATTCATTAAAACCACGATTGTTTCAAGTGTCGCACTGCAATTCCTTGATGATTCAGCTGTTTTCGCAAGTCCTGCGGATGGAAAAAGAGTAGGCATCATTGGACTTGATACTTCCCATAGCGTAGCTTTCGCCAAGGCGCTCAATGCGGTTTCTTCCAATCCGGTTTATGATGGCTATAAAGTTGTCGCCGCATATCCGCAAGGAAGCAAAGACATTGAATCCAGTGTAAAAAGGATTGCCGGCTATACGGAAGATGTAAAAAAGCTAGGTGTAGAAATCACAACTTCAATCAAAGATCTGCTTTCAAAAGTTGATGTTGTTCTGCTGGAAACGAACGACGGCCGACTACATCTGGAACAGGCACTGGAAGTTTTTAAGGCAGGGAAAAGAATGTTTATCGACAAACCTGTTGCAGGAACTTTATCCGACACTATTGCGATTTTCGAAGCATCAAAAAAATATAAAATTCCGGTTTTCTCCGCCTCTTCGCTTCGGTATATTAAAGGAATAGAAGCAATTGATAAGTCAAAAGTACTTGGAGCGGATACATACAGTCCGGCAGTATTAGAAAAAACGCATCCCGATTTTTTCTGGTATGGAGTACATGGAGTAGAAACATTGTACACCGTTATGGGAACGGGTTGTAAAAGTGTTAGTCGGGTAAGTACGCCGGACACAGATATCGTTGTTGGCGTTTGGGCTGATGGCAGAACCGGGACTTTCCGCGGAACAAGAACGGGCAAACATGATTACGGCGGAACCGTTTTTACGCAAGATGGAAATAAAATATTAGGCCCGTACGCTGGTTATGAGCCTCTTCTGGTCGATATTATCAAGTATTTTAAAACGGGTGAAGTACCTGTGACGCCGGAAGAAACTATTGAAATATTTACTTTTATGGAAGCAGCAGACGAAAGTAAACGTCAGGGCGGAAAAAGTATAATGTTGGAAAGTGTATCATCCAAGGCGAAGAAAAAGTAAGTTTTCTTTTTTACTAATATCACAACCATGTAGGTCATAAAATTAAAAGAAAACGTATAGTACGGAACGTCAAACTTTCATTACTGCATTTACTACGTGCTGTTATAAGTAATAATTAACTTATAATCACTTTATTCTCTATGTTTTTTGGCAGAGATTTCTTGACCTCTGCGAACGTGGTTTTAAACTTAAACGCCTTAACAAATGGAAGATATAAACGATATTCATAAATCAACAAATTCCAAATCAACCGATTCAAGACGGGATTTTATAAAAAGGACGCTGGCGGGAACTGCTCTTCTTTCTTTTGGCGGCATTCTTCCGGGATTTAGTACGAAAAGTTACGCTAATATTATCGGTGCCAATGAGAAAGTACGTGTTGGGATCATGGGTGTAAATAGCCGGGGATTTGCTTTGGCGGGCAATTATGCATTACAGCCTAATTGTGAAGTTATTTACATTTCAGATGTAGATTCAAGAGCGGCAGCGAAATGTATTGCAAAGATTGAGGAAGTTTCCGGTTCAAAACCAAAAAACCAGCCGGATTTCAGAAAAACGCTTGAAGACAAGGATATGGACGCACTCGTTATCGCGGCGCCCGATCATTGGCATGCGCCAGCCGCGATTCTTGCATCCAAAGCCGGGAAACATGTTTATCTGGAAAAACCTTGCAGCCATAATCCGAATGAAGGAGAACTTTTGGTTGCTGCTTCCAAAAAATATAAGAATGTAATCCAAATGGGCAATCAGCGCCGTTCATGGCCAAATGTGGCTGCTGGCGTAAAAGAAGTGATTGATGGCTCAATCGGGCGACCTTATTTTGCGAAAGGCTGGTATACGAACAACCGCGCTTCGATTGGAATCGGAAAAGAAGTGGCAGTTCCGTCGTGGCTTGACTATGAATTATGGCAGGGACCGGCTCCAAGAACTCCTTATAAAGACAATCTAGTTCATTATAACTGGCACTGGCTTTGGAATTGGGGAACAGGGGAAGCGCTGAATAATGGAACGCACATGGTCGACCTCATGCGTTGGGGACTTGGTGTTGAATATCCAACGCACGTAACCTCATCCGGCGGAAGATATCGTTACAAAGATGACTGGCAAACACCCGATACACAAGTTATTAGCTGGGATTTTGGCAATGACAAAGGCATGACCTGGGAAGGCAGAAGCTGTAATGGAAGAACCAACGAAGGCGCAAGCGTCGGTGTTGTTTTTTATGGTGAAACCGGATCCATTCAGATCGAACCAGGAAATTCTTACAAAGTGTATGACCTCGAAAATAAGCTGGTGAAAGATGTCAAAAATGATTACAAAATTGATCCAAGGAATAAAATGGATCCTTCACAGGCATTGGACGCTATTCATATCCAGAATTTTTTCGACGGAATAAAAAAAGGAGTTACAGTTAACGCTGAAATTGTTGGTGGCCACCAGAGTACTTTACTTTGTCAGCTTGGAAATATTGCGGTCCGTTCCGGTGGATCTCTTGAAATTGATCCCAAAAACGGACATATAAAAAATAATAAGGAAGCCGAGAAATTATGGAAACGTGAGTATGCCAAAGGGTGGGAACCAACCGTTTGATTTGATTAAAATTAATAGAAAATGAGTGTTCAATCCACAGCGATTCAGGTAAACCAGTTGAATAAAAGCGAAACGATGATCTCAATTCTGATCATTGGGCTCATGTTTTTTATTTTCGGGTTTGTCTCCTGGGTTAATTCTATCCTTATCCCCTATTTTAAAATAGCCTGCGAACTAACCAGTTTTCAGGCTTACCTGGTCGCTTTTGCCTTTTACATCGCCTATTTCGTTATGTCGGTACCGTCCTCTTATTTGCTCAGAGCGGTCGGATTCAAAAAGGGAATGATGATCGGTTTTTGGTGCATGGCGGCGGGAGCATTTATTTTTGTACCTGCGGCCATGTCCCGGACATACGAAATTTTCCTGCTTGGATTGTTTACGATTGGGATTGGTCTGGCTATTTTACAAACTGCGGCTAATCCATACATTACTATTCTGGGAGCGAAAGAACGGGCAGCACAGCGCATCAGTATTATGGGTATTTGCAACAAAGCGGCCGGAATTTTGTCTCCTATTGTTTTTGCAGCCGTAATACTTCGTCCAACCGATACCGATTTATTCGCTCAATTGGGATCCATGACCGATGTGGAGAGAAGTGCCGCATTGGATGAACTGATTCGCCGTGTGATTAATCCTTATATTGGCTTGGGGAGTTTTCTTTTCATTCTGGGTTTTCTGGTTTATAAGTCCCCTTTACCAGAAATCGACACCGAACATGAAAGCGAAGAAATAGCGAGCGCAAATGCGGGTAAAACAAGTATTTTCCAATTTCCACATTTGATTTTAGGAGCATTGGCCATTTTCCTTCACGTAGGAACGCAGGTGATTGCCATTGATACCATTATTGGTTACGCTAATTCCATGGGAATCGATCTGCTCGAAGCGAAGGTATTTCCATCCTATACCTTGTTCTGTACTATTTGCGGTTATCTAATTGGTATATCCCTCATACCTAAAATAATCAGTCAGGTGAATGCATTGAGAATATGTACGCTTTTAGGGGCTTTGTTTACGCTGCTGATCATTTTTACGCACGGACAAATAAATTTTCTCGGTCACTCCACTGATATTTCTATTTGGTTTGTAGTGCTTTTAGGTTTAGCAAATTCGCTCGTTTGGGCAGGAATATGGCCGTTAGCGCTGGATGATCTTGGAAGATTTACCAAACTCGGAGCATCCATCATGATCATGGGATTATGTGGAAATGCGATCATGCCATTATTTTATGGATATATCGCCGACCTGTATAACGTTAAAACTGCATATTGGGTGTTGTTTCCGTGCTATTTATACCTGGTTTTCTATGCTGTCAAAGGGCATAAAATCCGGAATTGGATGATTTAATAATAACAAATGACATTAATTAAAATATTTAACGGAAAGATATTAACCCCGCACCGTATTATCGACGGTGGTTCTATAATTGTTGAAAGTGGTAAAATTCTGGAAGTAAGTGAAAAAAATATTGAAATCGCAGATTCTTTTGAGATCGATGCAAACGGCAAATACATAGCGCCGGGTTTCGTCGACCTTCACATCCATGGTGGTGGCGGTTCAGATTTTATGGATGGAACGGAAGAGGCATTTCTTACCATCGCTGAGACTCATGCACAATATGGAACGACCGCCATGGTACCGACCACTTTAACCAGTGAAAAAGAAGATTTATTAAAAACCCTTGATCTGTACGAAGTAGCGAATAAAAACAATAAAAAAGGAGCTCAGTTTTTAGGTATGCACCTCGAAGGCCCCTATTTCGCGATGAACCAGCGCGGCGCCCAGGATCCTCGGTATATCCGCGATCCTGATCCCGCTGAATATAAAGAAGTGCTTGCTCATTCTTCGTCCATAACCCGATGGAGTGCCGCACCGGAACTGAAAGGAGCAATCGAATTTGCGAAATATTTACAGTCGAAAGGGGTTTTAGCAGCGCTAGCACACACCGATGCGATTTATGAAGAAGTACTGGAAGGTTTTGAAAATGGATATACGCTGGCAACTCACTTATATTCCGGGATGTCTGGAGTGACGCGCAGGAATGCTTTCCGGTATGCCGGTGTCATTGAAAGTGCATTTATTATTGATGCGATGGATGTGGAAATCATTGCAGACGGAATCCATTTGCCTGCTCCTTTATTGAAATTAATCATGAAAATAAAAGGCCCGGACCGGATCGCTTTGATAACCGATGCGATGCGTGCAGCCGGGATGCCGGAGGGTAATAGTGTTCTTGGACCTTTAAAAACTGGCTTAAAAGTTATTGTTGAAGATGGCGTCGCCAAGTTGCCTGACCGATCATCTTTTGCAGGAAGTGTTGCTACTGCCGATCGATTGGTTCGAAATATGATTCTGTTGGCCGATGTTTCACTGTTGGACGCCGTGAAAATGATCACATTGACGCCCGCCAGAATCATGAACGTTCATAATAAAAAAGGCTCACTTGTTGCAGGGAAAGACGCCGACATAGTGATTTTTGATGAAAATATCCGAATTGAAAAAACAATAATTGGCGGTCGTATTGTACACGACGCATTAAAGGCGGAGTAAAATGAGTTTAAACGCAGAGCTTAGTTGTTGTTACTTGATAAATAATACGGCATAACTCTCCCGCAAAACTCCCTTGACTCTGCGTTTAACAAACCTAACCAGTATAATAAAATGAAAGCCGGTAATTTAGAAGTAAAAATATACGGGACACGACAGGAAATGGGTTCCAGTGCCGCTGAAACCGTAGCAGCAAAAATCAGGGAATTGTTAAAAAAGAAGGAATTTGTTAATATTATTTTTGCATCAGCGCCTTCACAAAACGAATTTCTTGCCGTTTTAGCTGAAGAAAAAAATATCGCCTGGGAAAGAATCAATGCTTTCCATATGGATGAATATGTTGGACTTCCTAATGATGCGCCTCAGAATTTTGGCTATTTTCTAAAAACACGGCTTTTTGATAAAATCCCATTGCATTCTGTTCACTATCTCAATGGTAACGCAACTGATATCGAAGCAGAATGTGACCGTTACTCCAAATTATTAACCGATTTCCCTACTGATATTGTCTGTCTGGGTATCGGTGAAAACTGTCATCTCGCCTTTAACGATCCGCACGTGGCATTTTTTGATGATGAGCTTATTGTTAAAAAAGTTAGTCTGGATAGCGCTTGTCGGCAACAACAGGTTAATGACGCCTGTTTTAATTCATTTGATGAAGTGCCGGCTAATGCCCTAACCATTACCATCCCAGCATTGCTGAAAGCAAAATATGCCTATGCGATTGTACCCGGACCTAAAAAAGCCGAGGCGATTCAACATACGCTGGAAGATAAAATCAGTGAAGAATATCCATCCACCATTCTCCGCAGCCATTCTGATGCGATTTTATATATTGATAAAGATAGTGCGGGGAGATTAACGGAAATTTCGTCTTATAATTAAAAGCCGGGTTTATCACTATGGATCCGAACAGATAAGATTAATCATTTTCAACTTTCCACTGTCAATCAAGATTACATGAAGGGAAAACTTTTGACAATCGCTTTAACCGGTATTATCGCATTGAATCAGGGATGTACTACCAAAAAAGAAGAAAAATCAGAGCAAAAAGAGGAAAAACCGTTAAGTCTGATTGTTGTTGAACCGGGCCATTTCCATGCGGCTTTGGTACAAAAATCAATGTATGCAGATGTGAATCCCCTTGTGCATGTGTATGCTTCCGAAGGTCCGGACGTCAAGGCATATCTCGATAAAGTAGAAAAATACAATACCCGTGCGGAAGACCCGACCAAATGGGAGGAGAAAGTATATACCGGCCAGGATTTCCTGGAAAAAATGTTGTCGGAAAAGAAAGGAAATGTTGTCGTTCTGGCCGGAAACAATCAGAAAAAAACCGATTTTATCAAGAAATCAGTGGATGCAAGTCTGAATGTTCTGGCGGATAAACCCATGGCCATTGATGCAGCTGGCTTTGATTTATTGAAAGAAGCATTTACAAGCGCTGAAAAAAACAAAGTTCTTCTTTACGATATCATGACTGAGCGTTATGAAATCACCAATACCTTACAGCGTGAACTGGCCGAACTTCCCGATATTTTTGGAGACTTGCAAAAAGGAACTCCTTCCGATCCGGCAGTTGCAAAAGAGAGTGTTCACCACTTTTTCAAGTACATTTCAGGCGAAGCACTTGTTCGTCCTACCTGGTTTTTTGATGTTAACCAGCAAGGGGAAGGTATGGTGGATGTGACTACGCATTTGGTTGATTTAGTACAATGGAGCTGCTTTCCAAACGTGACACTGGATTATCAGAAAGATGTAAAGTTGCTTTCAACGAAACGTTCTGCAACTCAGCTTACGCCGTCGCAGTTTAAGTTGGTTACCAAAAGTGAGACCTATCCTGAGTTTTTGAAAAAAGATGTAAAAGACAGTACGTTGAATGTATATTCGAATGGTGAGATCAATTATACACTGAAAGGCGTCCATGCAAAAGTCTCAGTTCTTTGGAATTTCCAGGCGCCTGAAGGAACTGGTGATACACATTATTCGATCATGAAAGGTTCAAAAGCAAACCTGATCGTTCGTCAGGGAAAAGATCAAAAATATAAGCCGGTGCTTTATATTGAGCAGGTTTCGAAAGATAAAGGATATGAAGAAGCCCTTACGAAGAGTTTTAAAACGGTTCAGGATAAGTTTCCCGGCATTGAACTAAAGAAAAATACCAAAGGCTGGGAAATTACTATTCCGGCAAAATACGATACCGGACACGAATCCCACTTCGCACAGGTTGCGAACAAATATATGGAATATCTTAAAGCAGGAAAGTTGCCTGAATGGGAAGTTCCAAATATGATTGCAAAATATTATACCACCACACAAGCTTTAAAACAAGCGAAAGGTGGTAAATAAAATTCACTGATTTTTGAAGGGACGGTGCAGGTACAAAATCTGCGCCGCTTTTGTTTTATAAAGCTATACAATCCAGAATTCCAGAAGATTAACTATACTTACTCCATTTTTTTTTGGTTCAAAATCAATCCATCTATGGAAATTACCAATCTCGATATTTAATGGAAAAACGCCCGCATCAAAAGTTACGATGCGGACGTTTTTCATTCTATTCTTACCAGATGGTTTCTTTTAAACTTTACCCATCACAAACATATCTTCCATTGTTGGACTAGGACTTCCTCCGGTTTTTTCCAAAGTGATTGCGAATGCCACAGCACCTGGATTAGCCTGTTTCATTTTCAAAACCTTGTTGGAAAACTCCGAATCCAGAACACCCATATCAACCGGTTTTCCATCTACTATTGTCCAAAGCTGATATTGCTTGCCTTCCGGAGCTGCCGGTAATTTTTGAACGTCAAGCAAAACATCATTTGTTTTAGTATCCCATATTGCCGCTACAACGCTTTCCGGAGATTTCTCAAGACCGGCCATCCTCACTACTTTATGATTCGGATTTCTGTACAAACTTGCTAACGCCTCTTTGTATTCCGCATCCTTTTTCAAAGCATCTATGCCGGCTTTCAAAACATCCGTTTCAGCAGCATATTGTTCGTTTTGCTTTTTAACACCAGACATCTGAAGTGCAGACCAGCCAAATAGCACAGCGAACAAAACTGACGCAGCCACAGCAAGTTTGGCCCATGAAGGATAAATCACAGTTGCTCCGCCATTTACAGAGGTAATATCTGTACTAACTTCTTGCCTCGATGTTGGCTGAGTTTCGATTGTAACATCACTGTCTACGGGCAATTTTTTTATATTATCGTTAGCCTGGACCGAACTTGGTTCAGCACTGGTTAATTCAGTAGATTCAGGTTCTTCTGTAACCTCATCGAAATTCATCTGGGCAAAAAGCGTCTCTTTTAAAGAAGCCGGTGGTGGTGTCTGGTGCTTTAAGGCATATTGTTCCAATGCGCTCTCTGTGCGCATCAATTCCTCTTTTATCTCTGGATAAATATGAGACATACACTCCACTTCCTGCTTCTCCTGAGGAGAAACGGTGCCCAATACATATTCCTCTAATATACCGGACTCTATGTAGGCTTGGATATTCATACTGCAAAGTATTGTTTTAACTCTTGTAATGCTGTTCGGATTCTCGATTTCACCGTTCCCAGTGGGATCTTTAATTCTTCGGAAATTTCTTCATGGGTATAACCCTGGAAATAGGCCATATCAATAAGAATCTTCCGCTCGGGCCGAAGCATATTAACGATTGATTTCATCTCCGAACTTGCGGTATTCAACTCTTCACTGGTGTCGCGCTCATTTAACGCAACCCGGTCATCAATATCGTCCATGATTGGTTTTCTGCCCTCAACACGAGCGGCATCAATCGCACCATTACGGGCAATATTCAAAATCCATGTAAACAGTCTTCCCTTTTCCGGATTGTACGAGGCAATATTCTTCCAGATTTTCAAAAAAGATTCCTGTAGAACATCAGCAGCCCGCTCCTCATCACGCAATGTTTTGCATATTATATTAAACAATGCCCCAGAGTAGTGATCGTAGAGGAATTCGAATGCAGTCCGCTCATTTCGTTTAAGAGCAGCCACAAGTTCTTCTTCCGAATATTTTACTTTGCTAGTCGCCAAGAGTCGCTTAACATTAAATTTAACATTTCTTATTGGCAAGCTAATAAAATTTCCCAAGATCTGGTCAACTGGCAAATATATAATTACCTGCCTCTGACCATAATCCAAAATCGTTTGCAATCCGGGCGGAGAAGCCCCAATCATCAAGCTTGGTGAATTGATCATCTTAGTGTGCTTTTTATTATATACGTGAAAAGCAGAATCTTAGATCAATTCAGAGGTTCAAGTTCAAAGAGATTATAAAAAACTTTTATGAAGTAATACTTAATACGATCAAATCATGTAAACAGGCCACTTTTCTACGGCTTTGAAGAATATACTTGTTGTAACCTTAACTATCGTTAACAAATCAACCGATCTATTTTTGACCTGAATTATTACTTGCGTAAAAGTTCTACGCGCCAGTACGTCATAAAAAGAAAGAAAACCATGAGACTCAAAAGGTAGATTACATTACGCGAATCGACCAATCCTTTACCCAAAGCACGGTATTGTTCATCCAGAGCAGTCCATGAAAAAATGTCAGCGGCAAATCCACTTCCTAATAATGTGGATATTGATCCAAAACCGACATACCAGATGAAGGAAAGAAATACGCCGAGAATGAATGCTATAATCTGGTTTTCGTTCAGGGAGGATGACCAGATTCCCATCGAAACCAGGACCCCGCTGAAAAGGAAAAGACCAATGTAGGAACCAAAAACCGCTGCCGAATCAATATTTCCGACCGGATTTCCCAATTTATAAATGCTGATATAATAAAGTATCGTAGGCAGAATCGTAAGCAGAACCAAAATCCAGTTTGCAAGAAATTTCCCAAGTATCAGCTCCCAGTTCTTTATTGGTTTGGTAAGCAATAGTTCAAGTGTTCCGGTCCGGCTTTCTTCCGCCAGCGAACGCATTGTGATGGCTGGAATCAGGAAAAGAAGTACATAAGGAGCAAGACTAAAAAAAGCATTCAGGTCGGCGTATCCATAATCCAGGACATTGGAATCAGGAAACACCCAAACGATTAATCCGACGGCGATTAAAAAAACCGCCATGACCATATAGGCCACCAGCGAATTGAAAAAACTACCTATCTCTTTCTGAAAAATTGTAAACACTTTTTTTAATGAAAAACTGGAAATGAAAAATCTTTACGGTGACAACGGACTGGACTTTGTTTATATTTCAAAACAGATTTTGCTGACCTAAAATCGTTACTCAAAAACCGGTTTCTCGCGACGAAGGATTGCAGCAATGATTAACGAAAAAATAAAACCGATGAACAGAAATCCGAACACTCCGGCGGCAAACATGATTCCCGGAGAACTGAATTTTTCAGATAACTCCATATAATGATCGATCTGTGAATCGTCGAGTCCCTGCGCTTCCATGTCTGCTCTAGCCTTGTCCAGTATCTGAGTTCTGATCGTAGTATCAATAAACCGGATGTAAAACATGGAAAACATGGATGAAAAAAAGCCTAAAATGGCCGAAACAAGACTTCCCAATCCTAACCCCTCTCCATAACCCATAAATCCTTTATTGGTTTCCCGGTATTCTTTCATCGCCAGAAAAATGCCAATAATCATGATCAGGTAGGATAACATAGCCAGCCATTTATTCTGCGACTGTCCTGAGACGTTGGTGATCGTTGTGTAAATGATAATGGCAACCGACGTTAAAATTCCATATTTCAGAGCTGTGCGTGCGGTGGATGCTTGTTCTTCCATAATGATTCGTGTGCAAGTTTAGAGCATGAAGAGGTTTAAATGTGATCGTCAGTAAATTTAGGATTTATTGTGAAATACTCCATAATCCTGTTTCCTGAAAATCAATGATATAATCAGAATTGGAATAATTGCCATAACAGTTTTCTTACTGATCTCGTCTGTAATCACTTCTGACGGCTCCATAGCCTGGATACTTGCGTACATTTTCAGGAATTCCGCATTACCGATATTTTTGACCAACTCGTCTTTCCCCGACATCAAAAGTGTACCCATTTCCTGGAGATAATTTGTAAAAACAGCAGGGTCGATATACGTTATAAACAAATAAATCAACCAGCCATTAATAAACGCGCCAACCGTGTTGATAACATATCCAATTGTCAGCGCTTCCCACAAATGCAGAAATCCATTTCCAACTTTTTTTCGAAAATACCAGCAGCCACCCGCAATCATAATCACGTGAATACCAATATCCATTGCCTTATTATTTCCCAGCGGTACAATTCCAATAGCATAAAGTCCCAGAAAAAATCCGAATGCCAACACACCTGTGATCAGGCCAAAAACCAGCGATACTTTTAAAAGTGGTTTGTCAAAATACTCTAATAATGATTTCATGATAAATAATGATAGAATGACAGGTAAACAAGCCGGAAGCCCGATTTGTTTACCTGTCATTCAGAAATGAACTTAATACCACTCTAAACGGCCATTATTGAAAACTCCGCGAACGGCTCCTTTCAATTTTTGCCCAAGAAATGGCGTATTTTTTGACTTTGAATATGTTTTTTCGAAAACCCATTCTGTCTCTGGTTCAAAGAAGGTGAAATTTGCCGTTGAACCTTCGGCGATCGCTATTTCTTCAAGCCTTAATATATGTCGTGGCTGTGACGTTAATTTTTCAACAATATCTTCTGTACTCAATCCACTATGCATGGAAGCCAGCGAGAATGCCGTTTCCAATCCTGTGATCCCAAAATCGGCATGATCAAATTCCAGGTTTTTGCTTTCCTCATCATGCGGCGTATGATCAGAAACAATCGCATCGATCGTTCCATCTGACAATCCCTGACGAATCGCATCGTGATCGGTTGCAGAACGGAATGGAGGATTTATTTTTAAGTTGGTATCAAAATCCAGAAGATCCTTGTCCTCGTAAGCCAATTGATGTGCCGCGACATCACAACTTACCGGTAAACCTTTTTTCTTTGCTTCCCGGATCAGCTCAACAGCTTCTTTTGTTGAAACCAGAGAAATATGAAGAATCGGCTGGCTGCTCAATTCGAGCGATGATTTTTCAAGGGCATATTCCAGCAATTTCAAATCACGGTTTAGCATCATCTCCTCGGCAAGCGACGGCATACCTTTCATACCGATCAGCGTACTTGTAATCCCTTCGTGCATCTGCCCAAAAACAGTAAGCTGACGATCTTCCGGACGATTCATCAGCAACGCATTCAGAGGCTGCAGATACAAGATTGTTTTCAGGAAAAGATCTGCGTTCTGAACGGGATGCTCTCCATCTGTAAAAGCGATCGCACCGGCAGTATGCAAATCAATCATTTCTGTAAAATCCACCCCTTGCGCTTTCCGCGTTACAGCAGCTGCTACATGAAGCTTGACCAGTCCACCGCGACCAGAATTTTTGATGTAATTTAATGTGTCTTTGCTATGAACAACAGGCTCTGAATTCGGCAGCAAAACAATTTCAGTAAAACCGCCATGAGCCGCTGCCTCACGAACGGAATCCAGATCTTCCTTATGTTCAAAACCGGGATCACGAGAAGCTACCCGCATATCCACCCAACCCGCAGAAACACATAAGCCCTCTGCTTCTTTTATCTCCGCTCCGTCTTCCGACAGAGCCTCACCTATCTGAGTTATTTTTCCATCCCGGATCAGTATATCTTTAACCTGCCCATTGAAAGGCGATTTTTTATCAATGATTCGAACCGATCGAATTAATACTTTCATAAATTATGTGACCACAAAACGCGAATTTATTCCAAAAAATAAACGAAGGGAATCTCCGTCCGTTTAGTATGAATAATTCTTTATTTAAACATCTTCTTTTTTTTTACAGGCAAAAAAAAAGCTCCCTTCGGAGCTTTAAATCTTTCATCAGGCACCAATGAATTGCTTGTAATCTTCAACAGAAAGTAATCCTTCGGTATCGTCAGGATTTGCCAAAGTTATTTTAACCATCCAGCCACGTCCGTAAGGATCAGAGTTTACCAATTCCGGTTCACTGTCCAACTCATCGTTCACTTCCGTTACTGTTCCAGCAACCGGAATAAACAAGTCCGAAACTGTTTTTACAGCCTCAACCGAGCCAAAGACTTCCCCCTTTCCGAGCGAATCCCCAACTGTATTAATGTCTACATACACGATATCACCCAATTCTTTCTGAGCGTGATCTGTAATTCCGATAAATGCCGTATCTCCTTCAATACGGATCCATTCGTGATCTTCTGTGTACTTTAGTTCTGAAGGGAAATTCATGATATAATTAGAGTAAGTTTTGAAACGTATTTCAGACGCAAATTACAGGATGTAGATTGTATTTTCCAAATCGAATTTTATTCCGCCAGATTGAACTTCAACTGAACCCCGCCGGAGGTACTCGAACGATAAAACGAGTTGGACACTAACGGATCATTAAACGTCCTGTCAAAATAGAACTGGCAGCTTAACCTGTTGTTCACGACGTAATTGATCGTCGGGTGAAGCTGGAAATTGATATTACCTGCGATTGGAATATTCTCGCCGTCAAACTTACGCTGTATATGGCGTGTATCCCGGAACGTCAAACCAAGCTGCATGGTCATATCGTTTTTCAGTTTCTTCTTCACACCGTTGATTTTGAATGGAAGCGGAACATTGTTTTTCGTAAATCCGATATTGACCGTCACATCCTGATTAAAGAGTTCGGCAACTTGTGAATTCGAAAGATTAAGTGCCACGGTTCTGTCACGATTATAATCAATACTTCCCGTGATTCTGCTTTGCGTACGGAATGTTACACCAACTAACGGTGCAAATTTTTCCGAAAGCGTAATCGTGCTCATCGAGAAAACCGGAACATACTGACCAAGGTAATTTGTCTTGGAAGATAAAGGATAACCGGTCACAGCAAGGTTAACATACAAAGCTTCGTAATCCAGATTTGATGTAAAGTTCCCAACACTGTAAGTCGACGAATATCTGTGCTTCATTGTGAAGCTGCTGAACAATCTTTTAAAAGCCGGAATTCTTGCCAAACCGTCATAATTGATATCCCAGTTTGGCATCGGGAATTTCAGGAATGGATTCGTACGAACTGTTTTAGGATCTTTACCGGTATAAGCCGCGAAGAATGAAGAAATCAAAACGTCCTGAGAATTTTCGTTATATTCTCCACTTCCGTTTAGGTTTTCAGCGTTCAGACGATCACGTAATATCGCACGGTATGATCTGAATTTGTCAAAAACCGGAGATGAATTATCCTTTCTGATTTTAGCAAACGCGGTTCTGAATGACATGAACGACATACTGAACTGTCCGTTTCTTAAAGGATTCTGGTGTGTGTAATCGCCTGTTGAATCAGGACGGTAAAATTCCTGGTAAGCATCCTGACGCGTCAGCCTTACTTCAATCTGCATCCGGAAATCCTTGAATGGTTCCAGTGAAGTATTGGCTGCAAAGTTTTTGGCAATAGTTTGCTGGAACGGCTGATTTTGTTCTTTACTTTTCGTTATCCATCCATTAGCCGCAGCTTTCGTCTGGAAGTTCCGATCCTGTTGCCCCATGACGAAGCCTAGTCCCGGCGCGTTTGCATTATCCAGTCCAAAATACTTTGGAGCACGCAAATAACCCGGAAGTGCCGTCGTTTCCTGCACCGAATAACTGACATTGATACCACGCACTGTCATTAAAACACGAGTAATGTTTTTCAGTAAATCAGTCGTACGCAAATCAATATCTTCAATATCACCCGGACTTCTTGCAAAATTCTTGCGTTGTGCAGAGGGCGTATTTGCAAATTTCAGGTAACGTAATTTATTGTAAAGCATCACGAAATCCACCTTACCTGTTATCCCTCTTTCACGGCTATTACGAATAATATCCCCAAATGGAAGACTATCGGCATCCATCAGACCAAATGCATTTGCCTGATAATTGTAGCCAACCGAATGAGAATAATCGGCAGTCATCCAGTCAAGCAGTGGGATTTTGTCTAACGGCAGACGATAAGTAAGCTTTATTTTCTGGTCAAAATTCTTGATCCGACCCAGATTTTTAAAATTACTCCAGAGTGAATCTCTTTTTTGTGATGTGTTCAGATCGCCCTGCGGTTCATCAATGATTGCATTGGCCGAAGCATTGTACATCAGCGTCATATTTTTCGTCAGGTTCCATCCGAAATCGTAATAACGGTTAAACCAGAAATATTTCTCAAACATCGGTGTCATTCCTTCCGTTGTCAGATCTGAGTTGCGAAGCTGTGTTCTTGCAAAACGACGATCAACATCGGTGCGAACCGATACCATGTTCGGCAACAGGGTTACGTTAAAATCTCTTATAAATTCAGCATAACGATTTGTAGCTTTCATCTTTTTGAATGGCTCGAAAGGTTTCGGCTGACTGCTGTATATATATGAAATTCCACCCTTATACATCCTTTGCGAATATTCCTGAGTCAGGATATTTCTTCTTGTATCATCACTGAATGCGTAGGTAAATGAGAAGTTTTCAAAATCATAAAAATGATTTTTCACTCCGGGTTTCGTCTTGATTTTCCTAACGTTAGAAAAGTTGATTCCTCGCCGGACAGCATTTTCCTCCACAAGTCGTCGGTATCCGTCCCGTTCTTCGTCGGATTGCAAATTGGCCAGGGAAGTAGACAAAGGTGTATCCGGATCGAGCGGATCAAAATGTGGTTTTACGTTTCTTCTGTCATAACTTACAAACAATGGAATACTGAATCCCCACTGCTGCGGTAATAATTTATCAACTGCGATGTTAGAAGAAAAACCATATTCGGTAGTCAGGTTACGAGACCGCTCGCCGATTCGTTGCTGCACACTTCCAAAGCCAAAAGTTTCAACACGACCCGAAGCTGTTACGGTCGCAAAATCTGCTAGTTTAGCATTCAACTGCGCAATAGCTGCCCATCCACCTTTATCATCAAAACCTTCAGCGTGCATTTCATCCGTCCAGATACAGAAAGTTTTTGCACGTTCATCCGCAGATTTCGGATTTCGCATACCTATCATCATAACACGAACCGCACTTAAATCCGGGTTACCGACAACCGTTATTTTATATCTTCCATCACTCGTAGTGATCGTATAAGGAATACTCTGATTTTTGTCAATGCTGCGATTACGCTCTGCTTTGGCACGGATCAAATCGTCCAATGCGATGTTCAGCTCATTATTTTCGGGCCAGATTTCTTCACGCACCGCAGTGTTTTCACGCGTCGACTGCAAACCGGAAATATCGATCTCGTAATAATTTTGAGTAAGGTCAGTACCAAGTCTCATGAACGCGCCAACCATTCCGTTTTCATTATCGTCATTCTGCATGTGGATATACATACGCAGACGTTTACGGAACAATAAATCAAGATTTACATTTTTATAAACCGCTCTCGAATCACCATCACGAAGATTGGTCACGCAAAGACTCATGGATTGCTCATTAAGCTGCAAACTTGGTCTCTGAGTAAAATCCTGATCCCGCTCCCAGCCCGGAGGCAATTGGTAAATGTATTTTTTATCCGTGCTGTTTGCCGGATTTACAGCCACACCATTTTCTTCAATACTTACTGTCCCAACTGTGAATTTCGCGTCATAAGGTTCAGGAACTTCCTGTAAGCCAGCTGCATCAAGATTGTAAGTATATTTCCTGTATTGCTGTCCAATCATTTGCAACTGAGCAAAACGAAGTACAACCGGCTGCTGGAAATCAGCAAGATACATCCGCATGAATCGGATTGATTTGAAGCCACTGATTGTTCCAACCTGGCCAGTGAATTCTTTGATCGGGACACGGAATAAATACCAGTTCTGAGTACCACCATCGCCTGTGGTCGTGGTCTTATCCACAATGAAACCGTTTCCAACACTAAGCTGATTTGGTTTCAGGTCAATGGAATACTCATAATACGCTTCGTTATCATTGATCGTATTATCAACGTTCATATCTTCCCCGTCCGGAATACTTCCTGAGGCCGGCGTTACCTGTGAAGAATTCCCAAGACTTTCCGGAGAATTATTCTCCATACCTATATAATCCTTGTAGCGCTGAAGAATTTTAAGATTGTTCGCATCCTGTTCTTCACCAAGGAAATATTTGAAGTCGTCACCGGAAGGGTCAGCAAGTATTTTAGCTCTCGCCTCAGCGGTAAGATTTGCAGGCAGACGATCAAGATATTCTTTGAAGAATGTTCTTTCTTCATCATTGCTCAAACCGTCCAGACCAACATCCTGCTTCTGGCGAGCACCTGTTTCATTACTGAATGCGTTGATCAGATACTGAGATTTGGTCACTTGACCCCAAACCGTCTGCTCAACATTTTCACCTACAATTTTTTCAGTAAGAGGTAACCCGTTTTCGAAGTTGTAACGCTCATCAGGAATAACGTCTTCTGAAATATCACCTAAATTGAAGATAAGCTTACCACCAGTGGTATTGTTCTGAGGATTGGCTGAACCATCACGGACAACGCCGTTAGGTCCCGTAACAAACGGATCCAGCATCCAGAATTCGATACTTTCAATATTGGCATTATCGAAGTCATTATCAGAAGTAATCGCGCGGCTTAGTCCACCAAAATTCTGTCTTGGATTTTTCAAATTACCATTGGCATCCAGGTCTGTGTTGTAGTTATACATACCACGTTCACTAGGATAATAGGCGATATCTAAAACATTTTGTGGATAATTGATCAGCCCGGCAACCGAACGATTCGGGAAAATATCTTTTGGCAGATACAATTTCTCATAAACATTTTTGCGGTCATCATCCGTAATATTCGTCGGAGATTGCGCTGCACCACCTAAACCTGCCGCTCCGCCAAAGAGGTTATCAATAACATAAGCGGAAATCTTTGCTCTTTTGTATCCGTAATCCAAAGTCTTTCCGTCAAATCCCTGACGATACTGAGGCGGTACCGTTGACAAACGCCATTTTTGTGGCTGTCTGGCTAAATCATAAACTGTTCTCGTTGATTCGAAGTCATCAATCAAGGAACGATTGTTAACTTCTTTGGAAACACCCGGGAATAGTTTTGCAAATTCTGCTTTGAACTGAATGCTGGACATTTCTTTCGTTTGCAGGAAAGGAAGTGCATCCAGCCATCGCGTAAGGAATGGAACATTTTTTCGGATGTTCACATTGAACCCAAGCATTGTATTGTTAACCGGTTCGTTGCCAATTGCCACACGGGTAAGGAATCCGGCAGGTTTTTCCTTATACCGAATGGCTGTTAATCCCAGACTTATATCGCGATTTACAACATAATCAAGGTGTGTTCCCAAAAGTGTCCGGATCTGGTTCTGGAACATATCAGGGCGTTCATATTCAATGACGATTTCCCGTCCTGAGTTCATAACACTGCTGTTTAGGATACGAACTCTGCCGATCTGCGCTTCAACAATATAATCAGAACCAGCAGATAAGGGAACGCCGCCGGAAGTTACAGTAACCGAAGTTTCCAGAACGCCATAAGGCAATGAAACTTCCGCGCCGCCACTGGACTGGTATGAACCTTTAATGTAAAATTTATTATGCTCCGTAACCTGTTGCGCATCGATCATTGTCGTGCGATAAAGTTCGTCGAAAACATATTTTTTACGGAATGCATCATCACTCAGTCTCGCATTAAGATTAGAACCAAAAGGCTCCAGAACCGGGAAAAATACGCGACCTGATTTGGTATCGATTGTGACGCCGTCGACAAAGTCGAAGTTTCCGTCTGGCTGCAAATCATTAACAGGATTCAACCTGTCAAGACCCATCACACGGATCAAAGGAATGTTGGCAAGATTACTTTCCTGTAAATTTGGGTTATCAATACCTGTCAAATCATCTTTATAAATGATGCGCAGCTGAAAACCGGTTTTATCGATCGAGCTTGTCCCCAACGTATAAACGTTTTTCATCATCAAATCCCACATTGGCAATTTCGTATTGTTACGAATTGTGGATGATTTGATCAGTTTCAGCGCGATTACTTCATCATCTTTCCGATTTTGGTAATCCTCGGTAAGCTCCCCTACCTTATAAGACCGTCCATTGTAGGTGTATTCGTAAGCAACCGCAAGAACTTCGTCGTTTCGTAAAGGCGTTGTCAAAGAAATATAACCCAATTGCGGACTGAATGTATATTCACGGTCAGCAACCAGTCTCTTTGCACCTCTTAATAATTCGTAATCGACGGTCTTTTCAAAACCTAAATTAGTAATTGCCGAATTGGCATTATCAACCTGACGGAAACCAGCGTTGTCGGTTAATGTCTTGTACAAACCATTTGTTGCATTATCAGCAGGCTGGTTCGCACGGATCGGCTGAATATTTGGATTCCCTGTTTTATAAGGCGTCGGTTCACCTAAATCAGTGAATCCAACAATATTCCTTAACGATTCTGTTGTGGTTGTTCTGTTTGTGACATAAACCTCCATACGGGTAACTGTTACACCAGAAGTAATTTGAGGTGTGTTTCTTAAAGCGCTCTCATATTTGTTCCTGAAATACTGAGACAGGAAAAAGTTTCGGTTTTCGTCATAGTTATCTACACGGATTTCAAATTCACGACTTTGGGCTCCTCCGCGCAAAACAATTCTCTCCTTACTTGAACGCTGCTGAGACGCGACAAATGTTGCACTCAAACGCCCAAACTGGAAATCTGTTTTTAAACCAAACAAATTTTGAACACCCGGAATTAACTGGCTATTGATCGCCCAGTTGATATTTCCCGCTTCAACTTTACGCAGAAAACTTTCTTCCGGATTCTTATAATTCAGTTTAAGAGCATTTTCAAAATTGAAACTTGCTTTGGTATCAAAATTGGTAAGAAAACCCAATCTGTCTCCCAGGTTCGCATTAAAATTGATTGCGATCTGTTCGTTGAAAATAAAGTTGGTATTACGCCGCTGACGAATTGGAAGGGCTGGGTTATCAATAAACTGATTCATTACGCCGATATCCAGGGCAACGAAACCAGTCGGTTTGAAATCCAGGAAATTATCTCCAAGAATCTTAGAAAGCGCAGGCGGCACATCAAGTTTAGGCAAAAGGCCTCTTGCGCCCATCGCACTTTTTCCATCTTGTCTTGAAGAATATTCCCGCAACAAACTTTTAAAAGCACGATCTTCCAACGCCTTGTCGTATGTTTCCATATCTATACTCTCAGGTGCCCGGTAGTCCAGGTTTCCTGATGGAGTTTGAATATTTTCTGTTACGGCAATTTTACCGGAACTATCCAATAAAATATTAGTAGAAATATTGGCAGGATCTTTTAAATAAAAAGGAGAACGCGGCCTTGGCTGGGCAAATTTGTTAGAATAAAAATCTTTCCAACGCAATATCAGCTGATTGCCTGAGCGATCAACATTTCTGCGTGTCGTATCCGGAATCGTGTCCGTAAGCATCGCCCAATCGGCAAGAGCTTCGGAATTGGATTCCGTTTTATCAAAAGAAGCCGTTGCCAGAAGCAAAGCTCCGGATGAGATCGTAATGGCCTTAAAGAGGGATGAGTAAACCGTTGATGACAAAGCTTAATACTTTATTTTTTGAGGGTTTCTGCAATAATCAATGTCAATATATCCAACGTAACGGTAAAGTTCTTTTCCATATTCCCGTGCGATTTTAAAAATCCTGACTAGCGAAGTGCTAATTTAATCAACTGCTCTACCGTTATCTCGTATCCTTCCCGTTTGATAATGGCATCCAAACTTTTCTCGGCAGTCGCCTTCGGGATGCCCAGTGTGACCAGGGCAGCCAAAGCTTCGCTTTTCAACGCATTATTCGAACTGGCAGGCGTTTTTACGCCCGTAGTAAGCATTGCATCTTTGCGCATTTTGTCACTTAATTCAAGAATTACTCGCTGGGCTGTTTTTAATCCAATTCCTTTAATAGACTGGATCAGACGTAAGTCTTCGTCGATGATACCCTGGCGGATTTCAGGCGAAGACAAGGAGGAAAGCATGACTAAAGCAGTCGATGGACCCACTCCCGAAATACTGATCAAATCCAAAAAGAGGCTTTTCTCATCACTTTCCAGAAAACCGAAAAGCACATGAGCATCCTCGCGTATATTTAGATAGGTTACCAATTTGCACCGCTTCCCCACATCGGGCATGGCAGTGTAAGTCTGCAATGAAATCCGAACTTCGTAACCCAGACCCTGAACATCAATAACGGCAAATGCAGGATCTTTATAAGTTACTGTTCCGTCAACGTAGGCAATCATATATTTATAGTATGTGCGTTTAAATAGCTTTTTCTAGCTTGAAACAATCAGTTTCATACCAGGTTTAATTTCGTTTCCCCTGATCTTGTTTGCTCTTTTCAAATGATCAATCGGTAATCCGTAACGTTGGGAAATGTTCCAAAGTGTGTCACCCTGTTGAACAGTATGGTAACGCATTTTAATATGTCTTGATCTTCTCTGTTCTTCCTTCTGCGCTTGCTCCGTCCTTGCCGACGCTACAAGAGTTGCAGGAGCAGCTTCTTTAACCTCTTTGTATACGATTAATTTTTGCCCACCCCGGATCGCACTTCTGCGAATATTATTCCATTGTCTCAATTCAGAGATTTCAACGTCATATTTCCTCGAAATAGATTCAAGTGTTTCTCCACGGCGCACGGTATGTGAAGATTTTTTTTGTTTGACTTTCGTAACCGCAGCCGTCTCCTGATAATCCTCACTCGTATCTTCTGACTCTTCGTTTGAAGCCAAAATCACTTCCGCAGTGGTATCTGTTTTCACCTGCTCTTTTTCCGCTTTTCGTGAAGCTACAAGAGTTGGTCTTACAGTAACTTTTACATCTTTATATACAACCAAACGCTGTCCTCTCTGCAATGAGTTTCTACGAATGCGGTTCCATCTTTTCAACTCTGCAACCTGAACACGGTATTTTCTTGAAATAGATTGAAGAGTTTCACCTCTTTTTACAGTATGTGAAGACTTTTTAGACACTACTTTCGTATTTCCCGCAAATTCCTCACTGTCCTCGTCTCCATCCACGTAAGCATATGGGAATGCTCCTTTCGTGTTGTCAAGTCCGGCCAAAACCGCACCTGCCGGTATGTACCTGCGTGTGCAGGAGTCCATGATAACACTTCTGTTACTGACAAGATAAGTATATTTAACACTTGGTACTTTAAGAACAAAATCACGTGTCTGCTCCGGAAGCATTGTCTTGGTCAGCTGAGGATTCAGTTTGTTCAGCTCCGCAAAATCGATTCCGCTTTGTTGGCAGAAAGTTGCAAGATTTATATAACCATTAATATGGATTGTATCGTTCGGAATCTGGTATTCAGGATTTTGTGCATAAACGCCATGATCATTTCCATAATTCATCATGTAATTCATCGCCACGTATTGAGGCACGTAAGACCTGGTCTCTTTCGGAAGTGCGTTATAGATTCCCCAGAAAGTTGTTCCATGTGAACGACGCATCGCACGTTTCACATTACCCGGCCCCGTGTTGTAAGAAGCCAGAGCCAACTCCCAGTCTCCAAAGATATTATAAAGCTGTTTCAGATATTTACACGCTGCTTCTGTCGCTTTCACAGGTTCAAAACGTTCATCAATATAACTGTCCTGATATAATCCGAACTCACGACCCGTCGCGGGCATGAACTGCCAGAGCCCACCAGCTCTAACCCGGGAAAGTGCAGTAGGATTGAGTCCTGATTCGATCATCGACAGATATTTAAGCTCTGTCGGCAAACCGTATTTTTGAAGTGTTTTTTCAAACAATGGGAAATACAATGGCATTTTCTCCATCATACTGATTGTGAAATTTGTCTTTTTATAAATAAAATATTCCACAAATTCATGCGACGACTTATGATAAGTCAGAGGAATCGATTTTTCGAGTTTTGCAAAGCGCTCTCTTAATAGATCTTCGGGAATAGCAGGCGTCAACCCAATTTCCTCAACATCAGGAATGGAAGGAATTTCAGCATTCTCGTCGGCCACCGCCGCGATTCCTAGCGTATCAGGCCAAATAATTTCTAATTTCTCTCTTTGTATTGTCGCCATAACCGGCGAATTCCACAACCCTACACACACGGCTCCAAGCCACAATACTCTTTTTGAAATCCTCATTAATTAAAGCTTTTTGATGGGTTATCGATTCCTGTTATCAAATAGTCAACGTCTGATGATGAATACCTTTGTAAATAATTGGCACTTACTGTAATTTTCTTAATATTATTTTGAAAATCTTAGACTCAGGCACGGTTATTTTAATTTATTTCCTGGTAATAAATAGAGAAGGACTGAATACAGTTCAATAAGTATCTACGAAAAACCGGATAAAAAATTATTTGTCCGGCCAGAAATTATGCTTCAATATTTTCTTTCAAAGTTAAAGAAAGATGATTAGCAAATGAAAGCATCTTCTCTTCTTTGAAAAAAGGAGCCATAATTTGTATTCCAATCGGCATACCATTTTTATCAAGCCCGTTCGGAATGGAGATAGCAGGATTTCCCACAACATTAGCCTGTACAGTAAAAATATCGGCTAAATACATCTGTAAAGGGTCATCAGTCTTCTCTCCAATCGTAAAGGCAGTAGTTGGCGTAACAGGTGAAATAAGAAAATCAAATTTCTCAAAAAATCTTTCTGTTTCCTCGCGTACCAATCTTCTAACGCGTTGCGCCTTTGTATAGTATGCGTCGTAATAATTTGCACTCAAAACAAAAGTACCCAATAATATTCTTCTTCTCACTTCTTCACCAAAACCTTCTGTCCTAGTGTTCTTGTAAAGCGCTTCCAGATCGCCCGTTTCAGCTGATCTGCTGCCGTATTTTACACCGTCAAATCGAGATAAATTTGAGCTGGCTTCGGCAGTAGTAAGGATATAATAAGTTGGCAATAAATAGTCCAGCAATGGCATCTCAACGGGTGTTACTTCATGCCCTTGTGCACGGAGACGATTTAAAACGTCAAGCGTCTGCTCACGGATTTCAGGAGCAATTGCTTCATTTTCAATCGTATCACGAATATAACCAATTTTAGCTTTCCCGTTCCAGCCAAGATTTTCAGTATAGGAAGGTACGTCCTTGGCAGAAACAGTACTGTCAAATTCATCAGCACCAGCCATGATTTCAAGAATCAAGGCAGCGTCTTCAACACTTTTGGTAATTGGCCCGATACAATCAAAAGAAGAGGCATAAGCCAATAGTCCCCAGCGGGAAACTCGGCCATACGAAGGTTTTACACCAACTACGCCACAAAATGCGGCAGGTTGACGAACAGATCCTCCTGTATCACTTCCCAAAGATGCGTGGCATAACCCAGCCTGAACTGCAACCGCAGAGCCGCCGGAAGAACCGCCAGGCACTTTTGTAATATCAGCTGCATTAAGAACCGGACCGAAAGAAGAATTTTCATTAGAAGATCCCATAGCAAACTCGTCGCAGTTCTGACGGCCTATTACGATGGCATCCTCGTTTAACAGACGTTGAACTGCCGTCGCTGTATAGGGAGAATGGTATGTATTCAATATCTGGCTTCCTGCCTGAACACCATGACCTTTATGGGCCAGAACATCCTTCAGGCCTATAATAAGTCCGGCAAGTTTACCAGCGGTTCCATTCTGAATTTTAATATCGATATCAGCTGCGAAGCGAAGCGCTTCTTCTGAATAAACGTCAACGAAAGCATTTAAATGGGCATTGGACTCAATCCTTTCCAAATAATGATTCACCAACTGCACGCAGGTTAAATCTCCTCCACGCAAATCATTTTGTATTTCGGTCAGCGTCGGGTACTCTTTCAACGTAATTATTTTTGGCGGGTAATAAATAAAGAATCAGAGCCATTTAAGTGTTTACTAAACGGCTCTGTTATGTACTCAATACAATGGAAAGATTACTTTGTGGTATCTTCCATGCTTTTCTCAATATTCTCTTTTACGTCTTTGGTAGCATTCTTAAACTCGTTAATACCCTGACCCAGGCCACGCATTAACTCAGGAATTTTCTTCGCACCGAAGAAAAGCAAAACGAACAAGGCTACCAGAAATATCTCTTGTCCACCTAACCCCATAATTCCACCTAAAACAGTTACTGATTCCATATCTATTCTTTGATTATATGTTTACAAAAATACTTATTTTTTGGAAAAGACCTAAAATAATCAGACACTTTATCCGATATTAATTGTTTTTTCATTCTTTTCCCACTCACTGAATTTGGCAATATCGTCGGCCAGCGTCTTAATTAACCATAAAACCAGGGCAACGTCGTCTGTAATTCCTATAACCGGCAGAAAATCAGGGATAAGGTCAATTGGAGAAACGAAATAAATTAAAACGGCAACGATTGAAACAAGGCTTTTCCAGGGAAGTGTCCTGTATGCACCCGATGAATATGCCTTTACCATACGAATCAGTAATCTTACGCTGCCCTGAAATTCGGCCAGATTTCCTTTGAATCCTACATGTTTTAATTTTCCCGCTACCTCACTAACCAGTTCTACAAGTCGACTTGTGTTACTGGCGTACCGTCCTGCTTTACCCGTTGCCTTCTTAAAAAAAATAGACTTTAAGATCTTCGATATTAATGATTCGTTATTCATTTTTCTAAATAAAGAAAAAGTGGTTTGAAATGCCAATATAACTATCTAATTACGTAAAAAATTGCATTACGGATCGAAGCATACTACATTTCATACAAAATTTAAATCTGCGAGTGGTTTTAACAAATTATGTAACCTATTTTTAGGGTATATTTCAAAACATTAATTTTTACACAATTAAATACATTTTTTTATGAAGATTACTGTCGTAGGCGCTGGCGCCGTGGGTGCAACCACAGCCGACAATATCATTCGTCGCGAATTGGCGGAAGAATTAGTGTTGCTGGATATCAAAGAAGGTGTAAGTGAAGGAAAATCATTGGATATGTACCAAACCGCTGCATTACTTGGTTTTAATACCAAACCGGTTGGATCAACCAATGACTACGAAAAAACAAAGGGATCCGATGTCGTTGTAATCACCTCCGGTATTCCGCGCAAACCCGGCATGACTCGTGAAGAGCTGATCGGTATCAATGCAGGAATTGTAAAATCAGTAACAGAAAATATATTAAAATATTCCCCAAAAGCCATAATCATTGTCGTTTCTAACCCGATGGACACGATGACTTACCTTGCCTTTAAAGAAGCGGATATTCCTAAAAAACGGATTATTGGTATGGGCGGTGCATTGGACAGCGCACGTTTCAAAACTTATCTGGCTATGGCAATGGACGTCTCTCCTAGCGACATTCACGGAATGGTAATCGGTGGACATGGAGACACGACCATGATTCCATTAACTCGCCTGGCAACTTACAATGGAATTCCGGTAAGCCGTTTTCTATCTGCTGAAAAACTGGAACAAGTGGCAGCAGATACGATGATTGGCGGAGCAACTCTGACGAAGTTAATCGGAACTTCTGCGTGGTATGCACCAGGAGCTGCCGCGGCCATGATGGTCGAGAGCATCGTTCGCAACCAAAAACGTATTGTTCCTTGCGGGGTTTATCTAAACGGCGAGTACGGTCAGAAAGACATCTGTATGGGCGTCCCTGTTGTTTTGGGACGCAATGGCTGGGAGAAAATCATAAATCTCCGTTTGAGTGACGCTGAAAAAGCAGCTTACGAAAAATCAGCTGAAGCTGTTCGCGCAATGAACGGAGCTTTGACTTTCTAGATTCATTTAAATAAAATCAAAAAATCCCGGTTGCCTCCGCAGCCGGGATTTTTTGATACCTGTATAAATTAAAATACTCCCGCCGATGGCGATTATCTTCAAAAACAAGACGAGCCGGTCGCGAATAGCCGGCTCGTCTTGTTTACTAAATTCTATAAAAGATTGTCAAATCGAAACCTGATATTGCAAAATCCAAGACCCCTTTCTTCCGTCTTTCACCAGCTCATTAGCGTCAGTTCCATTCTTATAAATTGGCCGATTTTCATAGTTTAAAGTCAGTTTCGAATTATTGCCTTTGATGATCCAGTTAACACCAATATTGTAAAGATTCATCGGATCTTTCAAACGCTCGTAATCAGAATGTTGCAAAGATGCGAATGGCATGAGAGTTCCCTGGCTGCCGAGCAATCCCTCTTTGAATTTATATCCTGCCTGGGCATAAATCACATTACCCGTTCCAAACATAGGGTAAGCATTTCCATGCGTACCGCTTACTCCCGTTACTGGTGAAGTGGTACCAGTTGCAGGGTTCATGCTTCCATTGTAACGAAGGTAACCTTTACCATAATCTGTATAAAAATAACCAAGATAAGCAGATACGGCTGTCCCTTTATCTGTATTAATCGGCATGTCCAGATACGAAGCAACTGACCACAATTTCATGCTGCTATACAAAGTATCTATATCTTCTTTTCTCCACGTCGCATTTTTCTGCCCAATGAAACCCGCTTCAATATTCCAGACTTTGCGTTTGCCAAGATATGTGCCCATCATATATCCCGGCGTCGTGTTGTCTTCTGCATCAAAAATGTTGTATATCAGTAACCCATCAAATTGTTTCTTATGTTTCTTCTGAGCAAAAACAGCATTGACACCTAATGCCGCTGGAACAGCTCCACTGGTTTCAACGGGAAATGGATCAGCAATGCTTACCCGATAATTGATTTTACCAAGTTGCCCCCGGCTGTAAACGGCAAGTTTTCGGGAAAATTGATCCGTCTGATCCACAGTTGCCTGTGCAAAAATGGGAACATCCATAGTCATAATTGTTCCGATGCTGGGTTGCGAAAAACGTGAAAGTCCATTAACGATTGTCAAGCCGCCTCCAAAACGGATGAAATTATTTCCTTTTCTTTGAATTTCATATTCACCAACCGCATCATGAAAAAAAGCAGCAACCTTCCTGTTGCTTGGTGTTCCGGCCGTATTGTAACCCGGGAAACCATTTGTTTTATTAAAATTGTTAAGCCCAAACTGTGTATAAAAAAAGACTCTGTCTGTAATCTGACCAAACAATTGCATGCGTGTACGCCTTAGCCCGATATCAAAAGTTTGGGAAGCCGGGTCGCTTAAAACTGTTGTTCCGGGATTATTTTCATTAAGCCGGAGCCAGACCTGATTTGTAAAAGTAAATTTCACATAATGGGACCCGGAAGTATTGAGATTATACCGAATATCACTTTTGTTGTTGTCATCGCCTGGCTTGACTTGTGCAGATCCAACCGAAGAGGCTAATAAAATTAAACAAAGTACTTTTTTCATTCCATGCATTATTTTTTTCAGATACGAATAACGTATCTTACCTTAATCAATTAGTAAAAGTTACCAAAAATAAGTTAAAATGATTTTCCCCGTGGAAAAAGGAGATAACTTCATCACTCCTTTTTACTATTATATCATAAAACGTAAGCATACATTAAACGGGGTTATACTCCTTTTATTTATGTTTTTTTCTTCGGCATATGCTCAGGAGACACCTCCTCTTGTCAATTTCCCGAATACCGTTTATAAGGCTCATAATCAAAACTGGGCAATCGATCAGAGTAAAGATCATATCATTTACACTGCGAATTCTGATGGTTTGCTTGAATATGACGGCGCTGTATGGAAATTATATCCGTTTCCAAACAGACAAATCGTTCGGGCTGTTTTGTGCGATACGATGCCAAACGGAGATTCAAGAATTTATGTTGGTGGCTATTCCGAGTTTGGCTATTGGAAGAAGACGACAAAAGGCCAGCTTATCTACCATTCTTTGAGTAAAGCTGCCAATTTCAAAAGTCTGCAAACAGAAGAAATCTGGCATATACTTAAAGATGGAAAGGATATTTATTTCCAATCCTTCGCCAGAATTTACAGATATGACGGAGAGAAAATTACCGAGTTAAAAACCAGGGATAATTTTATGTTCATGCGAAATGTCAGAGGCAGATTGTATGTTCAATTCTTGAACAAAGGACTCTACGAGCTAATCGGAAATAAATTTGTAATGCTGAAAGGTTCGGACTTTTTTGCATCAATGGTGGTTTCAAGCATCCTGCCCTTTCCAGGAAATAAGGTTTTAATCACAACCACCAAACACGGCTTATTCATTTACGATGACGAAAAATTCACGGAATGGAAATTACCGCTGGCGGAGGAGTTAAAACAAAATATTATCAATAAAGCTATCGTGCTGAGCACCGACAGCAGTTATGCGTTCGGCTCGATATCCAAAGGATTATATGTAATTGACAAAAGCGGGAATTTAAGATTTCACTTCAAAAAGGAAAATGGCTTACAAAACAATACTATCCTTTCTCTTTTTGAAGACAGTAACCGACATCTGTGGCTTGGCCTGGATCAGGGGATTGACCTAATCAAACTTGCTTCTCCTGTTATTTCATATCAAACAAATGACAACCCACTGGGATCTACCTATGCTGCGGCAGTATGGAAAGGTAATTTATATGTAGGCTCCAACAATGGTGTCTTTGTAAAAAAATGGATGTCATCCGAACCTTTCCGTGCCATACGAGGACTGGAAGGTCAGATATGGACTTTGAAGGTCATAAATAATCAATTATTATGCGGTCATAATGATGCTACTTTTCGCATTGAAGAAAATGGTATTAAAAAGATCTCGCCAGTAAACGGTGGCTGGCAATTTCTGCCAGTTGTTACCAAAAGTGATACTGTTTTGTTGCAGGGATCTTATACGGGTCTCCATATTTATAAAAAAGACAACGCGGGGCAATGGACCTACCAATTTCCAATAAAAGGAATTCCACCTATTCCGGCCAAGCAGATCGTTCAAACGAAAGACGGGTCTTTCTGGATTGCTCATGCTTATCGCGGATTATATCACATCATATTAAATACAAAACTGGACTCCGCTATTTCCTGGAAAGAGTATAAAGCGCCGATCGATATACCAAGCGAATTCTCAATTGAAATTACACCGTGGAGAGGAAAAGTATTGGTCCGAAGCGGAAACAACTTTTTTGAACCTGATGAAGAAAACAGATTAATGCCCTATAAAAACCTTGGCTTAAAAGAGGACGAGGAATTTAAGATCCGCTCAGGCTCAGATCAGGACTGGTTTAAAATTTATCTGAACCGGATCAATTTTTATAGTACTAGCGAACCTAAGACGTTGCAATTGTCGCTCGTCAGAAATAGTGAGACAGTAATTCCTCTTTCGAACCAATTCTACTTTTTTTGTCTGGATAATGGTTACGCACTGTATGACCGAAAAATGAATGACACCCATGCCTCGGCTATCCTGACCCCAACCATCAGAAAAGTTCTCAACCTTAGGAACCTGACGGAAGTTTTTGATATTAAAAGTGGGGCTGCTTTACCGGTCAACGTACGCTCCATTCGTATTGCTTATGCGCTTCCTATTTATGGCCAGGATGTTCAGTTTAAATATCGCCTCAGAGGGCTTTCGGATCAATGGTCGGAATGGACAGACAAGAGTTATGTTGAATATACAAATTTATCCTCCGACCAGTATACTTTCGAAATTCGAAGCAGTTTGAATGATGAAATAACTGCTTACAAATTTTCAGTTGCACCCTATTGGTACGAAACGGTATGGGCAAGACTTCTTTTCGTAATTCTGGCAGCTGCATTATTAACTGGAATTATCATTTATCAAGAAAAGCGATTGTTAAAACATCGGCAAAAATTACTGAAAGAACAGGAAGAAAAACTACGTCAGCAAAAACTTATCAACGAAAGAAGAATTATAGAAATCAGAAATGAAAATCTTCAAAGTGAACTAAAAAACAAGAGTCAGCAACTTAGTAATGTTGCTATCAATGTAGTTCGAAAAAATGAAATATTACAGGAAATTCGGGACGAGCTTCAACAAGTCAAGCAGGAACTTGGACAACAATTGCCCAATATTCATTATCAAAAACTGCTAAACAGTATCGAAAGAAATGTTGCGGGCAAGGATGACTGGGTTTTGTTTGAGGAGAATTTTAATGAGGTCCATGATGAATTTTTCAAAAAACTAAAAAATATCTGTCCATCAATATCGCCGTCGGAACTTCGTTTGGCGGCATGTTTACGAATGAATTTATCGAGTAAAGAAATGGCGCCAGTACTTGGTATTTCGGTTCGGGGTATTGAAATAAAACGTTACCGGCTCCGTAAAAAGTTGGAGCTTGACAATGATTCGAACCTGACTGAATACATGATGGATATATGAATCGATGAGACAAAACCAATATTATTGAAATAAAATAATATATTTTGTTGCATTATTCTCATTGATGTAGTGGTGATGTAGTGCTATTTTTGACAATGGTATCTATTAGTACTTAGCTTTGAAGACAATTTAATCTTCTTAAAGTTCAATACCTAACTAGAAACCAATGAAAGCAAATGTACGATCACTGTACTTGTTGATTGTTTTTGCGTGCGTAACCACACTAGCATTCGCGCAGGAAATCAACATAACAGGTAAGGTCACTTCGGCATCAGACGGCTCCGGACTTCCGGGAGCCAGTGTCCTACTTAAAGGAACAACTACCGGCGTTCCTACTGACACAGACGGTAGTTTTAATATTAATGTCCCTTCCTCAACCTCTGTTCTTGTCATTTCCATGATCGGGATGACATCGCAGGAAATAACCGTTGGTTCTAATTCTGTAATCAACGTTGCACTTCAGGAAGATGCCCGCGCCTTGAACGAAGTGGTTGTGGTTGGATATGGATCTCAAAGAAAAGTCGATGTAACAGGTTCGGTGGTTTCCATTAAAGGAGCCGAAATTTCGAAACAGTCTTCCATCAATGCCGTTAGTGGTCTTCAGGGAAAAGTGGCCGGTGTGCAAGTAAACAACTCCGGAAAGCCGGGAGAAGCTCCTCAAATCCGTATACGTGGCGTGGGTACCGCTTATGGTAGTCCCAATCCGCTTTACGTTGTTGACGGAGTTTGGTTTGATGATATCAGCTTCCTTAATTCTGCGGATATTGAAAGCATGAACATCCTGAAAGATGCATCAAGCCAGTCCATATATGGTGTACGCGCTGCAAACGGTGTCGTTTTGATCACGACTAAAAAAGGAAAATCCGGGAAAGCGGTTATCGATTACAATGGGTTCGTCGGAATGCAAAAAGTGACAAATCAGATTAAAATGGCAAATGCAAATGAGTATGCCACGATGATCAATGAGTTAAGCGCAATAAATGGCGGACAAAATATTTTGAATCCGGCCAATTATGGCGAAGGCACAGATTGGTACAAACAAGTTCTCCGTGACGCTTTTATAACAAATCATCAGATTTCGGTGAGTGGTGGAGGAGAAAAGTCAACATACAATTTCTCTCTTGGTTATCTGAAACAAGATGGTATTGTTGAGAAAAACAATTTTAAACGTTACACTGCCCGTTTCCAAAATGATTTCCAGGTTGCTAAAAATCTGAAAGTGGGATATACTGCAACGGGTGCATTCAGCAAATCACAAGACGAGGCCGTTGGAATTTTCAGACAACTGTACTCCGCTGCACCTGTACTTTCTGTTTATAATGCAGACGGAACCTATGGTGATCCATCTAAATTAAACCTTGGAGATGGTGCAAATTTCAACCCACAGGTGACGCTTGATTATTACAATCAGAATACTAAAAAGACACTTTTGACAGCCAATGCGTATGCGGAATTGTCTTTCCTGAAAGATTTCACATTCAAAACAAGTCTGGGCGGTCGTTACTCACAGGATGAAACAAGGGCTTACGTTCCGGTTTATGCTGCTACGGTTGCACAACGTAACACAAACAGCCTTCTGACCTTCACTCGTCCGCAGGCACGCTACTGGATTTTTGAAAATACATTGACCTACACGAAAGAAATCGGCAAACATTCTATTACTGCCCTTCTTGGTCAATCTGCACAACGTGATCAGTCATACAAATTAACAGCCTCGGCCCGTGATGTTCCTTATGCAAGTGAGGGAGATTTGTATTTGACATTAGGAAATGTTGACGGACGTAATGTTACTGATGAAGGCGATTTGGCAACTTATTCGTCTTATTTTGGACGCGTTAATTACGGCTTTTCAGACCGTTATTTAATTAATGCTTCTTTAAGAGCGGATGGATCTTCTAAATTTTATCAAGGCGGAAATGCCTGGGGTTATTTCCCATCAATCGGTGCTGGCTGGGTGATCAGTAATGAAGCATTCATGGGAGATCAGAAAGTTTTTGACAACCTGAAATTACGTGCAAGCTGGGGGAAAATAGGTAATGCATCAGTTCCATCCAATCTGTCAACTTTAACAGTGGCAACAGGTGGTAATCTTGCTGCGATCTACGGCGGAACGGTAAATACCGGTGCAAGTATCAACTCTATTATTCCTCCGGTTACTGTTTGGGAGCGAGGTGTAGGAACAGATATTGGTTTAGAAGCTTCGTTAATGAAAAATCGCCTGTCTTTTGAGTTGGATTACTATACTAAAAAGACCGAACGCGCAATTTTTGACATTCCTGTGCTTGCTTCAATTGGAACAGCTTCGGGGAAAATTATTGGAAATCAGGCTGATTTTGAAAACAAAGGTTTTGAAGCTGCGATTACATGGAGAGACGAAATCGGCAAGGATCTTACATACAGCATTGGTATCAATGGAAGTATGAACAACAACAAAGTTTTGTCTGTATCGACCGGTGCTAACCCGATTTATGACGGAGGTGTTGGTTTGACAGGTGGAGCTTTGGCAACAAGAACGAGAGTTGGCGACCCGATTGGATCATTCTACGGGTATGTTGTTGATGGAATTTTCCAAAATCAGGCAGAAATTGACGGATCAGCGCAAAAAACTGCGAAACCAGGTGATTTCAGATACCGTGATATCAGCGGATCAAATGGCACCCCGGATGGAAACATTACCGGATTGGACCGTCAGGTTATTGGAAATCCAAATCCAAAATATACCTATGGTATCAACACAAGCTGGAATTATAAATGGTTTGACTTGATGCTTGATTTCCAGGGTGTGGCAAAAGTTGATGTTTATAACGCAAATCTTGGATGGCGTTATGGAAATGAAAATTTCACAAAAGATTACTTCGACAACCGCTGGCATGGAGAAGGGACTTCGAATACCTACCCTTCGGCTAATATCGGTGGTGGATCGAATTATCTTGCGAATTCATTCTTTGTTCAAAACGGAAGTTATTTCAGAGTCAGAAATGCTCAGCTAGGATATAGTCTGCCGGCGAAAGTGACGGAACGTTTGAAATTGAAAAAATTGAGAATTTATGCCAACGCGCAGAATGCACTTAACTTTTTCAAATACAAAGGACTTTCCCCGGAAGTTAGAGCAAATGAAAATAAACCAACGCAGGCAGGCATTGACGCAAACGTATATCCGTTGTCAGCAACCTACAACTTTGGTATAAATGTTACTTTCTAAGACGATCAGGAATATGAAAAATATAAATTTTAAAACTAGAATTGGAAGAATCGGGCTGTATGCCGGTCTGGCTTCTTTGACACTTTTCCCGCTGGCATGTCAGGAAAGTTTTCTGGATACCGATCCTCAGGGAAAACAGTCGGGAGATGTTTTCTGGCAAAATGAAGGCGATGCGACAAAGGCTGTTAATGCGATGTACGCGAACCTTCGAAGCTGGACAAACATTTCCTTTGCACCGATTGCTATTGAAAGCATTGGATCAGATGAAACTGAAAAAGGAAGTTCTGCGTCCGATGCGACTTTTTTCAATACATACGACAATTTTTCAGTTGGGTCCACTGAGGGACAATTAGCTGATTTCTGGAAAGGACAATATGAAAATATCAACTATGCCAATCAGGTGTTGGACAATGTCCCGGCTATTGAAATGACAGCTGCCTTGAAAGACAGATATCTGGCAGAAGCCAAATTTGTACGCGCGTATTCTTATTTCCGATTAGTACGTGCTTATGGTGATGTTCCATTACGATTAACGGTTCCGGCTGGTACGGCAGAGTATAATATTCCACGTACTGCCAAGGCTGAAATTTATGCTGTAATTGAAAAAGATTTAACGGAGGCGGCAGCAGTATTGCCTGCTACTTATGGAGCTTCAGACGTTGGTCGTGCTACAAAAGGTGCTGCACTTTCATTACATGCAAAGGTGTCCATGTATCAGCAAAAATGGCAACAGGTTTACGATCTGACAACGCAGGTTATAGGAACCGGACAGTATTCTCTTTTCGCGAATTACGAGCAACTATTCAGAATCAAAAATGAAAACGCTCCTGAATCGATTTTTGAAATTCAGAATGAGTTAGTTTTAGAAAACAAAGACGCTTCGAATTCTCAATATTCACAAGTTCAGGGAACAAGAGGTGTTGTTGGCGGCGGATGGGGATTTAACGTTCCTACAAAAGAACTGGCTGCAAGCTACGAAACGGGCGACCCAAGAAGAGATGCAACTATTATTTTCCGTGGCGAAACCACTCCCGATGGCGACGTAATTCCCGCAACTGGCGACAACCCGATGTATAATCAGAAATCGTATGTACCCTTCAAACTTTTTGTATCCGGATTTAATGAGGGAGCTCAACAAAATGTACGCGTAATCCGCTACGCTGATGTTTTGTTAATGAATGCAGAAGCTGCTAATGAACTTGGCAAAACAACCGAAGCTTTGGCATCCCTTGAACTGGTTCGCGCCAGAGCGAGAGGAGCAAGTACAACAATTTTGCCAAAGGTTACTGCGACAGACAAAGCCACTTTACAAAAAGCAATCTGGCGTGAACGTCAATCTGAACTGGCGCTGGAATACGACCGTTATTTCGACGTTATCCGTCAGGGAAGAGGAACTGAAGTTTTTGGACCAAAAGGTTGGAAGGCTAATAAAAATGAAGTTTGGCCAGTACCGCAGACAGAAATTGATCTTAGCGGTGGCGTACTGACACAAAATACGGGCTATTAAAATCTAGCTTAATATACCAGCCCGCAGGGCGATGAAAGAAATCAGATTTCTGATATCCGGAATATCGTTCTGCGGGTTGCTTATGTTCAATCGCGCCGAAACGTACTCAATTTCGCTTATTTTTTAGTCATTAAACAATTAGCCCGCCGTGAAAAACTGTTATGTATTTCTTCTTTTTCTTCTTGCAGCTTTCAGTTGTAAAAATGATAAAGTTGAAGCTCCTGAAATAATCAAGCCGTCCACTTTCGAAATTGACTCAACAGATAAATTTCCCAGGATTTCGGATGACGCCTTGTTAACGCTGGTGCAAAAACAAACTTTTAGGTATTTCTGGGATTTTGGACATCCTGTTAGCGGCTTGGCAAGAGAAAGAAATACTTCCGGAGACGTAGTGACCTCAGGCGGCAGCGGCTTTGGCATTATGACAATTCCGGTAGCGATCGAGCGAGGATTTATTACACGAGCGCAGGGTTTAGAGAGGATACAAAAAATGGTTACTTTTTTAAAAAGTAATACTCAGAAATTTCATGGGGCTTTTCCGCATTGGCTTAACGGAGCAACCGGGGCAGTTGTCCCATTTAGTACCAAAGATGACGGCACAGATTTGGTTGAAACTTCATTTCTGATTCAGGGATTATTAACGGCACGTCAGTATTTCAATGGAAATGACGCATCGGAAATTTCTTTAAGAAATGATATCAATGTTATCTGGCATGGCGTGGAATGGGACTGGTTTAGAAAAAATAATGAAAACGTACTTTACTGGCATTGGAGTCCGAATTTTGGCTGGGATATGAATCTGCCTGTTAAGGGCTGGAATGAATGCCTGATAACGTATGCGCTTGCAGCCTCTTCCCCAACCCACCCTATTTCTAAGATTGTTTATGATAACGGCTGGACTGGAAACGGCTCTTTTGTTAACGGAAACAATTATTACGGATTGAAACTACCCTTGGGAGGTGCATATGGAGGTCCGCTGTTTTTTACCCATTACTCTTTTTTAGGATTAAACCCGACGGACTTAACTGATAAGTACACGAATTATCTTGATCAAAACCGGACACACACATTAATCAATTTTAATTACTGCAAAACAAATCCGCTTAAATATTACGGATACAGCGAAGATTGCTGGGGGTTAACTGCCAGCGATATCCCTGACGGTTATAATGCAAATTCGCCAACAAGCGATAAAGGAGTTATCACACCAACCGCAGCGTTATCTTCCTTTCCATACACCCCAGTTGAGTCAATGAAAGCTCTAAAATTTTTCTATTACAAGTTGGGAGACAAGATGTGGGGAGATTATGGATTCTACGATGCATTTTCCTTGCAACAACCCTGGTTTGCAACTTCTTATCTGGCTATCGACCAGGGGCCAATTATTATTATGATTGAAAATCACCGCAGCCAGTTATTGTGGAATCTATTCATGAGCAGTCCGGAAATAAAAACCGGAATGAGTAGTCTCGGATTTCAGAGCCCCAGATTAAAGTAATAACAATGGCTACCTCAACATAGAAATTAATTAAGCATATTATGAAATATATACTCTTTCACATAAGCATTTTAGCAAGCCTACTGTTTTCAACAACTGATAGTGCTGCGCAAAAGAAGAAGAATGCAACAGCTCCTGCCATATTTAATCCGGCAAACCGGCCAAAAAATTTATCTGATACAGCATTACTGGAACTGGTTCAAAAACAAACATTTCGTTATTTCTGGGAATTTGGCCATCCTGTTAGTGGTATGTCCAGAGAGCGCAGTAATGTTGCCTTTGATTATGGAGATGAAGTAGTAACCACCGGCGGTACAGGTTTTGGAATTATGGCGATGATCGTTGCAGCTGATCGAGGATGGGTTCCGAGAGATTCTGTGTCAAACCGCTTATTGAAAATGGTTAAATTTTTATCCAAAGCTGATCATTACCACGGGATATTTCCACATTGGCTCAACGGAGAAACCGGAAAAATTATTCCTTTTGGGCGTAAAGATGATGGAGGAGATCTTGTCGAATCATCGTTTTTATTTCAGGGTTTACTTTGTGCAAAACAGTATTTCAATAGGAACAACGACATTGAACGCGATTTGAGAAACCGGATCACCTGGATTTGGGATGAAGCAGAATGGGATTGGTATACCAGAGGAAATCCTGATCAGTTATTTTGGCATTGGAGCCCAAATAATGGCTGGGCAATGAACTTCGAATTGAGAGGCTACAATGAAACACTTATCACATATATACTCGCCGCCTCATCTCCGAGGTATCCAATTACTGCACAAATTTATAACAAGTGCTGGGCTCAAAGTGACCATTTCAAAAACGGAAAAGAATTTTACGGCGTAAAACTTCCATTGGGTTTTGACTTTGGCGGCCCTATGTTTTTTGCCCATTATTCGTTTTTGGGACTTGATCCACGTAACCTGAAAGATCAGTATGCGGACTATTGGGAGCAAAATGTCAATCATACGATGATCAATTATAAACATTGCGTAGCTAATCCTGGAAAATTCAAGGGGTATGGTGAGAATAGCTGGGGACTCACGGCGAGCGACACATACGACGGTTATAATGCTTTTTCACCAACAAATGATTTTGGCACGATTACCCCAACGGCAGCGCTGTCTTCTTTCCCTTATTCTCCTGAAAACTCAATGAAAGCATTGCGCCATTTTTATGACGATTTGGGCGATAAAATATGGAGTGAGTATGGATTTACAGATGCCTTTAACGAATCACAGAACTGGTATGCAAAATCACATTTGGCAATTGATCAGGGACCAATTATCGTGATGATCGAAAATTACAGAACCGGATTGTTATGGAAATTATTTATGAGTAACCCGGATGTCCAGAGCGGTTTAAAAAAGTTGAATTTCGAAAGTCCGGCGTTGAAAACGATCAGCAAAAATTGACCATTAGTTTCCCGAAATTCGCAAGAATATCCAGGCCCTGCTGATATTTCAAAATTATAAAATAAATTGTACCTTGATGGTAATTAATAGTTTTCCAGGCGCCGATTGGCGTCTGGAAATATTTATACCTGGGCAATTTATGAAAAGTTTTCTCTACAAATTGGTTGCGTTTTTACTGGTCATCAATACGATGGCCTTTCATGCCAAAGGCCAGGTCTGGCGAGCTGTTGAACCCGAAAATCTTCCTGATAAAAGACATGAAAATGCGATGTCCCACGCAAACGGAAAACTCTATCTGCTCGGAGGCCGCGGATTAAAATCTGTGGATGAATATGATCCAAAAAAGGACACCTGGGTAACGCTCAGTACAACGCCTCTCGAAATGAGCCACTTTCAGGCCGTTTCTTTTAAAAATGAAATTTACGTATTAGGTGCTTTTACCGGCAGCTATCCACATGAAATACCAATTCCTAATATCTATATCTTCAATCCGGTAAAAAACGAATGGCGAAAGGGTCCTGAAATTCCTGAAAACAGAAGACGCGGAGCAGCCGGAGCATTTACCTTGAATGATAAAATATATCTCGTTTGTGGAATTCAGGATGGGCACTGGGATGGACAGGTAACCTGGTTTGACGAGTATGACCCTGAAACCAATACCTGGAAGCAACTGGCCGAAGCGCCACGCCCACGTGATCATGTCCAGGTTGCCGTTGTCGATAATAAATTATACGTTGCTGGTGGCAGGCTGTCCACTGCAAGAATTAATCAGGTTCTAAATACTACAATTGCAGAAGTGGACGTGTATGATTTCAAAACCGGAAAATGGTCAACGCTTGATGCTGCAAATAATATTCCGACGAAACGGGCAGGAAATACAGCTGTTGCTTTTGGTAAAAAAATCCTGATCATTGGCGGTGAAAGCGAAGCCCATGTAGAAGCGCACAATGAAGTAGAAGCATTCAATACCCAAACTCAAAAATGGGAAAAATTCCCTTCCATGCAACAGGGAAGACACGGAACACAGGCGGTTTTCTTACATAAAAAAGTTTATATCGCGGCTGGTTCAGCCAATCGCGGAGGTGGTCCTGAGCTAAATGCAATGGAAGTTCTTGAAGAGTAATGCAACAAATAAAGTACTATAATCTCCTATTAAATGTTAAAAAAAATCTTTTCCTTTTGCCTGATATTAAGTCCATTATTATCGAGTGCCCAAAAACAAACGACGTTCACACATGCTGATACTTTGCGGGGAGCCGTAACGCCCGAACGCGCGTGGTGGGATCTTACTTATTATCATTTGAATGTCACGCCAAATGCAAAAGATAGCACCCTATCAGGAAGCACGGTTATTAACTACCAAGTTTTAGAGCAAAAACAAATTATTCAGGTTGATTTGCAGGAACCGCTTCAAATTGAAAAAGTAATTCAGGATGGCCAAACGCAGTCTTACAAGAGAGACGGAAACGCTTTTTTTATTACGCTTACCAAAAAGCAGGAAAAAGGAAAGTCTGAATCTATCGAAGTTTTTTATTCGGGAAGGCCGCGTTTGGCGAAACGACCGCCGTGGGATGGAGGTGTGCAATGGGTTCCGGACGGAAAAGGGAACACCATTATTTCTACCTCTTGTCAGGGACTTGGTTCAAGCGTATGGTGGCCATGCAAGGATCATATGTATGATGAGCCAGACAGTATGATGGTAAGCATCACGGTTCCAAAAGCGGTTATGGATGTATCTAACGGAAAACTTCGAAGCGTCGTTGAAAATAATGATAGTACACATACTTTTAACTGGGCGGTTGTTAATCCGATCAATAACTATGGCGTTAACATGAACGTAGCGCCCTATGTAAGCTGGAGCGAAACGTATAAAGGAGAGAAGGGCGATTTGCCGGTGAGTTTTTATGTATATCCTGAAAATCTTGAAAAAGCCAAAGTTCAGTTTGATCAGGCTAACAAAATGCTGAAAGCTTTTGAACATTGGTTTGGGCCATATCCGTTTTATGAAGATGGATACAAGTTAGTAGAAGTACCTTATCTGGGCATGGAACACCAAAGTTCAGTTACCTATGGAAATGGCTACAAGATGGGATACCTGGGCCGCGATTTATCTAAAACAGGTTGGGGTTTAAAATGGGATTTTATTATCATTCATGAAAGTGGGCACGAATGGTTTGCAAATAATATAACCTATAAAGATGTCGCTAACATGTGGATTCACGAAAGTTTCACCAACTATTCTGAGAACTTGTATACTGAATTTTATTTTGGGAAAGACGCAGGAGCTGATTATGTAATAGGTACGAGGGCTTTAATCGCAAATGATATTCCCATAATCGGCACCTATCATGTCAATCAGGAAGGTTCAAGAGATATGTATTATAAGGGTGGAAACATGCTGCACACCATTCGTCAGGTAGTGAATAATGATGAAAAGTGGCGCCAGATATTACGCGGACTTAATAAGACTTTCTATCACCAGACTGTTGAATCCAAGCAAATTGAGGACTATGTAAGTAAAAATGCCGGTCGAGATATCAGCAAAATTTTTGATCAATATTTAAGAGATACCCGAATTCCGGTTCTTGAATATTCTTTTAAAGGAAATAGTGTTCAATACCGTTGGGGAAATGTTGTTACCGGTTTTGATATGCCGGTTAAAATAAAGCTTGCTGACGGAAAAGATCAGTTCGTTTATCCGACAACGGATTGGAAAACATTAAAAACAAAAGGCGAGAAAACGCTGACAATTGATCGTAACTTCTATGTCGAGTCAAAAAGTCTGTAAAGATTTAATCCCAACATTCCATAATTAACAAATCACCTTTTCGGGCGGAAATCCGAACTAAGCCATCGGTTTCCGCCTCATTACTATTCCCGGTTCTGTGCCCTAAGGTCAGCGTTTCATCATTGAGATTATATTTCAAACCTGTTGTTTCGATCCCTTCTACTATACCAACAGGGATAAGAGAAATTGGTGTTCCAGCCACATACCATTTTTCAAAAATTCCGGATAGAGGAAATATCTTCGAATAGTCATCAAATAAAACAAGACGGATAATTTCTTTGTACCGAACCAGATTGGTTATATTCGTTATTGAATGATCGGCGCGGCGGCCAGTGGCCCAAACAATATTAGCAGCCGGAAAACCTTCATCTACTAAATAATCAATTGCTTTTTCAAGATCGGTTTTTTCCTGATCAGGTGTATGAACAATTTTCAAAGGGTCCTGGCGTGATCTAATTTCTTCGAAATCGTGATTCTGATCAAAATCACCTAGCCAAACGTCTACTTTTATTCCAAGCTCAAGAACTCTGTAAATGGCATGATCCAGAACCAAAACCAGCGGGCTCCATTCTAACAATTGCCCTAACAATTCTTCACTGCAAGCTTCTCCGTTGGCAATAATAAGTGCAGGTTCCTGCTTTTCTCTGATAATATGATGTGAAGACATTTACTAATCTTATTTCGCTTTAATGAGTTCGACAAGTAAGTCAAATTTTCCATTAAAGTTACTTTCCATTTTATCAAATCTTTTATCTATCAAATTAAAACGCTCATCCATTTCATTCCGGATATCTTTCAAATCCTTTTGAATAACGGCTACGTCTGTTTTTAGAACACTAACATCAATTTTCAGAACATTAACATCAATTTTCAGAACATTAACATCAGTTTTTAGAACACTAACATCAGTTTTCAGAACACTAACATCAGTTTTCAGAACACTAACATCAGTTTTTAGAACACTAACATCAGTTTTTAGAACACTAACATCAGTTTTTAGAACGCTAACATCAGTTTTCAGAACGCTAACATCAGTTTTCAGAACATTAACATCAGTTTTCAGAACACTAACATCAGTTTTTAGAACACTAACATCAGTTTTTAGAACACTAACATCAGTTTTTAGAACGTTAATATCCTTCTTTGCACCAGATATATCCTTTTGCAAAAGTGATATATCATGTCGCAGTAAAGCGTTCTGCTTTTTTGACTCAGCAAAACCTTTATGCATCTCAATTGTTAGTTTGCCTAACCCGTCTGCAATCATTTCTATCTGCTTTCCTTGATCCACGGATACCATTTCTAATTGCGAAATTCGGTCTTCTATATTACATCTTAGTGCGTGTTATTTTAATAAGTAATGTTCCAAAAACTGATACATTATTCAACATTAACAACAATTCTTTGCGACACAAACCATATTCCAACTATGAATAAATTTTTAACATTGGCGAAAAGACGCATCTTCAAGAAGCGTTTTAAATCTTTAATGCCTTAGCCTGATTCCAATATTCATCCATTTCCGAAAGTGTCATTTCGGTCAGCGACTTTCCATCCGATTTTGACGCTTCTTCCATATATTGGAAGCGGCGGATAAACTTTTTATTAGTTCTCTCCAACGCAGTTTCGGGGTTGATATCAACAAATCTTGAATAATTAACCAGGGAAAAAAGTAAATCTCCAAATTCGGCCTCAGCTTCCTTCTGGTCAATTACTTCCTGCGTTTCTATATTAAAATTCTCTTTAAACTCCTGCAACTCCTCCTTTACTTTCGCCCAGACCTGCTGTTTTTCATCCCAGTCAAACCCGGCTCCACGCGCTTTCTCCTGAATCCGCATGGCTTTTACAAGCGCAGGCAACGATGCCGGCACGCCAGACAAAACAGACTTATTTCCTTCTTTCAGTTTTAGCTTTTCCCAATTTTGCTTTACCTGTTCCTCAGTATCCGCTTTTGCATCACCATAAATATGAGGATGGCGCGAAATCAATTTTTCGCAAATTCCTGTCAAGACATCAGCAATATCAAAATTTTTCTCAGTTTCAACATTTTCTGAGGCGATTTTGGCGTAGAAAACGATATGCAAAAGTACGTCTCCAAGCTCTTTTTTTATTTCCGGCAAATCATTTTCAAGAATTGCATCAGACAATTCATAGGTTTCTTCAATCGTAAGATGCCTTAAACTTTCCAAAGTTTGTTTTCGATCCCAGGGGCATTGTTCCCGAAGTTCGTCCATAATAGTAAGTAATCGGTCAAACGCCATAAGCTGTTGCTGGCGGCTTTCTGGCAAGTCGTTGAAGTTTTTTTCCATGTAACAAAGGTAATGCTTACGCTGCTAAAACTCTGCCCGTCAAATTAAACTATCTGATTAAGGGCAGCACAAAAAGCAATTGATTTTCCAAGAACTTTTTTCATAACAAAATGATTTACAGAAAGTCACCATACTTATTCTAACTATTGAAGAAAATTCCGGCATCCAAGTCGTTCAAAACAAAAAAAGAATCCTCAGAATCCTTTAAAAAGCGTTTTTCAGCTTTACAAAATCTCCCTCGTTTTTTTCGTCTGGTTTGGGAAACAAATAAATTGCTCACATCAGGAAATATTATCTTCCGTCTGATCAAATCCGGTCTTCCTTTACTAATGCTTTACATCGGTAAAGAAATTATTGATGAAGTTGTCAGACTAATTGATCATCGAACGGAATCTCATGATTATCTGTGGATGCTAGTTGGCGCGGAATTAGGGCTAACCATCATTTCAGACTTTTTAAATCGTTGTATAAATCTATTTGACAGTCTGTTAGGCGATTTGGTCGCTAACAAAACCTCTGTTGATCTGGTACATCATGCTGCCAAACTAGACTTATATCAATTTGAAAATCCTGTTTTTTATGACAAACTGGAAAGGGCCCGGCGCCAAACGTCAGGCCGCACCGTCTTACTCTCGCAAACGTTGGCTCAGATTCAGGATATTCTGACCTTACTTTCTCTTGGAGCCGGGTTAGTCATTTTTAATCCCTGGCTGATTTTGATACTGATCATCGCCGTCATTCCTTCTTTTTTGGGAGAAACGCATTTTAACGAACGTACCTATTCATTAACCCGAAGCTGGACTCCTGAACGGCGCGAACTTGACTATCTCCGCTATCTGGGTTCAAGTGCTGAAACGGCCAAAGAAGTTAAAGTTTTCGGGCTTGAAAATTATCTCGCAAAACGTTTCAAGGAACTGTCCGAAGAATACTATTTAGCAAATCGAAAAATTGCAATCAGTCGAGCCGGATGGGGATACTTTTTATCAGCGATCGGTACGATAGCCTATTATGCAGCCTATGTTTTTGTATTGATACAAACACTTGGCGGACTCATTACGATCGGAACCATGACATTTCTCTCCGGATCTTTTCAAAGGATGCATGGCATGTTGCAAGGCATCATGAGCCGGTTTTCCGGTATCGCTGAAAATGCACTTTACCTGAAAGATTTATTTGACTTTTTTGAAATTGAACCAACAATTCTGGCAAATGAAAACGGAAATACTGTTCCACGCCCGATCCAAAAAGGCATTGTATTTGAAAATGTAAGTTTCAAATATCCGGAAAGCGATTTCTGGGCGATAAGAAATCTTTCATTCACATTAAATCCTGGCGAAAAATTGGCGCTTGTAGGTGAAAATGGTGCTGGAAAAACAACACTAGTCAAACTTTTGGCCTGTCTTTACAAACCAACCGAAGGAAAAATATTAATCGACGGAATCAATATTCTTGATTATAAATTAGCTGATTTAAGAGCCAATATCGGGATTATTTTTCAGGATTATATTCGCTACGAAATGACTGTTTCCGACAATATAGCCGTTGGGGATATTGAAAATATTGATGACAAAGAGGCAATTGAAATTGCTTCCGGGATGAGCATGGCCAATGAAGTGATCGACCAGCTTCCTAATGGCTTTGAACAGGTTTTGGGTAAAAGATTTAAAGAAGGCACCGAACTTTCGGGTGGTCAGTGGCAGAAAATTGCTCTGGCCCGTGCTTACATGCGGAATGCGCAGCTTATCGTCCTGGACGAGCCTACTTCTGCGCTTGACGCCAGAGCTGAGCACAAAGTGTTTGAGCGTTTCAGTGAATTAATTAATGGAAAAATGGCTGTGCTTATCTCCCACCGGTTTTCAACAGTGAGAATGGCAGATCGAATTCTTTTTATGGAAAAAGGGAAATTAATTGAATATGGGTCACACGAAGAACTGCTGAACCTGGATGGGAAATATGCCGAACTTTTCCAGTTACAGGCGCAGGGTTATCTTTAATTAAACGGGAATTTTCAGGCGGGTTTGAATTAAATTACTGCTGCATTTTGCAATTATCAAACCGGCTTGATTGATTATGACACCTTCCACATGAATAATATTTTTCCCTGCACGAACTACTTTCGCCGTCGCAACAATGATTTCTCCCGTTTTTGATGCGTGTAAAAAATCGCAATTTAAATTTACAGAAGTATACGCAAAGTCCCTTCCAAGTGCATAGACCATCGTTCCAACTACATCATCGAGAATAGTGGCGGCAATTCCGCCATGCAAAACACCCATAGGATTAGACATATCTTCACGAACAATAAATTCGACTTCCATAGCGCCCTCCTGAATATCGAGCAGTTTTCCATTCAGCCATCTTCCAACGGGTGAAATACTTTCCCGCATCGATTGTCCTATAAAAGTCTGCAAATATTCCAGCCGTATTCCGTTCTTTTTCTGCGACGAATTATCAGAATCGGTCATTTTATAAATTGGTTAAGTAGTGAAATATAAACATGGATATATTTCGAAAATATTAATTATCGTAGATTTAACTATTACAATAAGTCAATACTAGTGATTTTATTGCTACGTATCAAAGGTAATTGCTACCTTTGCCCGAGTTTTTCGAAGACTTAAAAGAGTATCCAAATATGAATTTTACGTTATCACAAGTTCCTTCCCGTTCTGAAAAGCCTCGTGAAAAGGGAATTACGATGGTCATGGATAAAGGGCTTAGTATCAGGGAAACCGAAGATATGCTTTCCAGCGCCTCCACATTTATAGATATCGTAAAGCTGGGATGGGCCACTTCCTTTGTAACCTCCAACCTTGATGAAAAATTAGCGGTATATAAAAATGCCGGGATTCCGGTTTACTTTGGCGGAACATTATTTGAAGCTTTTGTGGTAAGAAATCAGTTTGATGATTACCGGAAACTGCTTGATAAGTATGATCTGAAATACGCGGAAGTTTCCGATGGATCAATAGAAATGGCGCAGGACGTTAAATGTGAATATATTCGTAAACTTGCACAGCAAGTAACTGTCTTGTCAGAAGTTGGATCAAAGGATGAAAACAAAATCATCCCTCCTTATAAATGGATACAGCTTATCCAGTCTGAACTGGAAGCAGGCGCCTGGAAAGTTATTGGAGAAGCGAGAGAATCCGGAAATGTTGGACTTTTCAGAGCAAGCGGCGAAGTTCGTCAGGGTTTGGTTGAAGAGATTTTAACGCAGGTGCCTTTTGAAAAAATGTTGTGGGAAGCTCCACAAAAATCGCAGCAGGTTTGGTTTGTTAAACTTTTGGGAGCCAATGTAAATTTGGGCAATATTGCACCGAGCGAGCTTATTCCGTTGGAAACAATTCGTTTAGGTTTACGCGGAGATACTTTTACCCATTTCCTGAATGCAAAAACAAAAAAGGAATGGAAAATTGATTCGAAATAACTGTTTTAAAGCTCACCTTTCATATTTATAACTAATTGGTTAAACTTAAAAAAAGCAATGGAATTTTTAACTCAGTTTATTGATTTTTTCCTTCATCTGGATAAGCATTTGTTTGATATCGTGCAGGAGTATGGTACGCTTACTTATGTGATCTTATTTCTGATTGTCTTTACAGAAACCGGTTTAGTTATTATGCCGCTGTTACCCGGAGACTCACTTCTTTTTGCGGCCGGCGCAATCGCTGCCAACGAAGGAACCGGATTGAATGTATTCCTGATCATTATAATCCTGATCGTCGCTGCATTACTAGGCGATAATGTCAATTATTTTATGGGCAAAAAATTTGGAGGCGAGATAAAAAAACGTGAAAGAATATTATTCCTAAAAAGAGAATATCTGGAAAAAACGGAGGCTTTCTATGAAAAACACGGCGGAAGCACTGTAATTATGGCCCGTTTTATTCCAATCGTTCGTACTGTTGCTCCTTTTGTTGCTGGTGCAGGAAGTATGAATTATTCAAAATATATAGGTTACTGTGTCCTTGGAGCAGTTCTGTGGGTTCCTTCTCTAACGCTTCTTGGGTATTTCTTCGGAAACATGGAGATCGTAAAAAAGAACTTCGAATTGGTTATTTTCGGTATTATTGGATTCTCGGTACTACCGATGATTTATCAGTTTCTTAAAAGTAAAATGTCAAAACAGAACGTTGCAGCATAACGAATCTGATTTTAAATTATAATAAAAATGCCCTGTCAATCGACGGGGCATTTTTATTATTGCAGTATTTACTAAAAGCTATTTTGAAGAATAATTTGGTGCTTCTTTCTGAATCATGATATCGTGCGGATGGCTTTCTTTGGATCCGGCGGATGTAATTTTCACAAACTGTGCCGTGTGAAGTGCAGAAATATCTGCGGCCCCGCAATAACCCATTCCTGCTTTCAGACCTCCTACCATCTGATATAAAATTTCAGAAACTCGCCCTTTAAATGGGACCCTGCCGACAATCCCTTCGGGAACAAGTTTCTTAACATCATCTTCTGCATCCTGAAAATAACGGTCTTTTGAACCGTCTTCCATCGCCTCCACAGATCCCATGCCACGATAAACCTTAAATTTCCTTCCCTCGTAAATGACAATTTCGCCCGGGGCTTCGTCTGTTCCTGCAAGCATCGAGCCGATCATCACGGTACTCGCACCACCTGCAATTGCCTTCGTAACATCACCTGAAAAACGAATACCTCCATCCGCAATAACCGGAACGCCCGTTCCATCCAAAGCATCCGCGGCTGAAATTACTGCTGTTAACTGAGGAACACCAATTCCGGCAATGATCCGGGTAGTACAAATACTTCCAGGCCCGACGCCGACTTTTACGGCATCAGCACCTGCATCGGCCAATGCTTTTGCGGCAGCCCCAGTTGCTACATTTCCTGCAATTATCTGTAAATCCGGAAAAGCGGCTTTCAGTTTTCTCACAGATTCAATTACATTGATATGATGACCATGCGCGGTATCCAGACTAACGACATCGACGCCAGCTTTTACCAGTGCCTGAACACGTTTATGTAAATCTGCCGTCACACCGACAGCAGCACCAACGCGTAACCGTCCATATTCATCTTTACAGGCATTCGGATGAGATTTTCTTTTTAGTATATCCCGGTAAGTGATAAGTCCGGTGAGCTGATAATCCTTATTGACGATTGGTAATTTTTCTATTTTATATTCTTCAAGAATCGTTTCAGATTCTTCCAGAGTGATTCCTTCCAATGCCGTAATTAAACGCTCTTTGGTCATTATTTCCGTCACGGGCTTGGACAATTCTCTTTGAAAACGAAGGTCTCTGTTAGTTAGAATACCAATCAGTTTCTTTGCTTGATCCACGACTGGAATTCCACCAATTTTAAATTCCCGCATGATCTGATATGCATCGCCAAGCGTCGCCTTATCCGTCAAAGTGATCGGATCAAGGATCATTCCGCTTTCTGAACGCTTCACCTTTCGAACCTGTTCAGCCTGCGCTTCCAGACTCATGTTTTTATGAATTATACCAATTCCGCCTTCCTGCGCCATGGCAATAGCCAGTTCATATTCCGTGACGGTGTCCATAGCCGCGGAAATAAAGGGAATGTTTAAGGAAATTTTCCTGGTAAGCTGTGTTTTGGTTTTTGTATCTCTGGGAAGTACCTCTGAGTAGGCAGGCAAGAGAAGAACGTCGTCGTACGTGAGAGCCTCGAAGAGGACTTTGGTGGGATTTGTGCTCATAGCAAATAAAGATTTGTTATTTGCCGGGTAAAACTAATCAGAAATTTACAATCTGACAAAAACCTTTTTAAAACAAATATTATTTTGTTATCAACCCGAGTTAGAAAAGGTACCAAATTTTACCCAACTAAAACTCTCACTTTTTTAATTCTCTTCTTGTCCGCAGATTGTACTTTAAACGTAATTTCCCGGTGCGTTGCAATCTCTCCGGTTCGCGGTAACCTTGAAAAAAGTTCTAATAACAGACCCGCCAGGGATTCACTATTCCCACGAACTTCATCGAAATAATCGGATTCAAGATCAAGGATACGACACAGATCGTTAATCAAAACCTTGCCTTCAAAGACATATGTGTTTTCATCAACTTTGGTATAATTGACTTCTTCCTCTTCGTCATATTCATCATTAATATCACCGAAAATTTCTTCAATAATATCTTCCAGAGTAATTAGACCGCTCGTTCCTCCATACTCATCTATCACAATCGCCATATGGACCCTGCGATTCTGAAATTCTTTCATAAGATCATCCAGACGCTTGCTCTCGGGAATCAAATAAGGTTCGCGAAGTAATTTTTGCCAGTTGAAGTGTTCGTTATGGTGCAGATATGGTAGTAAATCTTTCACATTTAAAGTCCCTTCAACACTATCCAAAGTATCTCTGTAAACGGGAACCCGGGAATAGCCGGACTTATTAATTTTATCCATGAGTTCATGGAAATTCAATTCAATATCAAAAGCTGTGATATTGACACGCGGCTGCATCGCTTTTCGTGCATTCGTCTGTCTAAAATTTGCCAGTCCGCGGAGAAGATCGGTTTCTTCTTCACTTTCTGCTTTTGCTTCAAGTCTTTCAGTGGATATTTCAGAACCTTCGGGCGTCAAAATCCCAAAAAAGTAGCCCAAACGAGTAATAGGTTTTGTTAAGGGTTCGCAGACTTTTATAATAAAGTGTGTTGTTCCTGCAATTTTGGGAATTAATTCAGGAGCATTTCTGGCCGAGAAAAACCTGACCATAACATCAAGCCATATCCAGAAAGCAAGCGTTGCCAACGAAATCCAGTGAAAAATGGTTTCGTCGTTATTTTGAACTTGCAGCCAGGTAAATCGTGCAGCTAATAATAAGGCAAGTAAGGTAACGCCACGCTGGATGATTGAAAGTGCTAATTGCTGAATGCGTGTAGGCAGATGGTTGTCGGAAATGCTTTTTCGATCCCAGGGATTTTCCATCGCGCCGGCTGTTGCATAAGAAGCTCTGATTCCGGATAGAAAAAGAGAGACAGCCAAAAGAATGAAGACAAGAATTAATTCGTAAACAGCAGAGCTGTCAATGGGTATGACCATACCGGCCAGTAATGGAAGCGCACTTTTAGCGGGATAAATTATCCCCGTACGCTTTCGAGACAAGGGGTCGTCACTATCAGCAGTTTCTTTCACAAAAAGTTTGAAAAGTTCATAATAAACCCAAGATAAGAATTCTACCCAAAAATCTTGTTGTCTAATGGCTTTGCACCAGAAAAAACATCGGATTTGGGTAGAATTTTTTGAAATCAGAATGGCAGATCGTCATCATCATTTCCTGCTGCCATGGATGGCGGAATAGGATCAGATGCTCTTGGTGCCTGATTTTGCCGTGGGGCCGAAGGCTGTGCATAACCCTGGTTTCCCTGATTATTATTTTCTCCACCACCATTGTTAGGCCCGCCCAACAAGGTCATACTATTGGCGCGGATCGTTACTCCTGATTTCTGAACGCCGTCTTTATCTGTCCAGTTATCCGTGCGGATTCTCCCTTCTATATATACGGAATTTCCCTTTTTTAGATATTTTTCAGCAACTTTCGCGAGTCCTTCCCATAGCTCAATTCGGTGCCATTCCGTATTTTCTACCTTCTCGCCATTTTTATTTGTATATGAATCGGTTGTCGCAATACTGAATTTTGCTACTGCCGATCCACTCTCCAGATACCTGACTTCCGGGTCGCTTCCTAAATTTCCAATAAGGATTACTTTGTTAACACCTGCCATGATTTTGTGCGTTTGTGATGATTGTGGATAATTAAATTCAATATACCGGATATTAGTTCAAATATGCAAATTCAAATTTTGCATAACCATTCAGCGGTTGGGTTTACGAAATAAAGATCAATTATTTCAAAGATCTCTTTCGCTGATTTTTCCGGAAATCTTGTCTTTCAGTATTAATTTATTACGTCCATCATGCGTGACTTCCTGTTTGATCAGGTAATAATTCTCATCATAATCCACATAATTTGAAGGTTTGGTAACACCTTCCCTGCCACGCCAAACCGGAAGTTCTACTTTTTCCCACAGTTTCGTCTTCGCCGAACGATATGCCGCATCGATCACCGCATTAACAACGTATCCGTCGTAAAAAGTCTCGGCCGCTTCCCGGCCCTGTTCCGCCGCATTGAACATATCAGTGAACATATGATTATATCCAAGCTCGTTCACTTCATCACCAACGGGAAATAACCAGCCGCTTTTGCTTTCAGCTTTTTCGGCAACATAATCGCCACCACTTCCTGAGGTATACATTTCAAATCCGGTTCGCAAGAAATTGTTGATCCAGATTGTCCCTTCCGTTCCCATAACTTCGTCACGTAAATCCATACCGCCACGGAACGTCCAGCTAACCTCGAATTGCCCGATCGCACCATTTTCATATTTTACCAAAGCGATCGCATGATCTTCCGCATCAATCGGTTTTACCTGCGTATCAGCCCAGCACATGACTTCAACCGGACGGATATCCTTACCAATAAAGTTTCTGGAAATTTCAATACAATGGCAGCCAAGATCGAGAATACATCCGCCGCCAGCCTGCTCGATATCCCAAAACCATTCGCTGTGTGGACCAGGATGAGCTTCTCTGGATTTCGCCCAGATAATTCTTCCCAGTGATCCGCATTTTATACTTTCAAGTGCTTTCAAAAATTTCGGACTGTAACAAAGATCTTCAAGATAGCCGGCAAAAATCCCGGCTTCTTCCACTGCCTGCATCATACGAAGCGCTTCATCGGCATTTCTCCCCAAAGGCTTTGTGGAAACAACCGCTTTTTTATGCTTAGCACAGAGCATTACGGCTTGTTCATGAATATTATTAGGAAGAGCGATGCAAACCATATTGACATTCGGGTTCGAAATAACTTCTTCCATGTTGGAAGACCAGAAATCGCACCCATATTCATCAGCAAACTTTTTTGCACTTTCCTCCCGTCGCGCATAAATCGCTACTACTCTATCACGCCCGCGCTGGCCATGAATAGATTCTGCATAAAAACGCCCAATGAAACCGGAACCAAGCATGGCTATTTTTTGCATAAGGATTAATTAAGGTTTAGTAGTTAATTATTGTGTAATCGTAATGTAAAAGATGTTTATAAATTTATCCGGTGCTCTGCACCTTGACAAATCCGTCTCTTTCGCCTTTTTCTACAAATATTACGGTACTCTGTACCTGTTATTACTAAGGTGCAGAGCACCCGAATAATTTATTTCCGGATAAATTTCAATTCGTTTTTACTTCTTTTTCCCACCCCGTCGTCTTCAGCGCCGGGTCGTTTTCTTTTTTTAAAAAATCTGCATCGGTGAATGGAGTTGCGATCCACTCTGTTATCGCGTGATCCGGAACGATATCGACCGGAACCCGCCAGGATGTCGAGGTTTCGGCATATGCCAGATTTGATTGCGAATTGTAACAGGAAATTAAAGACCAACGCGGTTTGTCCGACAAATTTGCCTCTGAACGGTGCATGAGATTACTATGGAAAAATAGAGCGTCGCCTGGCTCAATTTCACAATAAATTAAATCCATCGTTTCGAGTGCATTATTTACCATCGTCATATCCGCGCCAACTTGCTCGCCTGCAAAACCATGGTTAACCCTCCCTAGTTTGTGTGAACCTTTAATGACTTGCAAACATCCATTTTCCTTATTAGCCGACGTCAGGGCAATCATCACGCTCATCATTTGATCGGGGAAAAGAAATTGGTTTTTATACCAATAACCATAATCCTGATGCCATTCCCATGCGCCTCCAACTTTTGGCTCTTTTTGCATGAGTTTGGTATGAAAATGACAGACAGCACTTTCCTGATCCAATAGCTGAGCTACTGAATTTACCATGCGCTCGCTTCGGATAAGATAACCAAAAACATCATTTCCGGGCGTAAACCACAAAGACAATTTAGTTTTCCTGCCTGTTTGGTCGTTCAAATCCATCGCATTTTTCTGCATGATGGAATTTTCAATTGCGCTGTTATATAGTTTGTCTATTTCTTCCTGTGAAAAAAGATTTTTGACTACCAAAAAGCCATCTCTGTTATAGGCTTCAATTTGTTCTTTATTTAAATTGATCTTTGCCATTGTTTTGAGTCGTTATTTGTTCAGTACAAATTCATATTATTAAAAACACAATTCTGTTTAACAATACTCATATCAAACAAAAAAATAACGGTGCCACGAATTCACGAATTTTTCACGAATGTCGAGTTAGCTAATTCGAGGAAAATTCGTGTATTCGTGGCAGAAAAAAGTATTTACAAAAACATTTCTTCCTTTAATACCGTATCTATTAAAATAGGCTTTGGCAATTCCTCAACCTCACTTTTAGAATAAAATGCCATATCCTCCGGCAACTTAACATTTTCATCCGCCGGTACTGTAATCCACCAGAATCTTACTGTCAATCTTTGATGGCTGAGTAAGTGAGTATACTCTTTCAGCACCTGACGAAGCTGTCCTTTTCCCTTCCAATCTTCCAAATAAATATCTTCCGGCAAATTATCCGGATTGTTGATATCTGTCAGGGATTCGATCAAATAAAAATCATACAATCCTTTCCATATATCTTTTTTTACCCGTTCATGCATCGCAAGACTTTCTCCTTTTTGTAAAATGAAATAATTGAAATACCGATTTTTAACAGCATTCTTTTTCATCTTGACCGGAAGCTTGTTCTGCATATTAAATTCGTACGCATAACACATGTATGTAAAAGGACAGACGGAACAATTGGGTGAAACGGGCACACATTGGAGCGCACCAAATTCAATCATTGCCTGATTATATGTCGCCGGATCGTCCTGAGGAATAATCTTTTTTGCAAGATTTGTAAATTCGTTTTTTGCACCTGAGCTTAATATATCGGTAAAAATGCCAAACAAACGTGACATGACCCGATACACATTTCCGTCAATGGCGGGTACCGCTTCTCCAAAGGCAAACGAAGCGATGGCCGCGGCAGTGTAAGCCCCCAAACCCTTTAACCTGGCAAGTGTCAAAGCGCTTTCAGGAAACTTTCCGTCCCACTCTTCCACGATATGCTTTGCTGTAAAATGCATATTCCTCGCCCGTGAGTAATACCCTAATCCCTGCCATAATCTCAGCACGTCACGTTCATCCGCAGCGGCCAGATCAAAAACTGTTGGATAGTTGTTCACGAATTTTTCATAATACGGAGTTCCCTGTGCGACACGGGTTTGTTGTAAAATAATCTCCGAAAGCCAAATTTTATATGGATCTGATGTTTGTCTCCATAGTAGCCGGCGATGGTTTTCGATGTACCAGGATTTCAGTTTTGCGTTAAATTCAAGTAGTTGTAAATGATCGGATAGCATAACGTTTTGACTTATGTACGCTGTTTTTTAATGAATTAGAAAAAAAATGAAAATGCTAACCTTTTAAATTATGGTAAAATTACCCTACCTTTGTGTTCCCAAAAATTAGAGGAGGAAATAAATAAACGAAATAATATCCACTTAAAGTAAACAATCAAAGTGACTAAGGCAGACGTAATCGCACAAATTTCCGAGAAAACAGGTGTAGACAAGGGCGATGTTCAACAAACGCTAGAATCGTTTTTCACCGTGGTAAAAGACTCGCTTGCAGAGGGTGAAAATCTATATGTTAGAGGTTTCGGTAGCTTTATTAATAAAAAGCGTGCCCGTAAAGTAGCTCGTAATATCTCACAAGGTACTTCAATGATCATCGACGAACATTTTGTACCAAGCTTCAAACCAGCAAAAGTTTTTGTTGAGCAAGTTAAAGTGAGTGACAAATTGAAAGATCTGGCTGAAAAATAATTTGCCTTAATTAGGTTTGATTAAAACAGTATGAAAAAGTCTATAATTCTTTCTTGTGTATTGGCATTGGCCCTGGTTGGAACTCTTTACAGTCTTCCGAAGGTGGTTGTTAATACAAAAGGAAAGGAAGTGGACACCGAGAAGAGTGAAGTAGCGGCAGCACCTGGTGCTTCGGCCCCAACGACTCCGGCTTCCGAAACTCCCTCAAACATGCATGATGGAGCCACTTTATCCCCCGAACAGCAAAAAAATGTTGATCAACTGAGAAGTGGTTTCAATCAGGCAAGTGGAAAAGAAAAACTAGTTGCCGGATTAAAATTGTCTGACACGTTTTCCAAACTACAAAAGTTTGATAGCGCTGCGCATTATGCGGAATTGGTAGCACAATTATCTCCTTCGATTGAGAATATCACAAAGGCTGGTGACCGGTACTATGAAGCCTATGGGTTTGCAGTGGACGATGCCAAAGCCAAAAACCTTGGTAGCAAAACACGCGAATTCTATGGTAAAGCAATTGAAAAAAATCCCGGCTTGCTAGCTGCGAAAGCAAACATGGCCATGACTTACGTAAATACAGAAAACCCAATGCAGGGGATTTTGATGTTGCGTGAAGTTTTGGATACGGATCCTACAAATGAGTTAGCTTTGTTTAACCTGGGTATTCTGTCAATGCGTTCGAATCAGTATTCGAAAGCAGCAGACCGGTTTAAACAAATTCTTACAAACAACCCGGCGAATACAAAAGCGAAGTTTTATTTAGGACTTACGCTTGTGGAACTTGGGAACAAAGAGGAGGCTCGTAAAGTGCTGGCAGAAGTGAAGAAGGAAGAGAAAGACCCAGTGATCCAACAGGCTATTGTGGAACTTCAAGACCGTCTTGACAATTAAATAAGTAAAACAATTATTTTTTATTATATAAACGACATAAATTTATGCCTTGCGGAAAGAAAAGAAAGAGACATAAGATTTCCACTCACAAGAGAAAGAAACGTCTTAGAAAAAATAGACATAAGAAGAAATAATTGATATATGACCGGATTTGTATATATTATGAATCCGGTCATATTATCTCTTACGATATATGTTGCCTGTCTTTAAATGTAAAGCAGGAGGTTGAGTATTAACTTTATATAGCCATTTGGTTGGTTGAACATTGAGTAACGAATTACTAATAAATTCTACTCAAAAGGGAGAACGTATAGCCCTTTTGCAGGATAAACGTCTGTTAGAATACCACGTCGAAACACCGGATCAGAGCTTTACCGTTGGGGATATTTACCTTGGTACAGTTAGGAAGCTTGTGCCCGGGCTTAATGCCGCGTTCGTTGACGTAGGATTTGAGAAGGATGCTTTTTTGCATTATCTGGATTTAGGACCTAACATCAATTCTCTCAATAAGTTAACCAAAGATGTAATTTCCAAGCGTGTCAATTCCGGGAAGTTGAATAACTTCAAAATGGAACCCGAAATTGAAAAGCTTGGTAAGATTGATAAAGTACTTTCCAAGAATCAACCGATTCTGGTTCAAATTGTAAAAGAACCAATTTCAACAAAAGGTCCCCGCCTATCGTGTGATATTTCCATCGCAGGTCGTTACATCGTACTGGTTCCTTTTTCAAACTCGGTAAACCTTTCCAAAAAGATTACTGATAAACAGGAAAGAACGCGTTTGCAGCGACTGATGTCTTCCATCAAACCAGCCAATTTCGGTGTTATTATCCGTACCGTGGCCACTGGAAAAGACGTAGATGAACTGAACAAAGATCTTCAGGATTGTCTTGACAAATGGGAAAATGGTATCAAAACGCTTCGTGATGCCAAGCCTCGTGACCGTGTGATCGGTGAAATGAACCGTGCCTCTTCGATTATCCGTGATATGTTGAACGAATCGTTCGATAGTATTACGGTGGATTCCAAAGAGGTTTACGAAGATATTAAAGCCTATATACACAATATTGCGCCGGACAAAGAAAATATCCTGAAACTGCATAATGGCAAGAATAAGATATTTGAACAATTCGGTTTAGAGAAGCAAATCAAGTCTCTTTTCGGCCGTTCGGTAAGTTTGCCAAACGGTGGTTATCTGATTATTGAACATACAGAAGCTTTGCACGTTATTGACGTGAACAGTGGAAACAAGTCCAATTCGGAAGAAGATCAGGAAGCTACTGCGCTCAGTGTAAATATTGAAGCAGCGAAAGAAATTGCCCGTCAGTTGCGTTTGCGTGATATGGGCGGAATTATCGTTGTCGATTTCATTGACATGAAGAAAGCGGAAAACAAACGCGTTCTTTTTGACATGATGCGCGACGAAATGAAAGGAGACCGTTCAAAATATACGGTTCTTCCGCTTTCGAAATTCGGGTTACTGCAAATCACACGTCAGCGTGTAAGGCCCGAAATGAATATCGTTACCCGCGAAACCTGTCCTACTTGCGGCGGTACGGGAACGATTCAGGCAAGTATTCTGGTAACGGATATTATCTTATCAAACCTGGATTATATTCTTTCGAAACAAAATGAACGTGGCATAACCATCGCGCTCCATCCATTTATCTATGCTTATTTCACGAAAGGAATAATTTCTGAGCAGGTAAAATGGTTCTTCCAGTACAAAACCTGGGTGAAACTGATCAAGGATACTTCATTAGGCGTCATCGATTTCAAATTCCATAATAAGTATGGGGAGGAAATTGAGATTATCCCGGGAAGCTAGTTTGGCTTTCTGCTGTCGGCAATCAACTTTTGGCGGAGCCGCCCCGGCTTTGGCCTATTAAGAGATTTTCGGTGATTTCCCTTTCCAGATTGGAGTTCGTTTTTCTTTGAATGCGGCTGTGCCTTCTTTGGCGTCCTCCGATTTCAAGAGTTTATCCAATTGGGCTTTTAGATAAGTATGGCGTTTGCCTTCTTCTATTGTTGACAAATTTCGAAGTGCTTCCATTCCTGATTTGATGGCGTAGGGAGCATTGGAACAGATTAAGTTAGCAAGTTTATCAACTTCTTCTTCAATAACTTCTTTTTCTTCGGTTTGGGTAACCAAACCGAAATCAAGCGCTTCTTTCGCCGAATAACTTTTCCCGGTTATCGACATTTCAAGTATTTTTCTTTTTGGTATTATATCAATCAGAGAAGCCATAACCTGCATTGGCCATATTCCTCTTTTCACTTCGGGCAAACTGAAATTCGCTTCCGGTATACTTACAACAAAACTGCATCCGCAAATAATTAGAAAACCACCTGCAAAGACAGAACCTTCTACCTGGCCAATGCACGGCTTGTTCAAATTCGCAAAGGCATCGCCTAATCTGACTTCTTCTATTGGCGGGGGGAGTGTTTGATTTATTTGATCTGCTGTTGGATCGTGAAAAGCATTAAGATCGGCACCGGCACAGAATACAGGACCTTCTGCTCTGATAATAACACAACGAATTTCATCCAGATTTTTCGCATAAGCCAAAGCAAATGCAATTTCATTGGCCATTGTGGGTGTGAAAGCATTTCGCTTCTCCGGGCGATTAAGCGTGATTTCCAAAACATTTCCTTTCAAAGAAGTTTTGATATACAGAAATTGAACTGTATAAAATTTCGCAACGTCTTCTTCTTTGAAAAAAAGCATAATTGGTATGTATTAATATGAAACTTACACAGTCACAACTTCTTCAAGCATACTGATATATTGCAAAATACCAGCCTCAATTTCATGCAGATAAATAAATTCATTGGCTGTATGAGAACGCTCCGAATGTCCCGGTCCCATTTTCAGAGACGGACAATCAAGCAACGCCTGATCCGAAGTTGTTGGTGAGCCATAAGCCTTTCTTCCGCGTTTCAAACCTGCTTTGACGATTGGGTGTTCCATTGGAATACTGGATGGACGTAAGCGAATTGAACGTGCGTTTACCTCCGACTGAATATTTTCCTGGATTACTTCGATGATTTCTTCCAGAGTATATTGATCCGTCGCTCTCACGTCAATCGTAAAAATACAGGTATCTGGAACTACGTTATGCTGTGTTCCCGCATTGATAATCGTCACCGACATTTTTATCGGCCCCAAAGTCGGGGAAACTTTTGGGAATTTATAATTCCGGATCCATTCGATATCCCGGATTGCCTTGTAAATGGCATTATCTCCTTCTTCTCTTGCCGCATGCCCGGATTTGCCTTTTGCAGTACAATCAAGAACCAACAAACCTTTTTCTGCTACTGCCAAATGCATTTCAGTGGGTTCTCCCACAATTGCAAATGAGATTTCCGGAAGCTCCGGAACAACAATTTCCAGACCTTCTTTTCCCGAAATTTCCTCCTCCGCTGTCGCAGCGATAACAATATTATAAGTCAGATCTTCCCGATCGTAGAAATAACAGAAAGTAGCGATCAGCGAAACCAGACAACCACCGGCATCATTACTGCCCAAACCAAAAAGCTTATCCTCTTCCAGCAAAGCATGAAAAGGATCAAGCGTCCAGGATTTATTTGGTTTAACTGTATCATGGTGGGAGTTTAAAAGAACTGTCGGCTTTGCAGCATCAAAATATTTATTGTAAGCCCAGATATTGTTCTTTCTAGTTTTAAAAGGAATCTCTTTTTGTCTGAAAAAATCCTGGATCAAGGAAGCCGTGTTGTCTTCTTCCTTACTGAATGAAGGTGTTGCGATCAGCTTTTTAAGTAAAGAAACTACTTCCTGTGTAAGTTGTCGGATATTTTCAGAATCAGTTAAAGAAGACATATTTCGGCTTTCTGGTACAACAATATTTTGGGCAAAGGTATAAAAAGAAAAATGCCACGAATACACAAATTTTCACAAATACATTAGATTAATATTAGTGAAAATTCGTGCATTCGTGGCAAAAAAATTAACATGGCTTACACCATACTCAATCCAATTGATATTTTATTATGCTCTAATCTGCCCATCCCCTCTTACAACCCACTTTTCAGTAACCAATTTTTCCAAAGCAAACGGTCCGCGAGCATGTAATTTTTGTGTTGAAATTCCAATTTCGGCACCCAAGGCAAAAACGCCGCCATCAGTAAAACGTGTTGACGCATTAGCATAAACCGCAGCAGCATCCACTTCATTTAAAAACTTTTCAATCGCGGCAGCATCCTTTGAAATAATTGCTTCTGAATGACTTGACGAGAAATGATAGATATGATCTATCGCCGCATCTAATCCATCGACAATTTTAATTGAGCACTTATAGTCAAGAAACTCTCTTCCAAAATCTTCCGGTTCAGCTTTTTGTAAAAATGGATATTCTGCTTTTTTAAGAATTTCAAAGGAAGTTTCATCTGCGAAAACTTCTATATTCCAGTTTATAAAATCGTCCTTCAATGTTGGTAAAAACGCAGCAGCAACTTCTCTGTCGACCAAAACAGTATCCAATGCGTTACACGCGGAAGGTCTAGAAACCTTCGCATTTACTACAATATTCTTCGCCTTTTCAAAATCAGCTGTTTTATCAACATATGTGTGACAAACACCCGCTCCGGTTTCGATCGTTGGTACAAGTGAATTTTTACGAACAAATTGAATAAGTCCTTCCGAGCCGCGTGGAATAATAATATCTACGTATTTAGTCGCTGTCAAAAGTTCATTGACAAACTTTCGGTCGGTTGGCAAAAGCATTACCGCAGCTTGATCAATCCCCATTTCCACAAGACTTTCATGGATGAGACCAACCAGATAAGTATTTGAAAAATGGGCTTCTTTTCCGCCTTTCAAAACGCAGGCATTTCCAGAACGCAAACAAAGCGATGCGACGTCAAGTGTAACATTCGGTCTGGATTCATAAATAACGCCAACCACACCAAGCGGCACAGTCAGTTTTTGCAAAGACATCCCCTGCTCTATCGTTTTTTCCAACAAAACTTCTCCCGTTGGATCCGGCAAAGCGGCCACATCACGCAAACTTTGCGCTAAATCTATAATTCTTCTTTCATTCAAAAGCAGACGATCCTTCTTGGGGTCAGCATCATCCATCAACACCAGGTCTTTTTGGTTTTCCGTAATAATGTTGGCCTTATTTGTCAAAACTTTTTCAGCCAAAGCATAAAGCAAATCCGCTCTCTGTTTGTCAGATAGTTTCCGAACCGCCACGGAAGCGTCTTTGGTTGCTTTTAAAAGAGGTATTATAGATTCCAATTCCATTATAATAAAACGATATCGTTGGCATGCGCCACTTCAAAATTCAATGTTTTCAAATTTACTTTTATAGCGCCGGACGTTTCTCTTGCACGTGCAACAGCGATCATTTCCTGCTCTGGAGAATAAATTTCGATAATCTCTCCAGCTTCAAAATCTCCTGTTACTTCCGTCACACCAACAGCCAGCAAGCTCTTTCTTTTCAGTAACGCTTTGGTCGCACCTTCATCGACCTGCAATCTTCCCGATACCAATCCTCCACTTCCTAACCAGCGATTTCGTGCAGATAGTGTACTTTTTTCAGGACTCATTTCTGTACCGGCTTTTCCTTCAAGCGCTTTTAACAATTCGTCCTGCTGTTTCATTCCAAAAATGAAAACCTTGATGCCCATACGGGTAGCAAGTTTGGCGAATGTTAATTTGGAGGCCATTCCACCTAAACCCAAAAAAGATTTATCGGTCCGTACAAATTTAAAAACCTCATTAACATTGGATACGTTCCCGATAATGTTTCCGGCTTCGTCCAGTAATCCACCTACCGAAGTACAGAACATCAACGTTTCCGCTCCAAAACCGACAGCCAGTAAAGTAGCGAGTTCGTCATTATCCGAAAATTTCAGCTCACGATCACTGACAACGTCATTCTCATTAACAATTGGGATAATGTTATTCTGCCAAAGTTCTTCGAACGTATTTTTCAGCTGCAAAAACTTGTTACGGTTTGCAAAATGCTGACGTTCGCAAAGACTTTGCGCGATGAAAATGCCGTTGGGAGCGAAATAACTAGCATAAAGTCCAACCAATAAAGGATTCCCAACAGATGCAGCCGCTTTCCGCTGCGTCATCGTTCCCTTATAATCATTGATATAAGCTTTTCCGGCCCCCACCGCTCCTGATGAAACGATGATGATGCGGTATCCGGGATGCAGCAATGAAACCTGACGGGCAACTTCTGAAATAATCGTAACATCGGGCTCACCGGAAGGAAGCGTGATTGACGCCGTCCCGAACTTGATAACAAGAATTGGTTTTGACACTTTGTGAATACTTAAAATACTTCTTACGCTAAGACTAACTTTTCAGGCTAAAATTACTTAGTTACCCGGTTATTAAAAAGCGGAATGTTTGGGAGAAGAAGTTTGCGGAGGATTTAAAAGAAATTTCCGATTCAATTGAAGAGCCTTTTTTAACTTTTCCATATAGTCGGTACGAGGAATCTCGATGGCTCCGTATCGTAAAACGTTATCATTTATAAACTGTGTATCCAGTAACTGGTACCCATTTGCCCGCAGAATTTCTATAAGATAATGGAAGGCAACTTTGGAAGCATTTGCCTCTTTATAAAACATAGATTCTCCAAAAAATACCCCCCCGATTGAAACGCCATATAACCCTCCAACCAGTTTATTTTCACGATAAGCCTCAACGCTATGCGCATAACCGAGTTTATGTAAATTAGTATAGGCAAAAATAATATCGTTAGAAATCCAGGTCCCATCTTCCTGAACCCGCGGACCTGCACATCCATGCATGACACCTTCAAAATCAAAATCCACCCGGATTTCAAAAGTTCTTTTATTAATAACCGGTCGCAGTGACTTGTGTGGTTTGTAGGAGTCTATTGGAATAACGGCCCTGGGATCTGGGGAATACCAGTAAATTGTTCCATCCGGCTCTGCCATTGGGAAAATTCCGTTGATATATCCGTAAAGAAGATCGTCAGCTGTCAGGGTTGTCATTTCAAAAATTCATTCAAATTCATAAGACCGATGCAAGCTAAAAAATTTGTCGTTACTGCCGAATATTTTTTCCATTGGACGAACTATAAAAATATAATCCCTGTTTCTTTCAAGTAACATTTTTTTTTACAAAATTTGCATCCTCTTAGACGGACCAACCAAGTCAAATGAATAGCAACGGAATACATACTGTGCTTCATACTACACCTTTCAGGTTTAGGTCCCCCAGGACCGTCTAACTTCTTTTTACCTATGTGGTAAAACTTCTACCCCATCTTTTTTAAATTTTTGAAACGTCCCATCGTAGTTTTCTGGGAATTTAATTTTTGTTTCGAACAATTTTTTCGTCAGTAAAGTCATCAATGAAAAATACCGAAGTAGTAGGCAGTAAGTTTATTGTACAAGCTGCCAATGAAAATCATCTCCATTTCGCAGAAACTATTTGTGCGGAAATGGAAGAGAGTGCCAAAAAACGTGGTACGGGTATAGCAAAACGTTCTCCTGTTTATATCATGGAAAAAATGGTAGAGGGGAAAGCGATTATTGCCACCACTGATACTGGAGAATGGGTGGGTTTTTGTTATATAGAAACCTGGGAACATGGCAAGTTTGTTGCTAACTCAGGTCTTATCGTGCATCCGGATTTTCGGAAAAGCGGTATGGCAAAAGCCATCAAAGCAAAAGCATTCGAGTTATCCCGTTCAAAATATCCGGATGCCAAAATTATTGGTATCACAACCAGTCTACCTGTAATGAAGATCAATTCAGATCTTGGTTACGAGCCTGTTACTTTCAGCGAACTTCCGGCCGATGACGCATTCTGGAAAGGCTGTGCAAGTTGTGTAAATTATGATGTACTAACACGTACCGGCAGAAAACACTGCTTGTGTACAGGTATGATGTACAATCCTGAAGACCATAAAGAAGTAGAGGCTAAACATGAAAAAGATTCATGGGATTTCTTGAAAGAGTCGAGTCTTTATGAGCGCTGGATGCGTATTAAGCAACGTATTTTGTTGCGAAGGGAAGAACGTGCCAAAAAGAAAAATGCCGAGGCGATGCTTGTACACTAAGTGCAGCACTCATATTATTGATTATTATATCATTCTAAATACCTCGCCCGGCAGCTTTTAAACTCCGATGCGAGGTATTTTTCGTTACTTTGTAATTCCATTTTAATTAACACCAGAATAAAACAATAGAATGTCACAGCCCAAAGTAGTATTAGCGTTTAGTGGAGGATTGGATACCTCTTTTTGTGTAAAATATTTAGCCGAAGATAAAGGCTACGAAGTTCATTCTGTGTTGGTAGATACAGGTGGTTTTTCAGAAGAAGAGCTTAAAACAATTGAAGCAAATGCCTATTCATTAGGTGTGAAACATCACGCAACCATTTCAAAAACAGCTGATTACTACAACGATTGTATCAAATATCTGATTTTTGGCAATGTTTTGAAAAACAATACGTACCCACTTTCCGTAAGTGCAGAGCGCGTTTTTCAGGCGGTTGCTGTTGCTGAATATGCAAAAGAAATCGGTGCTACTGCGATTGCGCACGGAAGTACTGGTGCCGGAAATGACCAGGTTCGATTTGATATGGCGTTCCGTATTATCATTCCTGAAGCTGAAATTATTACACCGATCCGTGATCTTAAACTTTCACGAGAGGCTGAAATTGAATATTTGACTAAAAAAGGCGTTGGCCGCGAGTGGGCCAAAGCAGCATATAGCATCAACAAAGGACTTTGGGGAACTTCGGTTGGTGGCAAAGAAACTTTGACTTCTGAAAAATATCTACCGGAAGAAGCATGGCCAACGCAGGTTTCTAAAACAGAACCCGAAACGATCACTTTGGAATTCGTCGAAGGTGAATTGAAAGGCGTAGCAGGTGAAGCTTTTGAAAATCCGGTTCAGGCAATTCAGAAATTGGCAGCAATTGCGCAGCCTTTCGGAATTGGTCGTGATATTCACGTTGGTGATACAATTATTGGTATCAAGGGTCGCGTTGGTTTTGAAGCCGCAGCTCCTTTGATCATCATCAAAGCACACCACACATTAGAGAAACACGTTTTGAGCGAACAACAGCTTTACTGGAAAGAACAACTTTCTAATACGTATGGAACTCTTCTTCATAAAGGCCAGTTCGTTGAGCCTGTTATGCGTAATATTGAAGCATTCTTGTCTGATACACAGTCCCATGTGACAGGAAAAGTACATGTGCATCTTGCTCCATACCGCTTCTATGTAGAAGGAATTGAATCTCCGTTTGATTTGATGTCTTCGAAATTCGGAAGTTATGGTGAGATGAACAATGCCTGGACCGGTGACGATGTTCGAGGATTTTCGAAAGTTGCTTCGAACCAGGTGATGATTTATCAGAAAGTAAGCGAGAGTATAGATTAAATGTTAATGATTAGCGCAAATGAAGTTTGTACTTTGGTACATTTTTATGTATCAGAGGTTCAATCTTCCTGCGAAAGTCTGAACACAAATTTGAATAAAAACTGACAGCATTTACTATGCTGAATCAATTATCAAATGAATAAAATAAACATAGGCATCATTGGTGCCGCAGGTTATACTGGCGGAGAATTATTGAGAATTGTCATTAATCATCCGAACGTAAATATTGCCTTTGCACATAGTAAAAGCCAGATCGGAAAACCGGTTTATGCCACGCATACAGACTTATTAGGTGATACTGAACTGACCTTTTCGGGAGAAGATATTCAAACCTTGTTAAACCAGGAAAGTTTGAATGCAATTTTCCTGTGTTCAGGTCATGGCGAATCGAAGAAGTTTTTAGATGAATATAACGTTCCTGAAACTGTTAAAATCATTGATTTGAGTACTGATTTCCGTGATGAATCTAATGGTTTTACTTACGGTTTACCTGAACTTCAAAAAGAAAAAATAAAGACTTCGATCAAAATTGCAAATCCAGGCTGTTTTGCAACTAGTATAGAGCTGGCGATTCTGCCACTTGCTAATGCTGGTTTATTGAAAGAAGAGGTTCATGTGAGTGCTGTGACGGGAAGTACCGGAGCGGGTCAGTCCCTGAGTGCAACGACACATTTTTCATGGAGAAATAATAACCTGTCGATTTACAAAGCTTTCACGCATCAACATTTGACTGAGATTAAAATGAGTCTGGGGAAATTGCAGGGTGGTTTTGACAAAGCTGTGAATTTTGTTCCGTATCGTGGTGATTTTACCCGTGGAATTATGGCTAATGTTTACACGCCTTATTCCGGAACAATCGAAGAAGCGAAAGAACTTTATAAAAATTATTACGCTGAACATCCTTTTACACATGTAAGCGATGCGCCGATTGATGTGAAGCAGGTTGTCAATACCAATAAATGTTTCATTCATTTGGAAGTACATGACGGTCAGTTGCTGATCAGCAGTATCATTGATAATTTAACAAAAGGTGCTTCTGGACAAGCAGTTCAAAATCTGAACCTGATTTTTGGGTTACCGGAAGATGCAGGATTAAGGTTGAAAGCACCATCCTTTTGATATAAATGAGTTTAAAGTTTATTAGTTCGTAATCTTTATCTCATAAACTTTATTATAACTTTTTGACTCATATTCATGTCACATTTATTTGATGTTTATCCACTTTACGATATAGAACCTGTAAAGGCTGAAGGCAGCTATTTATGGGATACGAATGGCACTAAATACCTGGATCTTTATGGCGGACACGCGGTAATTTCCGTTGGACATTGTCATCCGTATTATGTTGATATGTTAAGCAAACAACTTCATGCGATTAACTTTTACTCAAATTCAGTAAAAATATCTTTGCAGGAAGAACTGGCTGAAAAACTTGGAGCGCTTTCAGGTTATCCTGACTATAAACTTTTCCTTGTAAACTCAGGTGCGGAAGCGAATGAGAATGCTTTGAAACTGGCTTCATTTCATACAGGCCGTTCGAAAGTTGTCGCTTTTACAAAAGCTTTTCATGGACGTACTGCCGGAGCAGTTGCCGCGACCGACAATCCGTCAATCGTTGCTCCTGTTAATTATAGCAAACACGTTACTTTTCTACCTTTCAATGACGTTGACGCACTTCAGGAAGGTATTACCGATGAAGTTTGTGCCGTAATCGTTGAAGGAATCCAGGGCGTTGGTGGAATCCAGGTTAGCAGTGATGAATTTCTTCAGGCATTACGTAAAAGATGCGATGAAACCGGAGCTGTTTTGATTTTGGACAGCGTGCAATGTGGTTATGGCCGCACAGGAAAGTTCTTCTCGCACCAATTCAGTGGAATCCACCCCGATTTAATGACAATGGCTAAAGGTATGGGTAATGGTTTTCCAATCGGTGGTGTTTTGATCTCTCCTAAATTTAAAGCTAGCTACGGTTTGCTTGGAACTACTTTTGGCGGAAATCACATGGCTTGTGCGGCGGGAATTGCTGTACTTGACATCATGAAAAACGAAAATCTCTTGGAAAATGCTACGGAGATTGGAGATTATCTGCTGAATGGCATCAAGGAAATTGGCGGATACAAAGAGCTTCGAGGTCGTGGTCTGATGATCGGAATTGAATACGATTTCCCGGTTAAAGATCTTCGGAATAAATTATTATTCGAGCATAAAATGTTCACCGGCGTGGCCGGAGCTAATACAATTCGGTTGTTGCCTTCGCTGGCGTTAGGAAAAGAGGAAGCTGATTTATTCTTGGAGGCTTTGCGTGTTTGTTTAAACGCAGAGTTGAAGGGAGTTTAGCGCGGAGTTCGGGGAGTATTTTTTACTGGAACTGGTTTATATTTCTTTTCATTAAGCAACTCAACGTTGGAATTTATTGATATTTTTCAACAAATCATTACGAGAGTATGACGACTGAGTTAAGTGAAGAATTATTAGAAAATGACATAATGGGCTTAATCTTAAAGTATTCTTACAAAATCCATACAGCTTTAGGACCGGATAATTAGAATCTGTTTATACTGAATGTTTGTTTTATGAATTGGCAAAAGCTGGTTTATTCGTTGAGAAGCAAAAGGTTTTGCCGGTTGTTTATGAAACAATAACTTTGGAATCAGGTTTCAGAATTGATTTATTTGTTGAAAGAAAGGTAATAGTAGAATTGAAGGCAGTTGAATCGCTTGATCAGGTGCATCTCGCACAGACACTAACCTATCTCAAATTATCAAATTGCAAAGTTGGCTTACTTATTAATTTTAATGTAATGTCACCAAAATCAGGAATAAGGCGAGTAGTTAACAACTATCAAACTTAACCTAATAATATAACACTTAAAAAATAAAACTCTTAAAACTCAGCGGGAAAAACCCCTTTACCTCTGCGTTTAAATCCATAAAATTAATGAAACATTTTCTTTCACTTGCAGACGTCACAGATCTTAATCACCTCATCACCAGCGGGATTGAAGCGAAACGTAATCCTTTTGCTGATGAAACACTTGGCAAGCACAAGACCATCGGTTTGATGTTTTTTAATTCAAGCTTACGTACCCGGATCAGTACGCAGAAAGCAGCTGCGAATTTGGGTTTGAATGTGATCGTAATGAATGTTGGTCAGGATAGCTGGGGGCTGGAAATGGAAGAAGGTGTTGTCATGAATGGGACCAAAGCAGAGCACGTGAAAGAGGCAGCGGCAATTATGGGACGTTATTGCAATATCATCGCAATCCGCTCTTTTGCAGAGCTTGAAGATCGTGATAAAGATTATGCTGAAACTGTCTTTCAACAATTCAAAAAATATGCTGAGGTTCCGATTGTAAATCTGGAATCGGCCACGCGCCATCCTTTGCAATCTCTGGCAGACTGTATCACCATTGAAGAGTTCAGAATAAAAGAACGTCCGAAAGTGGTTTTGACCTGGCTGCCTCATTTCAAGGCGCTTCCTCAGGCTGTGGCGAATTCTTTCTGCGAATGGATGAATCCAATGAACGTGGAATTGGTAATTACGCACCCGGAAGGATATGATCTTGATCCAAAATTTGTTGGTAAAGGACAGGTTATTTATGACCAGGATAAAGCTCTGGAAGGCGCTGATTTTGTTTATGGAAAAAACTGGTCATCCTACAATCATTACGGCCAGGTTTTGACACAAGATCCCTCATGGATGATCACGGAGGCTAAAATGGCTCTGACAGACAACGGAAAATTCATGCACTGTCTTCCACTCAGACGTAATATGAAAGTGGCTGACGAAGTACTGGATGGTCCTCGTTCGCTGGTTATCGAGCAGGCAGCAAACAGAGAATGGTCGGCGCAAGCTATTTTAAAGGAAATATTACTTGGCCTGAACGCATAAAAACTTTTCACCACTGAACTTTGTAGACTCCGGGCATAGTTATATTAACGGATAACGAATCCCGTTGTAAAATTTAATTTAAAATGAATACCGAAACGCTGACAAATCCATCTTTACTGAAAGAAAAACCTGTGGGAAAAACAGGTGTTTTGATCGTAAATCTGGGCACACCGGATAGTCCTTCCGTTCCGGACGTAAGAAAATATCTGCGTGAATTTTTAATGGACGAACGCGTTATTGATATACCGTACCTGAATCGCTGGCTGCTGATTAATCTGATCATTGCACCTTTCCGAGCACCAAAATCGGCAAAAATTTACCGGGAACTTTGGACACCTGAAGGATCTCCTTTGAAGATTTACGGCGAATCCGTTGAAAAGAAATTACAAAATGTATTGGGTGATGATTTCGTGGTTAAACTAGCCATGCGTTATCAAAGTCCAAGTATTGAAAATGGTCTGAACGAGCTCAGAAAACTTTGTCTTTCTGAAATTATTGTGGTTCCATTTTTTCCTCAGTACGCTTCTGCCTCCACCGGTTCTGTTTATAAGAAAGTGATGGAAGTAGTTAAAGATTGGGAAGTTTTACCTGAAATTAAATTTATCAACCGTTTTCTGGACCATCCAAAATTTGTTGAAGGGTTTGTTAACCTTGGCAAAAAATATATGGCTCAGCGCGACTATGACCATTTTGTTTTTAGCTATCACGGAATTCCGGAAAGACAAATTACAAAAGGGGATGTCGCTAATTATTGCCAGTTTGGTACTTGCTGCGATACTTTAAATGAGAAAAATCAGCATTGTTACCGCGCTCAGTGTTATGAAACAACCAGACTTTTTGTAAAAGGCATGGGAATTCCGGAAGGGAAATATACAGTAGCTTTCCAGTCAAGACTTGGAAAAACCCCGTGGATTAAACCTTATACAGATGAACTTATCCCGGAGCTGGCAAAAAAAGGTGTAAAAAGTGTATTGGCATTTTCTCCTGCTTTCGTTGCTGATTGTTTGGAAACGACCATTGAGGTCGGTGAAGAATATAAAGAATTATTTGAGAAAGAAGGAGGCGAGCACTGGCAACTGGTGGAAAGTCTGAATGACAGTGATATCTGGATTGAGGCGTTGGAGGATATGGTTAGGAAGGCGTAATTTCATGGTCCGGTTTTGTCAGGAAATTGTCAAGGCTTGAGTGTCTGCTAATCAGAAATAAAAAGTCTATAAACAAAAAGAAGTCAACCGCAAAGTTGACTTCTTTTTGTTTATAGAACCTGTATTTGTCGTGAGTTACAGCATCACCGACTCTTTTCGATAAAGTTCTGCCAGTGTTTCCACTGCGAAATCAACTTCCTCTACCGTATTATATTTTCCAAAAGAGAAACGAACATTAGCTCTATCCGGATTGATCTGAATTTCGGTTAAAACGTGCGATCCAACATCGGTCCCGCTTGCACAGGCACTTCCACCCGAAACGGCTACGCCGGCGATATCCATGTTGAAAAGTAACATATCATTCAATCCCGAAGGAGGCAGACTCACACTTAAAACAGTGTACAAACTTTCTTCCAGGGAAGCAGACTTTCCGTTAAATGAAACTCCTTCGATATTTTCCTGAAGTTTGTGAATCATTCTTGTTTTGAGATTTTCGATATGCAAGCGATGCTGATCCATATCGCGATAAGCTATTTCCAAAGCTTTTGCCAAACCTACAATTCCGTACACATTTTCAGTTCCTCCACGCATATTCCGCTCCTGCGCGCCGCCGTGGACAAAAGGAAAAATCTTCGTTCCTGGTTGAACGTATAAAAATCCTATGCCTTTTGGTCCATGAAACTTATGAGCCGAACCAACTATAAAGTTGGTTTTCAACTGTTGTAAATCATGTTTGTAATGACCCATAGTTTGTACCGTATCACTATGAAAAAGTGCATCATAATGTTTGCACAAATCACCTACCATTTCCAGATTAAGCAAATTTCCAATCTCATTATTTCCATGCATTAAGGAAACCAGTGAGCGGGAATTTGTTTGCAAAAGTGTTTCTAAATGAGCTAAGTCTACCTCACCTTTTTCATTCAGATTGACAAAACTTATTTCAATCTTTCCTGTTTTTGCAAGGTGTTCCAATGTATGAAGCACTGCGTGATGCTCTATTTTAGAAGTAATGGCATGTTTCAATCCAAACGTTTCGATACTGGAACGAATTGCGGTATTATCTGCTTCTGTTCCGCCCGATGTAAAAAAGATCTCCGCAGGTGCTGCGTTCAATATTCCCGCTACACTTTTCCGCGCTCTTTCCACAGCAGAACGAACTGCACGACCATAAGAATGGATTGAAGACGGATTACCAAAAGTCTCTGTCATCAGAGGCAACATGGTTTCCAAAACTTCCTGATCCAGACGCGTCGTAGCAGCGTTATCAAAATAGGCTTTCATTATTTATTTTTCGGTTCTGAAATTATTTCCTTTATGTCGGAAATGATTTTATTTGCCAGATTAACAGCCGTCGTTAACGTTTCTGATTCGGAATAAATACGGATAATTGGTTCTGTATTTGATTTACGCAAATGAACCCATTCCCGGTTAAATTCAATCCTCACTCCGTCAATCGTACTCAGAGGCTGTTTTGAATACTTTGTTTGAATGCGGCTTAGAATATTATCAACATTAATATCCGGCGTTAGTTCAATTTTATTCTTAGAAATATAATAGCTTGGATATGAACGCCTAAGTACCGATGCTGTCTTTCCAAATTTGGCGAGATGCGTCAAAAACAAACCGATTCCTACCAAAGCATCACGTCCGTAATGACTTTCAGGATAGATTACACCACCATTGCCTTCACCCCCAATAATTGCATTGTTAGCTTTCATTGTGGTTACCACATTTACTTCACCAACGGCAGAAGCAAAATATTCCCCACCGGCTTTTAATGTTACATCTTTCAATGCAGCCGTAGAAGACAAGTTTGAAACAGTATTTCCCGGAGTATTTTTAAGGACATAATCCGCAACCGCTACCAAAGTATATTCTTCTCCAAAAGGACTTCCGTCTTCACACATCAATGCAAGACGATCTACATCCGGATCAACAACGATTCCCAGGTTAAATGCTCCGTCCTTCAATTCCTTACTGATATCCCGCAAGTGCTCAGGAAGTGGTTCAGGGTTATGGGCAAAGTTTCCTGTTGGTTCACAGTGTAACTTTTTGATATTTTTTGTCTCAACACCTAAGGCTTCAAGCAGCATAGGAACCACGATTCCTCCTGTTGAATTCACAGCATCGACAACGATTTTAAAATTAGCAGCTTTGATCGCTTCAACATCCACGAGAGATAAGGAAAGAACATGATCAATATGCTTTTGAAGATAAGTATCGTCTGATTTGTAGCTTCCAAGTTTTTTCACATCAGGAAAAAGAAAATCTTCCTCATCTGCAATTCTCAGAATTTCAGTCCCTTCCTCTTCTGAAATAAATTCACCTTCATGGTTGAGCAATTTCAATGCATTCCATTGAATCGGATTATGGCTCGCAGTCAGGATTATTCCTCCCGCAGCACCTTCCATAGTCACCGCAATTTCCACGGTTGGCGTTGTAGACAATCCAAGGTCAATCACATGAAGACCAACACCTTGTAAAGTACCTGCCACCAACCGACTTACCATTTCACCGGAAAGTCTGGCATCACGCCCTATCACTACCTTTAAATTCTGTGTATTTGTCCGCCTCAACCAAGTGCCATAAGCTGCAGCAAATTTAACAACATCAATTGGAGTCAGTGCATCTCCGGATTTACCTCCTATTATCCCTCTGATTCCTGATATAGATTTGATTAACGTCACGATCTGGTTTTCCTCTGTTTGTTACGATACAAAAATAACAAATTTCCCGCGGTCTATCGGATTATTTGATAAAACTATCCAAGATTTGAGCAACAGGTTTGCTTAATTTATATTAACTCAATGTCTACATGGGTTACAAGCGACGACTGAGCGGATCCTCTGAAAAATCCCATAACCGGTGCAAGTTGGTCAAAGTCAGCCGACGCGCCCAGGCTAATGTGATTATTGGCAATTACTTTTCCTTCTGTGGGATCAAACCCGCGCCATCCTGCACCCGGCAGATATACCTCAACCCACGCATGCAGTTCGTGAGCCTGCATCAAATTTCCATAAAGATATCCACTTACGAAACGTGCAGCGATTCCTAAACTTCTGCAGGCAGCTATGAAAAGCCGGGAATAATCACGGCACGATCCAATTTTATCCCGTAACGTATCATCTGGTGGATAGGCCACGCCAAATTCCCGGTTCTGATATGTGAACGTTTCTGCAATGTATTTGCTAAGTTCTACAAGAAACGGAACAGTTTCCCAGTTTACCTCCGCAGCTATTCTTCTGGCAAATTGTTCAACATAGGTCGTAACATCATTTCTGTTCAAATATGGGATCAGGTATTTGTAAATCTGATTATCATACAAAAATGGAATGTTTCTTGTAATAAAGGGGAATAATACAAAATCGAATACATTGACAAAATCGGAATAGACCGTCATTTCTGCCTGAACTGTAAGCCGGGTCAAAGGTCCCTGAAAAAAATGAACCACCTGCTGGACGTTTCCTTCTGCATCAACATTTTTTACAATGTTTGAAGGAAGAGGGTTTATCACCAGCGAATAATTCAATACACGCTGGTGAGGATATGCCTTGGGATATAGATAAAGCGTATGAGAGTCCAGTTCAACTGGGAAATCGTAACTATATTCAAGCGAGTGACGCACTTTAAGATTCATGGAGTTTCCCGGATTATAGCAAAATAGATAGTGCTATGAAGTAATATTAAAACCCCTGTTCAACTGCAATTGGTTCAGTTCATCCACTGGCTCTTGAAATGACCGGAAGTTTGCCCCATTGACTGGCTCTGTAATTTTTCCGATTCCAAACCGAAATACATATCAAAAATGGCATTATCGACTTCATTATTATTGGTCTGAAAACGATCCAGATATTTATGAAGGCCCATCTTGAAAACGTCTTCAACCTCGGTAAATTCCAATTCACTGCGCATTTTACTCAACGCACGCTCGGCAGGATTTGTATGACCGCGTTCAGGAATGGACCCCGCGATTGCGTAAAGAGAAAGTTCGGCCTGGCGAACCGAATAAGCAATAGAACGTGGAAATAATTTATCAAGAATTAAAAATGCAACAATGTTCATCGGAGTTAAAGCACGATGTGTCTGACGATACATATTATATGCACTAACCGATTTCAACACCGCAGTCCACATCATCAGATCAAGTGTTGATCCGTTGGTACCGGTGTCCTGTAAAAGTGTAAAATATTTAACATCAAGAAATCTCGAACACTTATCGGCACGCTCAATGTGACGGCCGAGACGACCAAAATGCCAAGCTTCATTACGCGTAATGGAGGCATCAACTACACCATGAAAAAGCTGGCAATTTTTACGGATGTCTGTAAAAAAAGTCTGCATATGGTCCATATTCCTGAAATCGTCAGGAGAAGTTCCACGGATGGTCAGATAAAAGGTATTGATACTCTCCCACATTTCCTTTGAAATTGTCTCACGAATTGTCCGGGCATTTTCCCGCGCTTCGTACAGGCAACTTACAATTGAATTAGGATTACGCTTGTCGAAAGTCATGAAATGAATCACGTCCTCCTTCGTAGGCTTGTCATAGTGCTTGTAAAAAAGAAAGTGGTCGGCTGTGGCAATAAGAAGTGGCTCCCATTGCTCATCCACGTCAGGCGGAAGGTCAAGTGCTAGATTAAAATTTACTCCGACAAAACGGGCATAATTTTCAACCCGTTCCATATAACGATTCATCCAATAGATTGAATTAGCAACTCGACTAAGCATAGGCGGCAAATAATTGTATTTAAATTAAGTTATTTCAGAATAATAGCATAGTGTTAAAGTCAAAATACCTAATAATATTTCGCAAAAACAAACTACTACGAAAAATAATAAAAGTTCTTGACATAGTATTATATTGTTGTAAAAATTGCCAGCCGGGCTTATAATCACGACAAAATATTTAATTTTAGTAAATTAGACCATTATTAACAATAACTACATACACCTGTGTCAAAAAGAGAGCAATTCATAGCCGCAATCCAGAAATCGTACAAAACAGACAAACCGGCGATTCATCTGGGATCGGCCATTCTCGACGGAGAAATAATTACAGAGGCGAAAGTTAACTTACCGCTTCGCATGATGAACCGCCATGGATTGGTTGCAGGGGCAACGGGCTCAGGAAAAACACGTACACTTCAGGTTTTGGCAGAGCAGCTTTCAGCGGCTGGCGTTCCGGTTTTCATGTCGGATATTAAAGGAGACTTATCAGGTATTGCAAAACCGGGGTCATCAAATGTGGCAATTGAAGAACGTTCTGCTATTTTGGGTACCCCATTTGAAGCAAAAGGATTTCCGGTTGAACTTTATTCTTTGAGCGGCGAAAAAGGTGCACAAATGCGTGCGACAATCCTCGAATTCGGTCCCATTTTATTATCAAAAATATTTGAGCTGAATGATACACAATCAGGAGTTTTGGCAATTCTTTTTAAATATGCCGATGATAAAAAACTCCCGATGATCGATCTTAACGACCTTAAAAAAGTTTTAAGTTATCTCTCAGAAGGCCCGGGAGCGGCAGAAATTAAATCAGACTACGGTTCAATTTCATCGTCAACCGCCGGAACAATTCTTCGTAAAATCGTTGCTTTGGAACAGCAAGGTGTGGGAACAATCTTTGGAGAGAAATCTTTTGATATCTCAGATCTGATCAATAAAGTGGACGGACAAGGTGTGATAAGTCTTTTGAATATTTCAGATGTTCAGGACAAACCTGCACTTTTTTCGACTTTCATGCTTAGTCTTCTTGCTGAGCTATATCAAACTTTACCGGAAGCGGGAGACCTTGATAAACCAAAACTGGTATTTTTCCTTGATGAAGCACATTTGTTGTTCAAGGATGCTCCAAAAGCATTTATGGACCAGATCGAACAAGTTGTCCGCCTGATCCGTTCGAAAGGTGTCGGAATTTTCTTTTGTACGCAGATGGCACAGGATATCCCTGTTTCTGTCCTCGCCCAGTTAGGAAACCGGGTCCAGCACGTTCTGCGAGCATTTACACCACAGGATGCTGACGCACTAAAACAAACAGTAAAAACCTATCCAAGATCTGATTTTTATTCTATAGATCAGGTTTTGACAACGCTGGGTATTGGCCAGGCCTTGATCACGGTTTTAAATGATAAGGGTATTCCGACGGAAGTTGCCGCCACTCATTTACTTCCACCAGCTTCGATAATGGGCCCACTAACCCAAGCGAATTATGAAAATCACGTTCGCCAATCTGATGTTTATTTGAAATACAAAGACCCGATCGATCCGGAAAGTGCTTACGAAATCTTATCAAAACGTTTGGAAGAACAGGCCCGACAGGAAGCAGAAGTTAAAGAACAGACAACTGTTGCAAAAGGTAGTGCCAAGCAGGAAAAAGGTATGTTTGAAGAAGCCCTGGCGTCACCATTGGCAAAACAAATCGGACGTGAGGTGGTGAGAGGTGTATTCGGTATGCTCTTCGGCAAATCAACGTCAAGATCAAAAAAAGGAGGCCTGTTCGGTTTTTAACCATATAATTTTTGGCTACCACCTAAGACATTTAAGAAAAGCTAAGTTTAGGTTTGAGTTTAATTTTTTTAGTTAAATTGAAGACAAACTTGTAGTCGTCAATTTAACTTTATAAATCAAAACTAAGGTTATCTTAAATGTCTTAGATGGTAAATCAATTAGCTGGTTACCAGCCGATGACGCACCTTTGGCTGGAAAGTTTATCCAGATTCTCTTCGACTGCGATCCTGTTCTTTTCGTTGTCAAATGCATCTTTATATTTTTCTCTAAGTTCCCTGCGCTTCATTGCTTCCAAAAATCGCCGGGCATCCGCCTCGCTTTCCAGCAATAATGGTGGAACAACAGCTGGTTTATCATCATCTCCCTTTGCAACCATCGTAACATAAGAAGTATTCGTATGCCGCTGAATGCCATTTCTGACATTTTCCGCTATCACTTTAATTCCGATGACGAGAGAGGTGCGACCAACATAATTGACCGAAGCCATAAGCGAGACGAGATCTCCAACTTCAACAGGTTTCAAGAAATCCACTCCATCTACTGAAACCGTTACACAATAAGTGGCCGCGTGGCGTGATGCGCAGGCATAGGCTACTTTATCAATCAGGGAAAGTAAAATCCCTCCGTGGATTTTGCCCCCAAAATTGGCATAAGACGGGATCATTAATTCTGTCAGCGTGGTCTGCGAAAAGCTTACAGGCTTCGGTTCAGGTGAAGAGGTATCTTGCTGCACTTCGTTATCGTTTGAATTAAATTTATTTTAGCATAACGGCTTTCCCGGATTTCGCGGATGCTTTTGCTGCTTCCAGAATCTCCACAACCGTCACGTTTACCGGCAATTCATACAAATCATTTTTATCCATTTTCAATCTGCCCTGCACAACGTCGGACAACACTGAAAAAGGATCGGTAAATGGAGCCGGCCGCGGATCTATTTTTTTACGTTCCTCCGGACTTTTATCTTGCAAACGTTCTCTTATTGTTGTAGGGTCAACGGCAATAGCATATCCTTTTGTTCCATATACTTCCATGTCTTTTCTTGCGAAAGACCAGTTCCAGGATCCCTGGATGATGCATTGAGCTTTTGGGTATTGCAAAATTATGGATGCTTCATCATCTACTTTCTGATAAATATCCGGTTTATTCTGATGTGTTACAGCAGTCACTGAAACCGGTTTCTCTCCTTTCATCAGCCAGGTCATCAGATTTGCGCCGTAACATCCAAAATCGATCAGAGCACCTGCACCGTTTTTTACAGGATCAGTAAGAATTTCAAAAAACTCTTTTCCCACTCCAATTTCTTTCGGACCCTGATGGCCGTCATTCACCATCACTTTCCTGATTTCACCCAATTTACCTTCCTCTACCAGTTCGTTTACATATTGATTGCTGGCATACCACGAAGTCTCGAAATTGGTAAGAACTTTGATATTATTTTTTGTCGCAAGACTTTGAATTTCCTTTGCATCGGCGAAAGTTGTTGCCAAAGGTTTTTCAACCATCACGTGAATTTTTCTTGGCGCACAAGCCCGAACGATCGAAATATGTTCATTAATGGCTCCAAAAGCAGACACAGCATCAGGTTTCGTCTGATCCAGCATTTTGTTCAGATCCGTAAAAAACAGTTTTTTGTCTAACTTGTAACGAGCAGCAATTCGATCGGCAAGCTCCTGATTCGGCTCGTAAATTCCCACGATCTCGGTGTCCTTTTTGTCCTGACGATTAAAAGCCCAACCAACATGTCCATGGCTCAAACCAGCAATGGCCAGTTTCATTGGAGTTTGTGCATGCACAGATTTGATCAAAAAAGTGCACAATAATAGGGTTAACAGGTACTTCATTTGTTAGAGGTTTTATTAAGGTTTTAGTTCTCGGCAACTAATCAAATTATTCTGAACAGTTTAAAAGTGTTAGAAATTGATTCCCAAAACAGTAAAACCAATCCTTGATACCTAAAACTTGTCAATCAAATCTTTGATCACTTCCTGAAAATATGCACCGTTGTAAGGTCCAAACCAACTCATGGTTGTCGTCTCATACAGGTCTCTATCAAAGAACTTATCATTGGTAATATACCCAACATACCCACCATTGAAACTTGTGACCATCAAATGCAACCCTTTTTTTGCCGCGTAGGCAGTCAGTTCAGGCATTAATTCGCCAGAAAAATCACAAGGAACGCCGACCAGTAATACATTGCCTACACGTAGCGCTTTTACATAAGAAGGCACATCACCGAATGCCCAGCGAAATACCCAGCTCCGCAAAGCAAACTTGGGCGTCAGCTTTGGCGTCGGATCTCTTAACGGCAAGGGAACTGTAATGGAACGAAGAATATCGGGCTGCTTTTCAAAAGATCCAAGAATGGACCGAATTGCTTTTTCAACACCACCAGCCTGATTTCTAACTTCGTCGAAATCATCTTTCCCTTTTTCAATCGGCCCCATACTACCAACTGCGCCAGCCATATATACCGCAAAATTTGCTTCACCAGCTTCCAGATCGTCAACCAGGGCACCGGCATAATCCCGTGACAGTTCCATGGTTTTTGCATTTAGCACTGTGGAGTGCGCTGCATAAGAAGTAATCAGTGCTTTCTTTCCATCTGCTTTAACAAATTCAAGATTTCTGACCCATGGATCAAGAATTCCTTCCTCGCCAACAAGTCGATTCCTGATATCCAATGTGTCTTTAACTTCTCCGAAACCGATTTTAGCGGGCTGCAGATTTTTCTGTGCATCCGTTATGGATTTGATAATAGCCTGTGAAATATTCTCAACCGTTGCAGCGTCGTAAGCGCCGGCAAAAAGTTTTCCGGTGATCGTGTTATACCACCCACCCAGGCTATTATGACTGTGAATCGCTCCGAAATAAACCTGATCGAAAGTGAAACCAATCGTTGGAAGTAATGTCTTTACCCGCTCTGTTATATTGGGCGGCACGATAAGCATATCGGCCGTAATAATTGCTGCTTTTGTAATTCCGTTATCCACCACGACAGTCCGTACATAAATCGAATCATGAACAGCCTCATAATGTGCACCTTTTCTTTTACCATAACCCGCCATCGGACCCGGTGTCTGAGGTGTAATATTTACTTTTGCCCACCCGGCACTTAATATTTTTGATGTGGTATTACCAGCGGGCTCATGATTAATCTTCCCAATATTTTCTTTCCATTTTTTGTAATAGGCCATTTCCTTATAAGGCGTTCGGTCAACGGTAGTAACCATCGTTGCGACCATTAGCAACAAAATAAATAATAATGACCCGAGGATATAAAGAAGGATTTTGAGGAATTTCATGAAAACGGAATGGATAATATTGAGCGGTAAAGATATGGAAGGATTTGGAAAACCGGCTGATAACAATAAGGTATCACTTACTTTCCAGATTAATCTCGAAACCTGCCACAGGACCCAATATCGTTTCCAAACGCAGTTTCGCAGTAATGTGCGAAGGTGTTCCCGGTTTTACAAAAATTGGGAACACCAATGATTTTCCCTTTCCTAACAACAGTGGAAAAGCAGGCAGGATTATACTAAACTGATCATTAGAAACACCTGTCAGTTCTACTGCCACTAATTCAACATCATCGCCAGAATTCGTAATTTTTAAATTTTGGGGAGTATCGCTATTAATATTTTTTAAAACCGTTTGATCGGCTGTAACATGAGGAGCATTTTTTCGAATAAAATTTATCGGACGTATGTCAATTTCTTTATAAAAAACTTCCGCTCCCTCTGACTGAAACTGGATCCTCCCGCGTGTTGTTTGCAAATGCAACGAATCCCGATAGGTGTTAAAAAGTCGGTTAACAACATAACCATTCACAATGTACACTGCATCGGCACCTCGCGTGATGAGTTCAGCAGTATTCCAGTCGCCATGTTTTCGTTCGAAATTACCTGAGCGATATACACGACCGCCGCCAATAGCATCTGCGTTTCTTTTTAATGGTGCGGCAGCATTATACTGATCTAGCATCTTCCCCCTGACTTGAATTTTATTCATCGGAAACTCTGCGGAGCCGGCTCCAACTCCAAAAAAATCTCCTATTTCTCCCTCTTGAATTTGAAGTTCATTGCTTCGAAGCCAGCAGCCATACGCAAAATCAAACGGCCCGCTTGCATGATAAAGCAATCCTGCATCTCGTTTGATGGAATCATTGGGAGCGGGATACCATTTTTTCTCACCCCATTTCACTTTGAACCGAAGATGATAATTTTCATAGTCACCTTTTGTACTGACTCCGCCCCAGATTTGCCCGGATACGTGAATCGCTCCGTTGGATACAGTGTAAACTTTAAGCGGATCATTGTTGAGAGCAAAAGGCTTATCATTTGTCCCCTCCGGTTGCCGCATGTAGGTATCCCATCCTGTAAGATCTTTTCCATTAAAAAGCGGAGCCCATTCAGCCGATTGGTTTTGACCAACTGCAACAGTTACCACACCGCATACCCCTAACAAAATACTTAAACAGTAAATATTAAATTTCATATTATATACCAAAATAGTTTAAACTACAAGATATGTAGTATTAAGATAAAGAAGGTTATCACAAAAAAATGCCTGCTCCGAAGACCTTCGGAGCAGGCATTTTAATCAAAGTGTCGTTCACTTAACTTTGTTTTACCAACTGAATGTTTGCAAGAAGCTTAACATCTTCTCCGATCAGTAAACCACCGGTTTCTGTCAGCTGCATATAATTTAAGCCAAATTCCTGGCGACTGATTCTTCCTTCGACTTCAAACCCAATTCTGATATTTCCATCCGAATCGCGTTCCGATCCACCATACTCGGCATCCAGCTCAATCGGTTGAGTGATACCTTTTAAAGTCAATAAGCCGGAAAGTTTATAGTTATCTCCTTTGACCTTATGAAAATAATTCGACTGAAAAGTGATATGCGGAAACTGCTCAGCATCAAAAAAATCAGCCGATTTCAAGTGCGCATCGCGCATATCCTGATTGGTATCGATACTGTTCACATCCAATGAAAAATGAATCTCAGCATTCTCGAAGTTGTTCAAATCAGATGTCGCTCCTCCTTCGAAGTTATTGAAAGAACCTGTGATTGTCGAAATCACCAAATGTTTGATTTTGAATTGTACCTCAGAGTGTACCGGGTCTACTATCCACTTTGTAATTGCCATAAGAATAATCTTTAAATTTTAATTACCGAACACAACGTACGCCAAAATCATACCCAATTGTGCCTTCTTGTATTGGAAAACGGAAATCTAGTAAAATTAGATCACGTCTCAAAGAATTTAATTTTAATCTAATCCGGGTCGCCTGACCAATTTTCGAAATCAAAATTCCAGTCTTAATAAAACGATGTTTGAATAATTTATAACAAAAATAAGTTCTTCATTCCCACACTCCTACGTATGCGTTTGGCTGGCACAATTGTTTAAGACGCTGTGTTAAGAAAATTTTAAAAATGAATTTCTGCACTGATTTACAACAGGAAAGCTTTCTATATTTACTGAACTTTACTTAAACGATTATTACATGAAAATGAAGGGACGCAGCATATTTACGTACGACGTATATGCGCCCACAACAGTGACAACAATGCTACGTCCACGGCGTCAGGAAGGACAGTCGATTATCAAGGAGGGCTTCAATATAGAACCACCTGTACCATTTTCAGAATACACCGATATTTATGGTAATCCTTGCCAGCGCACTATTTTGCCGGTTGGCCAGGTTACAATCACGACAGAAGTAGAAGCGCAGGTCAACCCGACAAAAGTAATTCCGAATCCGGCACCGCCTTTTATGCTTGTTGGCGATCTGCCGGATGATATTATGCACTACATTTTACCAAGCCGGTATTGCGAATCGGATTTACACGAAATCAATATGCTGGCTATGGAAATTGCCGGAAATCTGGTTCCTGGTTATGAGCAGGTCGAAGCGATACGGAGCTGGATCCATAACAATATTAAATACCAATACGGAGTTACCGATGCAAGCACTACCGCGCTGGATGTGGCAAGAAACCGGATTGGCGTTTGCCGTGATTTTACACATTTAGCGATTGCACTCTGTCGAAATTTATGTATCCCAACCCGGATGACCGTTGGATATCTTGACAAATTAAAAGAAATGGATCTGCATGCCTGGTTTGAAGTTTACATCGGCGGAGACTGGTATACATTCGATGCTGTTCAGGAAAAAACGGAAGGTTACCGGATTGAAATTGCGCACGGCCGTGATGCAGCGGATGTGGCAATGATAACGCAATATGGAAATGCAACCTTACAATCTTTGCATGTAGAAGTTGAACTTCTGGAACCTGAGCCTCAACAGGAAAATAATTAATACTGACTATCCACATCATAAACAGAAAAGCCGGACACTGCAAGGTATCCGGCTTTCTGCATTTCTATTGACGAATATTATTATTTTATAACACCCAATTCCTTACCCACTTTGGTGAAAGCGGCAACTGCCTTTTCGAGATGATGTTGATCATGACCTGCTGAGATCTGAACCCGAATACGAGCTTTACCCTGCGGAACGACCGGATAGAAAAATCCGATCACATAAATTCCTTCTTCCAAAAGCTTCGCTGCAAATTCCTGGGCCAACTTTGCGTCGTAAAGCATTATTGGAACAATCGGATGCTCTCCCGGAAGAATATCAAAACCCGCTTTGGTCATTTCTTCACGGAAATATTTTGTACTGTTTTCAAGTTTATCGCGAAGCGCAGTAGAGCTTGTCAGAAGATCAAGCACTTTTATTGAAGCACCAACAATGGATGGTGCTAATGTATTGGAGAATAGATATGGACGGGAACGCTGACGAAGAATTTCAACTATTTCTTTTTTAGCTGCTGTAAAACCTCCCGAGGCGCCACCCAACGCCTTTCCATAGGTTCCTGTAATGATATCGATCCGGCCCATTACATTACGGAATTCGTGTGTTCCACGACCCGTTTTACCAATAAATCCAGAAGCGTGACATTCGTCGATCATCACCATAGCCGAATATTGTTCAGCCAGATCACAGATTTTATCCAACTGTGCAATCGTTCCATCCATTGAAAAAACTCCGTCTGTAACAATCAGAATACGACGGCTCCCCTGAGCATCTTTCAGTTGCTGTTCAAGGTCTTCCAGATTGTTATGTTTGTAACGAAAACGTTTTGCTTTGCACAAACGGATACCGTCGATCAAGGAAGCATGGTTCAGTTCGTCAGAAATGATTGCGTCCTGTTCTCCCAGTAACGGCTCGAAAACTCCACCGTTAGCATCAAAAGCAGCTGCATATAAAATGCAATCTTCGGTACCAAGAAACTCAGCCGTTTTCCGTTCCAGTTCTTTATGAATATCTTGTGTTCCGCAGATAAAACGGACAGAAGACATTCCGAAACCATGTGTGCGAATCGCGTCAATACCCGCCTCGATAACATCAGGATGCGATGACAGGCCCAGATAATTATTCGCACAAAAATTCAGTACTTCCTTGCCATTTTCCGTCGAGATTTGCGCAGCCTGAGGCGTCACAATAATACGTTCGGTTTTGTAAAGTCCGGCTTCTTTTATTCCGTCAAGTTCGCCTTGAAGTTGTTCTTTAATATTTCCGTACATCTTATTTTAATTTGGATGAATCAATGAAGAAGATCAGCTCCTTACTATTTCATATTTTTTTCTCAATTCCTGAATCATTTCCTCCGTCATTTTATCGAGAGAATATGCCGGGCGCCATCCCCAGTCTTTCCTCGCTTCAGAATCGTCAATTTCTGATGGCCAGGAATCAGCAATGGCCTGACGATAATCGGGATTATAACTTATCTCAAATGCAGGAATAATTTTGTGGATGCTTTCATAAATTTCTTTTGGCGAAAAGCTCATACCAGCTAGGTTATAACCCGTTCGTACACTTATCTTTTCCGCAGGAGCCTCCATCAAACGAACCGTAGCATCCAGAGCATCGCTCATATAAATCATCGGCAGCGTCGTATCTTCTTTCAAGAAACAATCAAAATGTTCTCCTTTAACAGCCTTGTGGTAAATATCGACGGCGTAATCTGTTGTTCCGCCACCGGGCATAGATTGATAACTGATAATTCCGGGATAACGCAGCGACCGGATATCCATTCCATATCGCGTGAAATAATAATTCGACCAGTTTTCTCCGGCGGCTTTACTGATTCCATAAACCGTGGAAGGATCCAGATACGAGAACTGATCCGCTGAACCATGCACATGAGCGCCAAAAACAGCGATTGAACTTGGATAAAATATTTTTTTTACCCCATGTTCTCGGGCTACTTCAAGCACGTTAAAGTAAGTCTGCATGTTAATCTGCCAGGTGTTCAAAGGATCTTGCTCTCCTTTCGCTGACAAAATTGCAGCCAGATGGTAGATCTGAGTTATTTTATGACGTTTTACAATTTGCTGCAAAGCTTTTCCATCCGTTGCATCAAGCACTTCAAAATATTCCTGACGATCCTGATTAATCCGAAGATCCGACGCGATCACTTTGTTGTCTCCATAAATACCACGCAAATATTCTACCAGAACAGATCCGATCTGGCCATTTGCTCCGATAACTAATATACTTTCAAATTTCATTTTACAAGGCATTTATAAAGTATAAATCACTTGCAATTTTGCATTTTAAGACAATTATTTAAATATTTATGTCGAAACTCAATAAATATTATTGACAAATACCAAATCACAAGTAAAATTTACTTTTTAGTAACATTCTGTTTTATAATAGCAGGAAATATTATGCCACAATGGAAGAGATAGATAAAATAGACACAAAAATTTTAAGGATTCTTCAAAAAGATGCGAAGAAAACAACCAAAGAAATTGCCACGTTGCTGAACCTTACAATTTCCCCAATCTACGAGCGGATCCGTCGACTTGAAAATCTTGGTTTTATCAAGCAGTATGTTGCTATTCTTGATAAGAAACTGATTAACAGACCTATTACAACAATATGTCAGGTTTCCATGCGTTACCATAACGAAGCGTTCATTGAGAAATTTGAACAGGAGATCCAGAATCTGGATGAAGTGCAGGAATGTTATCATATGGCCGGGCAGGTTGATTTTCTCCTAAAAATCAATGTCAGAAGCCTGGACGAGTATCATGATTTTGTCAAATATAAATTATCCAAAATCGATAATATCGGAGTATTGAACAGCACGTTTGTTTTGAAAGAAATTAAACATACTTCGGAGTTCTATATCTGATGTTTTGGTAAAAGAAAAACCCGGAGAAGAATCTCCGGGTTTTCAAATTGGGACATAGCAATGCACTATGTTTGGGTGGACGACACTATAAGATCTATTATTATAAATTTCTGCGTGTTACCTCAAAACTGAATGTTTTACTTCCAACCAAACCATTTTTAGTCATGCCCTGTACTATGACCCTATAATGTCCTGTCTGATCGGATGTGTAAAAACTAATCTGTGACTTGCCCTGCGCATCTGTCGTTACATCCGGTGCCCAGTGAAGCAGGTTCCTGAAATCAGGTATTCTGCTTTGCGAACTTACCGGTGTATCGTACTTTGGAGCATAAAATTCCCGCTTAATTTGCGGCCCCTCATATGGCATCACTAAGATACGAGGATCCAGTTCAAAACCAGCAAGATCACCGCGATAAGTTGACAAACTTACGATTCCGGTAAATACACCAAATCCAAGAAAATAGCGGGCGCTCATCAATTCTACCTTCTTGACTTTCAGTGGGTCGAAGGCCATAATCTTATCGGTATTAAAAATAGGAATACCATCGAGTAAAATCAACGGGTCGTCGCTAAAAAATGTTTGCGGGAACAATTTATCCATCATGACAAAATGAAATTCCTTTTGTCTGCGCCTTACCATAACGCCGCGAACATATTCCCGCATTACTTCCTCCATTGTCGGAAAACGGGTGAAATCGTCTAAAAAATATTTTTCATCCGGTGCTCCAAAGAATGCAAGTGAATCCGGGAACACATATTTTGTTTCTTTAAACCACTTTGGTAAAAACGCATTTGTGGTCTGCATATTTATGGACCGAGCCAGCAAAGTATTTTCCAGGCTCTTGTCAAACCGAAAAGAAGACAAACCCGAATTTAACGGCGATTTTGAAAAAGGATTTGCCATCTCAAACCGGTAAGTACTATCCTGACGAAGGTTGGTCTGAACCGTGACTTCCTTTGGACCGAAAAATTCTTTTACTTCAAAACGTATTTCCCCTTTCTCATTACTTCTCGCAAAATACAACCTGGCGGGAGAATCGGGAGCGGCCAGATAAGTACCGATATTTTTTGCAGGTTCACCAGTCACGGTATTAATTACTTTTCCAAAAATAAAATGACCGTCAAATTCCGGCAGATTCGGGAATGTTGTATTTTCTTTCAAAACGTTATCCCACTGAAATCTCCGCCATCCATGGGTTAGCATAAGATTGTCAATATCGACATCGGCTTCTTTGTTATTTCGTTGCAGATAATACTCCGGCGACTCAACCGTTCCTTTCAGATCCGAGCTCAGGAACAAGTAACTGCTGATATTTTCCTGATCATAAGTTATGATGGAATCAGCAAGAAAAACAGAAACTGACAAGTCGGAAAGCGCTTCAATTCCTGCATTCGAGCTCGTGCTCAGATCCATTACAACTCTGTCGCGGGTAAGGTATTCATCCTTACTAACTTTTCCTTCAATCGTTAAATCTTTGGTCGGACGCTTGAAATACAACCGCTCGCAAACCGGATTGCCCGAAGCACTAAAAACCGTGATGTGACTGATGCCTTCGCCCAATTTATTTTTATCAATGGTAAAATTTGCTTTCCCGTTAACCAGTGCTTTTGTTTCAGAATATCTGTTCTCCTGGCGGGTGTGGCCGAATAAACTCACATTTTCATTTCCTGCGCCTGTTACTGAAACTTCAATCTCATTTATCGACAAATCCTTTACCTGCATTCCATACCCTTGTTCCTGAATTTCCGGCAATGGATAAGTAGCTGCATTTCCTTTACGATCCAGAACAACGACTTTGTAATTATTCCCCGGTTCCGGTTTAAACATAAAACTTCCTATCCCAAACTTCCTCGGCTCGAATCTAACCAGCGTATCATTATCTTGATTGATCAATGCACCTTTGAAATTGAAACCCTTGCCATTACTCGCAATCGCACGAAACCCAACTTTACATTCAATATTTCTAACCAGCTGTCCACCTTCGGGAAAAAACTGCACATCATAGGTTAATTCCGACTCCTCATCCGGATTCGGATCAAATTTCACGAAAGGGTTGACAACCGAAATTTCTGTTTCAAAGAAAAAATCGGAACTGAAATTTTTCATCCAGTTTGTATAACATCTTATTTTATAACTCCCGCTTACAAGGGCTGATGGAAGGACCAGCGAACCATTGCCTTTTCCAGCCAGCAGCGAAAATTTAGTCTGTACCAGCGCATTTTGTTCTTTATCCATCACTTCCAGATAAGCAACTTTGCTTAGGTCCATATACTTATTTGTTCCTGCATTTACATTGTAAGCCTTAAACCACATCGTTTCCCCAACCAGATAGAAACTGCGATCCAGATGCAGATATAGTTTTTCCTGAACAGCGCGCTGACTATACTGCTGGAATTTCTGAGCGATCGCCTCGCCGGAAATATTCTGCGTCTGTCCTGCGAGCGCAGAAAATACCAAAATCAGCACCATCAACATCCGATGCTCCAATCTCATATTTTCGCGATATATCTTCATATTTTTCATCATTCCCAGAAAGAAGGTTTTATAATAGTACCACCCTGTACTCTGCAATCGGCACAGTATGGACTGGTGGTCAGTACAAATTCAGATCGCGGACCAAAATAATTGGTAAGCGTTGAGCCCGGGGCTTCCAAGGCTTCCGCCAGCGTAAGTGTATCGGGGGCGTTACATCTTGGAAAAGAACCCAGATTAGGTGTCAGGAAAATCCGCTTTTTCTGTTCTACCGATGCACTGAAATAACCGAAAACTAAATCCTGTGCATCTGCTGTATTCTTTATATTTCCTGTTATTTGGGAAGGCAAAGGATCAAATAAGCTCCCGGTACCTTCCGTCGTTTTCGCCAGGCTAGTCCAATATTCGAAGGCATCCTGCGTCAATCCATATTGTTTGACGAGAATACTGTATTTGATGTAAAGCTTGTTAGAAGAAATAGGTACTGCCGTTAAGGGTAAATCCTTGATAATATCCTGTGACAGCTTTATCGTTGAACCCAGCAAAATGTTCGCTGATTTCAGCGAGCGCCAACACTGGTTCACATCTTCTTTCCGCGAAATGATTTCGTAACCGTCGCCTATTGGCTTTTTAACAATTTCTAAACCGGAATAAAAGGCAGTCCTGTATTGCCAGGTTTCTTCAAATTTCCAGCGATAAAAGCGTGTTTGATTAGTAGGGTCATGGGTATTGATCTGCATAACCATTGCGTCCTGCCGCGGATCCACTTTCCCTTCAATATTATCAATTGGCGGAGTATTTTTAACTTCTACGTAATCAGACAAGTACTCTTTTCCGATTGCCGTTTTAACCCGGAGCCGATACCTGACTGCTTTATTAAACTGCTGTGGCGGTAAAAAGTAATTGCCATTTCCGGCTTCGGTAAATGTATAAGTTGTTCCGTTTTCCTGTTCCACACTAACTGACGCACGCGATTCCTTTGAAACAGGGACCGTCGCGTTGGCATTTTGTGTATGGCTCAATTCAATTCTGCTCGTATCCGTGCCCACATTCAAAAAGCCGTCAATCACAAGATAGCCTTCGTCTGAATTTACCTCCGGAGGGGAAAATGGTTCTACGCAACCGTTTACGAAAAACGCGAAGCTTAGAATTGCGACTAATATTACATAATATCGTTTCATAATATTTAATTAAACCACTACCAAAAAGAGGGGCGTTTCAGCACACCTCCCTGTGCACGGCAATCCGCACAAGACTCACTGGTAACAAAGACAGAATCCGGCATTTCGCCCGAAAAATTTAACAGTAATGCCGATGTCTTTAAAGCATCTGCTATATCAAGCTTTTGAGACTGGCACTGTGTAAAAGACCCAAGACCAGGCGTAAAAAACACACGTTTCTCCATTTCAACCGCAGCGCTGAAATAACCAAAAACCAACTCCTGATTATCCGTAGTGCATTTTATGTTTCCGGTTACTTGCGATGGCAACGGGTCAAAAAGACTTCCTGTTCCTTCCGTTGTTTTGGCAAGACTTGTCCAATATTCGAAAGCATCCTGAGTCAGGCCGTACTGCTTGACCAGCAAACTATATTTTATGAGCAACTTCCCTGTACTATACGGAACGGTTGTCAAAGGCAGATTTTTAATTACATCCTGAGTCAGCTTGATTGTTGAACCAAGTAAAATATTTCCGGATTTTATCGTTCGGTAACATGTATTGATATTTTCTTTTCGGGATACGATCTGACCTTTGACCAATTCCAGCGCCGAGTATAACGGCGCACGATACTCCCACGTTTCTTCAAACTTCCATCTGTAAAAACGGGTTTTATTCTTTGCATCGTGTGTATTCACCTGCATAATTGCTGCATCCTGTCGGGTATCCAAAACCATGGCAACAGTATCGATCGGTGGCGTATTTTTAACTTCCACAAGATCAGAAAGGTATTCTTTACCGTTTGCTGTTTTTATCCGTATCCGGTATTTCCCTGACATATTTAAAGCGACCGGCGGCAGAAAGTAAGAGCCGTTCCCTTTCTCGGTAAATGAAAAAGTGACACCGCTTTCCTCCTCCACATTAATTTTCGCCCCTGGTTCCATCGTGACGCTGGTTTTAACGCTTGCACTTTGTGTGCGACTTAACACGACCGTGCTTGTGTCAGCTCCCATATTCAAAAAACCGTCTACAACCAGATACCCTTCATCAGAATTTACTTCCGGCGGAGAAAACGGTTCCACACAGCCGTTAAGCAAAAAGAACAGAGCACAAAAACTGATTACCAACAGAAAACACCTTTTTGTCATATCAACTTAAAATCTGAAATTGTATGTGATCGTTGGTATGGGCTGGCCGAAAATAGAGAGCTGATAACCGTTAACCATTCCGTTAAGTGTCTGAAAGTAAACCGACGACGGATTTTTCCGCCCCAGAACATTATAGACAGCCAAAGTCCAGGAACTATGCGCCAGTTTTTTCACACGGTGATTTCCTTCAATGTTCATTGCTAAATCTGCGCGGTAATAATCCGGAATCCTGAATTGATTTCTATCCGCATAATAAACACGTTGGGCGCCGTCGATAATGTATTTCCCAATTGGTGGTGTATAAGGCCGACCCGTGCTATATGTAAAATTGAACGAAACACTGAATCGATGCGAAAGCCGGTAGTTACTGATCATCGTAAAATCATGTGGCTTATCATAATTGCTTGGATAATAATTCCCTTTATTCGGCGCATCAGGTGATTCCCGATCAAGCGCGCGAAGAAGTGTTCTTGAATAGGTGTATCCCAGCCACCCGTTTAATTTCCCGGTCATCTTCTTGACCATAAATTCAACCCCATATGCTTTACCTCTCGTTCCTAAAACGGCTGCTTCGATACGTGGATTCATAATCAGGGAGTCGCCGCCCTTGTAATCAAGGAAGTTTTGGATGTTTTTATAATAACCTTCCAGCGATACCTCGATTTTATTTCCTCGGAAATTTTTATACAACCCGACAGATATCTGATCTCCCGTTTGTGGCTTAATAAACTGATCGCTCAGCTTCCAGATATCCGTCGGAGAAACCGTCATGGTATTCGTCAGCAAGTGAATGTATTGCCGAAGCGTATTGTAACTAACTTTCAGAGCGAGATTATCGTAGATCGTGTAGCGCAGAGAAAGACGATACTCTGGTCCTCCATATCCTTTGATCTTTTTCCCCGACGCGTATTGCTGCGTTCCGTCTTCATATATTTTATCGATCGGAAAACCGGGAACATACTTATTCACAGTTCTTGGCCCCAAATATTGATACAAAGAGTAACGCAGCCCAGCCGTAATGGAAAGTCTTGGGTTGACTTCAAATTTGTCCTCCAGATAAACTGCACTTTCCAAAGCCTGCTCCTGTTCCAACTGTTCCTGAATCACAAGCGATTCGGTTCCCTTTGGAGAAAAAAGCCCCGGATGAAGTTTGTAGTAAATTGAGCTCACCCCAAAATCGAGTGTATGTTTTGGATGCAGAACGTAATTAAAATCCGCCTTAAACTGCGACTGATTAATATCAAATTTTAAATCGAAAGCATTCAGCGGCAATCCCTGGCTTTCCATCTGGTAATTATACTTACTATGAGAAGCTGTAAATTCTCCGTATAATTTTGTGTTAAATGTATGCTTCCATTTAATTGAAGCAATCTGATTTTGATAAGAATAAGTTGTATCTCCAAATAATTTAAACCTGTCCTTACTCATGTAGCCCGTCACGTAAATACTATTTTTCTCATTGATCTCGTGGCTTATGTTTGCATTCACATCATAAAAAGACGCCGAACTATTATTGTATTTAGCATCGTCCAGGCGCCCCAGGAGCCAGCTTGAATAGGTTGAACGGCCGCCAATAATAAAAGAGGTCTTGTCCTTAATTATGGGGCCTTCCAGCGTAAGTCTGCCCGTTACAAGACCGATTCCGCCGGAAGCAACAAATTTCTTTTTATTCCCGTCACGACTATTAATATCAAGAACAGAGGACAATCTGCCGCCAAATTTTGAAGGGATTGTGCTTTTATATAATTCAACATCTTTTAAAATATCAGGATTGAAGGCAGAGAAAAATCCGAAAAGGTGAGACGGATTATAAATGACCGCATCATTAAACTGAATAAGGTTTTGATCCGTCGACCCTCCACGAACGTTCAGGCCCGTGCTGTTCTCTCCGACTGATTTCACTCCGGGCAACGTCATAACTGTTCTCAACAAATCCGTTTCTCCAAAAACCGTCGGAACCTGTTTCAGGTTTTTGATGGTCAGTTTTACTTGGCCCATCTGCGTACCTACTACGTTTTTGTCCATACCCGCTTTTACGGAAACTTCCTTCAGCGCAATTACACTTTCGCGCATTTCAATGTCCAGTTTCCCATCAGAGTAGAGAATAATCTGCCGCTGTGTTTCCCGCATACCGAAACTTTTAATCTTCAATTTTTGCTTGCCACGGGGAATTGTTAACGAATAAAAACCCAGTGCGTCAGTAGTAACTCCAATGGATGGCGATTCGATAAAAATCGCGGCTCCGATAACCGGCTCGCCTGTGACAGCACTTCGGATATAACCTGTAACTGTAGAATTTCCGGGAGTTATTTTATATCGCTTGATACCGATTTCATGAACCTTGCTTTCAGCCGTTGAGAGCAACTTCTCCTGAGCCGCATTATCAGGTGTTGCGTAGGTGATCGCTTCATTTCCGTCGCTGCTGTTGGGATTAAACAACCCGGGCTGAAATTGTGTAATGATTCTTTGTCCCTCTGTGATGTATACACGTTTGTACCCATCAATCGCATACGTGAAGTCTGAACCTCTGAAAACTTGCTCCAAAACATTTCGGATGGTTTGATCTTTTACTTCCAGATCAATGGTCAAACTGTCAAACCTTGCGGCATCATAGTAAAAAAAGTAGCCGGTTTGCTTTTCCACGTCTTTCACAAAATCATTGAAACGTGTAGAATCCAGACGCATGGTTATGCGCGGCTCCGTGACTATCTGCCCCCAGCTAAACTGCGAGAAAAGAATCAGAGAAAGAAGTAGCGTAAAGTTTCTGAATATTTTCATTGTTTAGTTAGTTCATCATAACGGGCAACCATAATAGCAATAGCAGCTTCACGATTCTTGCGAAATTTAATCTTGTGCTCGCGCAGCTCTTTTCGTAATTCTCTTTTTTGTTCGGGGAAAAGTGCGAAAAATGACTTTTTAGAATGTACATAATGGTACTTTCCGCCTTGATAGATATAGAAGAAATTCTTCTCTGGAAACTGCGCGATCACCTTTTTCTCCACAATTTTTTCCTGTCGCTGTTTGGTGCGACGTACCAGTACTTTTGTTTTTCCGGTATATAATTGATCATAAAATCCGGTTTTCATGTCAGCATTTATTTCCTGACCTGATTCAAACCTTTTGAAATTATGATCATGAAGAGAGAAGTATTTTATTTTTGGAGATTGAAGCAGGATATTTTCATAACCATTTGCATGCGTTACAATTAATTCATCCCGAACGATATCATACATCATCGGAATATTTTCATAACGCTGGCCGTCATAATAAACGATACCTTTCACAAGTTTCCGACTATCAAAAAACTGAAATTCCTCTTCACGCGAATCGTAGATGTAATAGAGTCGCCCATTGTAAAGATTCTGTGCGTCGGTTGTCGCAGCTTTATAAAGTGACAGCGGATAGGAAGGGACATTATCGGGAGCAGCTACCTTCGCATCAGCCAGCTGTGCGAAGCAATCGCCCATCACACTCAAGACAAAGAAAATGCAGGGAGTAAAAAATCTCATATGTGGCTTAGGAATTTAAACTCTGTACGAACAAATACAAGCTTTCGTGGCAAAGAATCTACTATGTGTTAAAGTTACCAATTTTAGTTACTTACTTTATACTTATCAATTTTATTTCCAATGAAAGTGTGTGATCGGTTGTTCCTCTGCCATTACATAAAAAACAGCAACTTATCTCTTCAAATTTGCCGAATGATCCTAACTTTGAAGTTCGAAGCGAGCACACATTCACTCAATCTTTCATATACTCATATTATTCATGAAAATACTTATTACCGGTGGAGCCGGATTTGTTGGATCGGCACTGGCGATATCACTCAAATTAAATTATCCTGATTATCAGATTTTCGCATTGGACAACTTGAAACGTCGTGGTTCTGAATTGAACCTGAGCCGTTTAAAAGAAGCAGGTGTAGAATTTGTCCATGGAGATATCAGAAATAAAGAAGATTTCGATGCATTCCCAGCTGTGGATACGGTTATCGAAGCTTCGGCAGAACCGTCGGTACTGGCAGGTCTGGATGGAACTCCGGATTATCTGATCAACACCAATCTTGTCGGGACTGTAAACTGTCTGAACTATGCTTTAAAGCATAAAGCTGGTTTTATTTTCCTTTCGACAAGCCGTGTTTATCCGATTAAAACCATTGAAACGCTGAATTTTGTTGAAGAAGAAACGCGCTTCTCTTTGGCTGATGATCAACCGGTTCCAGGTGTTTCTTCAAAAGGAATTGCAGAAGATTTCCCATTGAACGGCGCACGTTCTCTATATGGTACAACCAAGCTTGCTTCTGAGTTAATCATTCAGGAATACAACGAATTTTACAATTTACGCACTGTTATTAACCGTTGCGGCGTGATCACAGGTCCATGGCAAATGGGTAAAGTTGATCAGGGCGTGATGGTTCTCTGGATTGCTAAACACTATTTCGAGCAACAGTTAGGCTATTTCGGATATGGCGGAACAGGGAAACAAATGCGTGATATGCTCCACGTTGCAGACCTTTATCGTTTGATAGACTGGCAACTTCATAACCTTGATAAAGTAAACGGGGAAATCCTGAATGCCGGGGGTGGTTTGCAAAGCAGCGCTTCGTTACAGGAATTGACAAAAATCTGTCAGGAAGTGACTGGAAAAACAATTCCTATCAAAGTGGTTCCGGAAACACGTACGGCAGATATACGTCTTTATTTGACAGACAACACGAAAGTGACGGCAATGACTGGATGGGAACCGAAGATTGGTATCCGCCAGATTGTTGAAGATATCACTGCGTGGCTTGCTGAAAATGAAAAAGATCTGGCACCGATTTTGAAGTAAATGAATTCAGGGTCTGCCGAATCACTTTCAAAAGATGACCGGCAAACCCTGTTTCTAGTACTATCTCATAGCATTTTGTAATCCAATTGCCTGTGAAAATCATCGAATGTCCTCGTGATGCCTGGCAGGGTCATCATGCTTTTATCCCTACGGAAAATAAAATCAAGTATCTGAACAAGCTTCTTCAGGTCGGTTTTGATACGCTGGATTTCGGAAGTTTTGTTTCAGCGAAAGCGATGCCACAAGTCAGCGATACGGCCGCACTTATTCCCAAACTTGATCTTTCCTCAACCTCCACCAAATTACTTTCGATTGTAGCCAATGAGCGAGGAGCTGCGGAAGCTTGCTCTTTTGATAAGGTCACGTATCTGGGTTATCCATTTTCTATCTCCGAAACTTTCCAGTTAAGAAATACAAACTCGACCATTGAAGAATCATTACATCGTGTAGAGACGATCCAATCGCTGTGCAGAAAGAATAATAAGAAGCTGGTAATCTATATTTCAATGGGATTTGGCAATCCTTACGGCGATTTGTGGAATCCCGATGTTGTTGTGCACTGGATAAAAAAAATCTCCGAATACGGCGTGAAAATATTTTCGTTATCCGATACCCTCGGTCTGGCAAAGACTGATGATATCAAATCTCTCTTCAAGCATTTAATTCTTACCTATCCTGATCTGGAATTCGGAGCACATTTTCATACCAAACCTGACGAGTGGAAAGTAAAAATTGACGCGGCATATGATGCAGGTTGCCGGCGATTCGACGGTGCTATATTAGGATATGGAGGCTGTCCCATGGCGCAGGATGATCTGGTGGGTAATATGCCAATGGAGAAGCTGCTTGATTTTGCGAAAGATAAACACGAATTAACTTGTCTGGATATGAATGCGTTGAACGAAGCAAGAGCGATATTTCTTGACATTATCCAAAACTAAGAAACCCAAATCACTCTTCTCTATTTTTATCCCAAAAGATATAAGCCAAAGAAAAATGATGGGACCATCCCAACTGCGGATGTGTATGCATTGCATAATCAAGATGAAACTGATTTCCTTTGAAACCAACACCGAAATGGTTTGTCTGAGGTTTTGAATTTATTCCTGTCCGAACAAAAAATTTCTTCAAGATTTCATATTCCAGCCCAATCCGCAAAGTTGCCGGATGGTCCGTCATTTTTTCTATCTCTGCGCTGAATTCCACTATTTTGGACGGCTTGTATAAAAAACCTGTCCTCAAAGAAGTATCAATCGTTTCTTCCAAAACATCGAAGTAAGACGACTGCGTCACATTATACATATGCGCACCAAAATAAAGTTTTGAAGATATCATTACAATTCCACCGAATTCTAAGACAAACGCTTTCTTGCTGAAATTGATTGCGGATGAATTAATTGCGGTTTGGAGATAATTGAGTTTGAGCCCGAGACTGAATCGGCCAATATGATGCCCGGCACCTGCTCCCACAGCTATCTGATTATATACCTTATCCCCAAACCGCTGGATAGATAAGCCCAGGCCAAGATCTTCAGACAAAGGCATGACGGCGCCGACACCCAATGTATTAATACCGTCGAAATTATAATGAGAATTATAGGTGGAAAAGATTGCTGCGGTTTTTATTCCGCCCAGTCCCGCAACGTTATTTCCGATTGAATAGTAATCAGAACGCGCGATTGTGGCATTTGCCAAACCCCAAGCTCTTGCACCGACAGGAAATGGAGACCCGTCGGCGAAGCTCTTAGTTGATATTACTAGAAAGATAACGAAAGATCGAAGGAAGTTTTTCTGTCGAGATAAATGTCCAGATTGCTCTTTCATTTAACACGCCAGTAAAATTATTTAATGAACTGCTCTCACGAACTGAATTTACGTTTGACAATGGCTAGCAACGCCTGAACCGCTTCTCCATTTACATCCCAGGCATACTTCGATGCATAGCGATGCCAGATCAGATTTTCAGCCTCTTCATAACTTTTTACCAGATCCAGTTCATAGATCGCTTTATCAAAATGCTCGGCATTTTTACTGAACAACTGGTTGACAAACATAAAACGTTGTCCCAGTGGAATAGAACCGGCAATATTTTCAACTTTCACCTGAACATTTCCATACCTACTTTCTTCAGACGCCTTTGGTACTTCTACCTTAAAACGGTTGTTTAAAGAATCTCTTTCCGTAGAATTCGTTTTCGAGACGATTTCTGAAAGAATTGCCAATCCGGGTTCTGCACGCTGCGGTACTGATGGCGCAACCGGAATCGATACTGGTTTCTTCGGATCAATTTCAGAAAATGCAGAATCAAAGAAAGATTTTGGTTCGTTTTTAGGCGTTGCATGTGACGAAAAACTTGAAGTCGGCGTCACGGGAAGCAATTCGGAAGATTCCAAAGTCAGTATTTCAGAGAACTGGCTGACAAATGGAGTTATATCATCCAGTAATTCAGCATTACCTTTTATCTCATATAACCAGCCGATAACCTGTGTCATATAAACTGAATCAGAGCTGCTGTCTTCCAGACGCTGCGACAAAGCTTTGGCGATACCGTTATGAATTTGGGTATATTTAATCAGTTGCTGTGCATTCTCAGCCGTAAAAGTAGACTCTGGCATCGCTCTGAGTTTTTCTTCGAAATAACTTTCAGGCGTATACAAAAGTGTAATCGTATCTCTAACTGATTCGATGAAAAGTGGTTCCAGATCGTTACGTTTGACAGCAATATTCTGAGAAACCGTATTCATGAAACTTTGAAGGGCCGTTTTCACGTCTTCACTTTCAAAATCAAAGTATATGCTTCGAAAAGCCAGAGCTGAATTTTTCCATTGGTCAAACAAACGGTTCAGAATACCAAGATTTACCTGACGGACAGGTGTAAGTTTAAGTAATTCAGACCCTTTTATAACAGCTTGGTTACGATACGCTTCATTCAGGACAGTAGCCGTAAATCGCGCTGCATATTGGTTAAGTGCATTTGTGTTCAAACTATTCGGCATAACGAATAAGAGCTTTGTAACAAGAGTGTTTAAAAAATGTGTTTGTTTTGTAAAGATAATTAAAAAATGGCTGTTCGGGCAGTCGATTATAGATTCAACTTATTTCACGGCTATCATGTTCATTGAGCCTTCTCATACAAGACACCACCAATACCCTCGTGCCGGATGGATTGAGGTTATTTGCGGATCCATGTTCTCCGGTAAAACCGAAGAATTAATTCGTAGACTTAACCGCGCCAAAATTGCCCGCCAAAGAATAAAAATCTTTAAACCTGCTCTGGATAAACGATATCATATAGAGAACATTGTTTCGCATAACGAGAATTCCATTGCAGCGATTCCTGTAAATTTATCTTCTGAGATTATTTCTCTATCTGAAAATGCCGAAGTGATTGGGCTGGACGAAGCGCAATTTTTTGACGAGTCCATTGTATCCGTATGTGATACGCTGGCAAATGCAGGAAAGCGTGTGATCATCGCCGGACTTGATATGGATTATTTGGGCAAGCCTTTCGGATGTATGCCGCAATTGATGGCACTTGCGGAATATGTGACCAAAGTCCACGCAATTTGCATGGTTTGCGGAGAAGTCGCTTCCCATTCTTACCGGCTCTCGGCTTCAAACGAAAAAGTACTTTTAGGAGAAACAGATCTTTACGAAGCTAGGTGTCGCAGATGTTTCAATTTAGGGGAAGAGGCTTACGATCAGCCTTGTTGAAAATTCAGGTTTTGCAGCTGTTACAAAATCGCTGCAAAACCTGAATAAATTTATTTCGTCAATTCGTCAACTAGACGCGTTGCTTTATAAATATGTTTCATCGCGGCGATCATTCCGCCCGCATGTACAGAAACTGTACGGTTTCCGGCATCAGGAGCGAAAATAAAATATCCTGGTAAACTTTCAACATTGCCGTCAAATATTAATCCAACCGCTTCCAGTTTCTGATTTACCATAGGTGACCCTGAATTTCCGCCAATAATATCGTTAGTGGAAATGAAGTTAACCGGCGCTTTTAAAAGTTCGGCCGGAGGATTTAGCCAACGTTTCGGCAACGACCAGGGAAATACTCCGTTATTAGATTCATAACGGTCATACATGCCAAAATAAGTTGTTTTGATTGGCGCTGTTGTACCGTTATACTCGAAAGATTTGACTACACCATCGCTGATGCGTAAAGAAAATGTCGCATCGGGCGGAATATTTGTTCCGTAAACATCATAGAGCAAACGGCCCAAATTACTTCGCTCAACATTTAATCTTGCGTTCGCATCGCGTGCAGCAGTGGCGGCATTCATAAATCTTGGCTGCGAAATGATAGCCAGTATGATTAACGGATCTTCGGACGCTGCGATAGCCGCCGCCCCTCCATCCAGCAATTTATTTACATAGGCATCGTCGGTGAGTTTCGTATTTTTTAATGCATCAGCAGCCGCTTCTTTTGGCGTTTTTCCAGCTAAGGCTATTCTCACATATTCATCCTGTTTCCCAAGGAAAGTAAGCGCTTCTTCAAAATGAGCTGCCAGATAGGCCTCTTCCAATGACGGGATGGCTGGTTTAAAAGCTTTTAATGTCCCTTTCAACGTTGCAGCGCGGTCCGGATTTGACTGAGACAAAGTGGCAAAATCAACAAGTTGCTGTGCAAATGTCAACAACTCACCGCGCGAAAGTGGATTTGGCTGCATAATCGAAACATCATTACGCCCTGACCGCAAAATTTTGACATTTTCAGAAATGTCGTCCCACATGCCATAATTCGAAGTCAGTTTCGGATTTTCACGAACTGCCTTTTTAAAGTTCTTTTCAAAATCCCGCTTACGGGCCATCAGCACAGGATCTTTCATTCCCTCCAATCTACCGGCATAAGCTTTGTAGCTATTTTCATAACTGAATATTTCGTTTAGAATACTATCGCTTTTTGCCGTTTTATTATATTCCTGCAAAGCCAGGGAACGGTTTCTTAACAATTGTAGCGTAAAAGGGATTACCAGATCGCGGTCAAATTCCAGTTCGTCCACTGTACGCAAACGACCTGTACTTCCGGGATTTCCCACTACGAAAACAGGTTCGCCGTCCTTGACGCCGTCTGTATTGAATTTATAGTAATTTTCGGTTCGCAAAGGTTTGCCGTTGTCATCGTAAACACGAAAAAATGAGCAGTCGAGATTATAACGCGGATACGTAAAATTATCAGGATCGCCCCCGAAAAAACCCATTTGAAGCTCTGGCATAAAAACGACCCGTACATCCTTATACCTTTTGAAACCATACAGAGAATAACGCCCGCCACTGTAAAAACTAACTGTTTCCACTTCCAAATCTTTCCAGCCGTCTTTCCCTTGATATTCTTTTTTTATCGTTTCAAAAGCCTGATCCCGAAGTTTTACACGTTCGGTATTGGATTCTCCCTGATCTTCAATTTTTTGAATACGCTCGGTGATATCTTCAATTTTCACCAACTGATCAACAAAAAGATCCGGCACTTTCCTTTCATCACCAAGTTTGGCGGCATAAAATCCATTTGCGAGAAAATCCTCTCCTTTTTTCTGAACAGCAACGCCGGATTCGCGGGCGCAGTGGTGGTTGGTCATAACCAGTCCATTGGATGAAACGAAAGATGCAGAGCAATATGTAGCAAATCTCAAGGCAGACAACCTGGCTTTTTCAAACCACTTTTCATCTGGTGAGAAATTATAGGTCTTCTTGAAATACTCAGCTGGCGGTGTATCGAAAGTCCACATTTTCCCCATATCAAATTCGCCTGCTTTCACAGAATCAAGTTTGATATCTTGTGCCCGAACAGCTACATTTCCCAAAGAAAGCAGTCCAAGCAAGACAAGTTTTTTAATAATTTTCGTTGTTGACTGCATAAAATATTGATATAATTAAAATGTAACAATGTTGCAAATAGGTAGCAAGTTTACGCAAAACTTACGTTAATATAAATATATCGTTATTATCTGGGCTATAAAATTGATCTTTGAGAATGGTGAAGGTTAAATTCAGCTATCAGCTTCCGATACTCGTCTGTCAGCTGGTCAATTCAAATAATACGGACGAATGAAAATCAGGCAGATACTTTTTATTTCATTATTACTCAATATTATTTTTCTCTTCACCTGTGCTTATATCTTTCGGGATAAAGTGATTCAAAAATTCATTGCAATGAAGGGTGATTCAAAAGTCGTGATGTTTGGCAATTCTTTAACTGCTCAGGGAAAATGGGTTGAGCTTTTAGGCAGAACGGATGTGCTCAATAGCGGTTTTCCCGGATTGTGTACGTATCATTTTCTGGGACTCATTCAGGCAAATGTCATTGACAGACATCCTGAAATTTGTTTCGTTGAAGCTGGGATTAACGATATCACCGTCGGAGTTTCGCAGGAAAATATTCAGAAGAATTATCAGAATATTTTAGAAACACTTAAAAATAATAATGTTACCCCTGTTGTTACTTTAACTTTTTATGAACAAAATGATCCGGTCAGTAAAGTGGAAGTGGATCGTCTCAATGATTTTTTGATTCAATATTGTAAGATGAATAGTATACAATACATCAATCTTAATTCACGGATTTCTGATGCAAAAGGATTAAAAGCGGAGTTTGCTGTTGATAAAACCCATTTGAATGAAAAAGGATATAAAATCTGGGCTGAGGAAATTGAGCAGATATTGAAATCTGTACCTCACTAACTGATATATTCTGCTAACTTAACTATTCATTTTACAATAGACTATTAGCCAATCAATTCATGAAAAAATTGTTCGTTATTATTATACCTATTTTCCTCACCACAATTATTTCTTGTAAAAAGGAAAATGATATTACTAAGCCTGAGACGTTTCTGATTGGGATTACCGAATCCCTTTACCTTCCGTACGACAGCGTAACAACACAGTACCAGCTAGATCGAAAGGGGATGATCGTATTTGAGAGAAGCTCAAAATATCTAGCCAAAAGAGGATATATGGATAGTGAGTTATTAAACAATATGGGAAGTGATCTGAAATATTGCAAGATTTTCACGTACGACTCATCGGAGCGATTGATAAAAATAACAGATATTGATCATGGCGGCCGAAAACTGCCTTCTTCGACGGATTCTCTAACTTATCAAAATAATCGGATCGTCAGAAGGGAGCTGAAAGATTATAAACTCCCTACCCCTTTGGGAACTTTCATTTTTGCGTTCCCTTTTTGGGTAACCAAACTTTCTTTCGAGCACGATGCCAGTGGAAAAATAAGTATTGAAACAGATTCCGTTTTTATAAGTCATGACATTGCAAAAAATTCTGTTGACGTTCAAAAAACGAGTCAGAAATTCACTTATAAAATTGTGATAAAAAATGAGTATAATCAGAAAGGCGAGTTGGTTAAGAAAACGACTGAATCTTTTAAAACGATCCCTTTATTTTACGGTAATGGTAGTAATGTGATTGATGTAACTTTGGCAGGAAAGTTAGTTTCAGGTTCAACCGTCTATGACTACCAGTACAATTCCCAAAATCAGTTAATAACCAAACTTGAAAAATTCACTGATTCGAAAACGCGGCAGGTTTACAATAGTGTTTTTAATTATTCTTACGGCCCTGATTGAAGCAAAAGTGTCAAAAACAAAAATGGGGCACCTTCTTAGGAAAGTGCCCCATTTCATTATTTTCAAAATCAACCAACAATTAAGCGTTGATCTGATTCATAACTTCAGTTTGTTTACGGATAGACTCCATGTGAACAAGCTTGAAAAGCTCGTCAACAAGTGCCGGGTAAAGATTTAAGCTCTTGCCCCATGCCGCACGTGTATCTAATACTTCACGGAAACGGTCAACCTGGTAAGCAGCAACGTTGTTATCACGTTTGTACTCAGCAAGTTTTTCAACCAATGACATACGGTTTGCAAGGTTTTCAAGCAATTCGCGGTCAAGGTTATCGATTTTTCCGCGAACAACTTCCAGTTGAGACTGGTAGTCTGTTGGGTAAGATTCCTTACGAACGTGAAGTTCGTGCAACATTTCCGCCAAAGCAGGAGGAGTCAATTGCTGAGAAGCATCAGACCAGGCCTTATCCGGATCACGGTGTGACTCAATGATCAAACCGTCGTAGTTAAGGTCAAGTGCACGTTGCGCGATTTCAAATAACAATGAACGCTTTCCAGCCATGTGACTAGGATCACCGATCACAGGAAGTTCAGGGAAAATCGTCTTCAATTCGATCGCAATATTCCACATTGGAGAGTTACGATATTTTGTTTCCTGCGCGTTAGAAAAACCGCGGTGGATAGCACCTAGTTTTTTAACACCCGCCTGGTTCAAACGCTCCAAGGCACCAACCCAAAGCTGAAGGTCAGGGTTAACAGGATTTTTAACAAGAACCGGAACGTCAACGCCTCTTAGTGCCTCAGCCAATTCCTGAACATTGAATGGGTTTACCGTAGTACGGGCACCAACCCAAAGAATATCTACACCATATTTTAATGCCAATTCGATATGCTGAGGATTTGCTACTTCAATAGCAACAGGTAATCCAGTCTCTTTTTTCGCAGCTTGCAACCATGGCAACGCTGCTTCGCCCATCCCTTCAAAACTTCCAGGACGAGTTCTTGGCTTCCAAATTCCCGCACGAAGTACGTGTGCAAATCCTTCTTTTTTGATCTGGCTTGCGGTTTCCAACATTTGTTCCTCGGTCTCTGCACTGCAAGGTCCGGCGATTACCAAAGGTTTTCCTTCGGTATTGATCCAACTGCTAAGCGGAAGGATATCTAGAGAAGCATTCATATTCAAAAACTTGTCCTTAATAAAACAATAAGATAACTATAATATTTCGACTCGGTATTATGCGTATTTAACGGATTGCCGTACATTTGATGCTCCAAAAGTAAGCGGCACAATATTTGTACTACTTTTGTCCAATTCGGTTTACTAAAAACCATGCGGAAACCAACTTATGATAAACTAAAAAATGGCTTACGCTTCACAAAAAGATCAAATACCTGTATTTTTTGAAGACACTTCGATAGCATTTGCTTCAAAATCAGATTCTCAACTCAGGAAAACCTACTGGTTATTTAGCTTAATGAATCAGGCTCGAGTGGTAAATTTAGGCACTTTTTTTATAAAGATTGCTCTAAAGCTTCACTTACCTATAAAAAATCTTATTCGGGTCACTATTTTTGAACAATTCTGTGGCGGTGAGACGATTAGTGACTGCCAGCATACCATTTCAACATTGGCCAATTCAGGCGTTGGGACAATACTGGACTACTCAGTTGAAGGAGAAGACGATGAAAAAAGTTTTGACTCAACGGCAGACGAAATTTTACGTACTATTCAAAAAGCTTCTGAGTCAAAAGACATTCCTTTTTCCGTTTTTAAGGTTACCGGAATTGCTTCGACGGATCTTTTGGAGAAAGTACAACGCAAGGATGAACTATCCGATTCAGAAAAGGCTGCTTATGGTCGTGTAAAAGAACGGCTTGAAAAACTTTGTTCGCTTTCACACAAACTGAATGTCCGTATTTTCGTCGACGCGGAAGAAAGCTGGGTTCAGGGCGTTATTGACGATCTGACTTACGAAATGATGGAAAAATATAATAAGGAAAGAGCTATCGTTTATAATACCTATCAGTTTTACAGACACGAAACGCTCGCCGCTCTGAAAAGCGCTTATCTGACAGCCAGACAAAAGGGATATGTCTTAGGAGGAAAACTTGTACGTGGCGCCTATATGGAAAAGGAACGTATACGCGCTCGTGAGCAGGAATATTTCAACCCGATCCATACATCAAAAGAAGCGACTGACAAAGATTATAATGCTTCTATCGATTTCTGTCTTGAAAATGTTGATCATATTTCGATTTGTTTGGGAACGCATAACGAATACAGCTCGCAATACTGCACCTGCAAAATGAAAAAACTTGGCCTGAAAAATGATGATAACCGGATCTGGTTTGCTCAGCTTTTAGGGATGAGTGACAATATTTCTTATAACCTCGCGAAAGTTGGCTACAATGTTGCGAAATATGTTCCTTATGGCCCTATCGACGCAGTAATGCCGTATTTGATTCGTCGCGCAGAAGAAAACACTTCCATTGCAGGCCAAAGCAGCAGAGAATACCTTCTGGTAAAAAGTGAAATGCAGAGAAGAGGATTGAGTTCTTTATAAGGAACTTGCTATTTTTGCAGTCACATCGATATTAATTGTAATAATTCTGGAATGAATCAACCAAAAAATCCTAGTCGGTATTTACTGTTCAGTGTTTTATTAATTGCAGTGGATCAATTGTCAAAACTTTTGGTCTATAAGTATATGGAACCAGGTTTTTCGGGACAGATCTTGTTAATCGGAAACTGGCTTAAACTGCATTACGTACTGAATCCCGGCATGGCTTTTGGCATGCAGCTCGGTCATGAATATGGCAAATTGTTCCTGACACTGTTTCGTCTGCTTGCCATGTGTGCGATCGGTTGGTATTTGATTCACCTGGCGCGCAGTGGTGCTTCCAAGGGTTTATTATGGGCATTGTCCATGATCCTTGCAGGTGCTGTAGGAAACGTAATTGACAGTACGTTCTATGGTGTATTTCTTGATAATGCTCCATACGGATCTCCAACTCCCTGGTTTCATGGCCAGGTTATTGATATGATCTTTGTAGATTTCTGGGAAGGGTTTATTCCGGAATGGGTTCCTCTCTGGGGCGGGCAATATTATTCTACTCCTATATTCAATATAGCGGATTCCTGTATATTTCTTGGGGTATGCAGCATTCTGATTTTCCAGGGGCATTTCTATAACTTGGACGAAGAAACGCATCACACAACAACAAAAAATGATTCAGAAAACTTAGATGTAACACTGGAACCACATTTACCTTTGGATACTGTGCCCACTATTCCAACAGAAGAAACGCCGAAAAACGAATTGGAGCTAACAAATAATTTTGTCAATTCAGATATCCCAAAAGACGCCGATTCGCGAGAAAGCGATCCTTCTCAGGAAATCGATTTACGCAAAGAAGAAAACAAAAACGAGAGCCTTTAAGCTCTCGTTTTTGTTTTACAATACTTATAATTCTACCGGAAGATTATTCATCCTTCTCCAATGGCATGAAATCTTTGAATGCTTTTTTGATTGCAGCGTCGGTTTTCTTTTCGTCATAACCCGCTGCCTTTTTGTTTTCCCAGTTCGCATCCAGTTCGAGGGCCACCAAACCACTCAGGTTCATTAGCGCCTTAAATTCATCCAGTTTACGAACGAAGTCAGGAGACCTTCTGGCTGATTTCTGCGCATACTCACGGGCAAAAACATCACCTTTATTCTGCAACTCGTTTTTCTTCTGCATAACGTAGTTAAAGCGATCCAGCAAGCCATTGGTTGACTTACCGATCACTTCGGTCGCTTCAAGTGTTCCTAACGTGGCAACTGTGGTTCCTCCCAGCGTAGTGATATAACCTCTTGTATCCTGATTTGTTTTAGCAATTACCGGCGCCAGACCTGTGGTTGCCCCCAGAGATGCATTTATTAACGAACGACTCCTTTTTCCTTTTTTGGCTCTTCCATATGCTCTTTTAAGCTCTCCTTCCTTTTCTTTCATTTGTTCGAGCAAACTCCAGGCATTAATCAATCCGCCGCGGTATAGACCATAAACGTACGCATCACGCTCAGCTTCATTTACTGTATTTTCAATCAAGAACCTTAACGTCCTTTCTTTCTTGTTTTGCGCTTTGTCCAATACATAAAAAGTAATATTGAAAGCAAGCGAATCGAATGGATCTTTTACAAAATCATAACCAGGCTCCCATATAAACTCATAACTCGTCGGCGCATTTTTCACCAGAGCAGAAGAAGGAACATTTTTATTTTCAGAAACAAAGCCGAATTCCGCAATATCATCATCTCCGTTTGGATCCGATAAAGTGAATTTTAAATTGATACGGTTATTTTCCTTACTGCGCACTAACTGACTTTGGGGTACAATTTTAAAATCAGGTTCAAGATCCATCTGCGTAACTTCCAGTTTCAGACGCCCTTTTGTACGAGTTTTCGAAGGCTGATCTTCTACATAGAATTCAATATATCTCGGACCTTTTTTCAGTAAATTAAATTGCGTTGTAGACGGATCCCAGATAATTTCACCAGCAGCCGTCATTTTCATTGCCTCTGGCATACCATCCAAAATAGGAATAAAAACAACCGGATCGCCGTCCAGGTCACGAACCGAATTCATATCAATCTGATAAGTATTCTGGGTTTTATATTGAATATAAAATGGCTTCAACTCGTCAACTTCCGGCGCTCGGTTCACGTGCATAATTTTGAAGGCAACCTGCTGAGAAACCGTTTCGCCGGCCTGATTTGTGGCTTCAAAAACAATAGGCCATAATTTCACAGTGTTAATACGATCCGCCATTTCATAAGTCGGCGTCCAGACAAAATGACCTAAAGAGTCAAACTTCATATCTTTTCTATACCCGCTCGAAATGCTGTAACGAACAGAATCACTTTTCCCCCCTCTAACCTGTAAATGAAAGTTGATCTCTTTGCCCTCCTCTAAGGTGTTCCACTCAGCCTCTCTCGGAAAAACCAGCTGAAATGATGAGCCGCTTCCGCTGTTTTGTGCATTATCCTGTGCTACAACCGGATATGAAAAAAACGCAGTTAACGTGAGTATGAGAAAGTAAAAGATATTTTTAAAAACCATAATTGCAGAAATATAATTTATTTTATGAGCTTAGGGATGTAGATTCCATAACGCAAAATTAACAAATCCTGTATGCTTAACGTTCTGAATACTTCTGTTTTTTTAAAAGCGTATTTTTTGATACCACTCATTTGTCTCTGTTTTGCATTTTTTAAATACGCCTACTTATGAAAGTGTTTGTATTTCAGTATAAACGAAATCTATAAAGATAAAACCTTATAAAAACAAATACCGGGGAACAGTCCACAAAAGACTATTCCCCGGTATTATAAAATATTCTAAAACCTAGAAAACTACTTCTTACTTCTTTTTAGGAGTAGTGGCTGGCGTCGTTGCGGCAGGTTTAGTTGCTGCTGGCGCTGTAGTAGTCGTCGCTGGTTTTGCAGCAGGAGCGGCAGCTTCTACTTTGTCAGGATCAACTCCTAGTTTTCTTAAGATCAGATTTGTTGCATTGTTTTCTTCAGAAGCAGCGAATAAAATAATAGGCGTGGTTCCTTGTCCTGCGTCCATGTTCAGGATATAAAGAAATCCGTTTTCTTTTCCTACATCCTGGATTGCATTGTTAACCTTTGTCAAAATCGGCTCAAGCAACTGCTGTTGTTTTGTCTGCAAAGACTGCTGTGCATTTGTTTGCATTTCTTGGATACGAGTCTGAAGGTTCTGCAACTCTTTCTCCTTGTCAGCACGGATTACGTCAGTCATCTGGGCACCGTTTTTCTGATAAGCCTCGTATTTTTCCTGAGCTTCTTTATAAGTTTCGCCAATCGCTTTGTCAAGCTGTGCTTTTGTTACTTCAATTTGGTTTTGCATTACTTTGCTTTCAGGCAATTTGCTGATCACATAGTCTACATTGGTGTATCCAATTTTAGTAAGACCGCTTGCAGCAGGAGTAGTTTGTGCCAAAAGAGGAGTACTAAGCATGGCCATTGCGACCATAAACACTATCAATTTTTGTTTCATTGTTTTGTTACTATTTAAGTTTATTGGTTGTACTTTTTTGTTTAGGGGAGCTCTCTTTTGGTGCTACCGTGGATTCTTCTTTCACTGTCTTTTCTTTCGCAATACCTTTTGCAGGTTGGGCATCAATTCCCAATTCCTCCATAATGTAGTCAGAATAATCATGCTTGGGATTTGAATAAATCATGCCGACATCACTCGATTTGTCAAACATGAAGTCAAGCCTTTTCTGCATACAAATTTTAGAAACTGCCCTTTGCACTTTCTCCATTACCGGTTTCATCAGCTCCTTCTTTTTCTGGAAAAGTAAACCTTCCATACCAAATATCTTGCTGTTATATTCTCTTGCTTCCAGTTCCTTTTCTTTTATTTCGGCCTGGCGTTTTCTTTTTAAATCGTCCGTCAGCAAAACTTCTTCTGCCATATAGGCCCGTTGCATTCTATTGACTTCTGCAAACTTGTCCTGGATCTCCTTCGCCCACTTTTCGGAAAACTTTTTCATTTCCGTTTGTGCCTGCTGATATTCGGGCATTTTACTGGTAATATATTCCATATCAGTATAACCGAATTTCTGGGCCATCCCCTGTCCAATCGAAACAACGGACAAAACTAGTAAAATTATAATGTTCTTCATGCCAAGCCGCTAATAATTTAAACAGGTTTAACGAAAAGCGATCTATAATATTATCTGATCTGCTGACCGATTGTAAAGTGGAATTGTGCACCGCTTTTCTTCGTCTGACCCTGGATAGCGTCAAATCCATATCCCCAGTCAATACCGAGAAGACCAAAAGCAGGCATAAAGATACGTGCACCCACACCAGCAGATCTTTTCAGTTCAAAAGGATTAAATTCTTTATAGCTGCCCCAGTTATTACCACCTTCTGCAAAACCCAGGATGAAAATTGTAGCCTGCGGGTTGAGTGAAACCGGATAACGAAGTTCCATTACGTACTTGTTATAAACAATACCACCACCAGAGGCTGGGTAACCTGCCTGCGTTAACGGACCAACTTTCTGATCTTCGTAACCACGAAGACCGATAATATCCTGGTCAGCAAGCGAGAACGAGCCCTGCCCTGCCAAACCTGAACCACCAACAATAAAACGCCCGAATTTACTAAAGTCAAGCTTCTTGTTGTATCTGCCCAAATACCCCATGTGCGTTCTTGCGCTCAGGACAAGTTTTCCCGTAATGGTTGCATAGTACGTAGCATCAAACATCCATTTGTGATATTCAACCCAACGATATGTATCGCTGATATCCTTATAATCATTCTTGCGTAGCGCAGAATAAGGAGGTGTCAATGTCATACTTAAAGAAATATTAGAACCGCTTCTCGGGAATTGAAAATCGCTTAATGTATTTCTTGAAATCGTTGTATTAAATGATACATTGTTTGAAACACCATTGTTGTAACCAATCCGGAAGATATCCAAACTATCCAGACGATAACGTTGATATGACAAAGAGTGCGTTAAAACAAGGTTACGATCCGGCTCTTTCAGACGACGCCCTAGCGAGAAAGTAATACCTGTGTTGTAGTAACCTCCGCGGTAACTAAGACTTCCACTTCCGCCTGTCGAGTAAATACTGTTGTAGTTCGCAACACGATACACTGTGTGCTGCAAAGAAACGCCGAAGTTGATAGGCTTCTTTCCACCAAGCCATGGCTCACTGAACGACATTGAGTAGGTCTGATACTGCTTACCATTTGCCTGGAAACGAAGTGACAATTTCTGACCGTCTCCTGATGGAAGCGGTCTCCAGGTTTCTCTGTTAGGAATATTGCGCAACGAAAAGTTATTAAAAACAAGACCCAACGTTCCTACGAAACCGATATATCCACCCCAACCTCCGGAAAGTTCGATCTGGTCAGATGGCTTTTCTTCCACATTCCATTCGATATCTACCGTTCCGTCCTGGGGATTAGGAATCGGGTTTGGAGCAATTTTCTCAGGATTGAAATAACCCATCTGAGATAACTGACGCTGCGTGTTGATAATCTCTGTTTTGCTGAATTTCTGTCCCGGCAATGTGAAAAGTTCACGTAGAACTACACGGTCACTTGTCTTGGTATTACCATTCAGAATGATACGGTTAATCGTAGCCTGCTTACCTTCAAACATACGGAGTTCAACATCAATCGAATCGCCTTCCACCGCTTTTTCAGTTGGTTCAATACGGAAATACAAATAACCGTCATCCATGTATATCGAGCTGATATCATTACCAGGAATCCCGTTAATTTTCTTGTCAAGTTCTTCCGGATTGTAAACATCTCCTTTATTGATACCCAACTTTTCACCAAGCGCCTTTGAAGGATATAAGTAGTTACCCGTCCAGGTAATATTGCGGTAAAAGTATTTTTTACCTTCATCAATTTTCATGTTGATGCTGATCGTTTCGCCGTTACTTTTAATAGTATCAAACTCGATCGTTGCATCACGGTATCCGTTTTTACGATAATAAGCGATAACTTTTTCCTTATCCTCATCGTATTTTTTAGGAATATATTTAGAAGGATTAAACAGACGGCCAATGCGTTTCTGCTTCGTTCCTTTCATTTTACGTTTCAGCGTAGAGCTGCTGATATCCGTATTCCCTTCTATTTTAATCTCCTGAATCTTAACCTTGCTTCCTTTGGTTATCGTAAAGTTAAGCGTGGCTTGTCCACGTGTAGAATCCGGAATTTGTAACACCTTTACCTTGGTGTTATAAAAACCTTTATCCATATAATATTTCTTTATAACAAGCTGCGTATTTTTAATAACCGTAGGAGTAATTACCCGTCCTTTGATCAGCTTAACCTTATCATTCAGTGTCTCTCTTTCTCCTTTACGAACTCCTGAAAAAGAAACTTTATAAAGTCTAGGACGTTCCTTAATATGGATATTCAGCCAGATTTTTTCTCCTTCGACTTTGGTTGCAGCAATTTCCACATCATCCAAAGTACCAAAATCCATCATTCTTTTTATCGAAGATGGGATTGCCGGACCAGGAACACGGATTTTATCGCCGGGTTTTAAACCTGAAATAGAAACCATAGAATTCGGATCCAGAAACTGCGTTCCCGAAACCGTTACTTCTGCAATAGTATATTCTTTTGGATTGGCAGGATCGATTCCCAGATTGGCCGATGAAGGAGCAGGTTTTGCATTACTTCCCAACCCTATTTTTTGCGCCTCAACCGAAAAACACCAGCATAACAATACTCCTGTTAGTGCCCAATTACTCTGTACGAATGTTTTAATAAAGTTTCTCACCAGGTTCATATAATTCTACTTAGCTCCATTCGCTTTTACTTGTTCACCGGTTTTACCAAAACGCCGTTCCGTTTTCTGGTATGCCAAAATTGCCTGATAAAGATGATCCTTGCGGAAATCGGGCCAAAAAAGATCTTCATAAAAATACAACTCCGCATAGGCCAGCTGCCACAACAGGAAATTACTTATCCGGTGGTCGCCACCTGTCCGCAACATCAGATCCACTTCCGGCCTGTCTTCTGTGGAAAGATTTTTATTCAACAAAGTTTCGTTGATGTCTTCCGGCTTGATATTTCCGCTTTGTACCTCCGCTGCGATTTTTCTGGTCGCCTGCAGAATGTCCCATTTTCCACTATATCCCAGCGCGAGAATAAGATTAAGCCCTGTATTTTGACGGGTAGCTTCGATCGCTTCAGCAAGTTGATTTTGACAACTTCCCGGCAAGCTTGCCATATCACCAATGGTATCCAATCGCACGTTATTTTTCTGCATGGTTGGAAGTTCATTACGGATAGACTGTACCAGTAATTCCATTAAAGCGCGAACTTCAAACTGAGGACGAGCCCAGTTTTCTGTTGAAAATGCATAAAGCGTCAGATAGGATACTCCGAGCTCTGCACAACCTTCGGTAACCTCTCTTACTGCCTTAATTGCATTACGATGGCCGAAAACACGTGCCGCTCCCTGGTTCTGTGCCCAACGACCGTTACCATCCATGATAACGGCTATGTGCTTCGGCAGATTGCCCGAATCAATGAGTTCTTTCATTATATCTGAACTCTTTTAACCTTTTTTAACAAAAACAAACGAACCATTATACGCCGATCTTATAAATTCTATCTGATGTTTTTTCAAATTCGACATGTAATGCATACCATCTGCTCCATTCATGTACGCAGATTGTGATGCAATTGTGTCGCAAAATATTAAATTTCAACAACAAAAATTTGAGCTAAGAACACAAATGTACTGATAAACAGTACATTAAAGCAATTAGTCAGACGTCGGATTTTAACAAGGGCGCAATTTAGGAATAAGTATGCCGTCTTCAAAATCAATATTTTAAACAGCATACCCGGTTGCAAGGTTATTAATTATCAAGAAGATGACGGATTACTTCACCATAAGTGCTTCCGCTTTGTAGCTGAGACACCTTCTTATCACGCATAACGACGACGTATTTTCCATTAAAATGTTTCTGAATTTCTTTGATATGATGGGAATTTACGATGCCTGCGCGGCTGATTCGCAGGAAATGCGCGGGCAGTTTTTCTTCGAGTGAAGTCAGTGTATAATTGAGCAGATATTTCTGTCCATCCAAAGTGTTTAAAAAAACGTACTTTTCCTCTGCCTCGTAATGCGTTATTTCGGTCAGCGGAATCAGCAAAATTTTGTCACCGGATTTAACGGATAAGGAAAATATTTCTTTCTTCGGTTTCATTTCTTCCAGCAGACGTAAGAGATTGTCCGAGTAAGGATTATGACTTTCACCAGTCTTGAAACCAGCCTGAAGAATATTCCTGATCTTCTCGATCGTTTTTAAAAGCCTGTCATTTTCGACCGGTTTTAACAAATAATCAACAGAGTTTTCCTCGAATGCCCGGATCGCATATTGATCATACGCTGTTGAAAAAACGACCAGAGGCATTTTGGTAAGTTTTGCCAACATTTCAAACCCGTTCAAAAGCGGCATTTCGATGTCAAGAAAGATTACGTCCGGATTGTTTTTGTCAATTTCAAGCAACCCTTCCGCACCGTTTTTTGCTTCGGCCACAATGACAAATGTATCCTGATGTTTTTCGAGCAATCTCCTCAGCCGGCTTAGCGCCAATGGTTCGTCGTCGATCAATATTGTTTTAAGGGGGAAATTCATTTTATTATTTTTTCATGTTAAACAATCCGCAGATCTTAACAATAATTTTACAGAGAACTCAATAATTGCATTTACTCGTTTTCCTCGCGGTCTTTTTCTACGACTGTTTTCAAAATGGAAATGTTCACGGATTTACTGGGCTCGTTGTGAAGTTCAAGCTTTGCGTCATCACCATACAACAGTTTCATTTTTTCCTGAATACTGCGAATTCCATATCCGGCTCCCATCGTGTCTGCAAACAATGGGCCATTATCGTGCACACAAAGATGCAGCCAACCGGATTCTTCATATATTTTCACTACAATTTTTCCCTGATCAGCCAGTTTGGCAATTCCATGTTTAATTGCGTTTTCAACGATTGGCTGCAAAATAAACTTCGGAACCTGAAGATTTTTCAGCTCCGGATTTGATACTTCCACTTCAAATTGCAATCTGTCTCCAAACCGGACTTTTTCAACTTGCAGATACGTCTGGACCATTTCAAGTTCGTTTTCAATTGTATCAAAATAATCCCGGTTTTTGCGTCCCGTCGTGTAACGAAAAAGTTTCGATAATAAGAGTGTCATTTCTTCTGCCTTATCAGGATCTTCGTGCACCAGGCTGGCAATGCTATTTAATGAATTGTACAAAAAATGAGGATTGATCCGCGCTTGTAAAGCATCCAGTTCTGCCCGGGTTTTTAGCTTTTCAAGATTCAGCAGCTGATATTCCTGATCCGATATTTTTCGGGATAATTGTCTGCCTTGTCTTGCCAGATAATAAAATACGTTGGCAATAATAATCGGTCCGAGTGTATACCAATACCAGGCATTATTCTGAGCAGCTTCGGCGGGATATTGAATTTTGAGCGCTTGAAATATACTTTTCCCAAAAAGATAATACATTCCAATGGATAAACTCATGTGAAAAAGCGAGATGATCATACTCAAAACCAGATGGCGAAAAAATATTTTTTCGATCATAGAATCCAGCCAGATCGCCATATTTTGAGCAATCAAAACAGTAAAAACGCCACCAATAACATTTTGGGCGATCAGATATTGATTTAGCTGGACACGTACCGGATTCGACGTATAAACAATTTCCAGGGTAAAATATAAAATGGCACTGGTTCCATATAACATCAGTGCACCGATAAAAGTAGCGACCAAAGTCCCAACCCAGCTCTGGCTCTGAATCAACCCGATCAGATTTAAATCCTGCCAGTTGAAGGATTTCCCCTGCGACGAAAAACTGAAATTAGCCCCTTCAATTTTTGCGCCGGTCATATCAGTATCCGTCAGACTGCTGAAACTCATGTCTGCATTTGTCAGATCTGCATTTCGGAACGTCGCATTTTCAAGCGAAGCAAATCGGATTTTCGCGTTACGAAGATTCGACCCGTCAAAATTTATTCCTTCCAGGCTGGAAAAGCTAAAATCAGCACCTTCCAGATCCATATTACTAAAATCTCTTCCTTCAAGCGAAGTGCCCGTCATCCGCAAAGGTTTTTTCTTGTCTTCCATGGGTTATTCAAAAATCCTCTGTATCCATCAATTAGTTTGAGAAAGCATCCATTCGGCTTCCATCCTGCCCCATTGCGGCGAAATGGAGCTTTGCGGTTTGAAAGCGGCAAATTTTGCTACTGCTTTTTCCAGTAAAGGCTTGGCCACTTTTTTCCCTCCGCCATATTCTTCCGGTGTAAAAAACAAACTTGAACCTTCAAGATAATAAATACGCGGATTGTCCGAATTTACCGCTTTTGCCGCGTCAATATTTTCGGTAAATAAGGCTCCATACTTTTGCCAGCGGTTCATCGCATCCGCTGCCAGCCTGATCTGTGCCGCATATGCTTTCATGATCAAAATTTCGTCAGAAGGTTTTCCTGCCAACGTTTCAGCTTCTTTTAACAGTCCGTCAGCCTTATCCAGGTACTTGTCTTTATCAGCAATTGAATTTCCGGACAAGCCCATCAATGTATAACAATATGCCGCATAATACCGGGGAAGCCATTCCTTTGTCTCAGCCGTGGCAATCCGCTCAAAACGATTTGCAATTCCCTGCAATTCTACCGGATCATTTTTTGCTTTATCTACTTTATCCAAAAGCTCAATCGAAGCAGTCATAGCCTGCACATATTTTTCATTTTGCGCAAAAACACTCACCATTGAAAGGAGCGTAAGCAGGGATGTTGTCAATAGTTTTTTCATAATATAGGTTGGTTTTAAATTCCTGGCAAAGTCGTTTTCTTAAAGATCGTTTTTATCCACTTTTGCCTTTTTGGATAACATGATCTGGGTTCCGATAAAAAAACTTCGATAACTCTGCGGACCGACAGAATATCTCGTTTTTCCATCTGTTGTATACCGGTAAGTGAATACATTTTTAGTGTTCAGTATATTATCGATGGATGCGTAAAATATGACCAGATTTCCTTTGATACTTGCCAGCTTGCTCGATTGAATACTCACGTTGTGCACAGCCGGCGTACGGTCCGAAAGGAAAACTTTGTTGTTAGGATTGTAATAGGGCCGGCCGCTTGTGAAGGCATATGTCATGTTGAAACTGGTCTGGATCTTTTCAAACCATTTTTTAGTAATCAGACTGATGTTGTGATTGGAAATAAAAGTCGGTGTGGCAGATTCCTGAAATTGCTGAAATAATCTTTTGGAATCCACATAACTGTATGTCACCCAATAATCAAAATTCTTAATTGTCTTCTGATCGCGCCAGAAAAAGTCAAAGCCCTTTGCATAACCATCTCCCTGATTATTGGTAGGGCCCCAGGGAAAACGATATGGATCAGCATCAAAAACTTCACCGGTGAATTCTCGAACGAGTTGCGCGTAGTTCTTATAAAATGTTTCAAACCGGAACGTGCGTTGATTTTTAATGATCTGAAAATTCAGGATTAAATGATCGGCCCTTTCAAAATTCAGGTTTTTATTCATATAGGAATACCGATAATCCGGGTTCTGGTAAAATTGTCCGGCAGCAAGAGAAACCTGACTGAATTTTCCGGTTTTGTATGCAAAGGATAATCTTGGAGCCACATTAAACCGGTTTAACAGGGACAAATATTCTCCTCTGACACCGACTCGACCGGCAAGCTGGCGGGTAACATAAATTTCACTTTCTGCAAAAATCGCAGTGTAATGATCTTTTAAGCGGTATAATCGTCCATCAACGCCATTTTGAAGATTGATGGCGTGTGTCTCTCCACCAAAAAGAACTGAATTATTTCCTGCCAACAATCTAGTCAATACTAAACGAGCTTGTGTTCTTGCATCAAAACGATCAAAATTTATTGCGTCAAAGCTCATGTTGTCTTTATTTCTGCTGTAAGAAAAACCGGAATTCAACAACCATTTTCCATCAGCCCATTGATCAGAATATGTGCTTGTCATAAATGCATTACGGTTTTTCAAATCAAGTTTCATCCTTCCCGAATCCGTAGAAGGATTCTTCGAATTCACGCTAAGCCGACTATCGGAATACATGCCGTATACTTTTAAAACTCCATGTTTGGTAGGTTTCAAACGATAGGTAAGTGATGTCCCCTTGAATTCCGGTTCGTGCAACCAGTCTACATTCTGTTTTACCAAGGCAAAAAGCGGTTTCAGATTTCCATAATAGGCAACAGCTGAAATGGATTGATTTTTTGACGCATAATCATAGTTCAATCCGGCATTGGCCAGATTCAGACTTATCCCCAAACCATTGTTGCTGGCTTTATCGGTTGTGTTAAGAAGCAGGACAGAAGAAAGCGCCTGTCCATATTGCGCAGAATAGCCGCCGGTACTGAATGACGCTCCTTTGAACATAAAGGGACTAAATCGGCCTCGCTGCTGTACATCAGGCAGCGAGCTGAAAAACGGATTCTGAACAATCATTCCGTCGATGACAACCTTCGTTTCCTGTCCGGATCCACCACGCACAAATAATCCTTCCTGCTCTCCTACCCGCTGTGCTCCGGGAAGAAACTGAATTGCGCCGGTGATATCGGCTGCGGCGCCGGCCGTGGTAACAATATCCAGCGGTTTAAGCATCGCCATTCTTTTTTCATCGGAAGCTTCAAAAGCGCCGGCTGTAATGACAACCGTATTTAATTCGTTTGCCGATTCTTCCAACCGAAAGTTGTGTAAAACTTCCTTACCATTTAATCCAATATTCTTCTCTGAAATTTCAAATCCGACATAAGTTGCAGAAAGTATCGCAGTGTCTTTTTCAATCGTCTTAAAATTAAATATACCTTCGGAATCACTGGTTGTACCGTCGTAAGTACCTTTTAAAAACACATTTGCGCCGGGAAGAGGTTTACCTTTTTTGTCCATCACCTTCCCGCTGATCAGCGTTTGTCCGTAAGTGACGGTCGTTGAGAAGAAGAGCAGAAAATATAAAAGCTTCATGGCTAACAGATGTTGTCTTTTGTTGACACAAATCTATCAGCCATGAAGCCTGTATGTTATTGAATTCCGACGAACTGCGCGTTAATGCAGCATGAACTTCGAAACTACGGAAATGAATGCAGAATCAGAATTCTACATTTCTTCCAGAATCAAATCTTTCCAACGAACTTTAATACCGCCACCGGAGTGAATCTGAAGTGCAATTGAGCCATTTGCAGCACCAATTTTTGCATCGTCAAAATCAACCATCGCGTTGCCATTTAACCAGGTTTGAACTTTCGGGCCCACCACGCGGATTCTCAATGTATTCCATTCTCCCATTTTAAGGAAACCTTCTTTTTCATCCGGAATTTTCACCAGCCATTCGCGTCCGTACGATTCATAAACGCCACCTGTATCGTGATTTGGCGGAGCCACCTCAACCTGCCAGCCGGCGACTTTCGTTCCTTCAACCGTTGATCTGAAAAATACTCCACTGTTACCGTTTGCTTCCTGCTTAAACTTTAAAGACAGGTCAAAATCTTTGTAAAACTTGTCTGTTGTCAGATAGCCATATTCTTTATCCGGACCACTTTCACAGATTAATTCTCCTTTTTCAGCATACCATTTTTCTGTACCATTAATTTTCCAACCTGTTAAATCTTTACCGTTGAACAATTTTACCGTCTTCTTTTTAGTTACATTTTTGTCTTCCCTGATGACAAGAAAGGCCGAACTTGTGAACAAAATCACCGCACAGCATGCGGCCAAAAACTTAAACTTTAACATGTTGTCTTGGGGTTAGGATTAAAAAAAATTCAGTTTAAAAATTCACCAAACTACATTTTCAATTAGTTTTACAAAAATTAAACCGATTCGAAGCTATGAAAAAAATCAACTTTATAGGGCGTTACGTGGCAATTTTTTTGTCTGTCACAGTATTTACCAGCATAGTAACATCCTGCAAAGAAAATGATGACGATATTGTTAAGCCTAAAACGATCACGGATATTATTTTACAAAACAGTGAATTTTCTATTATGAGGGAAATTGTTTTGGGAACAGATTTGAGCGATGAGCTTAGAGGCGAGAATATTACCTTGTTTGCACCGAATGACGCAGCTTTCAGATCTTCTGCTATAACAAGTGGTCTGGTTCTTGGTATGAAACCGGATTCTGCAAGAGCTTTTGTGCTTAAACATATTATTAAAGAAAACCTATCTTTTAATTCGCTCAAAGCAGCTCCGGGAAATCATAAATCAGCATTTGATAATTACAACGTTCTGGTAAAAATTGCTAGTTCTTCTGACTCATCAGTCACCGTTAACGGAGCAAATATTATAACAAGAAATGTCAATGCAGACAATGGAACTATCCAGGTTGTCAACAAACCGTTGGTAACTCTCAAATAATTCATTTCAAAAAGTAAAGAGGCTTGTGTCGTTGACACAAGCCTCTTTACTTTTTGAATGCTTTGTTTTAGAATTGTTCTGTGTGAGCAAAGAAGAAATTGCCTTCGATTTCTGCATTTTCATCAGAATCAGAACCATGGATCGCGTTTGCTTCAATTGATTTAGCGAACAACTTGCGGATTGTTCCTTCGTCAGCATTTGCCGGATTTGTCGCACCGATCAAAGTACGGAAATCAGCCACAGCATTTTCTTTTTCAAGAATCATTGGAACGATCGGTCCCGATGACATGTATGCACATAAATCGTTATAGAAAGGCCTTTCTTTATGTACCGCGTAAAACTCTCCCGCGCGTTCCGGAGTTAATTTTGTTTTCTTTAAGGCCACAATACGGAATCCCGCTGCCTCGATCATTTTGATAATAGAACCTGAGTTTCCGTCTAATACGGCGTCAGGCTTGATCATCGTGAAGGTCTTATTTGTTGACATACAGTTTGATATATTTTATTTGGCTGTAAAACTACAATTTTCATTTTATATAGCCAGCAATTCTGTAAGGAACCTCATTTCAGTGGAAAACATTGTCACAGGAATAAGCCTTTAGTACTCAACATTAAACAAATCCCAACAGTTTTGTTAATTTTGTGATTAAAATGCCGGGTCCAAGTTTTCTTTTTGAATTAAATAACTGTGAATCAAACCATTGAAGAGCTTTTCGCTTTTCTGTCTACTCCTCAAAAAATCGTCATCACGATGCATAGGGATCCCGACGCGGATGCGCTGGGTTCTTCGCTTGGGTGGGGAAGTTATTTATCCAGAAAAGGCCATACTGTCACCGTTATAAGCCCAACCGATTATGCTGCAAACCTTCGCTGGCTTCCCGGTATGAGCGAAGTGATGGTGTATGAGAAGTCGGGTGAGATGGGAAAAGCGAAAAGAAAAATTGACGAAGCTACCTTAATCTGTTGTCTCGATTTTTCCGCACTGTCCCGTTTGAAGGATCTTGGAAAAGTTGTACAGGAAGCAAAGGCTCCGAAATTAATGATCGATCATCATTTAGAGCCTGAACATTTTGCCAAATGGATGATCTGGGATACTGGTGCAGCCGCAACAGCTCAGCTTGTTTATGCGTTAATAAAGGAAATAGAAGGTGATGTTCCGACAACGGATATTTTTGATATTCCTATGGCAGAATGCCTTTATGCAGGAATTATGACAGATACAGGTTCTTTCAGACATGGAAATGTTACTTCGGCTGTACATTTGGCCGTTGCTGACCTGATGCGGACTGGATTTGATTCGAGCCGCGTTCACCGATTGATTTACGATAATTCGCCGCTTTCCCGATTGCAGTTTTTAGGTTATGTTTTATCCCAGAAATTAATCGTATTGCCTGAATATCGTACCGCTTATATGGTGCTTACAGAAGCGGAATTGCAAAGATTCAATTCCAGCACCGGCGAGACAGAAGGAATTGTTAACTACGGTCTGCAGGTTGAAAATGTCGTGATGTCAGCTTTATTTATCGAAAGAAAAGGAGAAGTGAAGATATCTTTCCGTTCTGTGGGCGAGTTTTCTGTAAGGGACGTTTCCAGTACCTATTTCAACGGAGGCGGACACAGAAATGCTTCTGGTGGAAGAACAGAAACTTCAATCACGGAGACTGTCGAGCTTTTTTTATCGATTCTTCCAAAATACAAGGACGAACTTTTACAAGTTGACTAATCCTATTATAATATTCACATAAATATTTTTTAATTAATACAATCCAATGAATCTTAAAACAATCGGTTGTGTACTAGGCATAACTATTCTCGCAACAGCCTGCGACAAGTATAAGACAAAAGTGACTGATACTGGTCTGAAATATCAGATCTTTGAACACAACGAAGAAGCCCGCAAAGCGAAACTTGGTGATATCATGTCATTTCACCTGGTTCTTAAAAACGGAGCTGACTCAACACTGCGTGATACTTACAAAGAAAAAACACCAGTGAAACTTGTTCTTCAGGCGCCTCCTTTCAAAGGAAGTTTTGAAGAAGGTTTGGCTATGCTTGCAACAGGTGACAGTGCTAAGTTCTTCATCAATGCGGATACTTTGTTTGCAAAAATGATGCAGCCTTTGCCTCCGATGATCAAAAAAGGTTCGGAAATCACTTTTACTGTTAAAGTTTTGAGCGTTCTTACTTCTGAGGAATTCCAGAAACAACAGTCAGAAGCAGGTGTAAAACAAAAAGCAATTGACGAAAAAGTAATTCAGGAATATCTTACTAAAAATAACCTGACTGCCAAAGCGCAACATACAGCATCTGGTCTGTATTATGTTGATGATGTAGTAGGTACAGGCGAAAACCCATCGCAAGGCGACAACGTTAAAGTTCACTACACTGGTAAACTTCTGGACGGGAAAGTATTTGACAGCTCTAAAAATCAGGGTAAACCAATTGATTTCCAGGTTGGTGTTGGAATGGTTATCCCAGGTTGGGAAGAAGGAATTATGTTGATGAAAAAAGGCGGAAAACGCACTTTGATCATCCCATCAGGATTAGCTTATGGTGTGGATGGTTCTCCGGGAGCAATTCCAGGAAACTCTGTTTTGTTGTTCGACGTTGAATTGGTTGACTTTACAAAAGGGGCAAAACCAGCTCCAACACCGGCACCAGCGAGATAATATCAAAAAACATTATTGAATTTAAAGACGGCTGCCTCTTCTGGATGTAGCCGTTTTTTGTTAATTATAAAAATTGAACTGATTATGAAACTTTGTTTTGCAACCAACAATGCCCATAAACTTGAAGAAATTCAGGATTTACTTGGAGATTCATTTTCATTGACGACACTTCGGGAAATAGGATGCGAGGAAGAAATCCCTGAAACACACGATACTATTCCTGAAAATTCTTTTGAAAAAGCTGAATATGTCTGGAAAAACTATGGTATCAATTGTTTCGCAGATGATTCAGGACTGGAAGTAGATACCCTTAATGGTGCTCCCGGCGTCCATTCTGCTTATTATGGAGGACCGGAGCGTGATGCAGATGTCAATATGGATCTGCTTTTGAAAAATTTGGAAGGTCATTCAAATCTGGCAGCACGATTTATTTGTGTAATCACGTTGGTTATTGAAGGGAAATATCGTCAGTTTGAAGGTACTATTGAAGGTTCTATTTCTTCGGAGAAAAGAGGAAGTCACGGTTTTGGCTACAACCCTATATTTATTCCGGAAGGTCATAGCAGAACTTTTGCTGAAATGACAATGCAGGAAAAAAGTGAGTTAAGCCACAGAGGGCGTGCATTTGAGAAATTGAAACAATATCTGTTGAATTTGTAGATTACTTGACCTGGATGTGAAAAATCGTAAATTGAGAATCTTAACAACAAGTCAGTCAATTAACTAAATTCAGGAATATGTCTAATTTCAAATCCGGGACTTTCCGTGTCGACGGTACCGACAAATTTGATATCAAGAAAGCCAGCACTACTTTCAAAGATATTTATGACGATAAAGCAGAATACGAGTCAATGCTCGCAGATTTTGTCAAAGAACTCGACGAACTGCAAAGCAAAATGTATGCTCATAACCGATATGGCTTACTGATCATTTTTCAGGCCATGGATGCAGCCGGAAAAGATGGAACGATAAAACATGTTCTTTCGGGTGTCAATCCGGTAGGCGTTAAAATTCATTCGTTCAAGAGACCGACTGATACTGAACTCGGTCATGATTTTCTTTGGCGGACTAATAACGTACTCCCGCAACGCGGAACAATCACGATTTTCAACCGCAGTTATTACGAAGAAGTTTTAGTCGTTAAAGTTGATCCGACGATATTGACAACTTCACAGCGTTTACCGGTTGAGCTGACCCAGGATCTTGACAAAGTTTGGGAACAACGTTATTCAGATATTAAAAATCTGGAAAAGTATCTTTACAGAAACGGGATACGGGTGATCAAGTTCTTTTTAAATGTTTCAAAAAAGGAACAGGCCGATCGGTTAATCGAACGTATTGAAGATCCGAACAAGAACTGGAAATTTGAAGAGCAGGATGTAAAAGTGAGGGATCAGTGGGATGAATACCAAAAAGCATATCAGGACGCCATTAACGAGACAGCGACAAAGAAATCTCCCTGGTTTGTGATACCGGCTGACGATAAAAAAAATACTCGTTTGATTGTCGGAGAAATTATCGTCGAAGAATTGAAAAAAATGGACATGAACTATCCGGAGGTAAGCCCGGAACGTGCAGAAGAATTGCAGCGTTTTATTCAGATTATCAGAGACCAGAACGAAAAGTAATCTTAATAACATACGAAATAAAAATGGAGTCCGACGATTGTCGGACTCCATTTTTATTAAGCTAAAACACTGTCAGAGTTATTACTTAATCGTGAAGTTTGTTCCACCGATTTTATAACCTTCTGAATAAAGTTCCACGCTATATTTTCCAGGACGAAGCTGAGCGTTGTCATAAAGCATCTCAACCTTCTGGTTGTTGTTTTGATAAGCTATTGATTCACGAGCTGTAAATTTTGATGGAGTGCCATCAACTTCAAACTCACCTGAACCTGTTGCGTCATCAGCTACAACTGCTCCTTGTGGATCAAGAACTCGTAGATAAATGTCTTTTGATTCTTGTGCTGTAAGAGCGTTTTCAGGAAGATTGAAAACCAATTTCAGTTTATCAACACGTTTTGCTTTATACTCGTCCTTGTCTTTTGTTTTGCCTCTTGAATTTACAGTAAGAACTTTAAGATTTTGCGCTTTCAAAGCAGCTGCCTGACTAACCTTCGCAGATAGTTCTTTATTAGCAGCAGTGAAAGTAACCACAGAGTCTGTAAGTTCAGCCTGACGTTGAACAAGTCTCTGGCGCTCGTTAGTCAATGTTCCTACATGTGTGCTTAGTGAATCATTGGATGCAGTCAATTGTTCATTTTCAAGTCTTAACTGAGCGATAACCTCATCTTTTTCAGCAAGGAATTTCTCGTATTCCTTGATTTTTGCAAGATATTTTCCTGTTTCAACTTTGTTACTTCTACGGAACGCCAGCTTATCCTTTTCAAGTTGTTCTTTAACTTTAGTAAGCTCTGAAACATCTCCGCCTAACTTTTCAATTTCAGCAATTTTCGCATCAAGTACTGTCGAAATCGAATCGAGTTTAGTTTTAGTCAATGCCAACTCTCTGGCTTTTTCTACTACCATTGATTCTTGCTGAGTCAATTCACTTTTTTGTGTGGTGAAAAGATAGCCAAACATGGCTGTTGCCAGACCTAGGACAACTACCATTGCCCATGCTATAGTCTGTTTGTTCTTCTGTTGTTCTGGTTGTGATTGCATTGAGAATAGGTTTATTTAAGTTGTGTAATGTTTGATTTATTTAGATTTCAGTTAGACTCTGTAAGGAATATCACCAATATCATTCCTCATCGTTCACGTCTCTCTAAAAAAGCGTTACAAACATTTTAAACCTAGTTCTACAAAATTAAAAAAACACCTATCAGAGCGCTTTCAGAGGCTTTTTGGCTGTTATGTTGATGATCTCACAATTATCCAACGCCTATTATGTCACTACTTTATACTTCAAAATTTTGTGGTGGCCATACACAAAGTAGGGCAAAATAGGACAAAATGTACGAGGCTAATTTGTCAATATTTTACTTCTGCCTGAATATCAAAATCCTTCCTATCCATCGTCGCCAATTTTTGATATCCTTTTATGGAATAAGAAGTTAGGTGCCATTGGTTCGACTCACTCTTGCAGTGTAACTCAACGTTTTTTTCTGACTGATACAATTTATTTTCTGACCGCAGCCGTGCCTGAATCAAAACCGGGTTTCCAGTAGTCTTATCCAGTTGAATCCTAACCCACTTTACAGAAATATTTTCCTCCGTTTTCAATGTATATACTGAGGTAAGTGAATCTGGTTTACTGACTGCATAGCTTTTACTGTAAGCAGGTTTGTTAATATCAGCTTGAATAAATAGCTCCAGTTCCTTTTTCCAGTCAATCTCCCTGGTTGACCGGCTTTCATTTTTGCCTGAAACACTCATAACCTTATCCACGATCGGTTTTTGTTCAGAAAGAAATTCTATTTGTGTTTCAATAAAACCTTTTATGTCATAATATATTTTTTTCTCCTTTGCTTTTTCCTGTGGCTGATCACATCCTGAGAGCAAAAGGATAATTATAATAGGAAAAATGTGTGCAGATAATTTAAAAAAAGAGTCTTTATATTCGGTATTCATATTTTGATAATAGCATTAAGCCATGGTGAACTAAGATCGGGAAACCCGTATAAAAAATCAGAGAGCCTGAACCAGACTCTCTGACAAAAATAACACCTTTTATACTTGTATAGTTTACAATATACTTTCGCCGGTCATTTCAGTTGGTTTAGCAACACCCATCAGTTCCAGGATTGTTGGCGCCATATCAGCCAGTTTTCCGTTTTTGATTGGTTTTTGATAATCATTGTCAACCAAAATACATGGTACTAAATTTAGCGAGTGGGCCGTGTTTGGTGATCCATCATCATTTGCCATGTAGTCAGAATTACCATGATCGGCGATGATGATTGAAGTATATCCATGTTCCAGACCTGTCGTTACAACGGATTGAACACATTGATCGACTGTTTCACACGCTTTTACGGCAGCTTCAAAAACGCCAGTGTGACCTACCATATCAGCATTTGCAAAGTTCAGACAAACGAAATCAACCTCTTCTTTTATCAGTTCGGGAACAATAAGATCTCGAAGGCCAAAAGCCGACATTTCTGGCTGAAGATCGTAGGTCGCCACCTTCGGAGATGGACTCAACAAACGGCTTTCTCCCTCAAACGGTTTTTCGCGACCACCGGAAAAGAAGAAAGTTACGTGTGGATATTTCTCAGTTTCAGCAATACGGATTTGCTTTTTGCCCGCAGCTTCCAAAACTTCACCTAACGTATTATTCAAATTATCTTTATCAAAAATGACAGAAACCCCTTTGAAAGTATCGTCATAATTTGTCATTGTAATATAGCGCAGGTTTAACTTATGCATATTCTGCTCGTGAAAATCCTGCTGCGTAAGCGCTTCCGTAATTTCACGTCCACGGTCTGTACGGAAGTTAAAGCATACTACAACATCATTTTCTTCGATCACAGCCAATGGCGTCCCATCTGGATTAGTAGCAATAATTGGCTGGATGAATTCATCCGTTACACCCTCTTCATAGGATTCTTCAATGGCTGCTAAAATTCCTCCTGCACTAACATGTTTCCCTTCACCATGAACCATCGCATCATACGCCAGTTTAACACGTTCCCAACGTTTGTCGCGGTCCATTGCGTAATAACGGCCTGTAACGCTCGCAATTTGTCCGGTTGTTATCGTCATCGTTTCCTGCAATTCTGTAAGGAAACCTAAACCACTTTTCGGATCTGTATCCCGTCCGTCAGTGAAAGCATGAACAAAAACATTACTCAAACCTTTATCCGCAGCGATTTTGCAAAGACCTTTTACGTGATCAATATGAGAGTGAACCCCACCATCAGAAACTAATCCGATAAAGTGCACCTTTTTATTGTTTTCCTTCGCAAATGTAAGCGCACCAGCAAGAACTGGTTCCTCAGCTAATGTTCCTGAAGATACAGCCAGATTTATTTTGACCAGATCCTGATAAACTACTCGACCAGCACCCAGGTTGGTATGCCCAACTTCTGAATTTCCCATTTGTCCGTCTGGCAAACCCACTGCAAGACCACTTGCTTCGAGCTTACTGTGAGGATATTTTGTTAATATACTGTCATAAAATGGAGTGCTTGCAGCCAGGATCGCTGAACGATTTTCTTCTCCGGCTTTGGCGATTCCCCAGCCGTCCATGATGATAAGAATTACTTTCTTTCCCAATTTATTACTTGTTTAAAATTCAAACTTTATATTTCAAAATCTGACATCGGTCCTAACAGGTATGTTATTTCTTTACAACCAGATTGTGTTTTTCAATTAAAAAATCGAGAAATGCAGTTCCACTTCTCCTTACAATTCCGTAAACGTCGTCAAATGCTGAAAGTTCTTCGTAGTAAGGATCCGGAACTATAACCGATTCTCCACGCTCAGGATCAAACATCCTGTATAAATATAACTGATCTTCGGGCAAATAAAATCCATGTGCACGAAAGCTCTCTTTCCGAATATTTTCGAAATTGGCCTCGTCCATGGCAACAATATAATTGAAATTGATAAAATCCTCGAAAGATAACTGCCTTGCCTTGTGAGTAAGCGTAATGCCATTTGCCGAAGCAACGCTGCGCATACGTTTATCAGCCAGGCTTCCGATATGATAAGCTCCCGTTCCGGCCGAATCGCAATGAATCAGATGATCCAGACCTTTTGCTTTGACCAGATCTTTGAAGACGCCTTCTGCGATAGGAGAACGGCAAATATTACCTAAGCAAATAAAAAGTACATTAATCAAAGTGAAGCGGTAAATAAACAGTTTAAGAGTGAACAGCGGTACCGGAGAGTCAGTTTGCTACTATTATAAAAGCCTCCGATTGGCTCGGTAGAACTTCTATTCCTCTTTCCGGCTTTCTATTGGTTGATTGCTTTCATCCACGATGACGTAAACATCTTCATGGGGCTTTCGCATGTAGTATTTTTCACGAGCCCATTTTTCAAGCATTTTCGGATTCCCGAAAACCTCGTTCCGCTCACGTACTACCTGCTTGATTTTATCCTGCAGAATGGCTTTTTCTTTTTCAAGCTCTTTCATTTTGACCCGGTTGGACAAAACAACTCCGATATTATTATTATCTAAAAACAATATCCACACTAACCATACTACGAGTGTCGCAGTATAGAATTTCCGCATGTATTGCCAAAGTTTTTTGAAATCGATCATGCTGGGAAAAGAGAAAACCGGAGACTGGGCTCCGGTTTCATTATACTAAATTAGAATTTCAATCCTGGGAAGTAAGCGCTTTCTCCCAATTCTTCTTCGATACGAAGAAGTTGGTTGTATTTTGCCATACGGTCAGAACGAGAAGCAGAACCAGTTTTGATCTGCCCAGTGTTCAACGCTACTGCAAGGTCAGCGATTGTCGAATCCTCAGTTTCACCTGAACGGTGAGACATGATTGTTTTGTAGCTGTTTCTTTTTGCAAGATTTACAGTATCGATTGTCTCAGTCAACGAACCGATCTGGTTTACTTTAACCAAAACAGCGTTAGCGATCTGAGATTCGATTCCTTGTTGCAAACGTGTTACGTTTGTAACAAATAAATCGTCACCTACCAATTGACATTTTTTACCAATTGATTCAGTAAGTGTTTTCCAACCAGACCAGTCGTCTTCATCCATACCGTCTTCAATTGAAATAATTGGATATTTAGCAACCCACTGAGTCCAGTAGTCAGCCATTTCAGCAGAATTCAATTTACGTCCGTCTGATTTTTTGAAGTGGTACAAGCCATCCTCATAGAACTCAGAAACAGCAGCATCCATAGCGATGAAAATATCTTCACCCGGCTTGTAACCTGCTTTTTCGATTGCTGTAAGAACAACTTCAATCGCTTCTTCGTTAGATCTGATGTTTGGAGCAAATCCTCCTTCGTCACCAACGTTTGTAGAGAATCCTTTGCTTTTCAATACAGTTTTTAAAGTATGGAATACTTCAACACCCATACGAAGAGACTCAGAGAAAGTATCAGCTTTCGCAGGAAGGATCATAAATTCCTGGAAATCGATCGAGTTATCAGCATGGCTACCACCGTTCAAAATGTTCATCATTGGAACTGGAAGTGTATTTGCATTTACACCACCGATGTAACGGTATAACGGAAGACCCGCTTCCTGTGCAGCAGCTTTGGCAACAGCCAAAGAAACACCAAGAATTGCGTTAGCTCCAAGCTTGCTTTTGTTTGGCGTACCATCCAATTCAAGCATTATTTTATCAATCAGGTTTTGTTCGAAAACAGAAGCGCCGATCAATTCAGGGAAAATGATATCATTAACATTTTCAACAGCTTTCAAAACTCCTTTTCCAACGTAAACGCTTTTGTCTTCATCGCGAAGTTCTACTGCTTCGTGTTTACCGGTTGATGCCCCAGAAGGCACCGCAGCGCGTCCTAGATAACCATTTTCGGTACGAATATCTACTTCTACTGTAGGGTTTCCTCTTGAATCCAGAATTTGTCTTGCATGTACTGACTGAATCGTACTCATTTGCAGCTTTGGGTTTGATTTGAAATGGATATATTAACGGTACAAAATAACACAAAAAAAATGTCATACGTGAGCCGTCAATCTATTTTAAGGTAAATTTACATTATCATAAAATTAAATTTCGACTAATGAAAAGTATTCTCATATCATTTCTGGGCATATTGCTAACCAGCCCGGCAGCACTGGCACAGACTCAGTTATCTACCGATCAATTCCAAAATAAGCTGATTACAAGTAGTGAAGCACAATTGTTGGATGTTAGAACGCCGGGTGAGTATAGTCAGGGCCATCTCGAAAAAGCCAAAAACATCGATTATAAAAATCCTGCATTCAAGGAGCAGATTGAAAAGCTTGATAAAAATAAACCTGTATTTGTTTACTGCCTTTCGGGCGGAAGAAGTTCAGCAGCAGCAAAAGTTCTTTATGAAAATGGTTTTAAGGACGTTTATGAAATGCAGGGTGGATATATGAAATGGACTTCATCCGGAAAATTAATTGACGCACCAAAGAATTCATTGGGCGAAAGCAAAGGCATGACAGCTGCAGATTTTAAAAAGCTTACCAGTTCAGATAAATTAGTAATGGTAGATTTCTATGCTCCCTGGTGCGCACCGTGTGTAAAAATGCTGCCTACTGTACATAAACTGGCTGACGAGTACAAGAATCAGGCTAAAATTGAAACTATCCATTACGATCAAAATAAGGCACTTGCGAAGGAATTAGGTATTGATGAGATCCCGACCTTCCTCTTTTATAAAAAAGGAAAATTGGTTCTTCGAAAAAATGGACTGTTGGAAGAACATGAGTTCAAGAAGTTAATAGAAGAAAATCTTTGACCGTTAGAGACATAAAAAAATCCCCCTGAAATTCAGGGAGATTTTTTTATGTCTCTATATTTTTTATCTAAACTTCGGATAAAAGCTTAGCAAATTCGTCAAACAAGTAACGAGAATCATGCGGTCCTGGTGATGCTTCCGGGTGGTACTGTACCGAGAAGGCGGGATAATCTTTACGACGAATTCCTTCAATCGTTTTATCATTCAGGTTAACGTGTGTTATCTCAACATCCGGATGGCTCTGGATTTCATCAGGATTTACTGCAAAACCGTGGTTTTGGGAAGTAATTTCGCACATACCTGTAATCAGGTTCTTAACCGGATGATTCAATCCACGGTGTCCATGGTGCATCTTATATGTATTGATTCCACTTGAAAGTGCCAGCAACTGGTGTCCAAGGCAAATACCGAACAACGGCTTCCCTGTTTTCACCATTTCGTCTACGGTCTTGATCGCATAGGGCATAGCCGATGGATCGCCTGGTCCGTTTGAGATGAAAAATCCGTCCGGATTCCATGCCATTACCTCTTCAAACGAAGTTTGAGCCGGGAAAACCTTGCAGTAACATCCACGTTTGGTAAGATTGTTCAGAATGCTTTTCTTAATACCGTAATCCATTACAGCAATTCTCCATTTGCTACCTGTTTCTGCTCCCATGAAGTAAGGAACATCCGTGGTAACTTGGGAAGAAAGTTCAAGGCCATCCATTGAAGGAACCTTGTGCAATTCTTCCATCAATTCTTTTTCATCCAGGATCTGGGAAGAAATGATGGCATTCATTACTCCTCTTTCACGAACGTGGCGCACAATATGTCTGGTATCGACATTGCTGATACCCACGATTTTCGCTCTTTCAAAATATTCTTGTAAAGAATAATCAGCAGTGTCGCGTGAATAAATCGTTGAGAAGGTATTACAAACCATCCCTTTTATTTTTACCGAACTTGATTCTTCTTCGTCTTCCAGTTGAACACCATAGTTCCCGATATGAGAATTGGTGTTAACTATGATTTGTCCAAAATAGGAAGGGTCAGTATAAATTTCCTGATACCCCGTCATTCCCGTGTTAAAGCAGATCTCGCCACCGGTTGTGCCGTCTATCCCTAAAGCTAACCCTCTATATGCTGTTCCGTCTTCCAGCAGTAATAAAGCCTCTTTCTTTTGATTCATATATGGTTAAATCGATTTGCTAATTATAACACTCCTACGGCTAAAGCAGTTCAATTTTTGAACCGTAAGAAATAAGCACCAACTTGGTATTAAATTTGGCGCTGCAAAAGTATATATTTTTAGTCAAAAAAAAGGGTTAAACGAAAACGTTTAACCCTTTTAATTAATATTTATCAGATGCTTTGCACTATATTATTCGCTTTTTGCATCTTCTTGAGATTCATCAGACTCAGCCTTTGGAGCTTCCGGTGTTTCGTCTTCAGCAACGATCGGGAAATCAGCTTTAGGTGCAGCTGGTGCCGCTTCTACTGCTGATGTTTCTGATCCGCCTTCTTTCTTACCACCACGACGGCTACGACGAGTTTTTACAGGTTTATCTGCGTTAGCAATTAGTAATGCGTCGTTGAAGTCTACAAGTTCCATAAGAGCTACCTCAGCAGCATCACCCAAACGGTTTCCCAATTTGATGATACGTGTGTAACCTCCTGGACGATCTGCAATTTTATCTGAAACAGTTCCAAAAAGTTCTTTAACAGATTCTTTGTCGTTCAAATAACCAAATGCGATACGACGATTGTGTGTAGTATCTTCCTTAGCACGAGTCAACAAAGGCTCAACAAACTTTTTAAGTTCTTTCGCTTTTGCAAGCGTAGTTTCAATTCTCTTGTGAAGAATCAACGAGGAAGCCATATTCGAAAGCATTGCCTTTCTGTGTGAATGCGTTCTTCCCAGGTGATTTACTTTTCTTCCGTGTCTCATTTTGTTTTTGTTTAGTTGCTTCGAGCTGCGCATTGCTACGCGCTACAGAATACAGACTTATTATGGAATTTATTTTATTCTTCGTCCAAACGATATTTGGCAACATCCATTCCAAATACGAGTTGTTTGTCAGCAACAAGTTGCTCCAACTCAGTTAGAGATTTTTTACCGAAGTTACGGAACTTCATCATGTCCGAAATTTCAAGTCTTACTAAATCACCTAAAGATTTCACATCAGCCGATTTCAAACAGTTGTAAGCACGAACTGAAAGATCTAGTTCTGACAAAGAAGTTTTAAGCAATTTCCTCATACGCAACATTTCTTCATCAACCTGATTATCTTCTTCAGCTTTCTGTTTTTCAAACGTCATAGTCTGATCAGAGAATAGCATAAAGTGTTGAATTAAAATATTCGCCGCTCCTTTAAGAGCATCTTCAGGGTGGATTGACCCGTCAGTTTGAATATCAATTAAAAGACGTTCGTAATCGGTACGTTGTTCAACACGCGTGTTTTCAACGCTGTACTTTACATTTTTGATCGGCGTATAGATCGAGTCCATTGCGATGTATCCAAAAGGCAATTCATTTGCTCTTGGCTCATCAGCAGGAACGTATCCTCTTCCTTTATCCAACAATAGCTCCATTTCGAACTCTTTGTTGTCGTCAATGTGACAAATTACTTGATCAGGATTTAAAACTTCGAAAGCGCTGGTAAACTTGCTGATGTCTCCGGCAGTGATTACCGACACATTTTTAAGATTAACAACAATTCTGCTTTCGTTTAAATCCGATACTTTTTTAAATCGAACCATTTTAAGGTTCAGGATGATTTCTGTTACATCCTCAACAATACCTTCAATGGACGAAAATTCGTGAAGAACACCAGGGAACTTCACGCTCGTGATGGCATAGCCTTCCAAAGATGAAAGAAGAATCCTGCGTAATGCATTACCGATTGTTACGCCATACCCTTTCTCTAAAGGCTTAAATTCAAACAACCCGTGAAAGTCGTCTGCTTTTTCCATGACGACCTTATCAGGCATTTGGAAAGCTAATATTGACATAGTCCTTGCTCCTTTTATAGTAGTAAATGATAGTTGATCACGCTACCGTTACCTTTGCGATCGCAAATATTGCCGTTTTTCGGCTACAAGCACGCTCCAAAAATGAAGCGTGC